>Ga0335078_10010345_pt1 | contig 13804 bp, 14 predicted proteins | sample Lox_Sample_32_FD_206711 | JGI IMG/M metagenome (GOLD analysis project Ga0335078, IMG submission 206711) | Soil microbial communities from Loxahatchee National Wildlife Refuge, Florida, United States - Lox_Sample_3.2 | ecosystem: Environmental > Terrestrial > Soil > Wetlands | place: USA...
CTCAAGACCGCCGAGCAGCTGTTCAAGGCGGGCCATCCCGTCGGTCTCGCCATGGGGCAGACCAGCGACGCGATCGATGCCACCGGCGCCATCTTCCGCGCCTTCGGTTCGATGATGGTCGACGAGAAGGACAACATCACGGTCAACACCGACGCGACCCGCCAAGCGCTGGAGTTCTTTGCCAAGCTGATGCCGTTCAACGCGCCGAACGCCTATGCCTGGGACGACGCCGGCAACAATCGCTGGCTGATCTCCGGCGAGGGATCGGCGATCATGAACCCGCCGAGCGCCTGGGCGGTCGCGGTGCGCGACAATCCCAAGGTCGGCGAGCAGATCTGGCATCACAGCATGCCGCGCGGACCGAAGGGACGCTTCGCCGGGCAACTGCCGTTCTTCTACGGCATCTGGAAATTCTCGAAGAACAAGACCGCGGCGAAGGATCTCCTGCACTACATCTCGCTCAAGGACTCCGCCCGCCAGCTCGTCGCCGCGTCCAAGGGCTACGACTTGCCGTCGTTCAAGAGCTTCTACGACTTCGACACCTGGAACACCGTCGGGCCGCCGGTCGGAACGGCATACAACTATCCGCCGCGCGACGACGAGGAGCCGAGCGTCACCGGCTATCCGGCACGGCCCGCCGTCGGCGCCCAGATCTACAACCAGTCGGTCCATACCATCATGGTCGCCAAGGTCGCGCAGTCCAAAGAGTCGATCGACAGCGTGATCAAGTGGGCCGAGGGCGAGCTGGAAGGTTATCTGCGCGCTTGAGCCTCGAGAGCGCAATCGTTTCATGCTGAATCGATTGCGCTCTATAACTTTTTGATGGAGCATGATCTTTTCGGAAAACCGCTGTCCGCTTTTCCGGATCATGCTCTAGGACGGGCACATTCGGTCAGTCGCGGCGTCCGGTTCGCGCGAGCGGACCGGCGCCGGGGCCGTTCGCGCTGGCGGTCGCGCGGGCAAATTCAGACGGAGAGTCGATCCATGGTCGATGTGGTACAGCGATCCATCCCCTTCGCCCCGCCGGCGCGCCAGCGCGCCAGCCTGCACGGGCTGATGCGCCGCCGCTCCACTGTCGCGTTCCTGATGTGCCTGCCGCTTTTGATCATCGTCGCCAGCCTTATCGTCTATCCCGGCTTCTATTCGGTCTATCTGTCGACGCTCAACCGCACCCAGACCAGATTCGTGGGCCTGGGCAACTTCACGTTTCTGCTCGGCCGCGACACGTTCCTGATGGTGGTCGAGCAGTCGGCCATTTTCGCGCTCTCCGCCGTGTTCTTCAAAGCGCTCATCGGCCTCGTCACCGCGCACCTCATCAACAACCTGCCCGCCAAAGGCCAGCGTAAATGGCGCGGTATGCTGCTGGTTCCGTGGGTGATGCCGCTCGCTCTATCGACGCTCGGCTGGTGGTGGCTGTTCGACCCGACTCACAGCGCATTCAACTACATGCTGCAGGGCTTCGGCTTCGATGAGATTCCGTGGCTGAGCTCGCCCGGCTGGGCGCGCTTCTGCGTCATCCTGGTCAACGTCTGGTACGGCGCGCCGTTCTTCCTGATCATGTATCTGGCGGCGCTCAAATCGGTGCCCGAGCAGCTTTACGAAGCCGCCGCCATCGACGGCGCCAATGCCTGGCAAAAGTTCCGGCACATCACCCTGCCGATGATGCGCAATATCATCTCGATCACGGTGCTGTTTTCGCTGATCGTGACCTTTGCCAATTTCGACATCGTGCAGATCATGACGTCCGGCGGGCCGCGCAACAAGACGCACGTGTTCGCCACCTACGCCTTCTTGTCCGGCATTCGCTCCGGCGACATTCCGCTCGGAGCATCGATCTCGCTGTTCATGTTCCCGATTCTCGCCGTTGCGGCGATGTTCATTCTTCGCGGCGTGCGCAAGCGCGGCCAGGAGGTGGGCGCATGACCGCCACCGCCATCTCCGCCCGCCCCGCCGGGGCCATCGCCAGAGGCCGATCGAGCCTGACCCGCAACCGGCGCTGGGCGCTGTTTGCCTCCTATTTCTTCCTGGTTCTCTTCGCCGCCTTCTTCCTGATGCCGCCCTATTACATGGTGGTGACGTCGTTGAAGACCAATGCCGAGGTCGCCCATATGGCGACCAATCCTTGGCTCATTTCGGACGGCATCACTTTCAATCATTTCCGCGAGCTGCTGTGGCATACGGACTTTCTGATCTTCTTCAGGAACACGGTCATCGTCACGGTCTGCGTGGTGTGCATCACCATGACGGTCAGCATTCTCGCCGCCTTTTCGCTGGGCCGCATGAGATTCTGGGGCTCGGGAATCCTCGCCACCGGCATTTTCCTCACCTACCTGGTTCCGGAGTCGCTGCTTTTCATCCCGCTGTTTCAGATCGTGCGCGCGGTCGGTCTGCTCAATTCCTATTGGGGAATGGTGCTGGTCTATCCGACTTTGACCGTGCCGTTCTGCACCTGGATCATGATCGGCTACTTCCAATCGATTCCCAAGGAGCTCGACGAGGCGGCGCTCATCGACGGCGCCGGCCATCTGCAAATGCTCACCAAAATCTTCATCCCGGTGGCGCTGCCCGGCATCATCGCCGCGATGATTTTCTGCTTCACCGTGTCGTGGGCGGACTTCGTTTATCCGATGGCGTTCCTCTACAGTTCGGACCAGCAGGTTCTCACGGTCGGCACGGTGACGAGCCTCATTCGCGCCGACGTCTATCAATGGGGCATGCTGATGGCCGGCGCCCTCCTTGCCGCCGCGCCGCCGCTGGTGATCTACGCGTTTCTGATGGACTACTATATCGCCGGCTTGACCGCGGGCGCCACCAAAGGCTGAAAAAGGTTTAGCATCATGGCCGAAGTCGCGTTACGCAACGTGATCAAGCGCTTCGACGACGTCGAAGCGGTGCGCAGCATCAGCCTCGACATTCCCGACAACGAATTCGTCGTATTGGTCGGCCCTTCGGGATGCGGCAAGTCGACCACGCTCCGCATGATCGCCGGTCTGGAGGAAGTCACCGCCGGCGACATTTATATCGGCGGCGAGATCGTCAACGATCTGCCGCCGAAGGATCGCGACATCGCCATGGTGTTTCAGAACTACGCGCTTTACCCGCATATGTCGGTCTTCGAGAACATGTCGTTCGGGCTGCGGCTGCGCAAATTTCCAAAGGCCGAGATCAAGCGGCGCGTCGACAATGCCGCGCGCATTCTCGACATCACCGAACTGCTGGACCGCAAGCCGAAAGCGCTGTCCGGCGGCCAGCGCCAGCGCGTCGCCATGGGCCGCGCCATCGTGCGCAATCCGAAGGTCTTCCTGTTCGACGAGCCGTTGTCGAATCTCGACGCCAAGCTGCGCGTGCAGATGCGCACCGAGATCAAGCGCGTGCATCAGATGGTAAAGACCACCACGGTCTACGTCACCCACGACCAGATCGAGGCGATGACGCTGGCCGACCGCGTCGTGGTCATGAACGGCGGCGTCATCGAGCAGATCGCAACGCCGCACGACCTCTATCACCATCCCAAGACGCGTTTCGTCGCCGGCTTTATCGGCTCTCCGGCGATGAATTTTGTGCGCTGCCGCCTGGAGCAGAACGGCGTGGGGTTGCGCGCGCGTATCTCGGACACGATCAGTTTGCCGGTTCCGCCATCCTTGTCGGATCGCCTCCAGTCGTTCCTGGGCAAGGAGCTGACGCTGGGGCTGCGGCCCGAGCACCTCACCGAACCGCGGCGGAGCGATCGCGATCAGGGCGCCGAATTTTCCGCGGTGCTCGACGTGGTCGAGCCGATGGGCATGGAAACCATGGTGTATTTCACCGTCGACGGCCAGGAGATCTGCGGCCGCGTCGACCCGGCCGCCGCCAAAGGCCCCGGCGAAACCATGCGGTTGTTCGCCAACATGGACCACATGCACCTGATCGATCCGCACACCGGCGCGGTGCTTTAGCGCCAAGGCGCTTCAGCGATACCTGCATCAGCGATAACTGCTTCAGCGGCAAAAGAGAGCCCACTTCCGGGGATCGCCGGAAGCGGGCTCAACAGGTCGTCGTCCTCGCACCATAGCGGACGCCGGGGCGTCCGACCGGCGCGGCGTTCAGTTGCTAATCCTCGCTATAGGCGTCATCCGAAATGTCCTTGCCGGTGTAGTCCGGCATCATCGCCGTCGATATGAAACTGATCACGGCGAGTACCGCAATATAACCGGCAATAGCGTAGCCGGAGCCGTAGGCCGCGAACAGCGCAGTGGCGATGATCGGCGCCGGACCGCCGGCGATGATCGACGCCAGCTGATAGCCGAGCGAAGCGCCGCTGTAACGCAAGCGCGGCGTAAACGCCTCCGCGATCAACGCCGCCTGCGGCCCATATTGCAGATCGTGAGGAATGAGCGACAGCACGACGGCGATGAAGACCAATAACGGAACTGCGGTGTCCACCATGCCGAAATAGAGGAACCCGAACAGTCCCATCGCCACGACGCCGATCAGATACATGTTCTTGCGTCCGATCTTGTCGGACAAATGCCCGGCGATCGGGATGGTAAAGAACGACACGCACGCCGCCACCGTCACCGCGCCGAGAATGAGGTTGCGCGACATGTGCATGGTGCCGACCGCATAGGCATAGATGAAAGCGGTAAACACGTAGAACGGCGCCTGCTCCGACAGCCGCAGCAAGGCCGAAAGCACGATCTGCTTCGGTTGCTTCTTGATCACCTCCACGATCGGCGCCTTCTCGATCTTGTTGGTGTCGAGCAGTTGCTGGAATACCGGCGTCTCCAGGATGCCGAGACGAATCCACAAGCCGATCCCGACCAGGATGATCGACAGCGCAAACGGCACGCGCCAGCCCCAGGTCAAGAAGTCGTCGCCCGACCAGGCGCTGAACAGGGCGACCGCGGCGGTCGACAAAAGCAGCCCGCAGGGCACGCCGAACTGCGGCCATGAGGCCACCAGCCCGCGCTGTCCGCGCGTGCGCGACCACTCCATGGCGAGCAGCACCGAGCCGCCCCACTCGCCGCCGACGCCGATGCCCTGGATCGCCCGCAGCACCGTCAAGAGCACCGCGCCCCAGATGCCGATCGATTCAAATGTCGGCACGAAGGCGATGGCGAAGGTCGCCAGTCCCATGCACAACAGCGTCGCAATCAGCGTCGCCTTGCGGCCGATGCGGTCGCCGTAATGGCCGAAAATCGCCGCGCCGATCGGGCGCCCGACGAAGCCGATGAAATAGGTCCCGAAGGCGGCAAGCGTTCCGGCGAGCACGGATTCGTGCGGGAAGTAAAGCTTGCCGAACACCAAGCCGGCCATGGTGCCGTAAAGGAAGAAGTCGTACCACTCGATTGCCGTGCCGACCGTCGACGCGATCACCGCCTTGCGCAGCTGCGCGCTGTGTTCAGCCTCGGGCAATGCCCCAGCTGTCGTTGCCATAGCCATGGCTTACCTCCCCCGGTTCACTTGTTCTATGGGAGCGGGCATGTGAAAGCCCGTTCCTGTCGCGAGGATATACGCAGAGCTTGCCGCATGGCTAGCGCCGAGAGCGTTACGCACACCCTCGGGCGTCAGTTTTGATGCACTGCAGCGGACAGATCGAAGGCGCCGGAACCAGCAAATCCCGCGGGCCCAGTCCGCTATTGGGTCGGCTTGCTCGACGCCAACACCCGAACCGGCGTGTCCCGATAATAATCGGCGAACAAGCGCTTCAAGTTGTCGACCTTCGGCAGGTCGTTGAAGACGATGTAGGGATAAGTCGGATGAAGCACGGCAAAGTCCTGATGATAATCCTCGGCCGGATAGAACCCCTTCAAGGGTTCGAGCTTGGTCACGATCGGCGCGTTGAAGGCATGGGCCTGATCGAGCTGCCCGATATAGGCCGCAGCGATCTTTTTCTGCTCGTCGTTGGCATAGAAAATTGCCGAGCGATAGGACGGGCCGCTATCGGGTCCCTGATAGTCGAGTTCGGTCGGGTTATGCGCGACCGAGAAATAGATTTGCAGGATTTTCCCGAGCGAAATCTGCCGCGGATCGTAAGTCACAGACACGGATTCGGCGTGTCCGGTGCGTTCGGTTCCGACCATCTGGTAATGGGCGGTTTCTTTGCTGCCGCCGGAATATCCGGAGACCGCTTGGGTCACGCCCTTGGTATGCTCGTAGACCGCCTGCATGCCCCAGAAGCAGCCGCCGGCGAGAACCACGTTCTGCACGGCGCCGTCAGCGGGGGCGGCCTCGTCAAGCGCCGGCGGCGGAATGGCGACCGCCGGCTCCGCAGCCCGGCTGTGGGTCGTCACCAGGATCGAGAGCGAACCGAGGAGCAGCGCGGCCGCGATCAAGGGGCCTGTCGATTTCGTGCGAGCCATCTGTTGTTCCTCCAAGCGATCCGCCGACATGGCACGCGACATGGGACATGACATGGCACGCGACATGGGACATGACATGGCACGCGACATGGGACATGACATGGCACGCGACATGGCGCGGCCGCTATCCTTATCTTTAGGTCAACTCGCCGAACACGCGCCAATCACAATTGCCGCCATGACCCATGGCGACGCGGTCACGACCCCGTGACGCGTCGACGCCCCGCCCCTACTCGACCGTCTGGTAACCGCGAATTACCGGCTCCGAACCGAAGCCCCAATAGTTGCGCAGCGTGCCTTCCGGCCAGACTTTCGGCCGTTGCGGCCGGTCCTGGTGCCAGGGCCGCGGATCGAAATAGCCGAGCGTTTCGTCCTTCATCTGATCCATCTCGCAGAAGAACTCGACACGCAGCTTGTCGGCGTTGCGGTGATAGATCGCGATATTATGGCCGATGATGTGGCGGCCGGGTCCCCAGACCAAGCGAATATCGTGCCGCGCCAAAATCTCGGCCGCGCGCTGGATTTCCGCCCAGTCCTTCACCTCGAAGGCGATGTGATGAAGCTGCGGTACGGCGTCATAGACGAAGTTCACGGTGTGGTGGTCGGTATTGCAGCGCAGGAAGGCAAAATGATCGGCATGCCAGTCGGACACCCGAAAGCCGAGTATGTCGCAGTAAAATTTCACGGTGCGCTGTACATCGTCGACGCGGTAAGCGACGTGACCGAGTTTGAGCGGCATCACCCCGGCCTGCTTGCCGTCGTCCTTGGCGAAGGCATAATCCGCGAAGAGCTCGATCGACGTGCCCTTCGGATCGGAGAATACCACCGCCTCGGCGATGCCCGGCGATATGCCGGTGCGCCGCTCGCAGGTCACGCCGTCGTCGCGCAGACTGCGCTCGACCTCGCGCAAGTCGCAATCCGGCGCCACCTGAAAGGCAAGCCGCGACAGCGCATTGGGGTCGCCCGGCTCGAGCGCGATGGCCTCAAGGCCAAGCTTGGCGGCGAGAAACGCCCGGTTCTTGTGGCGCTCCACCAAAGCGAGACCGACAACATCGGTGTAATAGGCAATCTGCCGCTCGATATCGGGCGTCGTCAGCGTGGCATGCCCGAGGCGTCTGACCTTGATCATATGAAGGAGCTTTCGAACACCGTCGACCGGGGAGCCCGGGCAATTTATCGCATTTGCGATGGCGCGGCCCGCTCTATTTCACAGACAATATACGGATATTCCGCCGCTCCCCGATGCCGCCAGCGCGCTCCGGCCGAAACCGCAGATTAACAATTTAGGTTAAAAATGCGGGCGTCCGGTTAAGGACACTGCAGCGCGGCTGCGGCAAGCGCACGGATCATGGCCCAAATCAGCACACCGAGCGCAAAACCGGCGCAGTCACCGGCTCCGGTCGCCAGCATACCGACTGACGGCCGTGAAGCACGCACCCCGCTCTGCTACGTCATCGACGGCGACGGGAGCATCCGGCATTTTCTGTCGCTCATTCTGCACGGCGCCGGCATCGACACCGAGGAATTTGCCGACGGCCAGGGCTTGCGCCAGGCCCTGACGCGCCGGCCGCCGGATCTGATCTTCCTCGACATCCCTCTGGAATCCGCCGAAGCGATTGCCTGCGTGGTTGCGCTCGGCGCCGCCACCTACCGCGGCCAGGTGCAGCTGATGTCAAACCGCGGTTCGGCGGTGTTGGCGCATGTCAAAAGCATCGGCGACCAGCAACGCCTGCAAATGCTGCCGGTCTTGCGCAAGCCGTTCGAGACCAACGCCATCCTGAAATTGCTCGCCGATTTGAAACTGGGTCACCCTCCGGCGGTCGCCGGGCGCATCGATCTCGAAGAAGCGCTGGCCAAGGGCTGGATCGAATTCTGGTATCAACCCAAAATCGACCTGCGCAAAAAGCAGCTGATCGGGGCCGAAGCCTTCGCCCGGGCGCGCCATCCAAGCCACGGTATCCTGGCGCCGAGCGCCTTCATGCCGGGCGCCAAGGAGGCAAGCCTGATCACCTTGGCCGAGCTCTCGCTCGAGCGGGCGCTGACCGCCGCCGCCGGCTTCGCCGCGCTCGGGGTCAATCTGCGGATGGCGGTCAATATTGCCGTCAATGCCCTGGTCAAGATCGACATCCCCGGCATCGTGCAGCCGTTCCGCCCGCGCTTCGAGAAGTGGCCGGGCCTCATTATCGACGTCACCGAGGAGCAGATCGTCACCGATCTGGCGCTGGCCAACGACATCACCAAGCGCCTGCAGCACCTTAATGTGCAGCTTGCCATCGATGACTTCGGCCGCGGCTATTCCTCGTTGGTCCGGCTCAAGAATCTGCCCTTCGCCGAGCTCAAGCTCGACCGCGCCTTTGTCACCGACTGCGGCACCGACAAGGTCAACGCGCCCTTATGCAAGACCGTGATCGACCTGGCCCATAATTTCGGCAGCGTCGCGGTGGCGATCGGCATCGAAAAGGCGTCGGATGCGCTCGCTCTGGTCAGCATGGGCTGCGATTACGGCCAAGGCTTCTTGCTCGGCCAGCCGATGCCGGAGGATCGCTTTGCCTCGCTGTTGCGCCAGCGCGCCGGTCCGCGGGCGCGCGGGCGCGCCGAGGCTGCGCTGCCGGCAAAAGCGGCCGGCGTCGCTTAGTGGGTCCAGGCGCCGCGCCGGGCGTAGGCGAAGTTGTCGGAATAGGAGATGCGCGGCCGCTTGTGCGGCACGCTTTCGAACAATTCGTAAGCGATGCCGTTGCGTTCGCAGTAAGCGATGGCCTCCTGCTTGCTGTCGAAGAATAGGCGCACCTGCTGCTTCATGTCGCCCGAGCTGGTCCAGCCCATCAGCGGTTCGATGGCGCGCGGCTGCTCCGGCTCGTAGTCGAGGACCCATTCCTTGGTCTTGGCCGTGCCGGACTGCATTGCGGTGCGGGCTGGCTTGTAGATGCGGGCGGTCATTCGGATCCCTTGCATCCCCCGGCCGCGCCGGAAGGCATTTGGTCGGGGCAGCAGGATTTGAACCTGCGACCTGCAGTACCCAAAACTGCCGCGCTACCAGGCTGCGCTATACCCCGCCCGGTGCGGCACTGGATAGCTCAATTCGCTCGCCGCCAGCAAGCCGGCGAAAACCGCCGGCTGCCATTCAATGGCTACCGAAAATCGAGCCGGTGACGCGGTCGCCCGGCGCGATGTGGAATTTGCGGGCCGTGCCGGCGATCACCTCCAGAACGGCCCGCACCGGTTCGCCGGAAGGGATGAGATCGTCCGACATCGGCTTGGCGTTCTCCGCAACCCTCAAAATGCGTCCGTCGCCACGGATGAAGATCATGTCGAGCGAAATGTAGGTGTTATGCATCCAGAACTGCACCGGCTGGTCGGACTTGAAATCGAACAGCATGCCGTGGCCTTCGGGCAGCGATTTGCGGAACATCAGCCCCAGCGCCCGTTCGGCGTCGTTGGTCGCAAGCTCGACGGAGAAGGCATGCACGCCGGAACTGGTCACGATCTCGATGGTGTCCTGTCCGGCCGCGCTCGCCGCGCTTTGCGCCGCTGGAAGCGCGCAACCGGCCACGAGCAGCATCGCCGCGAGCCCGCAGGCTCGCATCAGCTGCCTGGCGCAATGAAGGGTGTGCGTCGCTAATGCGACGCCGGACCGAGCGGACCGGTTTCGGGGCGAACTTCCGCCGCCATCAGCCCTTTGGGTCCGGGGCCGTAGCGAACCAGCACGAACTGGCCCGGACGCAGCTCGGTCATGCCGAACCGGCGCAACGTCTCCATATGGACGAAAATATCCGCCGTCCCTTCCCCTCGCGTGACGAAGCCGAAGCCGCGCAACCGATTGAACCATTTGACCTGTGCCCGTTCGAGACCGCTGGTGGGCGTTACGGTAACATGAGTGCGCGGCGGCGGCATCTGCGCCGGATGGATCGCCGTCGACTCGTCCATCGAAAGGATGCGGAACGCCTGCAGCCCTTTCGGCCCGGCGAGAACCTCGCAAATGACGCGGGATCCTTCATAGGCCGTCTGGAAACCGTCGCGCCGCAGGCAGGTGACGTGCAGCAGCACGTCGGCCATGCCGCTGTCCGGCACGATAAAGCCGTAGCCTTTGGCGACATCGAACCACTTGATGACGCCGGCGACCTCGATGACGCGCGTTGCTTCATCGGGAAGCGCAACGTCGGGGGCGAGGCCCACCTTGGAGGATTTTGATTCGATCCCGTCCGACGCCATGACGCCGAGGCCGCCGCCGCTTCTGTGCTGACGCCCTACGGGCGCATCGCGAATCTCTTGAATCGAAGATAACACCGGCAATTCGAGGCGAAAGGGTAAAAATGCAACACTGGCGCAAAAGCGTCACGCCCTGTGCACAAAGCGGATTTTATTCAGTGCACGATCAGGGGTTCGAGGACGGTGCCAATGTCTTGATGAAGCACCAGGTCGGCGATGCCGTCGAACTCGGTCGGCTCGCGATTGATGATGACAAGGCGCGCGCCATTGCGCTTGGCCATCAGGGGGAAGCCGGCGGCCGGCCACACGACGAGCGAGGAGCCGATGGCCAGAAACAGGTCGCACGCTTGCGTAAGCTGTTGGGCGCGCTGCATTGCCGCATCGGGCATCGCCTGGCCGAATGACACGGTCGCCGTCTTGATGAAGCCGCCGCAGCCCGGGCAATCCGGTGCGCAGCCGTTACCGGCCTCCATCCGCCCGCGCACCCACGTCAATTCATACCGCCGGCTGCAAGAAAGACAGCTCGCGAAGGTGGTATTGCCATGCAGCTCGACCACGTCTTCTGCGGCAATTCCCGACGCTTGGTGCAGATTGTCGATGTTTTGCGTGATCACGCCCGGCACCTTGCCCGCCCGGTAAAGGCTGGCCAGCGCCCGATGGCCGCGGCTGGGCTTGGCGCCGCCGAATTGCTCCTCCATCGCGAAGCGACGCCGCCAGGACTCGTTGCGCGCGTCCTGGCTGGCGAGAAACTCGTCGAAGGGGATCGGCCGATACCTCGTCCATAGCCCGCCCGGGGAGCGAAAATCGGGGATGCCGGACTCCGTCGATATTCCGGCCCCGGTGAACGGCACGATCGCGCGCGCTGCCTCAAGGAGCTCGCGCAACCGGGCGACGGCGCCGTCAAGGTCGGGGCGATCGTTGCTCAAAGGCTTCATAGCCGGCGGCTGCCGTCCTAGATTAATGGCCGCGTTAGATAGCCAGGGTTGCTACCATTTCGGTCAGCGGAGGTTCCATTATGCGGTATCTGCACACTATGCTGCGCGTGCGCAATCTCGACGATGCGCTCGATTTCTATTGCAACAAGCTCGGCCTGAAGGAAGTCCGCCGCCGGGTCGACGACAAGGCCAAGTACACGCTGGTGTTCCTCGGCGCGCCGCAGGACGACGACCTGATCGCCAAGGGACCGGCCGGCCGGGCGGCGCCGCTGGTCGAACTGACCTATAACTGGGACACCGAGGACTACGGCGAGGCGCGCTATTTCGGTCACCTCGCCTACGAGGTCGACGATATCTATGCGCTGTGCGAGCGCTTGATGAAGGCCGGCGTGACCATCAACCGGCCGCCGCGCGACGGCAACATGGCCTTCGTCCGTTCCCCCGACAAGCATTCGATCGAGCTTTTGCAAAAGGGCTCGCCGCTGCCGCCCAAGGAACCCTGGACCTCCATGCCGAATGTCGGGAAATGGTAGAGGCCGCCCGCATTTGCCCGTCAGGGCAAATCTCTCTATATGTCGCCCGCCTTTGGCACCGAGCGCGATGGCGCTCGATCATGGCGCCCTTCGTCTAGCGGTCTAGGACGCCGCCCTTTCACGGCGGAAACACGGGTTCGATTCCCGTAGGGCGCGCCAATCACGTGTCTTCCCCATAAATCTTTCCCCCATGACAGACGCGCTCACACTCTTGACCACCCGCCGCTCGTTCAAGCCGGTCGAGCTCGCCGGCCCCGCCCCGTCGGCGGCCGAAATCGATCAGCTTCTGACCGTGGCGTCGCGGGTGCCCGATCACGGCAAGCTCGTGCCGTGGCGCTTCATCGTGTTCGAAGGTGAAGCGCGCTACGCCGCCGGCGACGCCATCGCGGCTGCGTTCCGCGCCAAATATCCCGACGCCAAGCCCGAGCAGATCGAAGCCGAGCGCAAGCGGCTGGCGCGCGCCCCTTTGGTCGTGGCGGTGGTGAGCCGCGCCGCGCCGCACGTCAAGATTCCGGAATGGGAGCAAGTGATGTCCGCCGGCGCCGCGGCGATGAACCTGGTGCTTGCCGCGCATGCGCTCGGCTACGGCGCAAGCTGGATCACCGAGTGGTATGCCTATGATCGCAGCGCGCTCGACGCGCTGGGCATTGCCCCGCACGAGCGCATCGCCGGATTCGTCCATATCGGCCGCCCGCCCGGCGTGCCGGAAGATCGGCCGCGGCCGCCGCTTGCCGCCATCGCCACGCGCTTCTCTGCCTAAGCCTCTTCAGCAGGCGCCGGAACTTTGCGCGTCGTTTGTTCGATCCGCCCGCGGGGGAATCTCGTTCTCTGGTATGATTCGCAGCCGGCCGTATTCGCCGCCATAATCGATTAAACGCGCGTCAAATTTTCTAGTTCCCCGTTTGTGGTGCGCCGCACAAATTTCCTTTCACGCAACTGTTGCCTTGTCACCGGAAATTTTCCCTGCCGCGTTCACGCCGGCGACCAACATCGGTCACGCCGAGGCCACAGAGTGCCCGTAAGCCTCACTGCGACGGTGAGGGGATGATCAGGGAGGAAGGATCATGGCTCCGCAAGCCGATACGGCGACGCAGGCCCGCTTGGCGACCTACAGCAAGAACAACTGCCCTCAATGCAGCGAGTGGCTGCTTGCTCCCGACTGGTCGGAATATCTGAACGATCGCTGCGTACGCCACACTTGGTCGTGCGAAGCTTGCGGCTATCAGTTCGAGACTGCGGTGTTCTTCGCGCAAGCCGCCTGATCGTTCGGCGCCTGGGGCGGATAACGATGCCGCTCGCCCTTGAAATCCTGAACTGACGTGCAATCGGCGCTGAGATAATCGGGACCGATCGGCGATTTGCCGTAGCCGCCCGGAATGTCGAGCACATAGGCCGGTTGGCACAGTCCCGAGTAGCGACCGTGCAGCGCGCGCATCAGGTGCTGGCCTTCCGCAATCGTCGTGCGCAAATGCGACGTGCCGGGCGCGAGGTCGGCGTGATGCAGGTAATAAGGTTTCACCCGGCATTCGACCAATGCCCGCATCAGCGCGCCGAGCGTTTCGACGTCGTCATTGATGCCGCGCAACAGCACCGACTGGCTGAGCACGGGAATGCCGGCATCGACGAAGCGGGCGATCGCCGCGCGCGCCGCCGCCGTCACTTCGCGCGGATGATTGGCATGCAGGACGACGAAAGTCGCCTTGTCGCAACGTAGCGCGCCGACCATGGCCGGCGTGACGCGGTCCGGCGCCGCGATCGGCAGGCGCGTGTGCAGGCGGATTACCTTGAC
>Ga0335078_10010346_pt1 | contig 13804 bp, 10 predicted proteins | sample Lox_Sample_32_FD_206711 | JGI IMG/M metagenome (GOLD analysis project Ga0335078, IMG submission 206711) | Soil microbial communities from Loxahatchee National Wildlife Refuge, Florida, United States - Lox_Sample_3.2 | ecosystem: Environmental > Terrestrial > Soil > Wetlands | place: USA...
TTTCATTGCCATCTCTCCAGGTAGGGTTTTTCGAGGCCGCGTTGCGAACGAGCGGCTACCCTAAACACATCGCCCGACGCCGGAAAACGATGAGGGTTCGATGGGTCGTGACCTTCCGAGTGGGTCCGATCTTTGCAGGCTGAGAAGGTTAAGTGGTTCAAATCTGCATTGGATTGCCAAGTTGAGCTTGGCGACGTCGAAGGTGGGCTCGGGAGAGTTGCGGTAGACACCTGCCGCCCCGTTTCCATGAACCTACACGGCAACGGATCGGCTCGTTGGCGTGTCTAACGGTTCATGATGGGGCCAACTGAATCGGCTGCATCTGCTGCGCAGCTGTCGCTTGCTTCTCGATACACACCCGCTGCCACAGTTCCAGATTCAAAAGGCGCCAGATGCGGTCGTAGTGGTCACGCAAGCCGGCCCTGTGCTCCTGAAAAAGGCGCTCGATGGCGTGTCGCTGGAACAAGCCGCGCTCGATGCTGCGGGGTTCGAGAAGCAAATTGCGGATGACGTCCAGTTGCGGTCCGGCCAGCCAACGGCTCCAGGGCGTGGGGAAGCCGAGCTTTGGGCGGTAGAGGATGGAGCGGGGGAGCAGGTCTTCGACAGCTTTTTTCAGGATGCGCTTACCAGCGAGTCCGCCAAGTTGCAGGTGCTGCGGAATGTTGGTAGCGAATTCGACGACCAAGTGATCGAGGAATGGAACGCGGCTCTCGATGGAGGCGGCCATGCTCATGTTGTCCTGCTTCATCAGCAGTTCGACGAGGTACGTCTTAATGTCGGTGTAGAGCAGGCGTTGCAGCATCTCGCCCGAGGAGTGTTCCCAATAATCGATTACATGTTGGTAAGGTGCACCCGGAGGGAATTCACGGGCCAAACTGGGCGAGAGCAGCTCTGACTGTTCGGCCTCGCTAAAGGCCGAGAAGAAATTATCGAAGTAGAACGATGCCCAGGAATTGCCGTTGCGCGCAAGGAACGTATGCGACAGCTTGCGGCGGAGTGAGGCGCTGATCCATTTGGAGTCGGCGACGGAGCCGCGGATCCAGTGGCGGGCAAAGCTGGGAGTCACACTTCGATAGATGCGGTCCCACGAGGCATTCTTGAGTGTGAAGGCATAACGGGTGTAGCCAGCAAGAGTTTCGTCCGCGCCTTCGCCGGTGAGGACGACTTTCACCCGCTCACGCGCCAGTCGAGCGACGAAGTACAGGGCTACGCTGGAGGGCCACACGATGGGCTCGTCTTCGTGCCAGATGAGGTGCGGCAGGCTGTCAAAGAAGTCCTGCTGGCTTAGCCTCACTTCGTGATGCACGGAGTGGATGTGCTGGGCGACGGTGCGGGCATGGGGCAGCTCGCTGTAGGCATCTTCCGCGTAGCCCACAGAAAATGTTTCGACGGGAGTGCCGCGGATTTTGGTCATCAAAGCCGCAACCGCGCTGGAATCCACCCCGCCGCTGAGGAAGACGCCCAGTGGAACGTCGCTCATCAGGTGACTGCTGACGGATTGCTCAAGAAGTTTGCGGAAGGCCTGGATGTAGTAGCTCTCGTCGTTCGAGCGGGACCGTTCGGGTTGCTGCGTGGAAAGGTCCCAGTAACGCTCGATCCTGACTTGCCCGCGCGAATCCACTTCCATCCAATGGCCGGGCATGAGCTTGCGGATTCCGGCGTAGAACGTATCTTCGCCGGAGAGATATCCGAACGCCAAGTACTCGGGGAGGACGGGTCTCTGGAATCGAGCCTCGATTTCCGGATGCGCGAGGATGACTTTGATTTCCGAGCCAAAAACAAATTGCCCGGCATTGAGGTGGTAGTACAAGGGTTTGATGCCAACGCGGTCCCGTGCCAGGAAGAGGGTCTGGCGGCGGGCGTCCCAGATGGCGAAGGCGAACATTCCGCGCAGGAGTTGCAGGCACTCGGGCCCTAGTTCTTCGTAGAGGTGGACGATGGTTTCGGTGTCGCTGTGGGTGCGGTAAACATGGCCGCGAGCCTCGAGTTGCGGGCGCAAGGCGGCATGGTTGTAGATTTCGCCGTTGAAGACGATCCAGAGGGTGCCGTCTTCATTGCTGAGAGGCTGATGACCGGTGGCGAGATCGACGATGCTGAGTCGGCGCATGCCCAGGCCGACGGGGCCAGCGGTGAAGATGCCGTCGTCATCGGGGCCGCGGTGGGCCATGACGTCGCACATCCGCCGCACAACGCTGGGATCGACTTCAGAGCCGTGCCCACCGTTACTGGCGAATTGCAGGATCCCGGTGATGCCACACATGCGCTTGCGTATCCTTGGTTGATTCTTGTTCGATGCTGTTTTAGAGCAGAATGCTAGCTTCCATTGCTTTCACAGAAAGCGAACGGGCAGCGGCGTCATCTGACGAATTGGTCCAGCGCTCACCCTTGCGATTGAGCCACTCCAGATATTGTAGCGGTGCGTCACACGAAAACACGGGCTCGCCGTGCAGATGGACTCGGCTGGCGTTGCAAGCCACCATGTGACTCACCTTTTGGTCTAAAACGCAGAAGTAGAGAAAACTCGCATCGCTGGTCCAGGGGCCGAAAGTCCAGACCGTTGGTTTCGCCTGGGCGAGGTCCTTTGCGCGAACACCTGCGGGGGAGAAGACCATCCAGTGCACCGTTGGAAGGCAATCGTATTTGTAAATGGCAGGGTTTTCTGCGTTCGGAGGCTGTTCTTCAGCGCGGCCGAATCTTCCCACGACCTCGTTTCTATCGATCGAGGGAACAAGCAGCATAGCGTGTTCAGCGGGGAGTGTGACAGTGGCGTTGCAGCGCAGGACAGAGGCGGGTACCTTCGCGCCATAGGCGGGCGAAACAAACTCGGAGATCAAGGCAGATTTCCAGTCAGGATCGGGAACTGGCAGCAACGTCAGATGGGCGGGGTCACTGCCCGTCCGATCGTCGGGCGGGGGTAACGCTACAAAACTGTCCGCACGCGCGGATAGCGTGAGATCAGGAGCAAAATGCCAGGAGGTTTCAAGCAAATGAGATCCCCTTCCTTGAGCGACATCCCGCACCAGCCAGAAATTGCCGTGCAGATGAAAGACGAAGCGGCGATGCCGTACCGGTTGCGCGAGCCGCTCGTAGCCGGAGTGGGAACCGGCAAAAAGCGTGAAAGTCGCGGCCGGGATCCAATTATCAGTCTCCGTTCCCGGGAGCGCGCTCCACGCGAACGGCCCTTCCGGCTGAGCTTGATCGAGTCCATCGACGGCCAATGTATTGTGAGCCCGCGTGCCACGGAACGCCTGCCGGTCGTTGTTGGGAGAGATGTACACGAAGGTGCCAGCGTCCACCAGCCAGGGACAATTGGCATACCAGAGCTTGAGGCTCAGGGCATCGGCGTGGCCGTGCCCGCCGCGGCCGGTGCCTTGTGGGCCAGCGTCGATTGCCACTTGCTGGGGGACAGTGTCTGGGCTGGCGGCGAGGTACAGGCCGCCGTTTGGGAAACACTGACTCCTGAGGTTGTTCGGGCCTTCATCGGTGCTCGTTTCGGCGATGGCATCACAGCCGAAAAGCCAGATCGTTTCCTCGGTAAGAGTTGATGATATGCGGAGACTCTCATCGTGGAACAGACCTGCTCCAACCGAAAGGGGGTCGGTCATGTGTTCGGCCCGATTGCGCCGAGGATTGAAGAGGCGGCCGCCGTCATCGTCTCCGAAACCGTCCGGGGGGCCGGCTTGCGCAAGGGCCCGCACGACCGCCAGCATTTTCCGGATCACTTCGTCGAATGCGCCGGTAGCCTGCGTTCCATTTCGCGATGCGAGAAGCCTGGCATGCAAGAAAAAGTCGAGTGCATAGACGTGATAGTACAGCGATTGCTCGAAGTAGACTCCGTCCGGGAGCACCTGACGCTGAGCTTCTTGTTCGATGATCCTCCAGCCAAGCAGCCTCCATCTTTGCGCCGCAGCAAGCTGAGGGCAGAGGGTTCCGAGAAAGAAAAGAGCCACCGCTTCGCCTAAGAGATGAGTGTTGGGAGAGAAATATGTGGAGAGATAGCGTTCGATGTGGCGTCCGCTGAGCGCGAGGGCGAGCCGGAGATCGCTTGCAAAGCGGACTGGCAGAAGGGGCCAGTCCGCGACCAAATTCTCCAACCAGAGCCATGAAAGGGAGCGGAAGGCGACCTCTAGACTGCTAGCCCAATTCACTCCGAGAGGATAGGGATTCGCTTTCTGCCACGAATACCACTGTGCGATCGCTTCGTTGGCGTACCGCTCGTCGTGCGTGAAAAGCCAAGCCTTGGCCAGAGTCACGAGATGTTGATGACGATTGAGCTCCCAAGTCACTTTGTGGTCGCCAGCCACGTTGAAGTCTAGGAAGTCAATCTTGTACCAGGGGATCAGCGGTGTGCGTTTGTCGTGCACGGCATCGAGGTGCCAATCGATCTCGCCTCCTTTTCCGTAATCGACGGTGTCATAGCCGAGCAATCGGAAGCGGCGGCGGCAGATTGCGCCGGCTTCTTGCACGCAGGCATCCGCTTCAAGCGGCAGATACTGCTGAACCAGGCGGACCCGCTCGTGGAGTTCTTCCTTAGTGAAGAAAAACTTGCCGGACGCACGACCTGGATCCGACCGCGCATCCACGGCCGGTTGTACTCCGGCACGGTACAGGGCCGCGTCCAGGCGCTTGCCAGCTTCCTGGCGCAGACGCGTGCTCAGTTCGTCCCAACTCATTCGGGATAGACGGGACCATTTTCCTTGTGCAGAGATGGGCACGGATCAAGTTTATCGTTAATCAGCATGGCATACTGAATGGAAGCAAACTCAGGAGATTCGAGAGTGGGGCTGGCGATCGTGGGTCGACGAATTATGGTTTTGGTGGTTATCACCTTCGGGCGAGTCTCCAAGGCATGAGAGCCAAGCTTATCGATCCGGGTGCCGTGGACTGGGCGAAGCTCGACGGCTTTGCCGACCGGACTGTGTTTCAGACGAGGGAATGGCTGCAATTCGTCCACGAAACGCAGAGGGCCAGGATCGTCCTGTGCGAACTATTGGACGGCCGGGACGTCGCGGGTTACTTCTCGGGGTTGGTGTTTTCACGCCTCGGCATAAAATTGCTTGGGAGTTCGTTTCCAGGCTGGACCACACCCTACATGGGATTCAATCTCGTGTCTGGCGCGTCCCGTAGAGACGCGCTGGCGGCGGTCGAAAAAGCAGCCTGGGTCGATTTGAAGTGTCTGCACATGGAAGTCTCGGATCCCTTCTTCAACTATGATGATGGAAAAGATTTGGGGTTTACCGGCGATGAGTATGCGTCCTACCGCACCGATCTCACGCAAACCGAGGACAAGCTGTTCGCCAATATGGATAGCGCGTGCAGGCGCTGCATCCGGAAAGCGGAGAAGAGCGGGGTCAAGATCGAAGAGGCTCATGACGCGTCCTTTGCCGACGAATACTACGAGCAACTCAAAGACGTGTTCGCCAAGCAAGGGCTGGTTCCCACCTATCCGGTGGAGCGGGTTCGCGCGCTGGTGAAAAACCTTGAGCCCACGGGTCGCGTTCTGCTGTTGCGAGCGCGGGACTCGGAAGGTAAGTGCATTGCCACAGGAATCTTTCCCGGGTACAACAAGATTGCGGAATTCTGGGGGAATGCCAGTCTGCGAACGAGCCAGAACTTGCGTCCAAATGAGGCCCTTCATTGGTATGCCATTCGGTATTGGAAGGCGCGCGGTGTAGAGGTTTACGACTGGGGTGGTGAGGGAAAATATAAAGAGAAATACGGATGCGTTCCCCATCGCGTCCCTTGGTTTATCAAGTCACGGTTCGCGGTGATTTCGAGCCTCCGCGGCCAAGCCCGCAAAATGTTCGACCGGAAACAGCGCTTTCAGGGGTGGTTGCAGAGCCGGCGCAAAGGACAAGCGGAGACGGAAACGCCCGATTCGGGCGGTGAATAGCCTTTGGCGAGTCTTCTCCCCGCAGGGCAAATGGGGGCAAGTGCGCTTGCTAGAATTGAGAATCTGGGGCAATGGGATGCTGAGGAGAGGACTGAAACATCTATCCCGCGTGAGTGACGTGCTGTTTCGCAAACTGCGAATCGAGCGCGACATTACCATCTTTCCCGACGATGTTTTTTTGACGTCCTATCCCCGGTCCGGGAATACCTGGACGCGATTCCTGGTTGGCAATCTCGTCCATCAGAACGAGCCCGTTACTTTTCTCAATGTGGAGCGACTGGTTCCGGATATGTACAAGCATTCGGACCGAACCCTCCGCGGTCTCCCGAGGCCGCGCATCTTGAAGAGCCATGAATGCTTCGATCCGCGGTACAAGAGGATTATCTATCTGGCCCGCGACCCCAGAGACGTTGCGGTCTCGAACTACCACTGGGAAATGAAGCAGCGGTCGATGGGAGACAGTTATCCGATCGAAGTTTTTGTGCGCCGCTGGATGGAGCCGGTGTATTGGGCGCGTCTGGGATGCTGGGGCGACCACGTGACCAGCTGGCTTAGCACGCGGCAGGGTAGAGAGGGATTTCTGCTACTGCGATATGAAGACATGCTGGCAGATCCGGGAAAGGAGATGGAGAAAGTGGCGCGCCTGCTGGAAATCGACGCGACGCCCGAGAGGTTGGTGCGCGCGGCCGAGTTGAGTTCGGCAGACCGGATGCGGCGCCTGGAGAAAGATCAGGGAGACAAGTGGGTGCAGACCCGAGGCACGCGACAGGATAAGCAATTTGTGCGCAAGGCGGCTTCGGGAGACTGGAGAAAGATACTGCCCGCAGAATCGGTACAGAGGATCGAGGCCGCATGGGGATCGATCATGAAGGAAATGGGCTACGAACTGTCGAGCGAAGGTGCAAACGCAGCTGCCGAGGCCGCGGAACATCACTGACTCAGAAATTCCGTGGGAGGCCGTCGCCGTTGGCTCGATTCAGGTGAAAATCGGAGAGATTTCCCGACAATAGAGCAGAAAGCTTCTTCGAAGTAGCGAAGAGGAAATTTGACTCCGCTTGGAAGAAGCCGCAACCCGCCAGTGCCTGACACCACGCTTTATGGGCCTGATTCGACACAACGAGGTCCATTCCGTGGCGCTCTAGCGCCTGAGTTGCCGCGAGCACGACCGCGGCGGCGTTAACCGGGTGCGCCCAGCAATCCACGATCGAGCCGACACGCAGCGATCCGAACTTGGCGTCCTTTCTACGCTCACCGACTACCGCCCAACCGATCACCCTCCCCTGACGACTCACGCACAGCTTCGTCAAATGCTTATCACCGGCGGGATAGAGACGCGCGATCGTTTGGTGGTCTCGAACCGAGGCGAGGCGGTAGGCATCTTTTGCCTCAAGCCACAGATCGTCGGTCCTTGAGGGAAATTCGTCGACTTCCACTGCATCGAAAGGGCCAATCGGGCGGCCAAGGCGTTTCGCGCTCTGCGCGGCGTTGATTGCGAGCCAGCCCGTCCCGCTGAAGGCGGCCAGATCCATGAGCGCACGTCGCCACGAAGCCCGCCGAAGTGCATTCATCTGCCGGAAGAACCGATAGGGATGGACAACACGGAAGAAAAACGGCACGAGCTGAAGACTCCAGCCCATAACCTTGAGCATTTTGGCGAGAGGGCCATCGAGGCCGCCCATGCCGAGGGCATACAGCATGGGCTCGCGCCCAAGAGCGTCTCGCAGCAGCAGACTGCCCACGGCGGAGTATTTGCGGTTAACAATGCCCTCGGATAGGGGGTGATGGTAGCAAGCGACGGCATACTCACCGTGCTCCGCGAGGAAGAAACGCTCGCACTTCAGGGCATAGGCGCCACGCACCTCCTCGCTCTCCAATGCGACAAAATACTGGTTGTAGAGCGGGCTGCCGTCGAACGGCGGGAGCCATTCAGGTTGAGCGCGTTCGTAGAACACGAGATTAGGGTCGGTGGTTCCCGCTCGCAGCCGCAGGTTGAACGCTTTCACGGCTTTCTGGTGTTCTTCCCGGTAGGGCTGGATGGAGATGGGCATGAGCGTGAGCGGAAACGCGCTGCGGATAGAGTTTACCCGTTTGCGGCTCGAAGCTTCTCTCCGATCAGGGTTGCGGCATCGCTGACCGTGCGAATCTTCTCCATTTCGTCCGGGGAAAGCTGCAACTGGAAAGTCTCTTCCAGGGCCAGGACGAAGTTGAGATGCTGCGTGGAATCCCAGGCGTCGACGTTTTCGGGAGAAGAGGTAGCAAGGATCTCTTCTGACGGAAGGCCGAATACGTCTGACGCTATAACTCTTACGCGCTCGAAGACAGTGGCGGTCAACGTTTCTCTCCGGCAGGGACACGAAGCTTAACCCAATCGGGGCAGGCAATGTTGTTTTGCAGGTCCAGCGCCCAGAGAGACCCATCGCCATTGGCGGATTCCTGGGTGAAGCCATGTTGGGCATAGAAATTCTTTGCGGGAGAGTTTTTCTTGGTGGGAAGGAACCATCCCCGCAAGGACTTCAACCCCCTCGCCCGCGCGTGTTCGGCGAGGTGCGACAAGAAGGCCGTTTCCACGGTGCGGCCGATTACTCGACAACTCAGCAGGAAGGTGTCGATCTCGCACGCAGAGCCGTCGTCGTGAGTGATCGCGACTCCGACCAGTCCGTGATCCCCAAAGCGGTCGCGCACGCGCAAGGACAGCACCTGCCAGGCAGGGCGGGACGCCATTTCGGTAATCTGCTGTTCGCTGTATCGCTGGGTGGTGAGGTTGAACTGGTTGGTCTTTTGCGTCAACTGCGAAACGCGCGCCAGAGTCGCTGGTTCAACCGTGGCTATTTCCACCTCCTGTTCGAGCGAGCGAAAGAAATCCTCTTTGGAAGTAAAGTCCTGTTCAGCCCGGGAGCGCTGTTGTTCAGTGGCGTAGAGAGCGGTGCGCAGCCGGTCTTCCTGCGACAGGGTAAGCCGCTCGAAGACTGGTGAATCTCGCAAGGCAGTCGCGAAGCCAGAAGGATCGGCGGGCAGATCAATCACCGTAGCTTCCGGAAGAGCGGCACGAACCTGCGCGCGTTCCACGGGGTTGTCATCAAGAAACGCCAGCGCGTCGGTGCCGATATTCAGTTCGGCGGCAATCTCGCGAAGATTCTGATGCTTGTCGCCCCAGTTGATCCGTATCGCGGCAAAGTGTTCCGGTTTCAGAAGCATGCCCGGATGCTTTTCGATCGCCTCCATCGCATCTGCAGGATTGTTCTTGCTGCACACGGCAAGGAGGATGCCTCTGCGGTGAACATCGAGCAATGCGCGCTGCAGGGCCTGATACGCGGCGCCTGGATACTCGGGGCCCAGACGGATTCCGTTCATGCCATCTTCGCCAATTACGCCGCCCCACAAAGTGTTGTCGAGATCAACGACTAGCGCTTTTGCAGTTTGGCCAGTGAGTGGAACCAGGAACCGGAGCCATTCGTGTGCGAGATGCATCAGATGGCCGGCGGCGATGGGCATGCGTGCGGTAAGCCATTTCTTTTCGTCGTGCCAGTGCGCGAATCCATGCCTGCCAATCAGAGAGTCGTAGTCGAGCAGGAAGACACCGCGGTGCTCGCGGCGGGCGGCGCGAAGTCCATCATTGATTTGGCGGATCGAGGCTGATTGTGATGCTTCCGACTGGGCGTCAAGTACGCCGAGGCTGGGAGTTGGGGGGGATTCCAGCGTGTGCACGATGAGATTCGCTGACGATTGCTGGCGAAAGGCTTTGATCCACGACTGAAAGGAACCGATCACCCGCGTGACTGAAGCGACGATTGATTCCGGTGAGAGATCAGCATAGCCGTCCCAGAGTTCGGGCGCGACGTCGCGGGTCTGCACCGCGAGAATGGCGGTTTCGGGGGCAAAGGAATAAAGCGAACTCGCGGCATCCAGAATCTCTTGCGGATAAGCGTTGAAGTCGCAGAGATGCACGGTGAGGTCGATTCCAGTCACGAAGGCCGCGGCACGGATCAGGGGGACGACGGGTTCCAGCGTGAACGAACGGAGTACGGCGAGGCGGTGAGCAGTGAAAGGGATGGTCCCGCGCAGCTTCTCGTATCTGGAGGTAACAAACGCCGCAACAGCCGGGCCAGGTTCACGACGCCAAAGCTCAGCCAGCAGCCGCGATGCTGCAGCAGCGTCGCCAGCGGCAATGAAGTGGTCAATATCCTGTCTCAGTTGCAATCTTCGCCCCTAAAAAACGACGGCACTCTCTCGTCAGCGCAGTTCCACGACAAAGACATCGGAGCGGTATTTATCACCGTTCGGTTGCTTTCCGAGTTGATCCTGCCAATCGGAAGTGAACAGATAAAAGCGGCCGTCCTGAGAAACGTTTCCGCGGGGGGTTGACCAGAAGCCGTTGCGCGCCGTGCTGTAGGTATGCGCGAAACGCCACACTTTGGATGCTTTTCCGTCGGTCTCCGCGCAATCAATCTCATTCTCCCATGGGCCGGTCACCAGCAGCGGCGTTCCAGGGGTATCGGGATTCGTGGGCCGGTAAGTCGAGAAGCACACGGGGGCGGTGTCATTCGGATCCACATTGCTCCAGGAATAATGCGAGTCATACCAGAAAGTCTTGGCGGGGTCGAGTCCAGTGATGATCGAAGTCGTGCTCTCCAGGTGGTTCAACGGACGCATCCAGATCTCCAGCGGATGGCTCATACCGGATGCGCCCAGAATGTGAGAGTAGCCCATCACGTGGTGTGCCTTGCAACCTTGCGGACACGAGTTGACGTTCAGCGTGTCGATCTCCCAGACGACCCATCCCTTGCCGACGCTAGGCCCGCCGCCGCGCGTAACGTAAACATATTTGCCCGACTTGGCCATGCGCGCGTTGTGGATAAGAAAACGGTCAGGCGCGGAAATGATTCCCCTCGGACCCCATTGTCCGCCCACTTCGCCGGTTTGCGTGTTATACCAGCGGCACCCCTGGGTGCGATCGTAGACGTACACGATGTAGTTCTTGTCCTGGACGGGGCCCAGCGAGGTCATGAACCGGTTGTCGTCGGCACTAACCGTGGGCGAACCTCCGGAGTCAGTCGCCTGCAACTTCACGCATTTCGAAACATTGTTTATATCGGAAAGTTCTCCAATCGTCACATCGTATTGCTGAAAAACCGTGTCGCGGCGAACCATCCCGTAGAGAATATTCGCGTGGGTGTAGCTGAATTGCGGTTCGCCACTCCAGGGAAGATTCGGAGCGCTGGCGAGATGGGTCTTCATGGTCGCCGGATCAAAGTCGTAGAGCAGGAACGAGCCGCCCGCCGTATTCACGTAGAACATCGTGGAGGTCTTGTTCCAGGCATTCTGCTCCGAGGAAGATGGCGAGAATAGAGATCGCCCGGCTTTCTTGGGATCGGCCTGAGCGTCCGTCACGCGCGCGATCCGCGATCCGAAATCCGGGTCGGTAATGATGGAGCCCGCGGGTCCAATGTCGGGAGGCTTCTCCCGGTAAGGGACGATCTTGCGGTCGGTGCGGGCGGTGTACTCCGTGGGACTGGACTGGCCCTGAGCGACCAGTGCGGTCACGCTCCAGCACATTATCGTGAATAGCCGCAGGAAGTATCTCATCACGTTTTGCTTGCGAAACGGCAGTGGATGCTCGAGCGGAGCGTGGGTTCATTCTAATTGCTTCAGAGAGCGATGCCAACCCACGGAGTACTTTGCAACTACAACAAAACCTTGAACCACAGGGGGCACGGAGCCACACAGAGGCTTTTGATCTCTGGGATTTCCTTCGTGTCGAAGATTTCTCAACCTGTTTCGGGCGGATCGGAAAGCTCAAGAGCGGAGAGATTGGCCATGCGTCCCACCGGCGTTCGCAGCTTGAGCCAGAGCTTGGATGCGAGGAATCGCGGGTAAGTGACGGCGAGGCTTCTCATGCGCAAACTCAGATGGCGTGGCTCAGAGGTTGTCAGCGGATATCCGCATTCCTGCAGGCAGGGACCGACCAGAGCTTCGAGATCGGCAATCTCTTGTGTCGATAGTCGCTCCTTCCAGCGGTTGACGGGGTGCTCGCTCGCGGATGGTTCTTCGTCAAGGAACGAGGAATTCGATTCGCGCAGCCGCCCGAGACCCGCGCCTTGAATCCGGTCATAGTTGAGGTCGTGTTGAAGAAATTCGCCCAACTTCGCCAGGGTCGGGCGAGGTTGTGTGACCAGGTCTTCGTAGTGGACTTCAATGTAGTCCGCGGGAATGCGGGCTCCGTGACACTTGCCAGCGCGCACCATCCACTCCCAGTACAACGCCGTTTCGAGCAGACCCCGAGCTTGCTTGCTCCAGGGAAACGGGCGGAAGCCTCCCATCTTCATAAGGGACAGAGCAATATCGCGGCCGTCGCGGATGATGTGGACGAAGAGGGCGTCGGGAAGGTCGGCCTTGATTCTGGGAACGTGGAGGACGCTGTCGGGATCGTAAACGGCCCAGCGGTTGGCGCCCTGCTGCGCTGCGATTCCACCCATGACGATGCTCAGAAAGTCTCCGCCGGTGTGGCAATGCTCCAGCAGGTTGGACTTGAGATCGGATGCCTGCAGCCCGGTGCGCGCGAAGCCCTTGCTGCACAGGAAGGTTTCGACGATTTGTTTGCGGTTCGCGGGGTTTCGGGGATGGCCGAAGTGCGGGATGAGGATCTTGTAAATCGGAAGGTATCCGCGATAGACCGCAAAGCCGCCGGCCGACAGGAGCGTGTCATAGAGCAGGTTGGTACCGGAGCGGTGACAGCCCATGACGAACACGGGCCGGAGGCTGCGCTCGGAGCGCGAGTTGCTCGCGATCAACGGTGCGGAGTTGGTGCCGGCAATCTCAGTCATTCGCTGGCCCTGAAAGAGGAATTGTATATGCCAACGATCTTCGTGCTTAGGGCTCTCACTCTCCGTGGCCCAGCAAAACCTTCCGCACGCGATCGTAGAGCGCGCTTCCAAGCAGTCGCTTTGCCGCGTCTCGAACGTGGCCCCGCGCGCGCAATCCCGGAAGCGAGTCGCCATCGCAGATGCTGGAGAATGTCGCGATCGGTAGCCCGCGCAGGATCGCGACTCGTCCGAGCGCGAACACATCCGTGTGGGGGTAGTTCGCGTGGATACGGCTGGTTGCGACCGTGTGGTATCCGGCTGTCCGCGCCGCGTTGGCGACGCGATCGTTATACCGCCCACCGGGACACGAGAAGTGAACAACGGCCTTGCCGATGATCTGCTCGAGTCTGGCCTTGGCGTCGGCGGTCTCACGCCGCAGCCCTGGATCGTCGAGGTCGGACAGGTAGGCATGTGTCATGGAGTGGCAACCGATCTCAAAGCCCTGGCCACTGAGGTCTTTCAACTGCTCCGGAGAGAGATGACCGGGTTGTCCCAGCCATCCAGAAGTGATGTAGAACGTGGCGTTGAAGCCGGCTTGCCGGAGTATGGGCGCTGCGGCGAGCCAATCGGTCTCAGGTCCGTCATCGAAAGTTATGGCGACGAACTTGCCGTTCTGGAATTCGAGAGCCTGATCAACGCTTACGCCCTGGTATCCGGAGTCTTTGAGAAACTGCATCTGCCCGCGAAACTCGGCCTCGGGAACGGCATAGCGGGCGTAACCGGGTTCTGGATGGCAGAGGGGCTTGCCCGGAATCTCGAGCTCGTGATACATCAGAAAAACGATGGATGCCTCAGATGTCATTTCAGAAATCATCCAGCGATCACACCCAGCCGTTTAGCGTTTCGGGCAGGGGAGCAAACTGAAGACTACCCCAATTCCGTGCGGTTCCAATTCGATTTCCTGTTCGCACTTGCGGAGCTTCAGGTCGTACAGCGCAATGTGCGACGGCTTGTGGCGCGAGTTTCCATTGCGGATCCAGGCCACGTTTTCTACGAACTTTGTGGGACGAACCCGGGTGAATCCAACCCATAGCCATCGATCGTCGACTGG
>Ga0335078_10010347_pt1 | contig 13804 bp, 12 predicted proteins | sample Lox_Sample_32_FD_206711 | JGI IMG/M metagenome (GOLD analysis project Ga0335078, IMG submission 206711) | Soil microbial communities from Loxahatchee National Wildlife Refuge, Florida, United States - Lox_Sample_3.2 | ecosystem: Environmental > Terrestrial > Soil > Wetlands | place: USA...
AAGAGCTGCGGCGGGTTCCCACCGTATAATGCGGGTTCATTGACGGCCCACCGGACACGGCCCCGCGGGTCGGTTTTTTGTTAGCTGTCAGCCATCAGCTTTCACCCGTCAGCTACTGCGTACGGTGTATTACAGTCGCCGCGCAAACCCAGCTTTCACATTGCGACGGTGCGGCCCGGTGCTTGGGCCGACGGCTGACCGCCGAAAGCTGACAGCGCTGAAGCGCGCAAGGCGCTTCAGCATCTAAAATAGAAACGTGTTTCCCCGTTTATTCCACTTAGGTAGTTTCAACCTGCCGACCTACGGCCTGATGGCGGCGCTGGGCCTGATCTTTGGCCTGCTGCTGATCGTGAAGCTGGGTCGCGAGCAAGGCCTCGATCCCGACAAACTCTGGAACCTCGGCCTCATCGCCATTCTCTCCGGCATCATCGGAGCGAAGATTCTCTACTTGATCACCGACTCCGAAGCCCGGCAGAACATCTTCTCGCTGTCGACGCTGCAGGCCGGCGGCGTGTATTCCGGCGGATTCCTGCTCGCCCTCATAATGTGCATCTGGTACATGCGCGCCAACCATATGCCGGTGCTGCGGACCTGCGATGTTTTTGCCCCTGGCCTGGCGCTGGGTCATGCCTTCGGCCGCGTCGGCTGCTTCGCCGCCGGGTGCTGCTACGGCCACGAAACGCACGTTCCCTGGGCTGTAACGTTCCGCAATCCGCTGGCAAATGAGATCGTCGGCACGCCGCTGAACGTCCCACTGCATCCCACGCAGCTTTACGAGATGGTTCTCGAGCTCGCCAACTGTGTCTTTCTGGTGTGGCTGATCCGTCGTAAGAAGTTCGAAGGCGAGATCATCGGGACCTATATGATCATCTATGGCATCGGCCGCTACTTCATCGAGTTCTTCCGCGGCGATCCCGGACGCGGTGTATTCTTCGGCTGGATGAGCGGCACCCAGGCCATAGCAATCGTCCTGGTGATCTTCGGCGGTCTGCTGTGGATGCGGCGGGTTGCTCTAGCTCCGCCCATTCCGGTAAAGGCCGCAAGATAGAATCGCTTCACCACTGAGAGCACGGAGCGCACGGAGAAGTTCCTTTCAGTATCTTCTAAGCTCTGTGCCCTCCGTGATCTCAGTGGTGAAACGCTGTTGTATCCTCGTCGGGAATGCACGGCCGCTTTCCACTGAGTGTTTCCGTCCCTCCCTCCGCTGCCGGCCAGCGGCTCGATCAATTCCTTGTCGCTCAGATTCCCGACATCAGCCGCTCCCGCGTACAGCAACTTCTGCGCGAAGAGCAGGCCCTGGTCAACGGCTCTCCCGCGAAAGTTTCGCTCAAACTGCGCGGCGGCGAAGAGATCACCATCCTAAGCACCCCCCAGCCGCCGCCGCTCCGCGCCATCGCTGAGCACATCCCGCTCGATATCATTTACGAGGATGCCGACCTGGCTGTAGTCAACAAGCCTGCAGGAATGATGGTCCACGCCGGCGCCGGCGCGACTGAGGACGAGCGTAATCATGGCACGCTGGTTAACGCCTTGCTGCATCGCTTCGGGACACTATCGGGAGTCGGCGGCGAACTGCGGCCGGGCATCGTCCATCGACTGGACAAGCAGACGAGTGGCCTGATCATCGTCGCCAAGAACGACGTGGCGCATCGCAAGCTCGCACAGCAGTTTTCCAAACGTGAGGTGAAGAAGCGCTACATCGCCTTAGTTCATGGCTGGCCGGCGAAAGATCACGGAACCATCAGCACGGCCATCAGTCGCGACCTGCTCCGCCGCACGCGCATGACCACCCGCGGCAGCGCCGGTAGGTCAGCGGTCACGCACTACGAAGTGCGGGAGCGAATCGCATCGCCGTACGGCAAGTTTGCGCTTTTGGATGTGCGCATCGAGACTGGCCGCAGCCACCAGATCCGCGTACACATGTCATCGCTTGGGCATGCGGTGGTCGGCGACACGCTGTACGGCGCGGCGCGCGAGCTGAAGCCTGCCGCGACATCAGGGTCGAGGCCGACTCTCAGACTGGATCGAAATTTCTTGCATGCGGCGGCCATTGAGTTCGAGCAGCCTGGGTCCGGCCAAAGGCTGGAGTTGGAAGCGCCCTTACCGCAAGAGCTGGTGGAACTTCTCGCAAAACTTCGCAGCTAGATGTGCCGTCAGCCGTCTGAAGCCGCGACACGCTGGTCAGATTACCCCATTGAACTGAAGCCGGAACTTCAAGAGTTCCGGCTTCTGGGGTTCTGTCATGAATTCAGGTAAGGTTCGAAGTAATGACCTAGAACAGCTTACGGCGCAGCATGCCAGCCACTCCCAGCAGGCCGGAACCAAGCAGGAGAATGCTGCTGGGCTCAGGAACCGAGTTGGTGGTCGTGGTGGTAGTGCCCAGCACAGTGAAAGCCTCCGAAGGAATGGAGCCGACGGAGTTCTCAGAGGCCTGTGACGGGCCAGAGTTCTCGTCCCAGTAGATCGGGTCGCCGCTGGGGACGCTGGCATTCTGCAGGTTCAGCCAGTAGGTGCCGGCATTGAGGGTCGGGCCGCTGAAGGTAGTGCTCTCAACGCAGACATTGAAGCCGAACTGGTTGCCAGTGCAAGCACTCTGGGTGAAGTTCACGGTCTGATCGAAGTAGCTGGTGCCGCCGTTCTCACCGGAGGTGATCGACAGTTCAGCCGAGGTCAGAGTGTCGCCCGGGAATGTCCACATGGCAAAGCTGCCGCCAGTGATGGTTGTGCCGTCGTTCACGACGTTGAACGTGTCGCTAACGATAAAGCCGAAGTTGATGGTCCACGCATCGGTGTTACCCGCGGGGGCACCATTGTCGTAGATATCCTGCGCCAGGGCAGGCAGGGCCACCAACGCCAGCAGCAATAATGTGAGCGAAGCAATTCGCAGTTTCAAGGAAGATCCTCCTTCAATTAGATATGAGAAAAAGTCTTGGTAACAGCGGCTGTTACCGACCTGACATCTACCGCCATCCCCACGTTTCGCGTTCGGCCCGACCGGACTCTCTCGCTAAGATTCGGCCCGGCATGGAAAACGACGCCACATAGCGATGCACAGCGATGCCTCGACTCGGATAAAGAATAAGTACATCAGTAGCAGGCGCCGCGAGGAGTCAAGGACCAGGAGACCGGCGCCTATGTTAACTAGGGCAACGGCACTAAACCTGAGCTGCCACAGCCCCGTCATATTCCAGTGTAAGAACAGTCGATAGTCAGATTTGCAATTCAACTGCCGCTTCAACTCACTGAAACAGCGGGGCCTGATTCACTTATTGCTGCAACCACTTGCAACAAAGTTCTTAGCATTTACCAGCGCAGCAGAGATAATTCCCATAATGGGAAATCTATATACATAGTTAGTTGTAGTAAGGCAACCTATTCTAAATAGGAATAATTCCCAAAATGGGAATCACAGACTGTGACAATGATCAGGTTTTTCCGAGGAATTCGGATAGCTTGACTATGCGGCCGAAGCTTGAAAGGCCTGCTGGAGATCCGCCAGAAGATCGTCGGTCGCCTCCAGCCCGATGTTCAGACGCACAATCCGATGCTGATAGGCTGGCCTATCTTTGTAGTACGTGAAATCGTAGGCAACGGCGAGACTGGTTACTCCACCCCAGCTGTAGCCGATCTTGAACAGCTTGAGCGAATTCACAAATTTCAAGATCCGGTCTTTGGGCGTAGTTTCCTGCATCACAAACGCGAAAACTCCAGTGGAACCGGTGAAATCCCGTTGCCATATTTCGTGACCGGGACAAGACTCCAGCGCGGGATGGAGCACCAGCTCTACTTCCGGACGCGCCGCAAGCCAGCGCGCGATGGTCCGCGCGGACGACCCGATTGCCTCCAGGCGTACGGCCAGGGTCTTCATGCCTCGCAACGCCAAGCTGCAATCGTCAGGCGATGCGCCACATCCCAGAAGCTGCTGAGTTGCGCCCAGACGCCGGAAGATCGAGTGGTCCCTCACGGTAACGGAACCCAGCAACACGTCGCTGTGTCCTCCCACGTATTTGGTGAGTGCTTGCATGGTGACGTCGACGCCGTGTGCGAAGGCATCAAAATACACGCCCGCAGACCAGGTGTTATCCATCACCACGATCGCTTCGGTTTTGTGTGCGGCCTCGGCGATGGCCGGAACGTCCTGAATCTCCATGGTGATTGAGCCGGGGCTCTCGCACCAGATCAGCCGGGTATTCGGCTGGATCAGGCGGGCAATGCTGCCCCCGATGGTCGGCGGATAGAAGCTGACCTCCGCGCCGAAGCGCCTCAACACGTCATTCGCCAGTTTGCGATTCGGGCCATAGATACTCTCCGGTAGGAGCACGTGATCACCACTCTTGAGAAGAGCGAGGTTGATCAGCGAGATCGCACACTGGCCGCCGGGCGCGATGATGGTGCGATAGCCCTGCTCAAGTTCGCAAATGCGTCCGGCGAGTTCCAGGGTGGTAGGAGTGCCGTAAAGACCATAGGTATATCCCGCTTCGTTTTGGTCCCAGGCGTCGGTAACCGCGGAGGCATCAGGGAAAAGAACCGTTGAGCCGCGATAGGTAGGAGTGGTCAGCGAGCGGTAGCCTTCCGGGACCTGTACATCCGAATGGATCAGCTTGGTCTTCCAGTGCTTCGGCATCGGAACATTATCGCAGCAGTCAGCCATCAGCCAAGCCGGTACAGCATTTCTGGAGATCGGACTTGCCCTTGGTAGGTCTGAGCGTAGATGGAAAGTGCGCCGCGCGGAGCGATATGTTGATGCTAGTGGATGACATCTACGCTGAGAGATGGGAGCTGATTGCCGATTGCTACTCGATGATCGCCAGCGTGTCGCCTGCGTTCACGGCCGAACCTTCTGCAGTGAGGATCTTCTGCACCATGCCGTCCTTGGGAGATTTCATCTCGTTCTGCATTTTCATGGCTTCCATGACGACAACGCCCTGCCCAGCTTTGACTTCATCTTTCTCGTTGACGAGGATGCGAACGATCTTGCCCGGCATAGGAGCTTTGAGTTTTTGCGGGCCGCTCTCGGCTCCGGCGATCGCGCGGCGCGTGCGGAGTGAGCGGGGATCCTGTACATCGACGGCATAACGCGCGCTGCCGATCACCATGTGCAACTCGCCCTGCAGCGAGCGCTCGCGCTTGATCTCGTAGGCCTTACCGCTCACCAGGACGGAGAGCACGTCGCGCGCGGTGAGCGCAGCATCGACCTCGATCGGCTGGCCATCGACCTTGCAGAGCCAAGTCTTCTCCCCGCGTTCGAGTTCCACCTGATGCGTTTTGCCGTCAACGATAACGTCGTAGGTCATAAAGGAAGCGATTAGCGATTAGCAGCATGAAATCTACCCGCGCCTTTGCCGTCAAGGTTTGGGGATACCCAAGTCTTTGCAAATTCGGGCCGCCGTAGGATTCTTGATCTCGTTATGCCGAGGCACTGTCGCGGAGCGGTGCGCGCTAGGATTGTGATAGACACTGTGTCTTCCGCCCTCACGAAGAAAAACGCAACCATTCGCTTCAAGGTAGCGCAACAGATCGATGCGCTTCATCGGCTAAGCTACGATCTTGATGGGCTCACGAGTAACCCGTTTGCCCTCTTCGGGCTTCGCTAATTCGCGATTCGCTTCCAATAGAAGCGAGATCGCATCGCGCAAGTTTTCGCGTGCTTCCTCCAGAGTTTCGCCTTCCGAGATCGCGCCCGGGAGTTCCTCGACGTAGGCCACATAACCGCCGCCCTCCGATTGCGGGACTTCCTCGAAAACCGCAGTGAGCATCATTTCCATAAAAACTCTCCGCCTATAGCTTACAGTCGGCCAAGCTGGGTTTCATCTCTCCCGCACCGCCTCCGCCCGCGCTGTTCGTCGCCAGTTCGAGATCGGCAGCGGCGATGCGGCATTGCCGTTCGCCGGCATGGAGGTCGTGGTCCCATTCGGCAGCGTCGCCTTCGGTTCTGCCGTCGCGAAGATCGCGGCACCGAGGGCCGCGATGATGGGCCGGCGCACGTCGGTCTCGTTGCTGGGTTTCGTGAGCAGGCGATCCAGAAAACCGGTATCGATCTTCCCTGCCCTGAAATCCGGATCTTTCAGAATACGGCGGAAGAGCGAGACGTTAGTCTTGATGCCTCCGACGAAATACTCGTACAACGCCCGCAGCAGCCGGTCGATGGCCTGATCGCGCGTCTCGGCATAGCCCACCAGCTTGGCCAGCAGCGGATCATATTCGATGGGAACGCTCCAGCCTTCATACATGCCGCTGTCCCGACGCACTCCCGGCCCCGATGGCGAAATCAGCCGCGTGATGAGCCCCGGCGACGGGAAGTAGTTGTTATCGGGATCTTCCGCGTAAATGCGGCATTCGATAGCATGGCCGCGCAGCCGGATGTCTTCTTGCTTGACCGGAAGCTTTTCGCCCGCAGCGACGTGCATTTGCAAGTGGACGAGGTCGAGACCGGTTACAAATTCTGTGATCGGATGTTCCACCTGCAGGCGCGTGTTCATCTCGAGGAAATAGAAGTTGCGGTCTTGATCGACCAGGAACTCGACTGTCCCCGCATTGTGATAGTTCGCGGCCTTGCCGACGCGAACGGCGATCTCGCCCATGCGGCGGCGCATATCTTCGTCGACGATCGGCGACGGCGCTTCCTCGAGCACTTTCTGATGCCGGCGCTGTACGGAGCACTCGCGCTCGCCGAGGTAAACCACGTTGCCATGCTCGTCGCCGAAGATCTGCATCTCGACGTGGCGCGGGTTGGTGATGAACTTCTCGATGTAGACCTCGTTGTCGCCGAATGCGCGCTGGGCCTCGCTGCGCGCGTTCTCATAGGCCGAATGGAGCTGACCGGGGGACGAAACCAGGCGCATGCCCTTACCCCCGCCGCCGGCCGCCGCTTTCAGCATCACGGGATAGCCAATCTGCTCAGCGAGGCGCTCCGCAGCGTCGAGGTCCAGACCGCGTTCGGAGCCGGGCACGAAAGGCACGCCGGCACGCTTCATGTTCTGACGGGCACGGGTCTTCGAGCCCATCATCTCCATGGACTCGGGCGAAGGGCCGATGAACTTGAAGCCAGCCTCGGCGCAGGCGCGCGCGAAGCCGGCATTTTCCGAGAGGAAGCCGTATCCGGGATGGATCGCCTCGGCCTGACTGCGTCGCGCCACGTCGAGAAGCTTCTCGACGTTGAGATAGGATTCGCTCGCTGTTGCCGGGCCGATGTGATAGGCGTAGTCGGCCTTGCGCACGTGCAGCGACTTGCGGTCGACATCGGAGTAGACCGCGACCGACTCGATGCCCATCTCGCGACAGGCACGAATGATGCGCACGGCAATCTCGCCGCGGTTAGCGATGAGGACGCGCTTGAACATGCCGATGCCTCAAAAGCGTTCGCCTGAGTCGTGCGGGAGAACGCGGCCCGTAGGATGTTCTGCGGAAATGAAGGGTAGGAGCGGCCGCCGAACGCTCACATCCACAGAAAAAAGGATTGTACTGCATCAATCACGAGGAGCGAGTGCAAATGTCACAGAGCCATGTGATGACTCTTCCGGAGGCGCGGTCCCCTCACGACAGGCGGGTAGCGGGGTTTGTTAGACTGCCAGTGCAAATCGCGAGGAGTCGTTCATTGCGCAGACGAATGGAGGCACTTGTACTACGCGGCGTGGCTTGCGTCGCCGCGGCCGGCGCAGGGATTGTTCTCGCCGGAACAATGATCGCCACTGAGGCCCATCCCTCCCAATCCCAGCCGGCAAGCGCTAGCGCGCCTCAGCCCGCTGGCCAGAAATATAAGAATCTCCAGGTACTGAAGGACATTCCGGCCGATGACTTGGTTCCCTCGATGCAGTTCATCACCGCCGCACTGGGCGTCGAGTGCGGATTCTGTCACGTCGAGGGGACGGACAAGCGGCTTGAATTCGATAAGGACGACAAGAAGGAAAAGAAGACCGCGCGCCTAATGATGCAGATGATGTTCGCCATCAACAAGAACAATTTCGATGGTGAGCGACAGGTTACCTGTAATACATGTCATCGCGGATCGCCGCACCCACAGGCCATTCCGGCGATCATGGCCGAGGCGCCCAAGCCCGAGGCAATGGAAGCCATGCATCAGCATGATGAAGATCCCGCTTCCCTGCCGTCGGGTGCTCCGGCGCTCGCGCGATACATCCACGTGCTCGGCGGAGAAGCCGCGTTGAGTAAAGTTTCGACGCGGGTCGAGAAAGGCAACGCGCTGATGCCGGAAGGGCCGCCGGTTGCGATCGACATCTATACCAAGGCGCCGGATGAGCGCGTTTCTGTGCTGCACATGCCGAAGGGGGAGAGTGTCACAGCCTACAACGGTCAGGCGGGCTGGATCGCGTTTCCGGGGCGGCCATTGCGCGAGATGTCGGCGGCTGATCAACAAGCCGCGAAGTTGGATGCCGAAGCGTTCTACCCGCTCCAGCTCGAACACGAGTTCAATGAACTGAAGCTGGAGGAACACACCGAGAAGATTGGCGATCACGAGACCAATGTCGTCCTGGGTCTTACGAAAGGTCATCCGCCGGTCAAGCTGTACTTCGAGAAGGATTCGGGCCTGCTGGTACGAATGGTCCATTACACCGATACGGCGCTGGGGTTGAACCCGACGCAGGTTGATTTTGCCGACTATCGCGACATCGGCGGTGTAAAGACGCCGACGCGCTGGACCATTGCGCGGCCTAGCGGAGCGTTCACCATCAAGGTTGAAGAGGTCAAGGACAACGCCCCAATCGATGACGCGCGGTTCGTAAAGCCGGCGACGACGGGAACGGCCCAGGGCGGGCATTGACGCCGACCGTCCGCTTTGCGGAGGAGCGTAGCACGAAGCCCCGCTCGGCTGTGCTGGTGGCGTCCACGCCGGCAGCGTCTTTTGCGATCCACTGAAAGTGACCGTGGCGCGGACGAGCGTGGATCAGGAGATCCACGCTACAGCCGGCCGGGAGACCGGCGCTACAATTCTCCGCGCTCCTCCCAGGAAAAAGTGCCGCTGATCGAGATTGCTGACTACTGACTGCTATTTCTTGAACGCCACATTCACCAGCAGCTTCTCGCCTTCCACATCGACGACATTGCAGAACGTGCGCTCACCACGACGGCTGAAGTCGAGACCGACCCGGCTTTGCCCGATACGCAGATTACGTATGCGCAGGTGGTCCAGCCAATCGGGCAATTGCGGATTGATGATGTTGAGTTCTTTGCGCGGCGCACTGGGGTGCATGCCCAGCACCGACGTCAGAATAAGAAACATCGCGCCTGACGCCCACGCCTGCGGCGAGCACGAGACGGGATAATGCACAGGTTCGTCGTACTCGCGGCGCTGCACGCCACAAAAGAGTTCGGGTAGCCGGTAATCGCGAAACTTCGACGCAGCCTGGTACAGCGAAGTAAGGATGCGCAGCGCGCCGTCACGCATATCGTTGACGGCCATGCCGTGCGCGATGATGGAGTTGTCGTGCGGCCACACCGACCCGCGGTGGTAGCTCAGCGGATTGAAAACGCGCTCTTCCTGCGACATGGTGCGCCATCCCCAGCCGCTGAACATATCGTCGCGCATCAGGCGATTGGCGATAATACGCGCGCGATCTTTGTTGATGATGCGGGTGAAGAGCAGATGACCGGGATTTGAGGAAATGACCTCCAGCGGCCGCTTCTCGGCGTCGAGTGCCATGGCATAGAAGCCGCGGCTCGGCACCCAGAAGGCGCGATCAAAGCGGCGGGCGAGTTCGGCACTATCGCGCTTCAGACGATCGGCAGTCTTCACGTCGCCAAAGTTCCGCAGCAGCGACGACATGCGATACTTCGCGTCGTAAACGTAGCCTTGCACCTCGCAGAGTGCGATGGGCGGCTTGGCGATGGTGCCGTCGCGATGCATGTTCGCATCCCACGAATCTTTCCAACCCTGGTTCACCAGGCCTTTCGGTGAGCAGCGCAGGTACTCGATGAATCCGTCGCCATCGAGATCGCCGCACTCATCGATCCACTGCAGCGCCGCATAAGCATTGGGCAATAGTTCCTCGACGAGTTGCTCGTCGGCTGTCCAATTGAAGGTTTCGCTCAGCAGGGTGAGAAACAGCGGCGTGGCGTCAATCGATCCGTAATAGGGACCGAAGGGCATCTCGCCATCGCGCGTCATCTCGCCGTCGCGATACTCGTGCAGGATCTTTCCCGGCTGCTCGTCGCGCCAGTCGTTATGCTCCTTGCCCTGGTAGCGCGCCAGCACGCGCAGCGTGTCGACGGCGAGCTGGGAGTTGAGCGACAGCGATTGATACGCCGCGATGATCGAGTCACGTCCGAACATCGTTGCGAACCACGGAATGCCGGCCGCGATGATGTGCTGCTCGCCTTCAGGAATCTGCAGCGCATGGAAGTCACCGATAGCGGTATTCAGTAGCGCGTCGAGAACGTCGTTGTCGGTTTCGAAGGTGGTAGAACTGGACTCCCAGCGGGCAAAATTGGCACGCCGCTGCCGCAGTTGGTGATCGATTTCGTATACCTGCGCGCGTGAGACGCGCCCCTCGACCATCGGAGTCACTGACACTTCCAACTCCACTCGCTTCAGTGGCTCCAGTCGCAATTCCCAGCGGGCAATGCGCTCCTGGATCTCGGTTGGCGAAGGGGTCATTTTGATGAGCGTCTGCCGCATGACACCGTCGAGGCCGCGATAGTAAAAGGCGATTCCGCTGTCGCGGACGATCGGCCGGTAGTACTGGCCGTGCTGCTGTCGAGCCACGCCGCGCACCTGAAAGACATCGACGAAGTCGGCGTCAAACAACATCTCCACGACAAAGTCGACCGGCGTGAGATTGAAGTTCTCGAACGTCATGCGGTCGAAGAAGATCTCGGATGCCAGCAGTTGTTGGCGCCGGATGTGCACGGTGTTTTCAGGAAGATCGAAGGAATCGCGCAGGGTGATGGTACCGGTCGTCAGCTCAATCTGTGCGAAGAACGTCTTCTCGGTTGCCGCCGAAAGCACGACGGTGCGATGGCCGCCGATGCGCAATTCCAGATGGCTCAAGAAGCGCGTGTCGTCGTGGAAGAGCCCGACATCCGGCGATCCCGCCGGGTAGATGTCGCCGGAGACGCTGGTTGCGCTGAAAGTCTTGCCGTCGATCAGCGTCAGGTTGTCGACCTTGCGCGGCTCAAGGGACTGATAGGCAATCCGCGGCTCGAGGTGCGGCGACGGTATCTCAATCAGGTCTTCGTAAGGAATCGTCAGGTACGAGCTCATACTTGCCGGCACGCTCTCCTCACGCAATCATCGGCAGCTCCGATGTGGTCTTGCCCAGGGGATTGTCTTCGTCCACCAGTTCCTGATAAAGCGCCAGATAGTCGGCAACCATTCGGTCCAGCGAAAAGTATTGCTGGCAGTACTGCCGCACATTGGCCGGCGTAAACGGACCGGGAAGATCACGCACGCGTTGCGCCATCTCGCCGGCAGATTGGCAGACGAATCCGGAAATGCCGTTGCACACGATCTCTTCCACCGCACCACCCGGCAACGCCAGCACCGGCGTACCGCAGGCCATGGCCTCGATCATCACCAATCCGAAGGGCTCATTCCACTGGACAGGAAAGAGCAGAGCCAGCGCGTTGCCGAGCAGTTCGTTCTTTTGCCGCAGGTTGACTTCGCCGACGTACTCGATGAACCTGCCGTCGACGTGGGGCTTGATCTCCTTGTCAAAGTAAGGCTTGAATTGTGGCTGCACTTCACCTGCGATCTTCAGCGGAATGCCTGACTTCTTCGCGACCTCAATGGCGATGTGTGTACCTTTAATGGGAGCAATCCGTCCCAGAAAGCTGAGATATTCCCGCTTGTTGCTCTGCGCCTTGTAGGTGGTCAGATCGATGCCATGATGAATGCTTCGCATCCGCGACATGGTCTCGTGCTGGCGTTGGAACTCGCTGATGGTGACAAACTCGACCGATGGGAAGAACTGATAGATTGCACTCAGGGGATTCTCGTGCACGTGGTGCATGGTGTACACGAACTTGTTTTGCGCATAACGGGTAAACATGAGAGCGGAAACACTGTTGAGGTGAATGATGTCGCAGTCGGCAGCGGCGTCGGAGACAGCCCATGACGCGTGATTAAAGTCCTTGAGGTTGTCGAAAACTTCTCCGGATATGGGCCACTGCTGCGACTTGTAGAGCCACCGCGTTTCGACGGCCACGGTAGACTCGCCGTTGGCATACACCACGACATCGACACCGGAATTCTTGAGGCCTTCGGCCAGCTGGGCGATGAATAATTCCGTCCCGCCATACTTACGAGGAGGCACGGCTAAGAAGGGCGAAGAAACCAGAGCAACTCTCATCGAGAACCTTCCTGGAGGCAGATGGAATGTCGGTTTAGCGTGCTCGAACGCGAACTGAAGATCTTGTTGTAATAGATGCAGAAAAGGGGCGTCGCGTGTGCTCAGGCACACGATCGCGCAATTGAGCGGGCCTTGCTAAAGATGACTGCGACGAGTCATCACGAGTGCCGCTTGAGCAGAATTCCCGCCAGGAGCGCGGCGGATGCCGCCAGCAGCCATTCAATACGCCATAGCTGAACGGCCTGCCAGTCGACCAAAGTGTCCGCCTTGAAGATGAAACCAGTCAGAACGGCGGCCGCGATGCAGCCGATGCCGAGAAGGAAAAAAACCAGGCTGGCGACTGTCAGCCCAAGCTCGTCGAGGATGTCGGTCGATTGTGCCGAACGGGTTGATCCTTGCGGCTGGTTTTCAATTGCGAGCCGCTGCTCGCGCGCGCTGCCGCAGATGTGACAGAAGTGTGCCCCGGGAGAGTAATCTGCGCCGCAGCGCCAGCACGGCGGCGAATCGGGCAAGGGGCTCACTAATCGCATGATTTCGGGATGAGGTGAACGCCAATACTCCTGTTTTCGGCTAGTTTCTACCACCTGGGCCATCTAATTGCTCCTACCATCTGACCAGAACTTTGCAAGTGGCGAGCCAAAAGACTTCTTCGCAAGCAAGTACTTGAAAATAATAAGTTTTCTCGCTTCGAGACGGAGGAACGACTGCACCCCCGACTGGGCAGAAATTTCCTAGCACGAGTAAAACACGGGTAAATGTCGATGGGAGCGCGACCGGGCGATTCAACCCCGCTTAGGCATGGGGATTACCTTGCTTGCGGCCGGTTGGGCGCTGAGATTGTTCCAGTAACCCAGAATTAGGAGGTCGCTGGAGGTGAAGTCAATCGACTGCGGGCGCTTGTTATCGCCGGTGAAGACATATTGGTCGAGCAGTTGGTGCAGGCGACCGATGCTGATACCAAGTGCAGCTGCGGCTTCCGCTTCGCTATACAGCTCCGGTGGGGAACTTCTGACGTTAGACATAGGGCGCATCAGCAACGAATTCCTTCCTTGAATACTTTTGTACCTGTTTGGGCTGCGATTGCGATATCAGGTAAACTTCCCATAAACCGGTCGCGATGAAACCTTACCAACGACTGCTGCTTTTGGGGTGCCTCTGTTGTGGGCTGTTAGTGGGAGGCCTTTACGGCCGTGCCGCGACGGATTCCTTCGTCGCAACAAGTCCAATCGCCGCAGCTGCGGCAGACGCCGGCACAGCTGGAGCCTGGCTGCCCGCGCGGATGGACAACGATGCCAACACCCGCAAGGGCTTCGATCACTTCTACAATCTCGAATACGACAAGGCGATCCATGAATTCGAGCTTGCGCAGCAGGCCCACCCGGAAGATCCGTTCGCGGTCAATCACTTGCTGGCCGCGATCATCTTTAAGGAGTTGTACCGCATCGGGGCGCTGGACACGGAGGCCTATGCCGCCGACAACTTCCTGACCAAGAAGCCGG
>Ga0335078_10010348_pt1 | contig 13803 bp, 15 predicted proteins | sample Lox_Sample_32_FD_206711 | JGI IMG/M metagenome (GOLD analysis project Ga0335078, IMG submission 206711) | Soil microbial communities from Loxahatchee National Wildlife Refuge, Florida, United States - Lox_Sample_3.2 | ecosystem: Environmental > Terrestrial > Soil > Wetlands | place: USA...
CGCAACCGCGACGTGGCCGACCTCGAGGCCCAGCTGCGCGAGGCCGACCTGGCGGGCGCCCGCTTCAAGCTCGTCGTCACCGACGGGGTCTTCTCGATGGACGGCTTCGTGGCGCCGCTGCGCGAGATCTGCCGCGCGGCCGCCGCGCACGACGCCCTCGTGATGGTCGACGACAGCCACGGCGTCGGGGTCCTCGGCCCGGGCGGGCGCGGGACGCCGGAGCTGTGCGAGGTGGTCGGGCGCGTCGACATCCTGACCGGCACCCTCGGCAAGGCGCTCGGCGGGGCGACCGGGGGCTACGCGAGCGGGCGCCGGGAGATCATCGAGCTCCTGCGCCAGCGCTCCCGCCCGTACCTCTTCTCGAACAGCGTGCCGCCGCCCGTCGTCGCGGCGTCGATGGCCGCGATCGACCTCGTCAGCCGCACGCCCGAGCTGCGCGACCGCCTGCACCGCAACACGCGGATCTTCCGCGAGGGCCTCGCGCGCGCGGGCCTGTCCATCGCTCCGGGCACCCACCCGATCGTCCCCGTGATGCTCGGCGACGCCGCCCTCGCCCAGAGGTTCGCCGCCCGCATGCTCGAGAAGGGCGTCTACGTGATCGGCTTCTTCTATCCCGTCGTCCCGCAGGGCGCCGCGCGCATCCGGGCCCAGGTGAGCGCGGCGCACAGCGAGGCGGACCTGGAGGCGGCCGTCCGCGCCTTCGCCGAGACCAAGCGCGAGCTGGCCGGCTGACCGGCGCCCCCGCATCCCCCCATGCCACCGCCCTCCGATTCCGCCCTGCGCCGCCTGGAGAAGGCCGCCCGCGACGCGGCCGCCCGCGCCTACGCCCCCTACTCCCACTTCCCGGTGGGCGCCGCCGTCCTCGGCGGCTCCGGCCGGATCTTCGCCGGGTGCAACGTCGAGAACGCCTCCTACGGGCTCACCTGCTGCGCCGAGCGCGCGGCCGTCCACGCGGCGGTCGCCGGGGGCGAGCGCACCGTGCGGGCCGTGGCCGTGTACACGCCGACCCAGCTGCCGACGACCCCGTGCGGCGCGTGCCGCCAGGTGATCCACGAGTTCGGGCCGGGCGCCCTCGTCCTGTGCGTCTGCGACGCCAAGGGCCGGATCGAGACCAAGCTGGCGGCGCTGCTTCCGGGCGCCTTCGGCCCGGGCGACCTCGCTTAGCCCTTCCCGAAGAAGGCGCGCACGGCGGCGGCGACCTCGCCGGCCGGGAACTCGCGCTCGGTGCGCCCGCCGAGGTCGCGCATCTTGACGACGCCGCGCGCGAGCTCGTCGCCCCCGTAGATGAGCGCCAGCCTCGCGCCCGACTCGCCCGCCGCCTTGAACTGCTTGGCGAAGGCGACTTCGCGCATGGGGTACTCGACGCCGTAGCCGTCGGCGCGCAGGGCGCTGATGTCGGCGAAGGCCGCCCGGCGCTCCGCCTCGCCGCCGAGGATGCAGTAGACGTCGGGGGCGCGCGTGGCGCTCGCCGCGAGCCCGCGCTCCTCGAGCAGGAGCGAGAAGGTCATCTCGCCGATGGCGAAGCCGACCGCGGGCAGCTCCGGGCCGCCGAGCTTGCCCACGAGGTCGTTGTAGCGCCCGCCGCCGGCGAGCGCGCGCAGCTCCCCCTTGAGGTCGGTCGCCTCGAAGACGAAGCCCGTGTAGTAGGCGAGGCCCCGGACGACCCCGAGGTCCACCTGGACGAAGTCGGCGAGGCCCATGGCCCTTAAACCCGCGAGGAGGCGGTCCCACTCCGCCAGGCGGCCGGCCATCGCCGCCGAGCCGCCGGCCGAGCCGAGCGCCGCCTCGAGCGCGGCAAAGGACCGGATCCCGAGGAAGCCGAGGACGCTCGCGCGCAGCCCGGGGCCGAGGGGCCCGAAGGCCTCCTCATAGGCCTTGAAGGCGGCGTCGCCCGCCCGCTCGAACTTGTCGACGGCGCCCAGCAGGGCGTGGATTCTGGGCTCGTCCAGGCCGAGCCCGGCAAGGTAGAGGAACCAGAGGTTGCGGTCGCTCAGCCGGACGCAGAAGTCCTTCTCGGTGAGGCCGAACGCCCGCATGCACTGGATCAGGAGCGCGATCAGCTCGATCTCAGCCTCGGGCCCCGCCTCGCCGAACACGTCGGCGTTGAACTGGTGGAAGCAGCGGCCCCGGCCCTTCTGCATCCGCTCGTAGCGGTAGAATTCGGCGATGCTGAACCACTTGATCGGCCGCTTGAGCGCGTTGGCCCGGGCGCCGACCAGCCGGCAGACCGACGGGGTCATCTCGGGGCGCAGGGCGACCTCCCGGCCGCCCTTGTCGGTGAACGCAAAGATCTGCCCCTCAATCTCCTCGCCCGACTTCGCGCGGTAAAGGTCGAGCGGCTCCAAGACCGGGGTGTCGTACTCCGCGAACCCAAAGGTGGCCGCCGTCTGCCGCCACAGGCGGAAGACATGGGTTCGTCTCGCAAGGTCCTCGGGGTAAAAGTCCCGGAACCCAGGCAGGGTCTGGAACGTGGCCATCAGGGACGGACACGCTGCGGTACGTCCCTCACAGGGCGACCCTAAAGTGCGCGGACACCGGGCGCCGTCAGGTGAGGGTCGTCAGGTCGAGCTTCTTGAGCTGCTGCTTGAGGATCTTACCGGCCTTGAACTTGACCACGGCCCGCTGCGGAATAATGACTTCCGCTTCGGGCTTGTTGGGATTCCGGCCTACCCTCTGCTTGCGCACCTGGACTTCCAGAACGCCAAAGTTTCGCAATTCAACATTGCGGCCCTCCGACAGTGCCTTTTGGACGATGTCGAGGGTCTGCTGAACCGTATCGACAATCTGTTTTTGCGGGAATCCGGCCTTCCGGTATATCTCGAGCACGATCTCGCGTTTGGTGAGGTTCGTGGACATGAATTGTTCCTTTTGGTGTGATCTTTACCTAAGCGTGTTAAACTATTCGTCTGACATGAATTGCGTCAATACTTATCCTTTGTGAGATATGCCTGACCCCGCGGCCGTCAATTCGATGTTCGGGCGCATCGCCCACCGCTACGACCTGGCCAACCGGATCCTGAGCGGCGGAATCGACACCTACTGGCGATCTCGCCTGGTGCGCGAGGTGGCGCGCTGGCGCCCGCGCAACGTCCTCGACCTGGCGACCGGGAGCGGCGACGTGGCCTTCGCCCTGGCGCGCGCGCTGCGCCCCGACGTGGGCGTCTACGGCATGGACTTCTGCGAGCCGATGCTCGAGCGGGCGGAGGCGAGGAAGGCCCGCAGCCCGCGGCGCTACGGCCGCGTCGAGTTCCTCTTCGGCGACGCCCTCAACATCCCGGTCAATGAGGCGAGCTTCGACGCGGTCACGGTCGCCTTCGGCCTGCGCAACATCGCCGACCGCGCGCGCTGCTTCTCGGAGATCCGCCGCGTCCTCAGGCCCGAGGGCAGCCTCTTCGTCCTCGAGTTCTCGACGCCCTGGCGCCTGGTGCGCCCCGCCTACTCCTTCTACCTGCGCCGCGTGATCCCGCGGGCGGCCGGGTGGCTCACCGGCAGCCGCTCCGCGTACGAGTACCTGGGCGAGACGATCGCAGGGTTCCCCGGGCGCGAGCTGCTCTCGGCGGAGATCGCCGGCGCCGGCTTCGCCGAGGTCTCGGCCGCCGCCCTGACGATGGGCGTCGTGGCGCTCCACAGCGCCCTGCGCCAGGCCCCGCCTTAGCTGAACGACTTCCCGCAGCCGCAGGTCGAGCGCGCGTTGGGGTTCCTGATCTCGAAGCCGCGGCCCTGGAGGCCGTCGTCAAAGTCGATCGTCGTGCCGTCGAGGTGGACGAGGCTCCTCGGGTCGACGACGATCCCCACCCCCTCGCTCTCGAACGCCGCGTCGTCCGCCTTGGCCTCGTCGAACGCCATCCCGTACTGCAGGCCCGAGCACCCGCCGTCCTCGACGAAGAAGCGCAGGCGCGAGGCCGGCGCCGCGGCGCCGGCGCGCATCGTGCGCACCTGGTCCGCGGCCTTGGGCGTGAGCGATATCATGCGCAGACTGTAGGTCGCGTAAATCCGCTGTCAAATGGGCCCGTCGGGATGTCCCGGGTCCCCGTGCAGCAGATTTCAGGCCGGAATTATCAATGTTCACTTGCCAGCCGCGGCGAACGTCGGTTCCATGCCCGCGGTGCCCGCAATCTCACATATCTTCAACGAGATCAGGTACGAGATGGTCCGCCAGATAGCGGAGGGCGGCATGGGCGTCGTCTACGAGGCGCACCAGCACGGCGCGGGGCAGTTCCGAAAGACGGTCGCCGTGAAGCTGATCCGCGAGGAATACTCCGCGATCCCGGAGTTCCAGAAGAACTTCATCGGCGAGGCGAGGCTCGTGGCGGACCTGATCCACACGAACATCGTCCAGACCTACCACCTCGGCCAGATCGGCGGGCAGTACTTCATGGTGATGGAGTACGTCGGCGGCCAGAACGTCGAGCAGCTGATCGAGCGCCACCGCCTCCTCGGCCGCCAGGTGCCGGTCGACCTCGGCGCCTTCATCGTCTCGCGCGTCGCCCGCGGCCTCACCTACGCCCACCAGAAGCGCGACCGCGACGGGCGCCACCTCAACATCGTCCACCGGGACATCGGCCCGAAGAACGTGCTCATCGCCTACGAGGGCGACGTGAAGCTCACCGACTTCGGCATCGCGAAGGCGCTCAACCTCATGTACAACGAGGAGGGCAAGGTGATCGCGGGCAAGGACGAGTACCTCTCGCCCGAGCAGGCGAGCTACGCCGTCACGGACGCGCGCGCCGACCTGTTCCCCCTGGGGATCGTGCTCACGGAGATCCTCCTCGGGCGCAACATCTTTCGCCACGCCGACCGCGCCCAGTCCCGGCGCAACATCCTGACGATGCCGATACCGCGCTTCTCGACGCTGCGCCCCGACATCGACGAGAGGCTCGAGGCGATCATCCAGAAGTCGCTCCAGCGCGACCGCGACCTGCGCTACCAGTCGGCGGCGGAGGTCCTGAACGACCTCGAGCTCTACCTTTACAGCCACGGCTACGGACCGACGAACGAGAAGCTGGGAACCTACCTGCGCGACCTCTTCGGCGTCCGCGACCGCCAACCCCCCGTGGCCGCCGTCGCCAGCCCCCACCCGCCGAGTCCATGAGGCAGGGGGCGCCTCATCGCCTATGAGTGCCGGGGGCTTCAGCCAGGACCTTCGCCAGCGCCAGACGCAGTCGCTCGTCCTCGCGCCGCAGCTGCGCCAGTCGCTCAAGATCCTCCAGGTCGCGGCGCTCGACCTGCGCTCGGTCATCCAGGAGGAGCTTCAGGCGAACCCGACGCTCGAGGAGCTGCCCATGGAGGGCATGAGCGCCGAGAAGCCCGGCGCCGACAACACCGACGCGGACGCCCAGGGCGACGAGCCCGCCGGCAGCCAGGACGGCGCCCGGGACGCCGCCGCCGAGCCCAAGCGCGAGGAGATGGACTTCTCGAAGGAGTTCGAGATCCTGGGCAAGATCGACGACGACTGGCGCGACTACATGGCGAATGCCGGCGGCGCCCAGCCCTACTCCGCCGCGGACGCCGAGCGCCGGCAGCACTTCTTCGACTCGGTGGCGACCGAGCCCTCGCTCCAGGAGCACCTGATGCGCCAGGCCGAGATGGCCGACCTCTCCCCGAACGCGGTCGCCGCGATGCAGCACCTGGTGGGCAGCCTGGACGACCGCGGCTACCTGACGGCCACCCCGGCCGACGTGGCGCTCCAGACGGGGCTGCCGCTCGAGGCCGTCCAGGAGGCCGTCGCCGCCCTCAAGGCGTTCGAGCCCCCGGGGATCGGGGCCCAGAACCTCGCGGAGTGCCTGCTCGCCCAGCTCGCGGCGAAGGGCCGGCGCGAGTCCCTGGCCGCGCGGATCATCCGGGACCACTTCGAGCTGCTCGCCCGCCGGCGCATCCCGGAGCTGGCGCGCAAGCTCGGGGCCGCCTCCGACGACGTGCAGGTCGCGATCGAGGAGATCGGCAAGCTCGACCCGGCCCCGGGCCGCCGCTTCGCCGAGGACCAGAACCGGGTGGTCGTGCCCGACGTGACCGTCGAGCGCGACGGCAGCGGCGGCTGGAAGATCACCCTCAACAGCGACTACATACCCAGGCTGAGGATCTCGAGCACCTACCGGGACCTGATCGCCAAGGGCGCGCTCTCGAAGGGCGAGCGCGACTACCTGCGCGAGCGCATGCGCGCGGGCAAGTTCCTGATCGACTCGATCGAGCAGCGCCAGCGCACGATCGAGCGCATCACGCGCGAGATCCTCAAGGCGCAGACGCCGTTCTTCGAGCGCGGCGTCTCCCAGCTCAAGCCGCTCACGATGACCCAGATCGCGGACGTCGTGGGCGTGCACGAGACGACGGTGAGCCGCGCGATCGCCAACAAGTACATCCGCACGCCCCACGGCGTCTTCGAGTTCAAGTACTTCTTCACGCCGGGCTACCAGAACGACAGCGGCGCGTCGGTCTCCAACACGAGCGTCAAGGAGATGATCGCCGACCTGGTCGCGGGCGAGGACCGGGGCGCCCCCCACAGCGACCAGGAGATCGTCGCCAAGCTCCAGGAGAAGGGGATCAACATCGCGCGCCGCACGGTCGCGAAGTACCGCGAGGAGCTCGGCATCCTGCCGAGCAACCTGCGCCGCGACTACAAGTAGGCGCCCGGCTCGATCCGCAGGGCGCTTCCGGCGAAGCGCGCGGCGTCGGCCGCGTCGGCCCACGCGGCGAACGCGATCATGCCGGCGTTGTCGCCCGCGTGGGCCGGGTCGACCCCGAGGAAGCGGGCGCCCGCGCCCCGCGCCACCCCCTCGATCGCCCGGCGCAGCGCCGCGTTGCTGGCCACCCCCCCCGAGAGCCCCACGCTCGCGTAGGCGCCGAGCTCGGCCGCCGCCGCCGCCTTGTCCGCCAGGGCGCCCACGACCGCGGCCTGGTAGCCGGCGCAGAGGTCCCCCAGGGAGGCCCGGACCTCCTCCTGCGGCATCGCCTGGACCCGGTAGCGCAGGCTCGTCTTGAGGCCCGAGAAGCTGAAGTCGAGGTCGCCGCGCCCGGGGATCGCCCTCGGGAAGGGCTGCGCCTCGGGGCGCCCGCCGAGCGCGAGGCGCTCGACCGCGGGCCCGCCCGGATAGCCGAGGCCGAGGAGCTTGGCGCCCTTGTCGAGGGCCTCGCCGGCCGCGTCGTCGCGCGTCGCCGAGATCTGGCGCACCGCCCGGTCCCTCGAGATGGACAGCAGGAGCGTGTTGCCCCCGGACACGATCAGGCCGAGGTGCGGCAGGAGCTCCGGCAGGCGCCCGGCGAAGTCCCCGGGCGCCTGCGCGTGGACGCCGAGGAACGGCGACCAGGCGTGCGCCCGCAGGTGGTTGACGCCGACCACGGGGACGCGCAGGGCGCGCGCGAGGGCCTTGGCGGCGGCGATCCCGAGGGCGAGGCACGCGGCCAGGCCCGGCCCGCGGGTGACGGCGACCCGCGTCAGCCGCCCCCAGGCCGGCGCCGCCCGCGCGCGCTCGATCAGGGGGCCGAAGGCGCGCAGGTGCTCGCGCGTGGCGAGGTCCGGGACCACGCCGCCGTGCCGCGCGTGGAGCTCGACCTGGCTGCTCACCCATTCGGCGGCGATGCCCGTCTCGGGGTCGAAGATCGCGAGCGCCGTCTCGTCGCACGAGCTCTCGAGGGCGAGGATCACCTCGAAAGGAGCCGCGCCGCCTTCAGGACGTCGAGCGCGGCGTCGAGCTGGCGGTCCTCGATCGGCGCGTAGCCGAACCTCTCCTGGAAGTCCGCGGGGTCGGTGACGTCGGGCCGCGAGGTCTGCCGGTCGAGCTTCACGTCCTCGTCCGGGGTCATGACGACCTCGACCTGGGGCGAGATGCCCCGGCCGTGGATCATCGCCCCGCCCGGCGTGAAGTAGTGGGCGGTCGTCAGGCGAAGCCCCTCGCCGTCCTTCAGCTTGAAGATCGACTGGACGGAGCCCTTGCCGAACGAGCGCTCGCCCACGATGACGGCCCGGCCGGTGTCCTTGAGCGCGCCGGCGACGATCTCGGCGGCGCTCGCGGTCTGCGCGTTGATGAGGACGGCGACGGGCAGCACCAGCGGCTCGCCCTGCGTCTCGGCCAGGTAGTTCTCGCGGTCGGCCGGCCGGCGGCCCTGGGTGTAGACGATCAGCTCGCCCTTCCTGAAGAACGGCTCGGCGACCTCGACGGCCGAGTCCAGGAGGCCCCCCGGGTTGTTGCGCAGGTCGATCACGAGGGAGTCGATCCCCTTCTTGAGGAGGTCGTCCAGGGCGTCGGCAAACTGCTCGCCGGTGTGCTCCGAGAAGTCCCGGACCTGGATGTAGCCGGTCGACCCGGCGATCACGCGCACGCCGCGCACGCTCACGACCTTGATCACCTCCCTCACGAGATCGAGGTCCATGCGGGCGCGCGTGCTCGGGCGCACGAGCCCCATCCTCACGTGGGTGCGGGGCTTGCCGCGCAGGCGGCTCACGACCGAGTCCATCGGGGTGGCGCGCGTCACGGGCTTGCCGTCGATGCTCGTGATCTCGTCGCCCACGCGGATGCCGGCCCGGTCGCTCGGCGACCCCGCGATCGGGGCCACGACCGCGAACGCCCCGTCGTGCAGCTCGACCTCGATGCCGATCCCGCCGTACTCGCCGTCCAGGTCCTCCTCGAGCTCCTGGTTGTCCTTGGACTCGAGGTACTCGGAGTGCGGGTCGAGGGAGTCCACCATCCCGTGGATCGCCAGGCGCGTCAGGGAGTCGTAGTCCGACTCCTTCGGGTCGACGTAGTTCTCGTTGACGATCTTGAGGACCTCGCGCACATAGGCCGCCGAGCGGTTCAGGTCGCGGTTGGGGATCAGGCTCCAGGCCGCGGGCCGCCGCGCCACGCCCACGCACAGGGCGTAGGCCGCCAGGGCGGCGGCGCAGACGGTCAAAATCCGTTTGAACATGCCGCGAAGTGTGTCCATCCGCAGGGGTTTGTAAATGAAGCCTTCCGCCCGCCCCCCCGGCGATCCCGCGCTCGTCGCCGCGCTGCGCGCGCGGGCGGCCGGAAGGCCGGCCATCGGCTTCGCCGAGTTCATGGAGGTGGCCCTCTACGAGCCCGGCGCCGGCTACTACCGCCGGCCGGGCCCGAGGATCGGCTACGGGCCGGGGACGGACTTCCTGACCGCGACCGTGTCGGCGCCCCTCCTCGGCCGGCTCGTCGCCGCCGCGTGCGCGGCTCTCCTCGGCCCCGGGGCGGCCGCGCGCCACGAGTTCGTGGAGGTCGGCGCGGAGCCCGGCGCCGGGATCCTCGGGCCCGGCCCCCACCCCTTCCGCGGCTCCCGCCAGGTCCGCGTCGGCGAGCCCCTGAGGATCGCCGGGCCGTGCGTCGTCTTCTCGAACGAGCTCCTCGACGCGCAGCCCTTCCGCCGGTTCCGCTTCCGCGCGGGGGCCTGGCGCGAGCTCGGGGTCTCGCTGTCGGGGGACGCCCCGGCCGAGGCGGAGCTGGCCCCGTCGCCGGCGCCCCCGGCCCCCCTGCCGGCGTCCGCGCCGGAGGGCTACGTGATCGACGCCCCCTTCGCCTCGGCGGAGCTCGTCGGGCGGATCGCGCGGGAGCCCTGGTCGGGCCTGTTCCTCGCGCTCGACTACGGGAGGTCGTGGCGCGAGATCGCCCTCGAGAGCCCCGGGGGCACGGCGCGGGCCTACCGGGGGCACGCGCAGGTGCGCGACCTCCTGGACGCGCCCGGCCGCCAGGACATCACCTGCGACGTCTGCTGGGACTGGCTCGCCGCGGCGCTGAGCGCCGGCGGCTTCGCCGAGCCGCGGGTCGACTCCCTGGAGGCCTTCCTCGCGGGCCACTGCGCCGAGCTGATCGCGGCCGTGGCGAGCGAGGAGGCCCCCCGGCTGAGCCGCGACAAGCTCTCGCTCCTCCAGCTCCTGCACCCCGCGCACCTCGGCCAGCGCTACCAGGCCCTCTGGGCCCTGCGCCCGGCGCCGGCGTAGGGCCGGCGGGCGCGTACGATTCCCCTTGCGCCGCGCTCGCGCCGCCGCCTACCGTCTTGCCTTTCACCACGTCGCGATCCCCCATGTCCAAAGCCTGCTACATCACCGGTCGGCGCCCCTCCAAGGGCAACATCATCAACCGCAAGGGCCAGTCGAAGAAGAGCGGGGGCATCGGCACGCACGTGACGAGCATCACCCGGCGCACCTTCCGGCCGAACCTCCAGCGGGTGAGGATCCGGATGCCCAACGGCGGCACGAAGCGGGTCTGGGTGTCGGTCAAGGCCCTGAAGGCGGGCCTGGTCCTGAAGGCCTGAGGGCCCCGCGTCAGCGCGGCGGCTCCAGGGGATGGATATCGCCCGCCCACAGGCGGGCCGCCGTGCGGTTTGCCGGCCGCTCGACCCGGCCCATGTCGAAGCCGCGCGCCTCGACGTAGGCGAGGCCGTAGTGGTGGGCGGCCCACAGAAGCGGGTACGAGAACACCCCTCTGGCCTCGAGGTAGGCCTTGGTGGCGGCGAGGCCGTCCGCGCCGACCGCCAGGTTCGAGCGCCAGTCCCAGACGCCGCCCTCGTAGGGGAGGCGCGAGACGGCCTGCCACGCCCCGGGCTTGATCTGGAGAAGCCCGCGGGCCTCGCCCCTGCGGGCGCGCGGGTCGAAGCCGGACTCGGCGGCGACGAGGGCGTAGAGGAACGCGGGGTCGAGGCCCCGCCGGGCGGCCAGGGGCTGGAGGGCCTCCCAGACCTGCCGGCGCGCCGCCGCCGCGTTCGCGAAGTCGGCCGGTGCCCGGTCCGCGCGGGGCGCGCACCCGGCGAGGACGAGCAGCACGGCCAGCCGCGCCCGCCTCACAGCGCGCGGAAGACCACCGTCGCGTTCTGCCCGCCGAAGCCGAGGTTGTTGCTCAGGACGGTGCGCACGCGCGCCCCGCGGGCCGCGTTCGGGACGTAGTCCAGGTCGCAGTCGGGGTCCGGATCGTCGAGGTTCATCGTGGGCGGGATGATCCCCTGCTGGATCGCCTTCACGCAGATCACCGACTCGATCCCGCCCGCCGCGCCGAGGAGGTGGCCGGTCATCGACTTGGTCGAGCTCACGGGCACGCTGCGCGCGTGCCGCCCGAAGACGTGCTTGATCGAGAGGGTCTCGAACTTGTCGTTGTACGGGGTCGAGGTCCCGTGCGCGTTGATGTAGTCGACGCTCTCGGGCGTCGCGGCCGCGCTCGCGAGCGCGCGGCGCATCGCCAGGGACAGCCCCTTGCCGTCCGGGTCGGGCTGGGTGATGTGGTAGGCGTCGCAGGTGGCCGCGTAGCCCGCGAGCTCGCAGTAGATGCGCGCGCCGCGCTCGCGCGCGTGCTCGAGCGACTCGAGGACGAGGATCCCGGCGCCCTCCCCCATGATGAAGCCGTCGCGGTTGCGGTCGAACGGGCGGCTCGCGCGCTGCGGCTCGTCGTTGCGGGTGCTCATCGCCTTCATCGAGCAGAACGAGGCGTACGCGAACGGCGTGATCGCGGCCTCGCTGCCGCCCGCCACCATGACGTCGGCGTCGCCGCGCCGGATCATGTGCGCGGCCTCGCCCAGCGAATGGGTCCCGGTGGCGCAGGCCGACACGGTCCCGAAGTTCGGGCCGCGCGCGCCGAGCTCGATCGCCACCAGGCCCGAGCACATGTTGCCGATCAGCGACGGGATGGTGAAGGGGGACACGCGGCGCGGGCCCCGCTCGAAGAGGACGCGCAGCTGCGTCTCGTACGTGTGCATGCCGCCGATCCCGGAGCCGATGACGACCCCCACCCGGTCGCCGTCCTCCCTCGACATGTCGAGGCCCGAGTCGGCGACGGCCTGCTTGGCGGCCACGAAGCCGAAGTGCGTGTAGCGGTCGTTGCGCCGGGCCTCCTTCGGGTCCATGAGCAGGTTGACGTCCCAGTGGCGGACCTCGGCCCCGATCTGGCAGGAGAACGGCGACGGGTCGAAGAGCGTCACCCGGTCGACGCCGATCTTGCCCGCGATCAGCCCCGACCAGAACGCCGCCACGTCGTGGCCGATCGAGGTGACGACGCCGAGTCCGGTCACAACGACGCGACGCGACGGCCCGGCGTGTTTCATGGTGGTGGCCCGGCTCCTTCGCCGCGCCCGCCCGCTCGGGGTCGCGCCGGTTGCCGGGATCGGGTCAGCAAGCGATCAGGCCTGAGCCGCAGCCTTGCCCTTGATGTAATCGATGACCTGGCCGACCGTCTGGAGCTTCTCCGCGTCGGACTCCGGAATCTCGCCCTTGATCTCGTCTTTGAACTCTTCCTCAAAGGCCATGATCAACTCGACCGTGTCGAGCGAGTCGGCGCCGAGATCATCGAGAAAGGACGCGGTCGGTGTGATCTGCTCCTCGTTGACGTTGAGCTGGTTCACAATGATCTCTTTAACGCGTTGGTCTATGGTTTTTTGGTCAGCCATTTGGGGATTATCCGATGAACGCAGGCTTCACATTGCCATGCCGCCGTCAACGGTAAAAACTTGACCGGTGATGTAGCCGGCCTCCTCGGAGCAGAGGAAGGCGCACATGCTCGCGATGTCGCCGGTTTCGCCGAATCGCCTCAGGGGCACGGCCTCCAGGATCTTCGCCGCCACCTCGGGGTTGCCGACGAGCCCGCTCGTCATGTCGGTGCGGATGAAGCCCGGGGCGACCGCGTTGACGGTCACCCCCCGCGACGCGAACTCCCGGGCGAGCGCCTTAGTGAGCCCGATCATGCCCGCCTTGGCCGCCGAGTAGTTGGCCTGGCCCGCGTTGCCCAGGATCCCGCTGACGGAGGTGATGTTGACGATCCGGCCCCAGCGGGCGCGCGTCATGGGGCGCGCGAGGTGCTTGGCCCAGTGGAAGCAGCTCGTCAGGTTGGTCGACAGGACGTCGTTCCAGTCCGCCTCGCTCATCCGGAACAGGAGCCCGTCGCGGGTGATCCCGGCGTTGTTGACGAGGATGTCGATGGCCGGCACCTCGGCCAGGAGGCTCTCGGCCGCCTGCGCGATCGCGGCCCCGTCGGCCACGTCGACGGCGAGCGCGCGGGCCCGGCCGCCCGCCTGGGTGATCGCCGCGGCCGCGGCGCCGCACGAGTCGGCGGACTTGGACACGCAGATGACCTGGACCCCCTGCCGGGCGAGGGTCTCCGCGATCGCCCGGCCGATCCCGCGGCCGGCGCCGGTCACCACGGCCGTTCTGTCTTTGAATGTGAGCATGGTGTGAGCAACCTGTCAGTACACGTCGCGCTGGTAGCGGCGATCCTTTTTCATAAGCTTAACGTAGTCAATGGCCTCGGCGGGGGTCATCGCGCCCTGGCCGGCGACGATCTCGTGGAGCGCCGCATCGACGTCCTTCGCCATGCGCGAGGCGTCCCCGCACACGTAGAAGTGGGCGCCCCCCTTGATCCACGCCCAGAGCTCGGCGGCGCTCTCGCGCATCCGGTCCTGGACGTAGATCTTGCGCGGCTGGTCGCGCGAGAACGCCGTGCTCAGCCGGGCGAGGACGCCCGCGTCGAGCCAGCGGGCCCAGTCCTCCTCGTACAGGAAGTCCGTCGCGCGCCTCTGGTCGCCGAAGAAGAGCCAGTTGCGGCCCCGGGCCCCCGCCGCCGCGCGCTCCTCTACGAAGGCGCGGAAGGGCGCGACGCCCGTGCCAGGCCCGACCATGATCGCGTCCCTCGAGTCGTCCGCGGGCGGCCCGAACGCCGCCTTCGCGACGAAGACGGGCACCCGCCCCGACCAGACCGGGACCCGGTCGCTCAGGTGCGTGGAGCAGACGCCCACCCGGTCGCGCCCGTTCGTCGTGTAGCGCACGGCGGCCACCGTGAGCTGCGCCTCGAGCGGGTGCACCCGGAACGAGGAGGCGATCGAGTAGAGCCG
>Ga0335078_10010349_pt1 | contig 13802 bp, 11 predicted proteins | sample Lox_Sample_32_FD_206711 | JGI IMG/M metagenome (GOLD analysis project Ga0335078, IMG submission 206711) | Soil microbial communities from Loxahatchee National Wildlife Refuge, Florida, United States - Lox_Sample_3.2 | ecosystem: Environmental > Terrestrial > Soil > Wetlands | place: USA...
CCACTGGGGCGGTTAAACTTAGAATTGAGAGCAGTCCGACCTCTCGACGCCTGGCTCTTCCTGGTGGATGACGCTCCTAGTTTTGGGTGTGAGCCCAAGGCAAAGTCGCGTTGGCGAAGGCGAATTCTCCGCGCAGCAAATGGTAGATGTAGGCACCGAGGCAGAATTTTCCGAATAGCAGCGCCGAAAATGCCAGGACAAGGCCCGCTTCGAAAACCCACGCAATCATCTGCCAGCCTTGAAGGAGAGAAACGCCAACCACTAACATGAATACCGCAGCCATGCCCTGCGCGAACCGGCGTGGACCGGGCGCGGGCGGCAGGAGTGTCTTTCCGCGTGGTGCTGCGATCGCGGAATTGTAAAGGCGCTCGAATGGATTCAACCCCGGCAATGCCACGTTCCACCAGAGCACGGCGGAAAGAGCGAAGAACAGCACTGCAGAAGCAACGATCAGGCCCAGCACATTCAGAATGATGCCGACTATCACCAGCGGGAAAACAATTCGGGGCTGAAAATAAAGTCCCGTGAAATGCATGTCGCAGGTTGCCGGAGACTCTTCGGCGAATCCCTGCTGCTTCATGAAATTTCGAACAATTTGCGACGCCATCGCGAGTTTCCTTGCTCAGGTTACAGGTTAATTGCTGCCTCTATTTTAGATGCATCGCTGCTAAAACTGAATCGCCCGTCCCCGCGCGATAAGCGAGAGGACGGGCGACCCCTGCGGAGACAGGGCTTATGCGATGGGCGTGCAGACCGCCTTCACTTCCGTGTAGAGCTCGAGCACTTCGTGCCCCATTTCGCGGCCCCATCCGGACTGCTTGTAGCCTCCGAACGGCAGCGCCGCGTCGAAGACGTTGTAGCAGTTGATCCAGACAGTGCCCGCGCGGAGCATCGACGCCACGCGGTGCGCCTTGGCGATATCGCGCGTCCAAACGCCTGCCGCGAGACCGTACTCGGTGTCGTTGGCTTTGGCGACAAGGTCGTCGATGTCCTTGAACGGCGTGGCGGTGACGACCGGGCCAAAAATTTCCTCGCGCACGACCTTCATTTTTTCGTTCGTGTTCACGAGGACCGTCGGTTCAACGAAGTAGCCTCTTTCGCCTTTGCGCTTTCCGCCGGCCGTCGCCTTTGCGCCTTCCGAGAATCCGGACTCGAGATAGCCGCAGACGCGATTCATCTGTTCCTCGGAAACGAGCGGTCCCATATCCGTAGTCGGCTCAAGCCCGTTGCCGACGCGGATCTTCGACGCGATCTGCGAAACGCCCTCGACGACCTTATCGAACTGTTTTTGCTCGACGTACAAACGGGAGCCGGCGCAGCAGCATTGGCCGTGATTGAAGAAAATCGCCATCGCCGCGCCCGGGATCGTCTGTTGGATATCGGCGTCATCGAAAACCAGATTCGGCGATTTCCCACCCAGCTCGAGCGAAACTTTCTTCAAATTGCCGGTCGCAGCCTGCACGATCAGCTTGCCGACTTCCGTGGAGCCGGTGAAGGCAATTTTGTCCACTTTCGGATGCGCCGCGAGCGCCGCACCCGCGGTTTCGCCGTAACCCGGGATGATGTTGACCACGCCATCGGGAATGCCCGCTTCCTGAATCAATTCGCCCAGCAGCAGCGCCGTCAGCGGGGTCTGCTCGGCAGGCTTCAGCACAACGCAACATCCCGCCGCAAGCGCCGGCGCCAGCTTCCACGCTGCCATCAGCAGCGGGAAATTCCAGGGAATGATCTGCCCGACGACGCCCACCGGCTCGCGCATTGTGTAAGCGAGGAATTTTCCATTTTGCTGATTCGAGAGCGGGATCGTGTTGCCTTCGATCTTGTTGGTCCAGCCGGCCATGTAGCGGAACATGTCCACCGTGCCGGGGACGTCCGCGACGCGCGCGATCGTCAGCGGCTTGCCGTTATCGAGCGATTCGAGCTGCGCAAATTCTTCCGCGTGTTTTTCGACCAGGTCGGCCAGCTTCCAAATCATGCGGCCGCGTTCTGAGGGACTTAGTTTGCGCCACGGGCCGTTATCGAACGCGGCGCGCGCCGCATCCACAGCGCGATTGATATCTTCATTATCGCCTTCAGCGATCTGCGCGAGAACGTCGCCCGTCGCCGGATTGTAGGTAGGGAACGTTTTACCCGAGGCGGCATTCACCCATTTGCCGTTGATCAGCATCTGTCTCGGTTTCGCGACATATCTTGTTACATTCTGATCGAGGGTTACTGCTTGCGTTGCTGTGGCCATCTCTTGTCTCCTTCCGACGATCCGATCAGGATTGCCGTCCCGAGCAAACGAAGTGAGTCGCGGGACTCGTCAATCGCTGCTCGTAACCAGAATCATTTCGTTTTTCGGCTCTGCCATTTTCTTCGCGCAGAAGATTCACTGACAAACCGAGGGAACGATCCGCATATGAAGATACGCCTTCGGTGGGCTGGCGAGCCCTGCCTACCTGCAGGCAAGTCCCAAACCTCCTCGCCGCCTGTGACCCGCCGCCGGCAATGAGCCACCTACGGCAGGCAAGCTGAGCGGGCACATCATAGTCCCGCGTGAGCCTCGTTGGCAATATGACGACCGTTGAGAAGAGGCCCACAACGTCGAAAGGCTACTCGCGAGCTAGGGCTTGGCGAAGATGGTGTCGTCGACCGGAACGTTGTTTTGATTTGGCGACGCGGATGGAGTAGACGTTGCCGCGCTCGACGTGATGGATCGGTAGGCAGTGGTCAAATTGGATATGGCGTGGGGGAGCGGCGGATGGTGACCCAGCGCAGCTCGGTGAACTCGTCGAGGCCGGCGCGGCCGCCGAAACGGCCGTAACCGCTGTCTTTTTCTCCGCCGAAGGGCATTTGCGGCTCGTCGTGAACCGTCGCGCCATTGATGTGGCAAATGCCGAATTCGAGTTTTTCGGCCATGCGCAGGGCGCGGTTGATATCGCGGGTGAAAACGGCGCTGGAGAGGCCGTACTGCGTGTCGTTGGCGATGCGAAGAGCGTCTTCGGCGTCATTCGCGACAACGATCGGCTTCGCGGGACCGAACGACTCCTCGTTGTACATGCGCATTGCAGGCGTGACACCGTAGACGACGGTTGGCGGATAGCACGGCCCCTGCGCTTTGCCGCCGCAGAGAACTTTCGCGCCCTTCGCGACCGCGTCATCGACCAGCGATTGAACGCGTTCGACCGCTGCGGGATTAATCATGCAGCCGAGCTGCGACTGCGGATCGAGCGGATCGCCCATTTTCAACGATTGTCCTTTTGCGGCGAGTTTTTTCGCGAATTCCTCGGCGATGGATTTTTCGACGACGATGCGCTCCGTGGACATGCAGATCTGGCCCTGGTTCATGAAGGCGCCGAAATTCGCGGCGGAAACGGCGGCGTCGAGATCGGCGTCGCCAAGAACGACCATGGGCGCTTTGCCGCCAAGCTCGAGAACGACGCGCTTGAGATGCCGGCCGGCGCTTTCGGCGATAAGGCGCCCGATTTTGGTCGAGCCGGTGAAGCTGATGCGGCGCGTCTTGGGATTGGAGATGAGTTCGTCGACGACCTCTGCGGCATCGGCCGGCGCATTCGTAATCACATTGATGACGCCCTTCGGAAAGCCTGCCTCCTCGAACACCGAAGCAATCGCGAGATGCGTGCCGGGGGATTCCTCGGAAGCCTTGAGCACCACCGTATTGCCGTAAGCGACTGGAGCGGCGACGGCGCGCATGCCAAGAATCATCGGCGCGTTCCAGGGCGCGATGCCGACGACGACCCCGACGGGCAGGCGCATCGCCATGGCGGTTGTGTCCGGCAGGTCGGTAGGAATGACCTCGCCTACCATCGCGTAGGCCTGCGCGGCAGCTTCGCGCAAAATGCCGAGCGTATAAATGCAATTGAACATGCCCCAGCCAAACGTCTGGCCCGTTTCGAGCGCGGTGATCCTGGCGATCTCGGGCATGCGCTTTTCGAGAACGTCAGCAGCTTTGAGAAGCAGATTGCGACGGATGCCGGGGCCTGTCGCGCCCCAGCCCTGAAATGCCACGCTTGCGGCATCGGTCGCGCGGCGCGCGTCTGCACGCTTTCCTGCGGGAACGAGGGAGGCTGTGCCGCCAGTATAGGGATTCCGTTTTTGATACGTCGCGCCGTCGAGCGCGCTGCCCCATTCGCCGTTGATGAAGAGCTTTTCTTCGCGAACCGCGGCCTGCGTCGAAACTTCAGCCATGGGAACCTCCAATGTGAGAGCCCGTCCCGGCGCGGGAGTTTACAACAAAGAGCTATAGCCTCACCACAGAGTGCACGGAAGGAAAAGCAGACTGGTAGGACCGCGGAGAGAGATCCCTCGCAGCATGCGATTCGGGACGACGATCCCTGCCTGCCCAGACTACGTGGTCGGTTCGTTATTTTCGGCGGACTCCATAGCGGGAGCGATGCCGTTTGCCCCACGCGGACATCAATTGGAGAATCGGGCGCAAACTTTGGCCGTGCCGCGTGAGCGAATACTGCACGCGCGGAGGCACTTGCGCGAACACCTTGCGATGTATAACCTCATCGCGTTCCAATTCACGCAAATGTTTGGTGAGCATCTTCTTGGTGGAACCGGGAATCAGGCGCTGGAGTTCGCTGAAACGGCGCGTTCCGTCTTCGAGGTAAAAGAGGATCAAGGGCTTCCATTTTCCACCGATTACCTCAGATGTGAGTTTGACGGGGCAATCGTTGCCATTCATGGAACCCTCCGAAGATACCAGGTGGCGATTAGGTGCCTACTGGAAAGAAGCAGACTCTAGCCTAAAATCGGCGCCTTGGCTAGCAGGGAAGAAGAATGTATGGTCTGTCATTACGCAGCCAGCGAGTAACGGGAAGCCTAGACCGCGCGTGTGACCTTTGCATCCGGAGGAAGACATGTCGAGCAAGAGGCCGGTGGTGGTGTACGGCGCAAGCGGATACTCGGGACGCCTGACGGCTGAGTATCTGCGCGAGTACAACGTGCCGTTCGTCGCAGCGGGAAGAAACAAGGCCAAGCTCACCGATGTGATGAGCCACGTGCCGGGAATCGAGACGGCGGACTACGAAATCGTTGAGACGGGCGGCTCGGTGGCCGATCTCGTCAAGTTATTCACGGGCGCGAGGGTCGTGTGCAACACGGTGGGCCCATTCATCTATCACGGACCTGCCGTCGTCGAAGCGTGTTTGCAGGCAGGATGCCACTATTTGGATATCGCGGGCGAGCAGGCATGGCACCGGCAGCTGGAAGAAACATGGAGCGCGAAATTTGCCGGGAAAGGGCTGGTTCTGGTGGCAGCGATGGCCTTCATGTCGGCGCCCAGCGATGCGGCTGCGAGAGTGCTTCTGGAACGCTCCGGCGGAATCGACAGCCTGGAAATTCTCACCATGTTCGATGGGATGCCGACGTTCGGTTCGACGCAGACCATCTTTGCGGTGATTCAAACCGACGGCTACTACCTCGATCAGAACAGGTACAAGCCCTGGCAGCGAGCGGTGGGATATGAGGCCGTTGTGCCGGGCTACGTTCGCACGCAGCTTGCGTTGAGCTGGGGAGGTTTTCCCCATCCCGTCTGGTACAAGAATCATCCGCAGGCGGCGAACGTGAAATCGTTTGGCGGGCTGCTCAACCGGCAGATTATGGAAAACGTGCTGGCCACCGAAAAGCATTATGAAACTGCGATTCGTCCTCTGCCGAAAGCTGAGCAGGAAAAGAAGCTCGCCGAAATGGCCAATTCGGTGCAGACGGGCACTCCGCCGCGCGAAAACGCGCGCGAACAGCGCACTATCGACGTAATCGCCGGACGCGGATCTCTGGACGGCGGGCAGGCCGTGCTCTTCGGTACCTGCTGCTACAAGCAGACAGGCTTGATGCAGGCATTCGGCGCGCACAATTTGATCCATCACCCGCCAAAGCAGGTTGGATATGCTTCACCCGCTGCTGTATTCGGACACCGTGAAATTCTGAGCACGCTCGAGGCGCATGGCCTTTCGAAGCTAAAAATCCTGCACTAGCCTCAATTGTGCGAGCGGCAGTCCGGAATCCAGCCTACGGGTTAGAATGGAAACGTGGGCAGGGGAACTGGCAACTCGGCCTGGGCAAGGTTTTGCGCGCTCGCGATGGCTCTGCTCTTGTGCTGCGCGTGGCCCGAGAGCAGCCCTGGTTACGCGGTTCTTGCGCATGAAGCCATCATTGACGCTGTATGGGACACCGACATTCGACCGCTGCTTTTGAAGCGGTTCCCCAATGCGACTCACGAACAGCTGAAGGAAGCTCACGGATATGCCTACGGCGGCGCAATCATCCAGGATGTCGGCTATTACCCTCACGGGAATCACTTCTTTAGCGATTTAGCGCATTACGTTCGCAGCGGCGATTTCGTCCTCGCGCTGCTCCGCGACGCCAAACAGGACAACAGCCTCGATGAATACGCGTTCGCGCTTGGCGCGCTTTCGCACTATGCGGCGGATAACGAGGGCCACAAAATCGGCGTCAATCGAGCAGAGCCGGTCTTGTATAAGGGGATCGAGCGAAAATATGGCGACTGGGTGACCTACGAGCAAAACCCGCTGGATCACTTGAAAACCGAATTTGGTTTCGACGTGCTGCAAGTGGCGCAAGGCCGCTACGCTTCAACCAGCTATCACGATTTCATCGGCTTCGGCGTTTCCACGCCCTTGCTCGAGCGAGCCTTTCAAGAAACGTACGGCCTGGATCTCAAGACCGTATTGCGTGACGAGGACAAGTTAATTGGCTCTTACCGGCATGACGTCAGCCAATTGATTCCCAAAGCCACGCGCATTGCCTGGAGCCTGAAAAAAGACGAGATCCTGAAAGACCAGCCCAGCATGACGAAGCGGCAGTTTCTCTTTAATGTTTCGCGCGCCAGCTATCAAAAAAGATGGGGAAAAGACTACCAGCCACTGAGTTTTGGAGACAAACTTGTTGCCTTCATCGTCAAAATTATTCCGAAGATTGGGCCGCTAAAAGTGCTGCAGCTTCGAATGCCGACGCCGGAAGCGGAGCGGATGTTCGAAGCGAGCTTCAACGCGACGCTCGATGATTACCGCCGCTTGCTGAGACAAGAGGCTGCAGGCCAGCAGCCAAACGTGCCAAACGATAATTTCGACACCGGGGACGTCACCACGCCCGGCAAATACTGGCTCGACGACGATACTCACGCGAACCTGGTCGACAGGTTGGCGCAGCAGAATTTTCAGAACATCTCGCCGGAGCTTCGGGCGGAAATCCTGAAGTTCTACGGCGAGCCCGGCGTTCACTACGCAACCGAGCGCAAGCCGAAGGAGTGGGCGCGGGTTCAGGCTGAAGTTGCGGAATTGAGGAACAGACCTGAGCCCGGCCAAGCCCAGCCTGCGGCCGACCCGCGGCCTTAACTTCTGCGAATTCAGGTGAAAACGGGCTTCGCGAGGCTAATTTGGTTCAAAAGCACCGCTTTTTGTATACAAACCGTTGTACAATGACGCCCCGCATTTGGATTCAATCGCAAAATCCCGGAAAATATACCGGTAAATCAAACAGGCACGGATGGAGATAAGGGTATGAGCCAGCAAAGCTTGGAGGATGTGTTAAAGGCGGCCGGAAATCCGGTGAACATGCTCCGCAATTCACAGATCGGAGCGTATGTCTACCCGGTGGTCCCGTCGGAGTATTCAAACTGGCGGGATGAACAGAAGGCATGGCGTGAGACGGCCGTTCTCTTCGATCAATCTCACCACATGGCGAATCTGTATGTGAAGGGGCCCGATGCGCTGAAGCTGCTTTCTTACCTGGGAACAAACAGCTTCGCGAATTTCCCGGTGAACCGCGCGAAACAGCTCGCTCCCTGCAGCTACGACGGATACATCATCGGCGACGGCATCTTGTTCCACCTCGAGCAGAACAGCCTGGTCTACGTCGGACGCGCGCCCGTTGCAAACTGGCTCGAGTTCCATGCGACCACCGGCGGCTTCAATGTCGAGATCAAGCGCGACGACCGGTCTCCTTCGAATCCAGGCGGGCGGCCAGTGGTTCGCACCACCTACCGCTATCAGATTCAGGGACCGAACGCCAAGCAGATCATCGAAAAGCTGAATGGCGGGCCGTTCCCCGAGATCAAGTTTTTCAACATGGGCGAGATCAAGATTAAGGGGCGAACCGTGCGGGCACTGCGTCATGGCATGGCCGGCGCTCCGGGTCTAGAGATCTGGGGACCTTACGAAGAGCGAGACGAAATCCGCGCCGCGATTGTGGAGGCTGGAGCGGAATTCGGGCTCAAGCAAGTGGGTTCGCGCGCGTATGCCTCGAACACCTGCGAATCGGGCTGGATCCCTTCTCCATTGCCGGCCGTTTACACGGGCGAGAAGATGAAGAAGTACCGTCAGTGGCTGCCTGCCAACAGCTATGAAGCAACGGGTTCCCTTGCGGGCAGTTTCGTCTCCAACAAAATTGAGGACTACTACAACACGCCGTTCGAACTTGGGTATGGAATCTTCGTGAAGTTCGACCACGACTTCATCGGCCGCGAGGCGCTCGAGAAGATTGATCAAAAGGCGCAGCGGAAGAAGGTGACGTTCGCGTGGAATGGTGAAGACGTCCTCAAGACCTACAAGTCGCTACTCGAGCCGGGCGAGCCCTACAAGTTCGTCGACCTGCCGATTTCGAACTACGCTTCGTCGTCGTACGACAAAGTTGTCGGCAAGGGCGGGAAAGTCGTGGGTCTCTCGATGTTCGCCGGGTACAGCTACAACGAGCGGTCCGTGCTGTCGCTCGGCATCGTCGATCCGGACGTGGAGATCGGCACCGAACTCACGCTCGTTTGGGGCGAAGAGGGCGGCGGGACGAAAAAGCCCACCGTCGAACGCCACAAGCAGCTCGAAGTTCGCGCGGTGGTCAGCCCGGTGCCGTATTCGAAGGTGGTACGCGAAACGTACGAGGGCACTTGGCGCAAAGCAGCCAACCGCTAAATCGGACCGATCGAGTAATCCGTTAAACCTGAGGCGGGCGTTTTGCCCGCCTCTTTTTTTGCGTTCTGGCTCCGAAGTGCTCATCTAACCAACGTAGCGTCTTGCTTTCTTCCGAACTCAGGCGATCCTTCTCGGGAGGGGAGCAGGTTATACTGGTCAGGCTTTTTGAAAAGGCCCCGAGCCCCAGCGCAGATCGCGATTCACCGCCTGCTGCAAACTTCCGGTCAAGAGGAGAATACGCCATGCCAGTTCAATACCGAGCCGACCACGTGGGCAGCTTGTTGCGCCCCGCCGACCTGCTGGCCGCGCGAATGAACGGAACCGCCGCGGGCCGGCTGCGCGCGATGGAGGACCAGTACATTCTGAAGGCGCTCGCCAAACAAAAGGAACTGGGATTCCAGATTTTCAGCGACGGCGAACTGCGGCGCCGAAATTTTATGAGTGAGCTGACGGATGCGATTGACGGCTTCGATCTGGAGGACTCGATCGCGCGCGATTGGGATGCGGCGCAGGAAAAGCCGAAGGTTGCGTCCGTCACGGGAATCGTAAACAGGAAGCTCAAGCGGATGCATCCGCTCACCGAGCGCGAGCTGCCATTCCTGAAAATACACAGCCCCGGCGACATCAAAATCCTTCTGCCCAGTCCGACGCAATTCCCGGCCATCGCATTCAAGCGGGGCGTGACGGACAAAGTCTACAGAGATCATTCAGCGCTGCTCTGGGACCTGGTCGAGATCATGAAGCAGGATATGGCCCAGCTGGCCGCCGAAGGCGTGAAGTACATTCAAATGGATGCGCCGCGATACAGCTATTACCTCGATCCGAAGTGGCGGGCGTGGATCAAACAGGAAATGAATCAGGATCCCGAAGAAGCGCTGGACGAAGCGATCGCAGCGGATAACGCGTGCCTCGATGCGGCGCGGCGGCAGGGAGCGACCGTGGCGATTCATCTTTGCCGCGGGAATAATCGCAGCCACTGGTACGCGGAAGGCGGTTACGACGCGATCGCCGAAAAACTTTTCAATTCCCTCCGGGTGGACAGGTTCCTGCTGGAATATGACGATGAGCGAGCGGGAACGTTCGAGCCGCTGCGGCTTGTCCCGAAGGACAAGATCGTCGTGCTTGGCCTCATCACCACGAAAAAAGCCCAGCTCGAGAAATCAGAGGATGTCGTCAGCCGCATTAAGGAAGCGGCGAAATATTTTCCGCTCGAGAATATGGCGGTGAGTCCGCAGTGCGGCTTTGCCTCTACAGCCGAGGGGAACTTGCTTACGGAAGAAGATCAGTGGGCCAAACTGAAACTCGTCGTGAATACAGCGCGGCGAGTCTGGCACTGATATCCTGCACAGTGCGAATTTTTGGGCTCCACTAACCGGAACTCGCCCCGAGCCCTACGATCCGCTTCGCTGCGTCGATTTGAGAGTTGGCGCGCCCGCGCTCTCAGGTAAACTCTTGCGCGCATTCGCGGTAGAATCCAGGCTCTTTCATGATCTTCCATCTCAACCATACGCGGCAGGATTCGGCCGCCTCTACAACCAGCGAAGTCGTCAGCACGTTCCTTTCGCTGCTGCAAGACGGGAAGATCAACGCCGCGCAATTTGCGCGCATGCAGGTGTATCTGGACTGGCTGCAATACAAACAGAATTTTCGGGAACCGGTGACCGTTGTGCAGAGCGCTCCGCAAGAAAGTGGAGAAGCGGCAGCGCAAACGGAAGTTCGAATCGATTCCCGGCAGATAGCCGGAGGCTCGCTCCGCGATCTGGTTCAGTCGGCATTGGACCCGCGTGAAGCGCAAGCTAGCGCCCAGAGCCGGATTTATCTCGAGGAGTTTCGCTCGTTGCGATCGAGCATCGTCTGGGACTTCAATCGCCTGTATTGGCAGCGGCTCAAGGATTGGGAGCAAGCCACGGGCAAGGGTTACGAGCGTGCGCTACCGGGAGGCGTTTCGGACGGCCATCACCCGCAGTCGATTTCCGATTCCGCCAACGATTTCTGGAAACTGCTGAAGGGACTCGAAGAGCGCAATCAACTGCCTCAAGAAATTTTCATTCTGGAAATTGGAGTCGGCTTGGCGACGCGAGCCGGCATGTGGCTCGACCGATTTCAGGCGCTCGATCAGGAGCTGGGCACCAACTACTATCCCCGGTTGCGTTTTTTGCTGGGCGACTATTCGCTGTCCACCCTGGATCGCTCACGGCCCGCCGTCACCAAGCATATCGAATTGTGCAGTTTCATCGCGCTCGATGCGCTTGATCCGACGAAAACTCTCTCTTTTCTGCGGCACAAAGTGCTGCACGTTCATTCTTCGAACGTGTACGACAACTTGCCGGACGAAGAGGTGGTTTGGCGCGAGAACCGGCTCTATTGGGTGCAGGTGCGCGCCTACCTGCCGCGGTCAGAAGCTGAACGCATCGGCGCAGAGTGCGGCGTGGGGACGGATGAAGTGGTGAGAACGATCCACCGGCTGCTGGAGGTCGGAGCTGTCAGCCTGCCTGAGCACGGCAAAGGCATGAAATTCTGGATGCACGTCTGGAGCGCAATCCGCCTGGAAGAGAGGCTCATCGATGCAGTAGATCTGCCGGAAGTGCCGTTGCCGGCCGGACTGACCTACGTCCAGATGGAAGACATTTTGAAGGATGCGCCAGGGGATCTGCGATTTCATCTGAGTTCGGGCGCCCTCGAAAGTTTTCGCAATACTCTGCCGCTGCTGCATCCGCGCGGATATTTGCAGGTGCAGGATATTTTCGTCACGGACTTGAACGAATACTGCATGGGCTTTTACGGTCCCGGAAAGCTGGACGGTTCGATCGTGAACTGGGTGAACGGCGCGTTGTTGCGCGAAGTGGCGCACCGCGCGGGCTACGATCTGCACTTTGTCCCATTTCAATACAGGGCCGGCTCGAAAACATCGACCCTCTACACGACTCAACGGGAGTAAGGCGCATGACTTCGCACATTCTGCCCACGACGATGGTCGGCAGTTATTCCATGCCGAGCTGGCTTGAGCGGTTGAAGACAGATTACTTTGCGCGGCGGATCAGCCGCCACGATCTGGACGAGATCCACGATTGCGCGGTTCGCTCCGCAATCAAGGATCAGGAGATGGCCGGCCTCGACATCGTCACCGACGGGGAACTGCGCCGGGATAACATGATCGACTATTTCGTCGAGCGCCTGCCCGGAATTCATATCGACCGGTCGTCGAAGAAGTTCTATTACGATTTTTACGATAGCGAAGTCCTCGGAAAAATTCCGATGGCGGCGCTGGGGTTGGTGGACGATTTCAAGTTCCTGCTGGCCAACACCGAACGCGATACGAAAATTTGCATCACGGGACCTCATTCGCTCTGTAAGCGCGTCCGTAACAAGTATTACCCGAATGACGAAGCGCTGGCCGCGGACATCGCGCGTGTGATGAACATGGAGCTGAAGGAACTGGTCAAGGCCGGGGCCAAGCTGATCCAGATCGACGAGCCGTATTATTCGGGATTTCCCGAGGATTTGTCCTGGGGCGTCAAAGTTCTAAACACACTTGTTGAAGGGGTGAACGCAAAAATTGCGGTGCATATCTGCTACGGCAATCGGTACGGCAAGCCCTCCTGGGAGGGCAGTTACCGCTATCTCTTCCCGACGATTCTTGACGCGAAAATTCAGCAACTGAGCCTCGAATTCGCGCGACGAGGCGGCGAGGACCTGGACCTCTTCCGCGAATTCTCGCCTCCCTTCGAGCTTGGCGCGGGTGTGATCGACGTGAAAGATCAAGCCGTGGAAACGCCGGAGATCGTTGCCGAACGCATCCGCAAGGTGATGACCTTCGTCCCCGCGGAGAAAATTGTCGTGCTGCCGGATTGCGGACTATTTCATCTGCCGCGGGACATTGCTTTTGCCAAGCTGCGAGCCATGGTGGAAGGAACGAGAATCGTTCGCAAGGAATTGAAAGCCTGAAACCGGCAAATTCCGAAAGATGCGCGGAGATTGAAATTGGAGACCTTTGTCCTGGTGCACGGCGCATGGCACGACGGGTCCGCCTGGGATCAGACGATTTGCCATCTGGAAGGCAAAGGACACAAGGCTTTCGCTCCAACAATGGCGGGTCACGGCAAATCGGCTGCGAAAAACGTCAATCATGCGCAGTGCACGGACTCCATCGTGCGAGCGATTATCGAACGCGATCTTCGCGATTTTGTCCTCGTCGGGCATAGTTTCGCCGGCACCATCATCTGCAAAGTCGCGGAAGCGATTCCAGAAAGAATCAAGCGCCTCGTCTTTTGGAATGCATTTGTCCTCCAGGATGGGAATAGCATGATGGACGAAGTGCCCCCGCAAAATGTGACGCTCTTCGATCAGCTCTCCAGCGAATCGGCCGACGGCACAATCATGTTGCCGTTCTCGATCTGGCGCGAGCGGTTCATCAATGACGTCGACCTCGAGATGGCGAGATGGGCTTACTCTCAGCTTTCGCCAGAGCCTTATCAACCCTGCAAGGACAAGCTCGATCTGAAAAAATTCTATTCTCTGCAAATTCCAAGGAGCTTCCTCAACTGCACGGAAGACATCGCGCTTCCGCCCGGTGAATGGGCGTGGCATCCGAGAATGTCGAGCCGCCTGGGGCTTTATAGGCTCGTGCAGATGCCGGGGAGCCACGAGGTGATCTACACGAATCCAGTTGGATTGGCCGAGAAGATTATCGAAGCAGGCCGCGACTAAGTGTCAGGCGGGCCTTCGGAATAGACAGCACATGCCACAGCTCACCACCCAAATTCTCGAGTTCGCGCTGCTCGCCGCGACCTCGATTTTCTTCCTGGTCGATCCCTTTGCCGTGATCCCGATGTTTCTGGCTATCACGGCGGACGTGCAGGAACCGATGCG
>Ga0335078_10010350_pt1 | contig 13802 bp, 11 predicted proteins | sample Lox_Sample_32_FD_206711 | JGI IMG/M metagenome (GOLD analysis project Ga0335078, IMG submission 206711) | Soil microbial communities from Loxahatchee National Wildlife Refuge, Florida, United States - Lox_Sample_3.2 | ecosystem: Environmental > Terrestrial > Soil > Wetlands | place: USA...
CTGCCAGAGCGACAAGCCCGTACACAATTCCGCTGAGCACCGAGACTTCCCCAAACCTCATACCGAAGATCGCTGCCACCAGGTCGAAACGAGCGACGGCTACCAATCCCCAGTTGAGCGCGCCGACTACCACGAGGATGGCGGCGAATACGTCCAATTTCTTCATGATCATTTCCTCCATGCTTCAGTTTGTTGCTAACTGCATCTTTGACTATAGAGAACAACTATTTGACAGCAAGGAAAATACCCGCCAAACTAAAAGTCGAGTGATTCGCAGTCAAATCCTCGAAGGCTTTTTGCTTCCTGGTTAAATTCGGAGGGAAATCGTGCTGTCAGAAACGCTGGCGAAGGGCTTGGGCGACTACGCCATTGGAGATAAGTTGCGCGCGCTGCGCCTGAAAAAGAAGATGGGACTTGTTGAATTGGGCCGGCACACGGGCCTGTCGGCGGCGATGCTTTCAAAGGTTGAACGCGGAAAGCTTTTTCCGACCCTGCCGACGCTCTTACGCATCGCCTTGGTGTTCAGCGTTGGACTGGAGTACTTCTTCTCTGACGACCAGCAGCGGCACGTCGTGGGGGTCGTGCGTCGGGCCCAGCGCAAGCGTTTTCCAGAGAGGCCTGATGGGCGTGATATTTCCTTCTACTTCGAATCGCTGGACTTCGCCGCCGTGGAGCGCAAGTTGAACGCCTACTACGCTGAGTTCCAGCCTCTCCAGCCTGGAAAGGCTCGCCTGCACCATCACACTGGCGTGGAATTCTTGTCAGTCCTCCGCGGCAAGCTGGAACTGCATATCGGGACGGAAGAGCACATTCTCGAATCGGGGGACTCGATCTATTTCGATTCGTCGCTGCCACACTCCTACAGAAGAGTCAGTCAGAAACCATGCAGTGCAATCGTCATTACCGCGCCGTGAGTCAGGTTTGCGACCGGACTGGCAGGAGAGAGAAACTTCATCCTGCCCTACACCTTTTCATGACAATATAATTTTCTGGAAGCCAAAACGTGAGAATGCAATTTCAGAAACGATTAAACGGGTATTCATTCTATTTTACTATGTGCGTATCTTACATAAATTGCTGAACCGATAATCACCGCTGCGCAGGTGGTCGTGGAGATAGTCAATCGCGCTAAGGTTTCGATCCCGACCGCTGTGTGGCCATCACTCGCGCAGGTGCGGTGGTTTCAAGACCATGACCATCGCTTTACCGAATGCACTAGGTCAATTCCAACTCGCGGTTAATACCGAGGAGTTCCGCAAGGGCATTGAGTTCTCGGCTGCCGGGGCTCAAATCCCTACAGATAATGTTGAGCCGAACCTCCCTGGCACCACCGACCGGCATATGTACAGGAAGCAGTTCTCCACTATCCAAGTAGGGCTGGATGCGGTAAACGGGTAGCCAGCCAAAACAGAGCCCGCTACGAACCGCATCGATCGCAGCCTCTATCGTAGTAACGGACAAAAAACGTTGCGCAGGACTCCGCGGCTGGCGCTTACCGATACCGGAGGCTGCTCCTTCGATAGTCACGATGGTGTGCTGAATCAGATCGATCCGAGACGCAGGCCGTAGAAGGGAGTGAAGGGGGTGATCCCGCCGGGCCACTGCGAGCACCTTGATTCCCAGGATCGGTTTGGCGTAGTACTCGCGTGACATCAATGCCGCGACGCAAAGGTGCGCACCATGCGCAGCGAACTCCGCTTCCGAAGAGAGAAAAGTTGCCTGCCGGAGCCTAGGCTGGACATGGGGGAATCGCCGACTGAATTCAAAAAGAGTCGCAAACAGCCGGTCATTCGGGTAGATGCTGTCCACCGATAAGCGAATCTCTGATACTCCGCCTGAGGCAAGAGATCGAGCCCTTTGCTCCAGTTGGTGAAATCCAGCCAAATGGGGCTCGGCGTCGGCTAGTAGCACCCGACCGGCTTCTGTCAAGTGCGCTTTTCTGCCCTTCAATTCCAACAGCTTGATTCCAAGCCGATCTTGCAGGCGGGTGACTGCGTAGCTGATCGTGGATTGAGAGCGATTCAGTTGTTGCGCCGCAGGCGCAAAGCCGCCTAAGTGAACTATAGCTTGCAAGATCTCCCATTCATCGAGCGTCGTGTTCATCCGCTCCAATATATCGAATAACTCGATGTGTTTCACCGAAAAATACGACTTTTCGTTCGATATTTATCAGCGTAGCATTCGCCTACCGTTAACGTTAACGATGGTTCTGACCATGCAGGCAAGGGCCAAGACATGAACCTACGGGAGATCGCGAGTCGCGCCAAGGTTTCGATCGCGACTGTTTCGCGGACCATCAATCGTCTGCCCACGGTGCGCCCGGCTGTCGCCAGGCGCGTGCAAAGGGTGATCGACGAGGTAGGCTATTACCCGAATACCCATGCGCGGGCATTGGTTTCCGGCCGCAGCCGAATTTTCGGCTTGATGGTCTCGGAAATTACCAATCCTTTTTTCCCGGAGATCGTTCAGACGTTCGAGGACTTAGGCCTTGAGCATAAGTACGAGATCCTTCTGAGTTCGATCACCAGCAACCCCGGACGGCTCGAGATGGCCGCGCGGCGAATGATCGAGCTCCGTGTCGACGGCGTGGCCATCCTGACTTTCGGCAGGGAGGATGGATTAGTCGACGCATTCCGCCAGCACGAGATCCCGGCGGTTGTTATCGACATCGAGTCTTCAGGACCTCTGCTCAAAACTATCCACATTGACTACCATCATGGCATTCGCCAGGCCGTGCAGCACCTGGCTGCCCTTGGCCATCTGCGCATCGCCTTCATCAGCGGACCGGCTGATCTGAAAACAGCAGTCGAGCGAAAAGTGGCCTTTCAAGAATGCGTGACTGAAATTGAATTGAAGGTATCTCCGGAATTTCTTATCGAGGGAGATCACACCATGGAAGCGGGGATGAGGGCTATGTCAGCGCTGGCGGCTGCTCCGGTTCGCCCTTCTGCGGTGATCTGTTCGAATGACATGACCGCAATCGGTGTCATGCGCGAGGCCTTTGAGCTCGCCCTCGAGATTCCCCGCGATCTGTCGGTGGTCGGCTTCGATGATACGCACTTCGCGCAGTTCACGACTCCGCCCCTGACCACCGTACGGATGTCGCAAGCGGAAATTGCACGAATGGCGTTTCGAGCTCTGCTCGATTCCGTGGAAACGCAGTGCAGTCGAACTTCGCGCGATATCGGCACGATTAAGACAGAACTCGTGCTTCGACGTTCCACCGGCATTGCACCCCGTCGCTTCAAAAAAATCACCGCTGATCGTAATCGCCGCCGGTCCGGGGGCCAGGGAACGCGGCAGGTGGGATTGCAATCGATTTTGCGCAAGTAGTGGTTCGAATGTTCCGGACGCAGATGCTCCCAGCAAGCGCACAAGTTTTGCCATGCGTACACATGGCAGCTGCGTTCCGCAAAGGAGACAAAATGAGGCGCCTCGGCATTTTGCTGTTCCTATTTGTCAGTTTTTGTTACGGGCAGGAGACCGGGAACTATCAGCCCTCGGAGACTAATGTTTGGGGATCCGAATATCCTCGAGTCGATACGGCCGGCCGAGTGCAAATCCGCGTCAAAGCTCCCGACGCCACAAAGGTCAAGCTGAATTTCTGGAGTGGGCCCAAGCTCGATATGGCGAAACAGCCCGACGGCTTCTGGACTGCCACTACGCCTCCGCTCGTTCCCGGCTTCCACTACTACACCTTGAGCATCGATGGCGCGGAGGTGAGTGATCCCGGAACGCATGCGTTCTTTGGTGGAGGTAGGCCTGTAAGTGCCGTCGAGGTGCCTGAGCCGGGCTCCACCTACTATTTGGCACAGGATGTTCCGCACGGCGAGGTTCGCGAAGTGTGGTACGACTCCAAGGTCACCGGTACTTGGCGGCATGCACTGGTCTATCTGCCTCCGAACTATGACCTGCAGACGAACGTGCGCTACCCCGTGCTCTACCTGCAGCATGGTGGAGGCGAGGACGAGACGGGTTGGATAAGGCAGGCGCACGCGAACTTCATTCTCGACAATCTGATTGCTGCCGGAAGCTGCAAGCCCATGATCCTGGTCATGGCATATGGGTACGCCAGGCGCGCCGGTCAGCCTGCTCCCGATCTGACTGGAAAACCCTTCGGTTCTCCCGAAATGCTGAAGGCGATGCAGGAGATGGCAGCCGCGTTTGAAGATGATGTGACACAGGTACTGATTCCCTACATTGATTCGACCTTCAGGACACTTCCAGATCGCGACCACCGCGCCATGGCAGGCCTTTCGATGGGAGGGATGCAGGCGTTCCAGATTACCCTGAATCATCTCGATCTTTTTTCCTACCTCGGTGGATTTAGTGGAGCGGGCGGGATGCTCGTGCTTGGGGACCGGAAACTGGATCCCAAGACCGATTACAACGGCGTGTTTGCAAATCCAGCGGTCTTCGCGAAGAAGGTGCATTTGCTGTGGATCGGAGTCGGGACAAACGAACCCGAGCGAATGCGCGCCGGGCTTCAGAAACTACACGCTTCTCTTCTCGAAGCGAACATTCAGCACGTCTTCTACGAGTCTCCGGGCACCGACCACGAGTGGCAGACCTGGCGCCGCGATCTCAAGGATTTTGCACCAAGACTTTTCTGAGAAAGCTGCTTGAAGAGGCGCAGAAGGCTGTGAATCTTTAAGGCGAGACTAGGAGTTCGGACATGGATCGATTCCAAGAAAGGTCCGTCATCGAACCAGAGCTGGCCATGCATTCGCTTCCTGTTAGTTTCGCTCTGGTCGCGATACCTTCGACGCACCGAATACAGTTGTGCCGAAGGCCATTGCCGCGAAGGCGGCAGGTGACAAGCTGAGTCTGAAACTCGACCCCAGGTCCGTAACCGTAATTTCAGTCGAACAATGAATAAAGACCGCACCAAGAGATCTGCAGCTGCCGATGTTTTGTCTTACTGCAAAGGCCAGCTGCTTCGAGGTCTCGGGAGAGAGACATGCGAATATCCAACTGCCGAATCTTGCTTGTGATTCCTGCGCTCTTGACGGCAGGCCAGTTGTGCGCGCAGAACTCCGAACAACCGGCATATTTGAACCCTTCCTTGCCAGCCAAGCAGCGAGCGGCGGATCTGGTACACCGTATGACCGTGGAAGAAAAGGTAACGCAGTTAACGAACCAATCTCGGGCTATCCCGAGATTGAATGTGACGGCCTACAACTGGTGGAGCGAGGCATTGCACGGAGTTGCGAGCAGCGGAACCACGGAGTTTCCCGAACCGGTCGGTTTGGCCGCCACCTTTGATACTGATGCGATCCACCGCATGGCTGAAGCCATCGGCATCGAAGGGCGAATCAAGCGTGCGCAATTTGAACGGGCAGGCCACAGCCGCGCTCAGGAGGGTCTGGATTTCTGGGCGCCTAATATCAACATCTTCCGTGATCCCCGGTGGGGACGCGGGCAGGAAACTTACGGCGAGGACCCGTTCCTGACCGCGCGCATGGCCGTTGCGTTTGTCACCGGTATGCAGGGCGACGATCCGAAATACTATCGGGCCATCTCGACGCCAAAGCACTATGCCGTACACAGCGGGCCGGAGCCAACGCGCCACACAGCGGACGTGAAGGTCAGCAAGCACGACGAGCTGGACACCTATCTGCCGGCGTTCCGGGCCGCGGTGACAGAGGCCAAAGCCGCGTCGGTAATGTGCGCCTACAACAGTCTCAACGGGCAGCCAGCGTGCGTAAACGAATTTCTGTTGCAGGACCAGTTGCGTGGCAAATGGAATTTCCAGGGCTACGTGGTGTCAGACTGCGCGGCGATCATCAATATCTTTCGCGACCACCACTTCACCAAAACGCAGCCTGAGGCCTCCGCACTGGCGGTTCACCGCGGCATGGACAACGAGTGCCTGAATTACGCGGATATTAAGGATGATCTCGACTACAGGCCATACCTGGACGCTTACAGGCAAGGCTTTCTGAAAGAGAGCGATATCGACGCGGCTTTGCTTCGCCTCTTCACGGCACGCATGAAGCTCGGAATGTTCGATCCGCCGGAGATGGTTCCCTATACAAAGATCGATGAAAAGGAACTCGATAGCCCCGCACACCGGGAACTGGCGGGCCTGCTGGCAAAAGAATCGGTGGTGCTGCTCAAGAACGACGGCGCGCTGCCGCTGAAGAAGAACGGCATCAAGATCGCCGTCGTGGGACCACTGGCCGATCAGACTAGATATTTGCTCGGGAATTACAACGGCAGGCCCACCCACACGGTCTCCGTCCTCGAGGGGCTCAAGGCGGAGTTTCCGGACGCGCAGATCACGTTTTTGGAAGGAACGCAGTTCTTACGTACGGAAGGAGATGTCGTGCCGGCATCGTTCTTGACTACCCTGGAAGGGCGGCCAGGACTCACAGCAGAATTCTCTACCGGAGAGATGTTCGGAGTGCAGCGAACCGTACTTGCGGAACGCCAGGTGAACAACCTCGATTTACAGGCACGGGACATTCCCCAAGAAGCGTCGGGCAAATATCCGCTGCGCGTTGAGTGGACCGGCTTTCTCACTCCAACAGAGACGGGAGACTACACTATCGGGGTGCGCTTGCAGGGCGGCTTCGCGAGAGTCCAGGTCGACGGCAAACCATTGGCTCACGGCTGGGTCGGCAGCGATGAGGCACCGCAGGCGAGGGTCGGTCACGTGCACCTCGAGCAGGGGAAGAAGGTGTACCTCAAAGTCGGTTACGGGCAAGGCATTTCCGGACCAGTGCAGGCACAGTTGATTTGGTCGAAATACGATCCAAAGCCAGACCTCCAGGCCATTGAATCGGCCAAGAATGCGGACGTGTTCGTAGTGGTTTTGGGTATTACGAGCGACTTGGAAGGCGAAGAAATGCCGGTCAGCGAGGAAGGTTTTAAAGGCGGCGACCGGACAAGCATCGATCTCCCTAAACCGGAGGAAGATCTACTGGAAGCCGTGTCGGCAACGGGAAAACCTGTCGTGCTCGTACTCGCGAACGGCAGTGCGCTGGCCGTGAACTGGGCCAAAGAGCACGTGAACGCGATCCTCGAGTCTTGGTATCCGGGCGAGGAAGGTGGGATGGCAATAGCGCAAACTTTGTCAGGCAAGAATAATCCCGCCGGCCGTCTTCCCGTCACCTTCTATACCGGAGTCGAGCAGTTGCCACCGTTTGAAGACTACGCGATGAAGGGCCGCACCTACCGTTATTTCGAGGGCAAGCCACTGTACCCGTTTGGCTATGGGCTTAGCTACACGACGTTCTCCTATCGCGGACTGCGGCTTCCGAAAAAAGCGCTCCACGCCGGCGATACCCTTACCGCGGAAGTGACGGTCAGCAACGTCGGAAAACTTGAGGGCGACGAGGTAGTGCAGCTCTACCTCACCTTCCCGAATGTGCCGGGAGCACCATTGCGTGCGCTACGCGGATTCCGACGCGTGCACTTGAAACCAGGCGAGTCCCAGAAGGTACTCTTCGAACTGAAGGACCGCGACCTGAGCATGGTGAGCGAACCAGGCGAACCGATCATCGCTGAAGGGGAATATTCCGTGTCGATTGGCGGCGGACAGCCGAACAGTGGCGCGCCCACGCTGGTGGGAACCTTCCACGTGATGGGGACAAAGACTTTGCCGGAATAGGAACAGGAGGCCCGTATGGTGCACTCGAAAGCTCACAGTTTGACTTTGACGAAACATATTGTGCTGTCGGTGGCACTTCTTGTCTCCCGTTTCGCTTCTGAGCAAACCCAACCCGTTAACGCGACCATCGATGCGTGCAAGACTGGCGCTCGCATCTCGAAATACATTTATGGGCAGTTTCTGGAACACATCGGCGGAATTGTGAACAACGGGATCTCGGGAGAGATGCTCGATGATCGCAAGTTCTACTTTCCCATCACTTCGTAACCTAGGGTGACCCAGGTCACAGACTCAACCGCAGTGCTTCCGAGACCATTACTCCGGCGTGGACCGAACGTAATGCAAAGCAGGTCCCAGCAAGGAAAGCAAATTGCCGGGGGCCGGGGCCCGATAAAACTTCACTCAAATTCAATATTCCACGCAGGGGAGGAGCGCATCATGGGCGACCTGAGTTTGATCATATTGACTACCAATTCGAAAGACGGAGCAACACAAGCTCTCAATGTGGCCAAGGGACTTGATCGCGATGGTTGGATTGAGCTGATGGACTACGCTCTGGTCAGGAAAGATGAGAAAGGGCATGTCACGGCTCGAGATATGGGAGAGGAGTTTTCCGAGAAGGTGGCCGCAGTAACTGCCGGCGTTGGCAGCGGTGTTCTCGGCGCGGTCGCCGGCGGCCCAGTGGGAGCGGCCGCGGGAGTCGCCGCGGGCGCTTTGGCGGGAGCAGGGTCGATGCGGCTCATGGAAAGCCTTGTCCAAGATACTTCCTTCGAGGAATTTACCGCTGACCTCGGAGTCAACAGCTCTGTACTTGCTGTGGTTGTTGAAGAGCGGTCCGCAGAGCGGCTCGACGAAGAACTCCAGAAACTGGGGCGGATTGCTCGCAGGGAACTTAAACAGGCGGAGCGCGAGGCTGAATTCGACGCCTACCTGCAGCGGTCGAAAGAAAAGCTCCGCTCCATTCAGAAAGATCTGCAGGCACAGTTAGCAAAAGCTCAGGCCGCCACAGGTGCCGAAAAAGCGAAGATTGACGCGGATTTAGCGGCCAAACGGGCTGAATTGGAGGTCGTACGCGAAAATGTCGAGGAGCACATTAAGGCAATGAACTCAGGTCTGCGGTCCGAAATTCGCGAAATGAATTTTCGATTGGAATTGGCGGGACTTTCTGCAAGAGAGGGGATCGCCACAGGCATCGACCATCTTCACCGCCAGCTCAATCACTACAATGACGAATTGGAGAGTCTCATCGAAGACCAAATCGAAATGTTGAAGAAGGAGACTTCCGAGCTGAAGACCAGGGCCGCAGCGGCGACCGGAGAGACCAAGGCCGCCGTCGCCAACCATCTTTTGGCTGTGCAGCTCCGGCTTCGTAGGGAGCAAGCTAAGCTGAAGGATAGTTTCGAGGAGCGGCTGCTGCAGATGAAACAGTGGTTCGACGATCTGCGGGTTCGGTCCGCTTTGGCACATGCCGAACTGCGAGACAAACTGCAAGCAAACGTCAAGACGGCTCAACACGCCTTGGCCGAACTAAAAGTTCGCGTGCGCACGCGAAACCGTGAGGACGAGCGATCCTGGAGAGACGTTCGGCAGGGGTTTAACAAGGCATGGAAAGACCTCGAGGAAGCGTTTGACAAGGCGAATCGTGAGCGCGTCTAGGAGCACGGGTCCTAATATTCGGGCCAAATGAAACAGAAGGAGAATTTTATGAGCGATACTTCGGCGGAGACATTTGTGAAAAAGACCATGGGATGGTCCATTGGGCTTAGTGTGCTTATGATTGTTGCGGGGATTCTGGCGATAGCTTCACCGCTGGCCGCTGGAATTGCCGTTAACCTGGTGGTCGCTTGGCTGCTCGTTTTCAGCGGATGCACCCACCTCGTCTTTGCCTGGCACACGCGAAGCGGCCGAGGCTTTCTCTGGGAGTTGCTGGTTGGGATTCTCTATATTTTCATCGGTGTCTATCTGCTTATGCATCCGTTGGCGGGCGTAGTGTCCCTGGCGATGGCGCTCGCGATCTATCTATTCTTGGAGGCGATCTTGGAGTTCATCTTGAGTTTCATGCTCCGCCCGCTGCCAGGAACAGGATGGTTGCTCTTCGACGGAATCGTCACCTTAATTCTGGCGGTGATGATTTGGAGGATGTGGCCAACGAGCGCAGCGTGGATCATTGGCACACTGGTGGGAATCAGCATGCTATTTAGCGGCACTTCTCGGCTGATGCTTTCTCTGGCCGCGCGTAGCATCACGACTAAGCTGGCCTAAACCGCTAAGGGCATCGACATCAACGGGTGCGTGCGCGACTTGCAAGCATTTCGGCGCTTGCCGCTTGGCCTGGCTCGGGAGAAATTGATCGAAGAGCCTGTCTAGAACTTCGGTGAAGTTTGGCACTCGGCTTGGCGTGTGTCCCGAGAGACGGAGGAAAACAGCGTGGGAGCCATGATCCCGTTAAGCGACGCGTCTCGACGCCCGGTGCATTTCCCGATCATTACGATTTGCATCATCCTCACGAACGTATTTGTTTTCGTACTCGAACTGACGGGTGGCGATGCCTTCGTGCTCAAGTGGTCGGCGGTTCCTGTGAACATTATTGCTGGCCATCACTGGATCACCATACTGACGGCTATGTTCATGCACGCTAGTTGGTCCCACATCATCGGAAACATGATTTTCTTGTGGGCCTTTGGCCCCGAGATCGAAGACGCCATGAATCCTTTGCGGTATCTGGCGTTCTACCTTGTCGGCGGGTTGGTGGCTATGCTGGCCCAGATCGTTGTGACGCCGAGCTCTACGGTTCCAAATTTGGGAGCGAGCGGCGCTATTGCTGCCGTGATGGGCGCATTTCTGGTGACCTACCCTCGCGACAAGATTCGTGTGCTCCTCGTCATCTTCGTGTTCGTGCGTGTCACATTCATCCCGGCTGCTCTACTCATCGGGTTCTGGTTTCTCACCCAACTCCTTGATGTTGGGTCGGTGGCGACAGTCCAGGCGGGCGGAGTGGCCTATTTAGCTCACGTTGGCGGATTCGCCTTTGGAGCTGTCACGGCGCGCCTCTTTGAAGATCCGCAGCGCCTCGCCGCCTAAGGTGCTCACTATGCCTGCCAATGTCAATGAGGGCCGCGTCGCCATTGTTGGGTTGACGGCTCAGCAAGCTGAGGAACGGCTCGACCGGTTCGGGCCGAATGAGCCCGCAACGACACAGCAGCATTCCTTTCTCTCCGAACTCCTCCACCAGTTCACGAATCCGCTGGCATTGATTCTGATCATTGCCGCGATCGCATCGGCGTTCCTCGGCGAAAAGGTGGATGCGGGAATCATCGCCACCATCGTTTTGCTTAGCGCGGTGATAGACTTAACCCAGACCTATCGTTCGCAACAAGCTGTCGAACGACTCCGGCAACAAGTTGCCCCGACGGCAACTGTCCTACGAGGCGGGCAGTGGAAAGATATTCAGCGGCGTGACGTAGTGCCGGGAGACATCGTGCGGCTCTCGGCCGGAGATCTGGTTCCAGCGGATTGCCACCTTCTGCTCGCGCGTGACCTCTATGTCCAGCAAGCCGCCCTGACAGGCGAATCGCTCCCCGCCGAAAAGGAAGCGACTGGAGAGCCCGCTTCGACTAAAGCGGACGCGCGCAATATGGTCTTTCTGGGCACGTCCGTCGTCAGCGGAACGGCGACGGCAGAGGTCGCTGCGACAGGCGCCAGCACGGCCTTTGGCGATATTGCAGCTCGCCTCGCAGCCAGACCGGAAGAGACTGCCTTCGATAAAGGCTTGCGAAACTTCAGCCAGTTCCTGGCGCGAACCGTCCTCTTTCTCGTTCTCTTCTTGGTTGTCGTCAGCGTCGGACGACACCGCGATCCGCTGCAATCACTCCTGTTTGCAGTCGCGCTGGCGGTTGGCTTGACCCCCGAGTTCCTGCCCATGATTACGTCGGTGACGCTTTCCAAAGGTGCCGTCGCCATGGCCCGCAAAAAGGTCATCGTCAAGCATCTTTCCTCGATTCAGAACCTTGGCAGTCTAGATGTGCTTTGCAGCGATAAAACGGGCACGCTTACGGCTGGAACGATGTCGCTTGATCACTCTCTCGATCCCTTTGGCAGTCCATCCGCCCGTGCGCTCGAGCTTGCCTATTTCAATAGCAAATTTGAGACAGGTATTCGCAGTCCGCTCGATGAGGTCATTCTCCATCAGCCTCCACCAAAGATGGAGGATTACACAAAGTGCGACGAGATTCCGTTTGATTTCGAGCGGAGACGGCTCTCGGTGGTGGTGGAGCGGCAGTCCCAACGGGTTCTCATCACGAAGGGCGCTCCAGAAGGGATTTTTCCACTCCTCTCTGGTTACGAACTCGAAGGCAAAGTGGAACCCATCAACGATGACGTGATCAAACGCTTCCGACAAATCAGCAATAAGCTGAATAGCCAGGGATTCCGCTCGCTTGCGGTGGCCTATGTTGAAGTGCCTGCTTGCGCGAACTACTCAGTGACCGACGAGCGCAATCTGGTTCTCGCCGGATTCTTGACCTTTTCTGATGCGCCGTTGCCGGACGCTGCCCAGGCTCTGGCTGCCTTAAGACAGGATGGAGTCGAGCTCAAGGTCATCTCTGGCGATAACGACCTTGTTACCGGCCACGTCTGCGCGCAGGTCGGAATCGACCCCGGCCAAATCATCACCGGCGACGACCTGGACGGCATGACCGACCCGGCGCTGGCGCACGTCGTCGAGGATACCCGCGTATTCGCGCGCATTTCACCGGCACAGAAAACCCGGATTCTAACGGCTCTTAAACACAATGGACATGCGGTGGGGTTCATGGGTGATGGCATCAACGATGCGCCATCGCTTCACGCCGCCGATGTCGGCATTTCCGTATCGAGTGCCGTTGATGTGGCTCGCGAAGCTGCCGACGTCATTCTCGTCGAGCCTGGTTTGCGGGTGCTTCATGACGGCATCCTCGAGGGGCGCCGAGCTTTTGGCAACGTGATGAAGTATCTCCTGATGGGCACGAGTTCCAACTTTGGAAATATGTTCAGCATGGCCGGGGCCTCGCTTTTCCTGCCGTTCTTGCCGATGTTACCCATGCAAATTTTGCTGAACAACTTTCTATACGACATGTCCCAACTCACCATTCCAACGGATAATGTGGACGAGACTTACGTCCAAAAACCCCAACACTGGGATATTGGCCTTATCCGCAATTTCATGGTGTTCATCGGACCTATTAGTTCCATTTTCGATTTTCTGACCTTCTACGTGTTGCTGTATGTGTTCCGCACGACCGAAGCGCAGTTTCATACCGGTTGGTTTTTGGAATCTTTGGCAACGCAGACGCTGGTCTTGTTCATCATCCGTACGGCAAAGAATCCGCTGCGCAGCCGCCCAAGCGGCCCTCTGATAGCAACATGCCTTGCGGCTGTCGCGATCGGGATTTACTTGCCGTTCAGCCCGCTTGCGGGGGTGCTCGGCTTCACTCCGCTCCCAGCTAGCTACTTTGCTTTTCTTGCTGCCGTGACAGGAGCCTATCTCGTACTGGTGGAAGCTGCGAAGCGGCGCCTTCTCCGTGGGGCAATCCCCCAAAAGGCGAGCAAGCTTGCAGGCACTCTGGGAGTCGGAGTCGCAACTTAGGATCGACCGAGACGACCAGCGAATCCAAAAGTATTCTGAGTGTCTCCGGATAGGATGAATGTTGCTGAGAGGTTGCCCACTGTGCCTGCGGTGCACGTATGAGTATCCTCGTTCTATTCATGGTGGCCGAGTCGCTGTGGAGATGGATCCACCGCCTGGGAGGCCCCGGGCTAATCCTGCTTGGCCTCGCGGATAACACGCCTTTCATTTCTGCGCCGGCGGGAAGCATGGACGTATTCGTCATCGTGCTCTCGGCGCACCGCCACGAATGGTGGGCCTATTACGCCTTCATGGCTACAGTCGGCGAGGTGCTTGGCGGATATGTCGCCTTCCGACTCGCCGAAAAAGGCGGCCGAAAGACCTTGGAAAAGAGAATTGGGCAACCGCGCGCAGAAAAAATGTATAAGCACTTCGAGAAACGCGGAGGAGTAACAGTGTTCACCGGCTCGCTCCTACCGCCGCCGTTTCCTTTCACTTCCGTACTGATGGCTGCCGGAATCATGCAATATCCGCGCAAGAGGTTCTTGTCTGCGCTGGCCGCGGGCCGTGGCATCCGTTTCTCTG
>Ga0335078_10010351_pt1 | contig 13802 bp, 12 predicted proteins | sample Lox_Sample_32_FD_206711 | JGI IMG/M metagenome (GOLD analysis project Ga0335078, IMG submission 206711) | Soil microbial communities from Loxahatchee National Wildlife Refuge, Florida, United States - Lox_Sample_3.2 | ecosystem: Environmental > Terrestrial > Soil > Wetlands | place: USA...
GAAGTTGGAGAAGAGCATGGGCTAACGGATTGTCGCATTTGCGCCGATTACCTGCCTGATGGGGGCCAAACGCTATACCATCCTGCTCTTCTTGCTCACGCTCGTGCCGTCGGCTTACCTGGCGTGGACCTGGCGCGACATGCCGCATCTGGGGCTGCACTACGACGACACGCTCTACATTGTCGGCGCCAAGAGCCTGGCGGAGGGGCAAGGTTACCGCATTCAGAGCCTCCCGGGCCAGCCGTTTCAAACCAAATATCCGCCGGTCCTGTCCTCGCTCCTGGCGCCTATTTGGAGGTACGGGCCTCGGTTCCCCCAGAATCTGCCGCTACTAACACTGTTCGCCTGGCTGATGCTCGTGGCCTGCCTGCTGGCCGTGCGCGCGACACTCCTGCGCTTTGGATTTGGGGCCAGAGAAACGTGGCTGCTGACTTTCGCCGTGGCAGTCCATCCGATTGTGCTCCTGCTGGGGATCAGCGTCATGTCGGATCTACTATCCATGGCCCTCTTCCTGGCGTGCCTGTGGCTGGCCGAGCGCGCTCTGGAGCGGGCGGAACCGGCGTGGCTCGCGCTGGCGGCAGGGGTGTTGGGTGGTCTCGCTTACCTGACTCGGACGTGTGCTATTCCCATCCTGCTTACCGCTCCGTTATGCTTCCTGCTCCGCAAGCGGTACTGGCGAGCATTGCTGTTCTTCGCGAGCATGCTGCCCGCAATTGTGGGCTGGCAGCTTTGGACATGGGCCCACATGCTGCGCACCAGCGATCCGGTCTTTGTGTATCACACGAGCTATCTGGGGATGGAACGGGCCACGGTGCACCTGGACAACCTAGGTGCCGTTCTTTGGCACAATCTGGATGGGCTGCTGCGTGGCATCGGCAAGCTGATCGTCTTTGAAGCCATCTCCACCAACGCTCACGTCCAACAACTGATCGGCGTCGCGGCGATCGCCGGTACCGTCCGGCTGATGAGGCGCACGGGACGCCTTCAATATCCGGCCGCGGCGGCGGGATTCGCTCTGATGCTGTTGGGCTACTTCTTCCCGGCTGACGAGCGCCTCCTGCTTCCCATTTTCCCGCTGGTTCTCATGGGAATCTGGACCGAGGTCCGGAACTTCTGTTCGGTAGTGCGGGCGTCCTGGCACAAGCCAGCTCTGGCGGAACGGATCGGCGCGGTTGTAGCGGGGATGGCGGTTGCGGTGATGGCCGCGTTCGTGGTCGTTAGCTATGTGTTGGGAACCGCCGGTTTCCTTCCGAAGCTGCACGCAGCCTGCCGGGACCAGCGGATCGACCACGCACCGGTCTACGATTGGATCCGGAGCCACACGGCGCCGGCAGCCTCGGTCTACGCCTACGACGATGCGCTGCTCTATTTGTATACGGGCCGCCACGCGCTGGGGCTGCCTCTACCGGCGATCCGGTTCTACCAGGGGGATGCGGGGACCCAGGCGCAACAGTTCGCACTGGCGGTGCCGCAGAACGCTCGCGAGCATCATCTGGATTACCTCGTGGCCACAGAGGAGGACTTCTACCGTGAAGGGATCAGGGGGCTGGTATGGCGAGCGGCCCGGCACGATCCGAAACTGCGGCAGGAATTCGCGGCGGCACACGCGGCGGTGTATCGGTGGGTGCGGTAAGCCGCGCGTTACTACCCGGTGACTCCAGCCACCGCTCGGTTGAAAATCATCCCCGCGCGTCAGCAGCGGCTTCAGCGGTGAGGGGGGTGAGGGAGACTTGGTATCCCAGCTTTCGGAGCGCATGGGCCAGTTTTTGGGCCCGACGTTTCCTGGCTTTGGGGTCGGTTTCTGTGCCTTGCTCCACATAGGTGATGCCATCGTGGAGAACCTTCCAAACTAAGCGGCCGAGGCGATGGGCGATGGCCCAGATGGCCCCGTTATAGCCCAATTTTGGTAACAGCCTGCGGAATAACGATTGAAAATGACAGCCCTTCTTCTTTACTGCGGCTTGGGCGGCCTGCGTAAGAATGCGCCGTACAAAACGATTTCCCTTGGGCGACCGAGAGCTGCGGTTGTGTTCGGCGCTCCGTTCCGATCCGGGGCACACACCGGCCCAGGAGCAGAACTGGCCTGCCGTGGGGAATGCCTCGGCATCCGCTCCCACCTCGGCGATGATCTGTTGCGCCGAGTCCACGCCAAATCCTGGCATGTGGGCCACACGGATGACCGCATCCTCATGCCTTTTCAGCTCCACAGCCGCTAACCCATCCAGATCCTGAATCTGTTGGTCGAGCAGTTCCAGACGTTGCAGGAACAGTTTCAGCACGGCTACATGGATGGGCGTCGGTGCCCCCTGCAGTGCGTCGACCAGTTCTTGCTGGCTGCATCGCAATCGGTCGTCACCCAAAGCGGCGAGCTTGACGGGGTCGGTCTCTCCTTTGGACAACGCCGTCAGAATGCGCCGCCCACTGACTCCCAACAGATCACTAATGATGCTGGACAGTTTGATGCGCATCTCTTCCAGAAGGGCTTCCACCTGACTCTGCAACCGAACCCGGTCGCGCACCAGTTGGTGTTTGCTGCGCGTCAGCGTTCGCCACATCCGCTGCTCCGGCTCCGGCACAAAACTCAAGATCAGCTCACCGGCCAGCAAGCGTCGCGTCAACCGCTTGGCGTCCCGAAAGTCGTCCTTGCGCCCCTTGGGCGCCCGGTTGGAATGCGCCTGCGCCAGGTGCAGTTTGGGAAAATGTGGCTCCAGGTCCAACCAGATCGGTCTCCAGTACTGTGCGGTGGATTCCATGACCACTTCCATCACGCCTCGCTCCTGCAGCCAACTCACCAAACGCATCCGTTCGCTGTGGGAGGTGCCAAACCGCTGACACTCGAATTCCAGAGCTTCGCCCGCTGCGTCTGCCGCCTCATCGGCTGCCGTTGCCACCACCACCATCAACACCTTCTTGTGGATGTCGATTCCTGCTACTCTGTATGCCATGTCCTTCCTTTCGGCGAGGAAGTGGCAGAACGCGCGCAACGAAAATACGCACGGTTACGCGCTATCACCCTTCCTCGCGGAAAGGTGAAGACACACTGATTGGTTCCAAACACGCGTTCCGGGTCAGACTCCTTAACGGCCTCGACCTATCCAGAGCGGTAACGACCTCTTCCATTCCTCGCTGCAAGAGATGCTATCGCCGCTGGCACCCATTTTCATCCCCTTTGGTGGCCCGCAGGGCCATGTTGCACTCGGTTGAAAGTCCACGTGGGGCAGCCCTTCGGGGCTGCCGCCGCGCTTCCGCGCGGCGCGCCGGGCAGAAGCCCGGCGGCAGGCCGGAAGGCCTGACCCCACTCGGATTCTCGTCTCCATCGGTGGCCCACAGGGACATGGGCACTCCTTCACAGTCGCGACTCATCCGGCGCGCCGGAGGCCTTGCTGAGCCGCGACTGTGAAGGAGCGGTGCTTACTGCCGGCCCGCGCTCTTACGCGCGCCCCAGAGTTCCTTCGTTGCCAGCGCGGCGCCGTCGGCTAGCGCTCTTAGCTTGGCCCAGGCGATCTGCGGATGCACACGGAACCCCATGCCACAGTCCGTGCCCGCGATGACGTTCTCGCGGCCAACCAAGCCGGCGTAGCGGATGATGCGGTCCGCCACCACTTCCGGATGCTCGACCACATTCGTGTGATGCGTGACCACGCCCGGGATCAGAATCTTGCCCTCCGGCAGCTTCACCCTTTGCCAGACTTTCCATTCGTGCTCGTGGCGCGGGTTGGCGGCTTCCAGCGAATAGGCGCCGGCTTTGATTTTAAGCATCAGGTCGACTACGTGCTCGAGCGGCAGGTCGTGGGTATGCGGTCCATGCCAGCTACCCCAGCAGATGTGATAGCGGACCCGGTCCTCCGGCAGGCCGCGCAACGCCTGGTTCAAGGCCTCCACGCGCACCGCGGCAAACTTCCGGTACTCTTCGATAGTGGGGTTAGGGACGATCATGTCGTACGTGTCCGGCAGCGCCGGGTCGTCGATCTGCAAGATGAAACCTGCGTCCACGATGGCCTTGTACTCGTGTTTGATGGCGTCGGCCAGCGCAAAGATGTATTCCTCCTCGCTCTTATAGTGCTCGTTGTAGAAGAAGTGCTCCAGCCAGCCGGGGGCCAGGACGCACATGAACGTGTCCTCGGCTTTCACTCCCGCTTCGGCAAACGCCGCGCGGAAAACCTCCAGGTCCTGCTTGACCTCTTCCTGGCCAATGTATTGGATGGGGCCGGAACAGACGGCGCGCTCCGGCGGCGATCCCATGAATGGCAGCTCCCGATAGAAATCGGCAAACTCGATCCGCTCGCCCGTCTGGAGTGCCATGAATGCGGCTTCGCCGGTCTTCAGCTTGCGGGTCGAAATACCGCTCAAACGGCGGCCGTAATAGGCAATGCCGCCAAAGCCGATCTTACCGAGCTCGCCGTCACTGACCACGTCGATTCCAGCCTCGGCCTGCTTCCGCAGCACATCGACGATTCCGCTGTGCACCTTGGGCCGGAACGTCTCGATGTCGGCCGGCTTTCCCGCCATCATGGCCATGGTCATTTCGCGATATTCGGGCGGACCGTCGAGCCGGCCCGCGTGAGTAGTGAGAATGCGATCGGTGCTGCGCTTCATCGTGGATGCCTCCGCGTCCGATATAATACATCGCCGGGGGATCAACTTCATGCGGGTTCGCATGACAATATTTGCAGCCGCCTGCGCTCTCATGGTCACCGGGCCGCTCACAGCCCATCATTCGTTCGCCATGTACGACCGTGACCATCAGATCACGCTTACCGGGACAGTGACCAAATTCGAATGGACCAACCCGCACGCATACATCGAATTCGATGTTGCTGACCCTAACGGCGTGGTGAAGCATTACAGCATCGAGTGCGCCAGCCCCAACGTGCTCACGCGTGTCGGCTGGAAGTTCAACGACCTGAAGACGGGCGACAAGGCGACCCTGCTGGTGAATCCCCTGAAGAACGGGAAGGCCGGCGGGATGCTGGAGAAGGCAACGCTGCCGGATGGGCGCGTGCTGGGAGATGGGAACCCTCCCAGCGGGAAGTTTGACCGCCAATGACGAGGGCCAACATCATTTTGCTCGCGCTGGCATCCGCCGTCTGGTTGACTGCGCAGCCGAGGACGGCGCCCGACATCGGGGGCGTCTGGAGCGGCACGTGGAACGTGAACGCCAAGACTGCGGCAGACCCAAAGCTAATTCCGCCCGCGCCGGGACCACTTCTGTTGAAGGCGCCGTACTCCCAGCAGTATGCCGCGCGCCAGGCCGCAGAGAAGGCAGCGGATGAGCGCGGCGAGCCACTCGGAAACACCAGCACGATGTGTCTGCCGGATGGAATGCCGCAGATGATGTTTGCGATTTACCCGCTGGAGATCCTGCAGACGCCGGGGCGAGTGACGATTATCGAAGAGGCCTTCGGGCAGGTACGGCGAATCTATTTGAATGAACCGCAAGTCAAGGTGGGCGATGTGGCTCCGGGTTACTTCGGCCACTCGGTGGGCCATTGGGAGGGCGACACGCTGGTGGTGGACACGGTGGGGGTGAAGGAGTCGGTGCTGGGCTACCGGGGCATGCCTCACAGCGACCAGATGCGCATCACCGAACGGATCCGGCTCGCCGGGCCGGATATCCTCTGGGACCAGATCACCGTGGAGGACCCGGTGGCGCTGGAAAAGCCGTGGACATATACGTTCGGCTACCGGCGCAACCCCGGCTACAGGATGCAGGAGTATGTGTGCGAGAACAATCGCGACTACGTTGACGAGCACGGGGCGACGCAACTAAAGTTGAGCGAGCATTGAGAGGTCGCTGGGCAAGGCATGGCCCTGCCCGGCAAGCCGGTACGGCAGGCCAGAGGCCTGCCCGGCGCAGGGCCATGCCCTGCGACTAAGAGGAGGCGATGTGAGTTTGCGGAATTGGAATCGGTTAGTGATTTTGATTGGCATTTTGGCGCCGGCGCTGACGGCTCAGGAACATTGGGTAGCCACGTGGGCTGCGTCCCCGCAAGCGCCGCGAGTCAACTTCCCGCGTCCGCCGCAGGCCGCCGCGGCGCCGGCGCCGCCGCAGGGCAATGCACCGCCGCCCTTCGCGCCGCCGCCGAGCATCAACAATCAAACGGTTCGCATGGTGGTTCATACCAGCATCGGCGGCCGCCGCGCGCGTATCCAGCTTTCGAACGCCTTCGGCACCACGCCGCTGGCCGTGGGAGCCGCGCACATCGCGCTGCGCGAAAAAGCATCGGCGATCGTCCCCAGCTCCGATCGCGCGCTTACGTTTAGCGGGAAGCCGTCGTTCACGATCCCGCCCGGCGCTGAGGTTGTCAGCGATGCGGTCGATCTGGAGGTGCCCAAGCTGAGCGACGTGGTGATCAGCGTCTATCTTTCGGGTGAAGCCCCCGCCCCAACCCTGCACTTGACAGGCTTGCACACAACCTACATTTCGAAGCCCGGCGACTTTTCCGGCGCGGCCGCGATCGCCGAACCAGCGACTACGCAGTCCTGGTATTGGCTTTCGTCAGTTGGTGTGCTGGCGCCGGCCGATACCGGGCTGATTGTGGCGTTTGGCGATTCCATCACGGATGGCGCCACCTCCACTCCGGATACCGACCGCAGCTGGCCGAGTCAACTGGCGCAGCGCCTGCAAGCGATCGATGCCACGGCCGGCCTGGCGGTGGTCAATCAGGGCATTTCGGGGAATCGGCTGTTACGCGACGGCGCAGGCGTCTCGGCGCTGGCGCGTTTCGACCGTGACGTGCTCAGCCAGCCGGGTGTGAAATGGCTCGTCGTGATGGAAGGCATCAATGACATTGGGATCGGCGGCCGGGCGGGCGCGGCAGCGGCCGATGTGGTTACCGCCGATGATCTGATCGCTGCCCATAAGCAGATCATCGAGCGCGCCCACATGCACGGCATCAAGGCGATCGGCGCCACGCTGACGCCCTTTGCCGGCGCAGCCTATTACTCGGAAGAAGGCGAAACGTTACGGCGCGCAGTGAACGAGTGGATTCGCACCAGCAAGGCCTACGATGCGGTGATTGATTTCGATGCCATCACGCGAGATCCGGAGAACCCCAAGCAGATTCGGCCCATGTACAACATCCGTGATCACCTGCATCCGAACGATCTGGGGTATCGGATGATGGCGGAGGCTTTCGATCTGTCGCTGTTCGTGGCGAAGCCGGCGGCTCGCTGAGCAGGCGCCACACAGCCTATTCCCTTCGTGGCGCCTTCCGTACTCCGGCGGACCGAGCGACCGCATCCGACTGTTGCTTCATCGCTCTCACTGACCTGCGCCATAGTCGCACTCGCTCGGCATCCCGCCCCGGGTCTCTCGGTTTCTTGCCCGGGTTCCTAACAAGGCTGCAAAGTTCGCTTTATGCTGCGGCCCGAAGAGATTGCTTGCCCTTCACCGACCGGGCTTTTTACGTTCGAGCTTTCACCTCCCAAGTCACCTCCAAGAGGTGTCGAACATGACTGCGCGGGCAAACAGTCAATTCCCGCAGCTGGGCTTTCACCGGCAAGATAAGCACCCTTATGGGCTGCGAGCGACCATAGGGAGCGGTGGCGCGTCGCGTTCAATCCCAGCTCTTCACGCTTGGCCAAATCTCGCTCAAGGGCTGCTTGATCCCGCGGCAATAGTACACGTCGAAGTGCTGATACGGCATAGAGTACGGGTGATAGACGCTCGCGACCTTCTGGACATCGGCGAAGCGCGATTCGAGGTCGCGCGGCCGTCCGGCCATCACGATCATGCTTTCGCCGGTGTATCCGCGCGGTCCCCAGAGGAAATAGCTTTGATGACCGCTGATAGCGGGTGGCAAGCCGTATCGCGGGCCAAACAAATCGATCGCCCCGGCCTGCCCATAGTTCTGCCCGAAGATGGAGGTCCGGGACCGGACCTCTGGGGGCAGGCCGTTGTAGACGCGCGCCACGGTCGCCGCCATCTCCTCCCAGCCAAACTGGTCGGCAAAGAGCTGGGGCAGTGGACCGAGCCGGTGTGTCTCGATGGCGGGCGGCGCGAGGTGGAGAGCCTTGGTGTAGCGGACGTAGGTCTCGGGAGGGAGCACTGGAATCGCGAGCGGCGCGAATATAGCACCAGCGGCGGCCATCAAGGCGGGCCAGGCGAGTCGCCACCAGGCGCGCTGCGGCCTCTCGAGCCAGCCCTCCCAAGCGACGGCGCCAGCGGCGAACAACAGCGGGAAGGCGGGATAGAGGTAGTAAACGCGCGGGCTGAGAGCGACGATCACGACTGCAGTAAACACCCAAGCCCAGCCCAGGGCGCGAAACGGCTTTCCCGATTTCGAGAAGTAAAACCAGAGGCCGGCAAGCCAGATGGGCAAGTTGAGAGGATGCATGGTCAGGATCTCCTGACCGAAAAACGCCAGCGGCCCCAGGGAGACATCGCGCCCGCTGCGGCGGATGTTGGCCTGTAGTTCCAGAAACGGAAAGTGATGCTGGATGTTCCAGAGCAGGTTCGGCAGAAAGAGAAGGAAAGCGATTGCTCCGGCGATCCAGAGCCACGGGCTGGCGAGCATGCGGCGCTGCGGCGTCAACACCAGGCCCACTACGATGCCGGCCCCGAAGAGGAGCATGGAGTACTTGTTTTCGAGACCGAATCCCGCCAGAATGCCGAACCAGATCCACAGCTTCTGGTTGCCGGTTTTCACGATGCGCAGGAGCAGCCCGGCGCAACCCATCCAGAACAGCGGCTCGAAGGCATTCATAGTTAGCAGATTGTCGAGTGAAAGAAAGCCCGGCGCTATCAGGACCGCGAGCGCCGCCAGACCTTGAGCAAACCGGTTTCCCCCGAGTTCGCGAGCGATGAGGGCGGTGAGAGCCACCAGCCCCGCTCCGGCTACGGCCGGCAAGAAGCGGATCGCCGGCAGCGAATCGCCTAGCAGCGAGCGTACGATCCAGGTGATTGCTGCGATCAGCGGCGGCTGGTCCACGTAGCCCCAATCCAGATGCCGGCTACAGGCTAGGTAGTACAACTCATCGACGAAATAGCCGTAATGCTGGCCGGCGTATAAGTGAACTGCCAATTTGCAGGCTGCAATGGATAGGACAACGCCGAGCGCCAGACGATTTGCGCGACCCGCCTTGAGCCCCATTTGGAGGCCCTAGCGCTCGAGCAGTTGCGTAGAAAGCGACTCGGGCCGCAGCCCCTCGGCCATGATGATCCATGTGCCGTTAGAAGTGTACGCCTGCAGAGCAATCACCTCCAGAATGGGCGGATTCGGCCAGCGCGGCCAGGTTTGCAGCGGGCCGTAAGTGAATTGGGCGTCTTTCAGACGTAACGCAGCTCTTCCCGCTTCGGCCTGGAATTCAATCGTGCCGTTGCGCGCGGAGCAGAGCGTGCCTAGCGCGGAAAAGCTGCCCGATTGCGAGTGGAAAAAGACGCCGATCTCCTTCCCGGTGGCTTTCCATTCGGCGAAAATGCGCCAAGCCTGGTCGGCCGGAATCGGGTTTACTTGAAGTGCTTCCTGCATGCTGCCAGAATACACATATTCCTATCTCCCATGGAACTAGACAAAATACAACGTGAACTTGCCAGCCAGAAACTCGATGGCTGGCTGTTTTTCGATCATCACCAACGCGACCCGCTGGCGTATCGCGTTCTGGGACTGCCCGGCCGCATGGCCACGCGGCGCTGGTATTACTTTATCCCCGCGCATGGAGATCCCGCCGGCCTGGAACACCGCATCGAGCGCGGCATGCTGGCCTCGCTGCCCGGCGAGAAGATTCCGTATTCGAGCTGGACCGAGCAAGTGGCCGGGTTGCGAAAGCTGCTGAGCGGCCAGCGGCGCGTGGCCATGCAATACTCACCGAATTGCGCAATTCCGTACGTGGCGATGGTGGATGCCGGAACCGTCGAACTGGTGCGCAGCGTAGGTGTGGAGGTGGTCAGCTCGGCCGAACTGGTCCAGACCTTCGAGGCGCGCTGGAGTCCGGAAGCCCTCGAAACACACCTGGAAGCGGGCCACCGCGTGGATCGCGTGCGCGCGGCAGCGTTCGAACTCATCCGCGAGCGCACACGCAACGGCGCACCGCTGCAGGAACTCGATGTGAAGCAGTTCGTGCTAGATTCGTTCCACGAAGCGGGCATGGTCACCGACCATGGGCCGATCGTAGGCGTCAACGCCAATGCCTCCAACCCCCACTACGAGCCGTCCGAGGAGGCTTCCTCGCCCATACGCCGCGGCGACTTCGTGCTGCTGGATATGTGGGCCAAGCTGGACCGGCCCGGGGCGGTCTATTACGACATCACCTGGACCGGCTTCTGCGGCGATTCGCCCAGCGATGAAATGCGCAACGTGTTCGCCGTGGTAACGGGCGCACGCGATGCCGCTATCAAACGCGTGCAAGAGGCCGTAGCGGGCGGCCGGCCGCTGTGCGGGTATGAAGTGGACGACGTGGCGCGCGGCTTCATCGAGAGCCGCGGTTTTGGCTCGTATTTTACGCATCGTACCGGGCACTCGATTGGCCAGGAGGTGCACGGCAACGGCGCCAACATGGACAATTTGGAGACGCACGACGAGCGGCGCGTGGCTCCGTGGACCTGCTTCTCCATCGAGCCTGGCGTTTATCTGCCGGAGTTCGGCGTGCGCTCGGAGATCAACCTGTTTGTGGGCGAGAAAGAGGCTCGCGTGACGGGGGAGATGCAGCGCGAGTTGGTGCTACTCTAGCTGAAAACCGACACAGGCCGGGAGGCCTGTGCTACTGACCACCGAGAAAATTCTGGAGGCCTTCCCGGCGGACCCAAAGTTCCGGGCGCCGCTCCAGCCAGCCCAGTTGCCGGAAATGGTTCAGGAAGTGAGAAATTCGCGCGCGGGTGGTTCCAATCGTTCGAGCCAGCTCAGCGTTGCTGGGGCTGAAGCGCAGCCGAACCCAGCCGGAAGCGGGTCTCGCAGGCGCAAGCCGCAACAGCAGCCAGGCTAGCCGGCGCTCGGCAGGCTCTGTCACAAAATCCTGGATCGCCTGCCCGCAGCGGTCCAGGCGGCGAATCAGATTCCTGAACAGCCGCAACGCGAAGCGCCGGTCCCGCTGTACGCGGTCCAGCAGCTCCGATGAGCGGAACACCGAGACAGTGACCGGTGAGACGCTCTTGGCCACCTGGATTCGTTGGTTCCGTTTGAGGAGGCATTCCTCGCCGAAGAAGTTGCCCGGAGTCAAGTGGGCGAGGATCGTCTCACGCCTCTCACGCCCGCGCGACAGCTGCACTCGCCCCGCGCGCAAGAGGTAAATCCTCCGGGAGGGGTGGTCGAGATCGAATAGATTGGTTCCCGCCGGGAATCGAATGATGGCCTCTGGGCTTCCGCGTTTGCGGTTCCTGCGGCCGTGGGTGAGTGCGCCCGGCATGCGGACCTCACCTCAAAAGGATAATCACATCCTTCTTTCTACTTTCAGTCTACCTCTTCAAAGCGCACTGACAAGAGGTACAAAATTGCAACATTGACAACCGGCGTGGCTGCCTTTAAGTTCAAGTAGCCGCGAGTCGCGGTGCCGTACACGATAGGAGACCCAGATGGCAAAAAGTGAACATCAGATGACGAAACCGGGCACTGGCGCGGGCGCGGCAACTGCGAGAGCAGTCGAGCCTGCAGCGGAACCCGCGCGGCCGGATTCCACGCCCTCGCATGAGGAGATCGCGCGCCTAGCTCAAATCTACTGGCAAGCTCGGGGCTGTCCAGAGGGCTCCCCCGAAGAGGATTGGCTCCGGGCTGAGGCCGAGTTGCGACGGCAGGCCGCGACAATTAAGGACTAGCTACCGCGCCAGGGCTGCTACGCCGGGTAATTGAATCCCCGCCAGAAACTCCAGCGAAGCCCCGCCGCCTGTCGAGACGTGCGTGATTTTGTCGGATACTCCCGCGGCCTTCACGGCTTTTTCCGAATCACCACCGCCAACAATCGACGTAGCACCCGAAGCCGCCACGGATTTGGCGACCGCGACTGTGCCCTTATCGAAAGGGGGCTTTTCGAAGATGCCCATGGGGCCGTTCCAGATCACGGTCTTCGCGCCGGCGAGTACCTGCGCATAGTTCGCAATGGTCTTGGGGCCGATATCGACGCCAATCTTGCCGTCAGGAATCGTATCAACGGCTTCGTTGGGCGCGCCGGGCTGAATCTCCGACACCACAATATGATCGACCGGCAACAGCAACTTGCCGCCAAGTTCCGCCAGCAACTTCCGGGCGAGATCGACCTTGTCCTCCTCGACCAGCGATTTTCCTGTGGGCTTGCCCTGCGCTCTTAGGAAGGTATACGCCATTGCGCCGCCGATCAAGAGCTTGTCCACGACCTTACCCAGGTTTTCGATGACCTCGATTTTGTCGGACACTTTAGCGCCGCCCAGGATTGCGACGCACGGGCGCTCGGGGTGGCTCGTCGCCATGCCCAGATACTTCAGCTCCGCCTCCATCAGCAAACCCGCCGCGGCTTGCGGCACAAACTGGATCATGCCTTCGGTGGAGGCGTGGGCGCGATGGGCGGACCCGAAGGCATCGTTCACATAAATGTCGCACAGCGCCGCCAACTGCTTGGCGAACCCCGGATCGTTCTTCTCTTCCTCGGGGTGGAAGCGCAGGTTCTCCAGCAGCAACACTTCTCCGGGCGCAGGTTTCATGGCCTCCACCTCGGGTCCAATACAGTCGGGCGCCATTTTTACCGCGCGGCCCAATAAATCGGCCAGCCGCTTGGCCACCGGCTGCAGACTCATCTCCGGATTGGGCTTGCCCTTGGGACGGCCGAGGTGTGAAGCCAGAATCAATCCCGCGCCATGCTCGAGCGCATAGCGGATGGTCGGCAGCGATGCTTTGATGCGCTTGTCGCTGGTAATGTCCATGTTGCCCTGGCTGTTCTTCTCGAGCGGCACATTGAAATCGACGCGGATGAACACCCGCTTGCCTTTCAGGTCGAGATCGCGAATGGATGGATAAGAAGGCATCTCAGGTCGAGAGTAACATGCGGCGCGTGCCGCATCGAGTCAGTGCGCGTGCTCTTTGGACTGGAGCATAGTTACCTGACGCAGCAGCAGGAATTGCGAAACATTCTCAGAAGTGAGGATTCCCAGCAGATGGTCCTCCGCATCCATCACCAGCGCGCAGGCGCCCGTGGCGGATACTTTCGGCAGAGCGTCGGTGAGCGGGGTATCCGGGGAGATCCGCGTGAATTCGCGGTCCATCGCGCCTGCCACATAACCATCGGGGCCTTCGGTGAGCATGGCGCGCACCAGCCGCGAGCGGCTCAAGAGGCCGACAACACTCTCCCCGTGCATCACCGGAAAATCGTGCTGCGAAGTAGCCAGCAGCAGGTTGCCAGCGTCGCGAATTCTTTCGCCATGTTGCAGCGTGCGGAAATCGGTGATCATGGCCGCGCTCACCGGATAGCCAGTGGTAAGGATGCGTCCACGGACCGCGGCGCCTTCCTGCGCCGCCCCCAGGTACACGAACAGCGCCACGAATACCAGCATGAAGTTGCCCCACAGCAATCCGGCCAGGCCGAGGAGGATAGCGAGACCTTGCCCCGCCCCCGCCGCGATGCGCGTAGCTTCGGCCTCGGATTGCCGCAGCGCCAGAAGCGAACGCAGGACGCGGCCGCCGTCCATGGGATAAGCGGGCAGTAAATTGAAAATGCCCAAAATCAAGTTGCCGAGAGCGATGCGTTCGACGAGATTGGCATCCGTGGGCTGGCGCAGTTGTTCAAGCGCAACGAATCCCTGTTGCACCCACACCCATGCCAGCAGCGCGCCAGCGATCAGGAAATTGACCAACGGGCCGGCCAGCGCGATCCACAGCTCCTCACTCGGCTTGAGCGCGCGC
>Ga0335078_10010354_pt1 | contig 13799 bp, 12 predicted proteins | sample Lox_Sample_32_FD_206711 | JGI IMG/M metagenome (GOLD analysis project Ga0335078, IMG submission 206711) | Soil microbial communities from Loxahatchee National Wildlife Refuge, Florida, United States - Lox_Sample_3.2 | ecosystem: Environmental > Terrestrial > Soil > Wetlands | place: USA...
CTGCTGAGCACGATCGCCGCGGCCAGCTGAGCGCCGCGATCCCCGACACTCTTCAGTCCTCCTGGTCGAGCACCTTTCGCGGGTGGGTGCCGTCGACGTAGCCGACGAACGGCGGGAAGATGTTGTAGCCGAGCAGCTCCTGGAGCCGCTGCGGCAGCGTGCGCGCGATCCGCCGCGGCACCGCCAGGCAGTGGTTCTCCTGAGGCCGGAGCCAGCTCACGACGTACTCGAGAATCACGCCGAGGCGGGGACGATCGGTGCGGTTCGCTCCGCCCCCATGCCACAGGTTGCCGAGGTAGAACATCACCGAGCCGGCGGGCATCTCGGCGACGATCATGTCCGACGACCCGTCGGGCACCCGGCTGGCGTCCCACGTGTGGCTGGCGGCGACGAGGCGCGTGGCGCCGTTCGCCTCCGTGAAGTCGTCGAGCGGCCACATCGTGTTGACCACGACCGGAGGGTGGGGCCTTGGCAATGGATAGACGGCCTCGTCTCGGTGAAGCACCTGCGCCGCCTCGCCCGGGCCGATCTGGATCCCGACGGGCGCGCTGAACTGATAGTGGCCGAGGACGCGGTCGAGCACGCCGAGCACCAGCGGGTGTACGGCCGCCGCGTCGAACGCCCGCGTCTTGCGGAACAGCGCGTACACGCGTCGCGTGGAGAAGCCCTCGAAGTTGTTTCGTCCGGTGGGCGTGTCTTGCAGGATGCGGACGAAGTCTTCACGCGCCCGGGTGAGCTCGTCGGCGGCGAGCACCCCTTCGACGACGACGTAGCCGTGGTCGCGCAGCCCCTGGGTGACGGCGTCGGGCGTCGCGTCGCGCGCGTGTGTCCGCATGGCGGCATTGTAGGATGAGGACATGCGGATCGGATGGGTTCTCCTCGCTGCCGTACCCCCCATCGCGTGCTCGGCGAGCACGCCGGTCCTCCGAACGACCGCCGGAGACGACACGGTCGTGCCCAAGGGAACGACCTATCGCTGGACCTTCGACCCCGTGCCGCCCGTCCCGGGGACCGGCGAGCTCGCCGCTCCGCCGGCGCGCACGTTCGTGGGCGTGCTCGGGCACTGGGACATCGCACGGGACGACGACGCTCCGTCGCCGCCGAGCGTGTACCGGCAGGATGTACGCTACGGGGCGAACGACGCGCCCCGCGTGCTGGTCTCCGACCTCTTGTTCCGCGACCTGTCCATGCGCGTCCGGTGCCGCCTCGATGCAGGGAGGGTCGCGGAGGGATGCGGCCTCGTGTTCGACGCGCTGGGATCGGACGACTACTTCGTGGTGCGTGCCGAGGCGCTCCAGGGCGTCGTGAGGCTCGTCCACGTGATGGCCGGCGAGGAGCGCGAGGTGGCGGCGGCTCCGTGCCCCGTCACGCCGCGCGTTTGGCATGCGATGAGCGTGCGCACGAGGGCCGAGCGGGTGACGGTCGAGTGGGACGATGTGCCGGTGCTCGATGCGGTCGACTGGACGCGCGCCGGAGGCAAGATTGGCCTTGCCACGATGGCCGACGCGACGAGCTCCTTCGACGACCTGGAGGTCGTCGCCGAATAGGAGGGCGACGCCGGAGTGGTAGGCTCCCCGGGTGCGGATGACGCGGCGCACGCTCGGAGGGATCGCGGCCGTTGCCGTGCTCACCGGCTGCTCGCTCCTCGTTCACTTCGACGACGCGCCGGTCGACTCGTGCGCCGACGGCGGGTGCCTCGACGCCCCGACGGGCGACGCCGCGCAGCCCGGCGACGGCGGAAGCGAGTCGATCCCCGGCCCGTGCGCCGCGCTCCCGGACGGCGCCTTCTGCGGCTACGCCGGGGGCTGCCAGTGCCAGTATTGCAGCGGCGGCGCGTGCTCGGAAACCAAGCAGTGCCCCCAGGGCTTCAACTGGGAGGCTGGCGTCGACATCGCGCGGTGCTGCTCGGGCCTGCCTGTGCTGACCAACACGAACGCCAACTGCGGTGTATGCGGCATCCAGTGCATGACCGCCGGCGTGACGAGCCCGCAGGACTGCCAGCTGCTGCTCGGGCACTATCAGTGCGTCGACTGCGCCGCGAACAACGAGTGCTGGTCGGGCTGCTGCGCCATCGACACGACGCCGTATCACTGCTCGGAGAGCGACTGCAACACGGGGGCGTGCGTGCAGGGCCTTTGCCCGGCGCCTTCCACCTGCGTGCAAGGCGGTACCGGGGCGAACTACTGCACGTACGACTGAAGCCGTCTCACGAGGCGACGCGCTCGAGCACGACGACCGGGATCTCCCGCGAGGTCTTCTTCGCGTACTCGTCGTAGTGAGGCCAGACCTCGTTCGCCTTGCGCCACAGGCGGTCGCGCTCCTCGCCGTGGGCGGTGCGCGCGCGGGCCCGGAAGACCTCGTCCTTGACCTGCAGCTCGACCTCGGGCGTCTTGTCGAGGTTCTTGTACCAGCCGGGGTGATCGGGGGCGCCGCCCTTGGAGGCGACGATGACGTACCGCGCACCATCCTGCGCGTAGATGAGCGGCGTCGTCCGCTTCTCGCCGCTCTTGCGGCCGGTCGTGGTGAGCAGCAGGATCGTCGAGCCCTCGCGCCAGTCGTGGCCCACCTTGCCGCCGGTCTCCCGGTAGCGGCGGACGTGTGCCTCGCCGAACAGGTTGTCTGCTTCGCCCATGGCATTCCTCCGTTGATTGGAAGCGAGCGTAGCGCGGACGGCCCGCTTCGAGGACCGCGCCGATCTGGAGCCGACCCATCCATGACGAACGGCATTTCGCTCGAAACAACGTGGTCGCGAAGGTCGGTCTCTCGTGAGACTCTGGGGTGGTTCTCACCACAAACACCGGGGGTGCTCATGAGCTCCGTCGCGTCGACCTTCCTCAAGGCTGCTGCCATCGTTGTCTGCCTGGGTATCCTTGCGAGCGCCTGCTACGTAGAGCCCGCCGCCGGGTACGTGCGAGTCGAGGATCGCCCCGGGTACGTCCACAACGACGACCACCGCCACTACGAGTGGTCTCATCGCTGAGGATGCGCGCGACCGCGTGGGCCGTCGTGGGCCTCGGGCTGCTCGCGTGCTCCGACTCCGGCACCGGGCCGCTCGACCTCGTGTTTCCCGCGATGGGGTCGCTCTCGTCGCCGTCCGGCGCGGGCTCCTTCCGCTTCGGCGTCGCCACGGCCGCCACCCAGATCGAGGACCGGAACACGGCGACCGACTGGTACCTGTGGACCCAGCCCACGTCCCAGGGCGGCCTCGGCAAGGGGGCGGCGTTCGTCGACGACGCGGTCATGGGCTACACGGACGCGATCCCCGACGTCGCCCTCCTGCAGCAGCTCGGAGTCGACTCGTACCGCTTCTCGATGGAGTGGGCGCGCATCGAGCCGACCAAGGGGCAGATCGACGAGTCCGCGCTCCAGCACTACTCCGACGTGCTCGACGCGCTGAAGGCCGCGCACATCCGGCCGCTCGTCACGGTGCACCACTTCTCGAACCCCGTGTGGCTCGACGATCCCCGCGACCCGAGCTGCGCCTCCGGGCCGAGCGACTCGAACCTCTGCGGGCTCGGCAGCCCCGCCGGCGGACCGCTCGTCGTGCAGGCCTTCGCCGACCATGCGGCGCTGCTCGCGCAGCGCTTCGGCGACCGCGTCGACGAGTGGGGAACCGTCAACGAGCCGATCAACTACCTCCTCGCGTCGTACGGCCTCGGCCAGTTCCCGCCCGGAAAGTTCACCATCTTCGAGCCGCTCACCGAGTTCCTGCCGGTCCTGCGCGACTACCTCAGGGCCCACGTCGCCATGTATCAGGCGATAAAGCAGTACGACACGGTGGACGCCGACGGCGACGGAGTGGCCGCGAGCGTGGGGATGTCGCTCTCGACGGCCGAGTGGGTGGCTGCGGCGCAGAACGCACCCAGCACCGATCCGCTCGACCTGCAGGCGCTCGATCAGATCACATACGTCTTCAACCACCTCTTCGTCGACGCGCTCGAGAAGGGCGCGTTCGATCCGGACCTCGATCAGTCGTGGTCGGAGCCGCAGCCCACCTGGACCGGAGCCATCGACTGGCTCGGCGTGCAGTACTACGCGCGCATGGGAGTGACGGGGCAGAAGTCGCTCTTCCCGGCCCCGATCGACCTGACCCCCTGCGAGCCGCCGCTCGACCTCGGCGCATGCCTGCCCCCGCTCGACCCGACGTTCTGCGTGCCGATCATGAGCTACGAGTACGACCCGCGCGGCGTCTACGACGTCCTGACGGATCTCGGCCGTCGCTGGCCGGACCTGCCGCTCGTCGTCACCGAGGCGGGCATCGCCACGGACGTCGGCGAGCGCCGGGCCGAGAACGTCGTGCGGACCCTCGAGCAGATCGCGCAGGCCCGCGAGGACGGGATCGACGTGCGCGGGTACTACCACTGGAGCCTGATGGACAACTTCGAGTGGCAGCTCGGCTTCGCGCCCCACTTCGGCCTCTTCAGCGTCGACCGGACGACGTTCGCACGCACTCCCACCACGGGGGCGACCGCGTTCTCGGAGATCACGGCGACGAGGACGGTGACGGAGGACCTTCGCGCGCAATGGGGCGGTGTGGGCCCGCTCACGCCGGAGCCCGATGCGCCGGCCGGGCCGCTCTGCACCTCGCCCTGAGGACTCGGCTGGACGCGCCGGCCCCGTTGGCATCCCATGGCGGGCATGCCTCATCTGACCGATCTGGGTGCGTGGGCCTCCACCGTCGACGCGATCCCCGACGACGTCCGCCGCGCCGCGCGCGCCCAGATGCTCGACATGGTCGCCGCGGCCCACGCGACGGCCCGCACCGGGATCGCGAAGCCGATCGTCGAGGCGGTCGCAGCGATGGCCTCGCCAGGCCGCGCGACGTCGCTGGCCGACGGGGCGCGCCTCGCGCCCGTCGACGCCGCCATCGTGAACACGGCGTTCTCGATGGCCCACGACTACGACGACATCGTCTGGATGGGGCACACGTGTCACTCCGCCGTGTTCGCGGCGCTGGCCGCCGGCGAGCACCTCGGCTCCACCGCGGCCGAGGTCGTCGATGCCGTCGTCGTGGCCAACGAGATCGCGGGGCGGCTCGGCGCGTCAAGCCTGCTGGGGCCGCTCAACGGACAGATGTGGACGTTCATCCACCTGGTGGGCGCCGCCGCCGCCGGGGCGCGCCTGCTGCGCCTCGACGCCGAGCGCACGACGCACGCCCTCGCCATCGCCCTGGCGCAGCCGAACTTCGCGCTGCAACCCGGCTTCCTGCGACCGACGTCGAAGCTCCTGGCGGCCGCCACGCCGACGGCGACCGGCCTGCGTGCGGCGTTCTTCGCCCAGGCGGGGATGACGGGAGCACCGGAGATCCTCGAAGACCCGCGCGGCTTCTGGACGCGCTTCTCGTTCCTGCCCCTGCCGGGCATGCTCGGCGACCTCGGAGAGCTCTGGGTGCTGCGGACCCTCGCCATCAAGACGTACCCCGGATGCCACTACTTCCAGACGGCGCTCGCCGCGGTCGAGCGAATCCTGGCCCGCCGTCCGAGCCTCCCCCGATCGTCGGTGCGTCGCGTGCGCGTGGACACGACGAAGCTCGGCTGCGAGGCGACCCGCTTCGCGGGCGAGTACGTCGCCGGCGGGGACTGGACCGCGGTCAGCGTCAACTTCGACCTCGGCCACTCCGTGGCCGTGATGCTCCACGCGCGGCAGCTGGGCGTCGACCAGCTCGAGGAACCGTGGCTCCGCGCGAACGGTGCCGAGCTGCGCGCGTGGGGCGACCTCATCGAGGTTCGACACGATCCCGCGCTGACGGCGCGGACGATCGCCTGCGCGGGGCACATCGGAGCGGGCCGCGCTGCGCTGCGGTCTTTGCGGGCGGGCGAGCTGGCGCGGCTCGTCCGGCGCTACCGTCTGGAGTACCGCAGCAGCCTCGCTTCGCCGTCGGAGGTCGTCGGGCTGGTCCGCGCGCTGTCGAGGCGACGACGGCGGGCGGGCCCCCGCCCCGCCGGGCATGCCGTCGCCCTCGACTTCCCGAACCGCGTCACGATCGATGGCGTCGACGGCACGCGGGACGAGGAGCTCGTCGACACGCCTCCCGGCGCCCTGGCGTCGCCGGACTTCGAGCGCGAGGTGGAGGCGAAGGCCACGCGCGAGCTCTCGTCGCGCCTGGGCGAAGCCCGGACCCGCGTGGCCATCGAGCGAACGTGGGCCGCCGCGGGCGAGCCGGTCTCTGCGCTCGCGGCGACCTGGCTGGCGTGATCCCCGCGCGAGCGTCCCGATGCGCGCGCAGAGGATGCGCGATCGCGCAGATTCTTGCCGGTCGTCCGAACGAAGTACAAGGGTATCGCGGTGATGACCCCGGTGCGCCCGTTGCTTTGAAGCGCCGGCATGACGCCGGGACGAGTGCTCGCTCGCGGCTTCCGGCCATTCGCGAAGGTCGACGCGAGCGAGTCCGTGACCGCAGCTGCGATGATGTTCGCCGCGTTCCTGCTGCTCAGCGCGTACTACCTGCTCAAGACCGTACGGGAGCCGCTCATCCTCTTGCACGGCGGGGCAGAGGTGAAGCTGTACGCTCGCGCCGCGCAGGCCGTGCTGATGGTCGGCGTCGTGCAAGCGTACGGCGAGGTCGCCAAGCGCGTCGGGCGCAAGAAGTTGCTCGGATTCGTCTTCGCGTTCTTCCTGTCCAACCTCGTCGTCTTCGCGATCCTCGCCCGGATGGGCGCCTCGATCGGTCTGGCCTTCTTCCTCTGGGTGGGACTCTTCAGCTACACGGCGGTGGCTCAGTTCTGGGCGCTCGCGGCCGACATCTACAGCGAAGAGCAAGGCAAGCGCCTCTTCCCGATCCTCGGGATCGGGAGCTCCGTCGGCGCGGTCGTCGGGTCGAGGCTCGCCAAGTCGTTGGTGCCCTTCGGCGCCTACGCGCTCATGAGCGCGGCCGTCGTCCTCATCGTCCTCTGCGTCGGCGTGCTGGCGTGGGTGGAGCACCGCTCGGACGGCGTCCGCAACGAGCGAGGCGAGGAGGCCCTCGAGGCGCCGCTGTCGGACGAAGGCGCGCTCCACTTGCTGCTGCGCGACCGATACCTGCTCCTCGTCGCGGCCATGATCGTCCTGCTCAACTGGTGCAACAGCGCCGGCGAGTACGTCTTCGACCGCACCCTGCTCGCGGCCGTCGATGCAGCTCGGGCTCGTGGCGAGACACCGGAGGCGTTCGTGGGGGCGGTCAAGGCCGACTACTTCGCCTGGTACAACCTGCTCGGGATGCTGCTGCAGCTCTTCGCGGTATCCCGCATCCTCGCGAGGCTCGGCGTGCGCAACGCGCTGCTGTTCCTGCCCGTCTTCGCCTTCGCGGGCTATGCCTCCGCCGCGATCGTACCGACGCTCGCCGTCCTGCGGCTCGTCAAGATCGGCGAGAACGCGCTCGAGTACTCCGTCGCCGAGACCTCGCGCCACGCGCTCTACCTCGTCACCTCGCGTGTGGAGAAGTACGTGGGCAAGACGTCCGTCGACACCATCTCGGTCCGGGTCGGCGCAATCCTATCGGGAGCCACGGTGTGGATCGGCGCGCGGATCCACATGTCCATCGCGAGCTTCGCGACCCTCAACGTCCTGCTGGCGGCGGTGTGGATCGGCGTCGTGATCGCCATCGGGCGTGAGCAGAGGCGGCGCGCGGGCGAGACCGACGTGCAGCTCACCCAGGAGCCCAGCCCGACGTGAGCGACCGGTCCGTGCCGCGATGGAGACGCCTCGCGAGGTCCGCCGCCAGGCCCCCCCCGTGGCAGCGCAGTCTGCAAGATGGTGGGCAAGGGCATGGGCTCCAGCATGGCCGAGCCCTCGTAGCTCCTCGGTGGGTCCGCTGCTCCAGGGCGCCGGGGCCCCGGCGGACGAAGCCTCGGGGGCGATCACGGTCGTCTCGAAGTGAAGGAGGTATTCTCCGCGGATGAGCGGCCTGGGCCTCGAGCGGCGGGCAGCCGTCGTCCTGGTGCTTCTCTTCGCGGCGATGGCAGTGGCCGCGTCACGTAGCCGGAGGTACGCGGCGGAGCCTCGCGCGAAGGCGCCTCCGTCGCACGGCTTCGACACCATCGAGGCGATGATCCCGATGCGCGACGGGATCCGGCTCGAGACGCTCGTCTTCGTCCCGAAGGGGCCGCACGACCCGCTCCCCATCCTGCTCGTGAGGACCCCGTACGGTGTCGGCCCGCAGTACGAGCCCGATCCGTCTGGACCGGCGGCCGCGATCGTCCGCGACGGTTACATCTTCGTGCGCCAGAACGTTCGTGGTCGCTTCCGTTCGGAGGGGACGTTCGTGATGCTCCGCCCGCTGCGCGACCGGAGCGACCCCGCGGCGACCGACGAGAGCACCGATGCGTACGACACGATCGACTGGCTGGTCGCCCACGTCCCCGGCAACAGCGGGCGCGTCTGCACCACCGGCGTCTCGTACAACGCGTGGACCGCCGCGCTCGCGCTCGTGGACCCTCACCCGGCGCTGAAGTGCGCCTGCGAGCAGGCGTCACCGTCGGACACGTTCGTCAACGACGACTTCCACCACGAAGGGGCCTTCCGCCTGTCGTACGGCTTCCAGTACTCGGCGCTGCTCGAATCGGCCCGGGACGCCAACACGGACTTCGAGTTCGACAGGGCGGACCTCTTCGACTGGTACCTCGGCCTCGGGTCGCTCTCGCACGTCGACGAGCGGTACTTCCACGGGCGGATCCCGACCTGGGAGGCCTTCGTGGCCCACCCGAACCGCGACGCCTTCTGGGACTCGCGCGCCGTCGGAACGGGCCTGGACCGGACGACCGTCCCGACCTTGAACGTCGCGGGGTGGTGGGACCAGGAGGACTTCGTCGGGCCGATCGACATCTACGAGCGCCTCGAACGGAACGACGCGGCGCACCGGAACTACCTCGTCGTCGGACCGTGGAACCACGGCGGCTGGGCGAACGGACCGGCGACGACCCTCGGCCCCGTCGACTTCGTGCGCGACACCGCGACGGACCTGCGCGATCTCGAGGCCCGCTGGTACGCACACTGGCTGCACGACGCGCCGCTCGATCTGCCGGAGGCGACCATCTTCGAGACCGGCTCGAACGCATGGATGGACCTCGGCGCCTGGCCACCGCGCACCGGGGTCGCGCCCCGGAGGCTGTACCTGCGCGCCGGGCGCAGACTGTCGTTCGAGCCGCCGCCCGAGGTGGGAGACTCATTCGACAGCTACGTCTCCGACCCCGCCAGCCCCGTGCCCTGCAGTCATCGCCCCATCGAGCTCGCCGCGTGGCCGTGGTGGCTGCTCGAGGATCAGCGCTTCGTCGATCGACGCCCCGACGTCCTCTCCTGGGAGACGGACCCGCTCGCCGAGGACGTGGTCCTGAGCGGCGACGTCTCGGCCGATCTCTACGCCTCGACCTCCGGGACGGACTCGGACTGGGTGGTCAAGCTCATCGACGTCTACCCCGATGCGCGGCCGGCCGGCGACCCCGACCGGATCGACACGTCCCCCGACATGCGCGGCTACGAGCTGATGATCGCCGACGAGATCCTGCGCGGCCGCTTTCGAAACAGCCTCGAGAAGCCGGAGCCGATCCCCGCCGGGGCGGTCGTGCGCTACGCGATCGATCTGCACACGAACGCGCACGCGTTCCTGCGCGGGCACCGGATCATGGTCCAGGTCCAGAGCACCTGGTTCCCCGTGTACGACCGCAACCCGCAGAGGTACGTGCCCAGCATCTTCCAGGCCCGCGACGAGGACTTCGTCGTGGCCACGCAGCGGGTCTTCCGGTCGCGCGAGGCGCCCTCGAGCCTCCTGCTCTCGATCGCGCCGTGACGAGGGAGCTCAGGAGCCTGCGCCCGGGCCCGACGTGCAAGCGGCCGGGTCGTCTTGCCGGGGCACCCAGTGGTCGCCGTCGCACTGGAGCGTCTCGGTGCAGTACCCGCCGCCCTGGTTGCAGGGCTCCTGCACGTCCTCGACGGTCGTGCAGGCCGCGGGATCGTCCTGGCGGACGATCCAGTGGCCGCTGTCGCACTGCAGGGTTGCCGTGCAGAAGCCGTTGCCCTTGTCGCACGCGTCGGCCGCGGTGCTCCCGCCTCCGCCTCCGCCGCCCCCACCCCCGCTCGCGCTCGTGCCGTTGTAGCGGATCGCGTAGAACGTCGCGCCTTCGTAGTCGACGTACACCTCGGAGCCGCTGATGGACACGTTCGACGTGAACTCGTGCGCGTACGGCGGCGAGGCCGAGCACCCCGGCTCCTCCATGAAGACGGCGGAGTGGCCGGCGCTCACCCACTGCTTGAAGAGGATGATGTGCTCGTCGGGCGTCTTGTTGAGCGCGTCGCCCGGCTGAAGCTGGCTGCCGTCGATCGTGTGCGAGAACGAGTCGTCGTACGGCGCGAACTCGGACGTGACGTATCCGCCGTCACCCACGGCGGGCAGTCCCCACGCCCACGTCACGAAGCCGGAGCAGTCGGATCGGTACGCGTTCCATGCCGCGTTGCTCTCCCGGTCGCAGCGGTGGCTCGGCCCCTCCCACGCCCAGCACGACGAGTCGTAGTCCACGTCACCGTGGGCCGCCTGGCAGTAGTGAAGCTCCGCGTTCACCCACTCCATCCCCCGGGACACGATCGACGATCCGGTGATGGCCGCGGCGCTGGAGCCGGTCGCCTCCCCGGGACCCGACGAGCAAGCGGCAGCGGCGAGGAGGAACGGCGTGACGATGACGACGCGGAGGCAGGAGGGGTTCATGACGACGCCACATCGCAATCGGCGTGCCTCGCCGGCGGGGGCGCCACGATCCATGCGCGCGACGATGGCCGAGCACGGACGCACCGCCGTCAAGAAGCGGCGGGCAAAGGCTTTTCGAGCACGCTCCGACGGATGGCGCCCCGGCGTCCTGGATCCGCCGGTGCCCACCCCATCGTCCGCGTTCGCGAGCCACGGCGCGAGCCTTCGCGTTGCCCGCACGCGACGCGACGCGAGGTCGTGGCGAATCGATCGGCGGACTCGACTTCGCGCATCACCGGCTTGGCGGGCTTCCGCGGCTCGGCACGGCCAGTTCGCCGTCGCCCTCGCTGTCGCCCACGCCGATGCCCTCGTCGAGCTCGCGCGACCGCTGCTCCTTTGCCGAGGACTCCTGGTCCATCACGGCACCGGCGAGGACCCCGGCCACACCACCGAGGATCGCGCCGGCGATCAGCCCGGGTGGTCCCGCGGATGCGCCGACGATGGCGCCCACGAGCGCACCCGAGGCGCCGCCCTCTGCCTCGTGCTCCAGGCGGTGCCTGGCGCTCAGCTTCGATGGGGTCGCGAACTCTTTGTTGCTCTTCATGGCTCTGCCCACTGGCTCGCGCTGCGTGCGCGCTGTTGTTTCGACTCACGTCCGGAAGAAGGTGCAACGCGCGTGCTCGATCGCACCGGCCCCGACTCGCTGGCGCGTTCGGTCCGCGGCCGAGGCTGCGCCGCTGTGCAAGGTCTGCACGTACCTCCTTCGATCCGGCGGGATCACCGCAGGCGCGGACGACATCGTGAACGACCGGCGTGCCTCGATCGACGCCCCCAGGCGCCGGCCGAGGCAGCCCCCGACTCGAAACGAAAGCCTCGTCGCCCACCCGAGACGTGCACGGAGAGCACCTGGGTGCAAAACGCGCGTCGGCCTGTCTGCAGGACCCGTCAGGCGGCGGCCGCACCGGAAGCGACGGGGGCCTCGGGAGGCCCCGGAGGCGTCGCCTCGTCCGTGATGAGCTTCCGGAGGAACGGGATCAGCACCACGAGCACGACGCCGACCGCGAGGCTGCCGCACCCCAGCTCCGCGAACAGCGTCGAGTAGACGTGGTTCGTCGTCAGGGGCGTCCCCTCGCTCGGCTCGGGGACCATGCCCGAGAAGTCTCCCGCGAAGAGCGAGGCCAGGCCGGTGACGAGCATCCACGATCCCATCATCACGCCCTGGTACTGGCGCGGCGCGAGCTTGCCGATCATCGCGTAGCCGATGGGCGAGATGAGAAGCTCCCCGATACTCTGCAGTACGTAGCTCGCGAACAGCCAGGAGAAGGCGACCATCCCCCGGCCGTCGGCGAGCGCGATGCCCACAGGCAGCGCGAGGAACCCGAGCCCCATCAGCAGCAGCGCCGCCGAGAACTGCTTCGGGATGTCGATGTTCCAGCCGCGCGCGCGCAGCCTGACGAACAGCGCGGACATCAGCGGTCCGCCCACCACGATCACCACGGTGTTGATGTTCTGGATCCACTGCGGCGCGATCTCGATCCCCCAGACGTTGCGGTCGACGTTGTTGACCGCGAACAGCTGCAGCCCGCTCGGGGCCATCTGGTACAGGGCCCAGAAGACCAGCGACCCGAGCGTGAGCACCAGGTACGCCCACATGTTGTTCTTCTCGCGCCGGTCGCGGTGCTTGAGGGCGAGCCCCACGAGGGTCAGCGCGACGACGGCGCAGATCGCCTTCACGAGCGTCTCGGTCCCGTCGGGATGCTGCAGCAGGAACCAGACGACCGGCACGAGGCCGACGAGGATCGCCAGGCCGACCGCGAACCGGCCCCTGAAGCTGCGCCGGTCGGCCTCCAGCAGCGGCGTGTTCCGGTCGGCCAGCGTCTTCCAGTGGACGGCGGCGAGGACGATCGCCGCGAAGTTGCCGATCGTCGCGAAGGCGAAGAGGCCGGAGTAGCTCTCCGTCAGCTGGAACTGGCCGGCGACCCCGAAGCCGACGAAGAACCCGACGTTCATGCCGGCGTAGTTCCAGAGGAAGGCGCCCTCCCGGCGGATGTCGTCCGGCTTGAACCTCTGCGTGAGCATCATGTTGATGCAGGTGACGTTCAGTCCGCTGCCGGTCAGGAACAGCGCCAGGCCGAGGTACAGCAGGGCCGCCGTTCCGCCCGCGATGCACGCGCAGCCGAGTACCTGCAGGACCATGCCTCCCACGAACAGGTTGCGGTTGCTCAGGAAGCGGCCGCCCAGGTAGCCGCCGAACAGGTGCAGCCCGTAGTTGAACGCGCCGAACACGCCCATGATCGCGGTCGCCTGCTTCGTCGGGAAGTGCAGGTGCTTGGTCGTGTACAGGACGAGCGTCGAGTAGAGGACCGCGAACCCGAGCGTCGCGAAGATCTGGACGAAGAAGAGCACGCCAGCGCCCTCGGGGATCTGCGCCAGTCGACTTCTCGGCGATGACAATGTTCTCTCCGGAGTACGCTATCGGCGGACGCTCGCCGACCGACGAGACGGCGCGCCGCGTCCGACTTCCCTCAGTGGCAGCAGGTGTTCGTAGCCCAGATCGCGCCCGGATCGTAGATGACGAGGTTGCCGTCGGTCTGGACCGCGAGGTAGGCGCCCGGATAGTTCGCCGTGTTGCTGTCCCAGACCGGGACGCTGGCGCTCGTGTAGACGACGAAGTTGCCGTCGGTCTGCATGATGGCCAAGTCGCCGCCTGTGCCCACCGTGTTCGTCGACCAGAGCGCCGACACGCCATTCTCGTAGAGGACCAGGTTGTTGTCGCTCTGCATGACCAGGTAGAAACGGCCGTCGCACGACCACATGCTCTGGTCGACCGACAGCGACTGCCCGGGATTGAGAACGCCGCACTGGCAAGCGCCCGCGGTGCAGTAGGACGGGCACGTGGCGCCGCTCTGCCACGTGCCCGTCGAGTCGCACGTCTGCGGCGTCGCGCCCGAGCACTGCGTCGAGGCCGGCACGCAGCTGCCTGTGCACGTCCCCGCGCTGCAGACGTAGGGACAGGCGGCGCCGTTCTGCCAGGTGCCCGTCGAGTCGCACGTCTGCGGCGTCGTGCCCGAGCATTGCGCTGCGCCGGGTACGCACGTCCCGGTGCAGCTTCCGGCGCTGCAGACGTAGGGGCACCCGGCGCCGTTCT
>Ga0335078_10010356_pt1 | contig 13799 bp, 13 predicted proteins | sample Lox_Sample_32_FD_206711 | JGI IMG/M metagenome (GOLD analysis project Ga0335078, IMG submission 206711) | Soil microbial communities from Loxahatchee National Wildlife Refuge, Florida, United States - Lox_Sample_3.2 | ecosystem: Environmental > Terrestrial > Soil > Wetlands | place: USA...
GGAGCGGTCGCGTACACCATCTTCTTCAGCATCGCCGGGGTGTAGCCCTTGGCCACCGGGGAGATCGCGGCCAGCGCCGCGGCCGGGCTGGCCTGGGCGGCGGCGGCGCCCTTGCCCAGCCCGGCCAGGAACTCACGCACCATGGTCCGGTAAGCGGCGTCGGTGGCCAGCTTCTTCTTGTTGGCGATGATGACCAGCTCGTCGTACTGCGGCACGCCCTGCGTGCTCACCGGGTAGACCCTGGGGTGCAGGCCGAGCGCGGCCAGCTGGATGGCCTCGATGTTGCGGTAGCCGCTGATGATCGCCGCCACTTTGCCGGTCACCATGGCCGGGACCAGGCCCTCGTTCACCGTGACCAGCTTTATCTGGCTGAGCGTGAGGTGGTACTTCTTGAGCACGGCCTTGAGCATCTGCGCGGACACCGGGTCACCGTCGGTGCCGATCGTCTTCCCGGCCAGCCCGGCCGGGCTGGTCACCCCGCTCTTGCCCGAGATAATGAGCGAGTTCAGCGAGGTCGGGACCATCGCGCCGACCGCGGTCACGTTCAGGCCCTGGGTCCCGGCGGTGATCGTCTCCGGCTCGTAGGAGATAGCCAGCGGGACCTGTCCCAGGCTGACCAGCTTCAGCGCGTCAGTGCTGTTGGACGGCGACTGGAAGGTCACCTTCAGCCCCTGGGCGGTGAAGTCGCCGTTCTTCTGGGCCAGGTACAGCGCGATGTGGTCAGGGTTCGGGAACCAGTCGAGCAGCACAGTGGTATTGGTCAGCGCCTTGCCGTTACTTTCGTTGGTACCGGAGGACGATGCGCCACACGCGGCCGCAGCCGCCACCACGGCGACGGCCCCGATGGCCAGCGCGGCGCGCCGGCCGGCTCCCCTGGCTGCGGTCATGGACATTCACCGTTTCCCTTCTCGTGCCCATGGGCAAGTGATCCGCTCGAGTGCCGAGACGATGACGAACAGCAGGATGGCCTCGACCGTGAGGATGAAGATAGCCGCAAAGACGAGGTCCGTCTCGAGCTGCGGGATCGCCTGGATCATCACATAGCCCAGGCCATTCTGCGAGCCCGCGTACTCACCGAACACGGCGCCGATCGGCGCGTAGGTGGCGGCGATGCGCAGGCCGGAGAACATCGACGGCAGCGCCGCGGGCGCCTCGACCCGGCGCAGCGTCGCCCACCGGCTGCCGTCCAGGGTGCGCATGACCTTCAGCAGGTCCGGGTCGACCGAGGCCAGGCCGTCGATGGTGTTCACCACGATGGGGAAGAAGCAGATCAGCGCGACCACGATGAGCTTGGGCGTGATCGTGTAGCCGAAGATGATGGCCAGCACCGGCGCGATGACCACGATCGGCACCGCCTGCGACCCGATCAGCAGCGGGTAGACCGCGTTGCGCACGGTCCGCGAGCTGTGCAGCGCGAACGCGAGCACGATGGCCACCACCACGGCCAGCAGGAACCCGAGCACGACTTCCTTGGTGGTGACCCAGGTGGCGCTGGCCAGCGTGCCGGACCAGTTGTCCACGCCGGTCCGCCAGATGCGGTCCAGTGAGGGCAGCACGTAGTCCGGGACCCCGAACCAGTGGCTGACCGCCTCCCAGATCAGCGCGATAGCGACCAGGATGCCGGCCGCGGGCAGCGCGCGGCGGACCGACGCGGCCACGGCCGCACGGCGGGACCGGGCCGGTGCGGCGCTGGGGGTCTCCGGCGGGCGGGTCGTGGTCGTGCTCATGCCGCCACCTCGAGCAGGGAGAGGATCTCGTCCCGCAGCTCGGTGAACACGGGGTGCCGGATCAGCTCACGCCGGCTGCCAGCATGCGGCAGGTCCACCTGGAACTGCGCGATGATGCGGCCGGGCCGCGCCGACATCACCACGACCCGCTCACCGATCAGGATCGCCTCTTCCACGTCGTGGGTGACCAGCACCGTCGTCCTGGGCTCGGCGTCCAGCGCGCTGCGCAGCCACTGCTGCAGGTCGGCGCGGGTGATCGAGTCAAGCGCGCCGAACGGCTCATCGAGCAGCAGGACCTCTTTGCCCGCCACCAGGGTACGCAGGAAAGAGACCCGCTGCCGCATGCCGCCGGACAGCTGATTGGGCAGCCGGTCCTCGAAACCGGCCAGCCCGAACCGCTCGACCAGGTGGGCGACCCGTTCCCGGGCGGCCTTGCGGCGCACCCCCTGGTTCTCCAGGGCCAGCGCGGCATTGCCGAGCACGTCACGCCACGGCAGCAGCAGGTCGCGCTGGGGCATCCAGGCACAGCGGCGCAGCCGGCCGGCCGCGGTGTCCGCGTCGATGACGGTAATCGTGCCCTCGTTGGGCTCGTCGAGGCCGCAGATCAGCCCGAGCAGGGTGGATTTCCCGCAGCCGCTCGGGCCGACAATGGCCAGCCGCCCGTGCAGCGGGACGTCGAGATCGACCCCGGACACGGCGACGGTTTCGCCGAATACCCGGGCTACCCCCCGGAGCCGCAGCCCGGTGCCGCCCGGGCCGGCCCAGCCCGCCGCCGCTGCGCCCGCAGCGTCCGTCTGTGCCCCGCCAGCAGCGCCGTTACCTCCAGGCGAACCGCTCGTACCGGCCATCTGCTCCTCGATCAGGAAAATAGGATCTCAGATCTGCGATCCCGAACAGTGAATCAAATCCTAGGCCGATGTGGGAGATCTTGACATGGAACCGTTACGTGGGCAATGAGGTGTTAACACACCTACTGTGCTATCCCCGGCACCCACAGGCTAGGCCGCTGAGCATCCAGAAGCCCGCAGTACAGTGATTTACCCTGGATTTACCCGGGGTTTCCGGGGCCGGCGGCACTCCCCCTGACAAGCTCGCTTGACATCCCCGCCAGGATCGGTGACGATGCCAATGTGACAAGCGAACTTGACACCCACCCGGGCCGGCCGGGACGGTGAAGAACGACGTCCGGGAGCGCCGTACCGCCAAGGGGCTGGCCCAGGGCGAGCTCGCCCAAGCACTGGCTGTCTCCCGGCAGACCGTCAACTCCATTGAGACCGGCCGGTACACGCCGTCCCTGCCGTTGGCCATCGCCATCGCCCGGTTCTTCGGGACCACTGTCGAGGAGATCTTCCATGCAGACCATGTCTAGGCCGAACCGGCAGTACTGGGGCACGCTGGCGCTGGGTACTGGCATCGGGGCCGTGTACCTGATCGGGTTCGTGATCGGCGGCAGACCGCTGGACGGGGTGATCGCGCTGGCCATCATGGTCGGCTTCAGCGGTGCCATGTACCTGGTCGCGCGGCGCAGCGAGACGGTCCGCGGCCTGCTCGACCGCCGGGACGAGCGGATCACCGCTATCGACCTGCGGGCCACCGCAGTGACCGCGCTGGCCATGATCGCCGTCGTGCTGGTCGGGTTCGTGGTCGACATCGCCCGGGGCGGCAGCGGCTGGCCGTGGTACCTGATCGGCGCGGTGGGCGGGCTCGCCTACATCGCGGCGGTCGCCGTGTTCCGGATCCGCGGCTGACCCGGGCCGCGGCTGACCCGGGGACCGCGGCTGCTCCGGCGGGCATGGCGGCCGGGGACCGCGGGCAGCCGGGGACGGCCGGGGCGGGCCGCCCAGCCACCCGCGGTGAGCAGCGTCTTGCCATCACGGTGCGGGCTTCCAGCGCGGCGTGCGCATCGGCCGCCGCCTGCCCGGGTAGCCACCCACTCCCGCCGCGGTCCCAGTGCGGGCGACTGCCGTCCGGCCGGCCCAGGCGGGGTCCACGCCGTCGCCGACCGCGGTCACCCGGCCGCCGACCCCACCGCCGGGCACGTATGGCGGCCGGACCGGGAACCATCCGGCGGCCCGCCCGGACCGGATGGCCGGATCCAGGAACAGGACGTCGGCCATGGTCACCGCGATGAGCACCTGGCCGGGCCTGGCGGCCGGCTCCGGGAGGGAACGCCGGGCCAGCACCTCAGGTCCGCCGAACCGCGTCACCTCGATGGCCCGCGTGCCCATCAGCGCTCCTCCCAGCCAGCTGCTCCGCTACCGGCACGCTAGGACCTGAAGCGAGGTTGAGGTCAACGGCCAGCCCCAGATTCCGGCCGGCGGCCGGGTTACGCCATGCTGTGCTGATGACCTGGACCGCACCCACCGTGGACCCGGACGACGGGCCGACGACCGGCGACGACCGGCCCATCCTCGAGGGTTACCTGAACTGGCAGCGCGCCGTGCTGCTGAACATCTGCGCCGGGCTGACCGGCGAGCAGCTGGCCCAGCGGCCGATCCCGTCCTCGAACCTGTCCCTGCTCGGCCTGATCCGGCATCTGGCCAAGGTGGAGCGCACCTGGTTCCGGCAGCGGGCCGCCGGGCAGCCGGTGCCGCCCATGTACGACCCGGCGCGGGGCAAGGATGCCGACTTCAACGACGGGACACCGGCCAGCGCCCCGGCCGACCTGGACCGGCTGCGGGCCGAGTGGCAGCACGCGGATCAGGCCGTTAAGCACCTGGATTTTGATTACCTGTTCGACGCGGGCCACGGCGACACGTTTTCGCTGCGCATGATGTACGTGCACCTGATCGGCGAGTACGCGCGGCACAACGGCCATGCCGACCTGATCCGGGAGAGCATCGACGGCGTCACTGGCCGGTGACGCCGGCCAGTGACAGCACCACTTTCCGGATGAACACGTCCGGGTCCGGCCACGGGAACCCGGGCAGCGAGCTGCGCAGGGTGACGGTGCCGTGCAGCGCCACCCACACCGCGGTGGCGTCGGCCAGCACATCGGTGCTGGTGGACACGCCCGCCCGGACGCAGTCCTCGATGCCGTCCACCAGCAGGGCGAACGCGTTGGCGCCGAACTCCAGCACCGGGCGGCCGCCCGGGCCCAGCTCAACCGGCTGGCAGTAGTCCGCCGCATCCGCGAGCCGCGGCGCGAACAGCACGCTGTACCGGGCCGGGTGGTCCAGGCCGTAGGCCACGTAGCCCGCGCAGCCCGCCGCCAGCCGGTCCGCCAGGTCCGCGCCCGCGGCCTCGATGGCCTGCCGGATCGTAGCGGCCAGCTCGTCGAATACCCGGACCACCACGGCCAGCAGGATCGCGTCCCGGTCGGCGAAGTGCGGGTAGATGGACGGGGCGGCGATGCCGGCCTGCCGGGCCACCGCGCGCAGGGTGACCGCCTCGGCCGAGCCGTGCTCCTCGATCAGCTCGAGCGCGGCCGTCACGATGTCCTCGGCCAGCCGGGCGCCCTGGCCGCGGGCGTTGCGCGGCCGGCGCGGCGCCGGGCGGCTGGCCTGCGGCGGTGCGGCCTGCGGTGACATCTTCACGATTACTACTTTACATCTGTTAGCTCATCTGTCTATGCTTACGACCGTAAGCCAACGACTGTAAGCAAGCGGCTGTAAGGAGAACGAGATGCCAGCGACAGCCAACCCGGGACCGGCCGCTGGCGGCCAGCCTGACTCGCGGTGGCCGGCCGGCCATCCGCGCCGCCGCCAGATCCTGCTCGTGCTCTGCCTGAGCCTGCTGGTCGTGGTCATCGACAACACGATCCTGAACACCGCGCTGCCCACGCTGGCCCGGGTGCTGCACGCGGGCACCAGCTCGCTGCAGTGGATCGCGGACGCCTACACGCTGTGCTTCGCCGCGCTGCTCATCCCGGCCGGTGCGCTGGGTGACCGGTACGGGCGCAAGCTGTCCCTGCTCGCCGGGCTCAGCGTGTTCGCCATCGGCAGCACGGCCGCCGCGTTCGCGGGCGGCACCGGGATGCTGATCGCGGCGCGCGTGGTGATGGGCCTGGGCGCGGCGTTCGTCATGCCGGCCACGCTGTCCATCCTGAACGCGGTGTTCCCGCCGCGTGAGCGGCCGCAGGCCATCGCCGCCTGGTCGGCCGTGGCCGGGGTGGGCATCGTGATCGGCCCGACCCTGGGCGGCCTGCTGCTGTCGCACTTCTGGTGGGGCAGCGTATTCCTGATCAATGTGCCGCTGGTCGCGGTGGCGCTGGCCGGCGTGCTGGCCACCGTGCCGGAGACGGCCGAGGCGGGCCGGCGCGGGCTGGACGTGGCCGGCACCCTGCTGGTCGCGGGCGCGCTGGTGCTCATCGTGGACGCCATCATCGAGGCGCCCAGCCGGGGCTGGGCCAGCCCGGTCACCCGAGGCGAGCTGGCGGGCGGGCTGGCTCTGCTGGGCGCGTTCGGCTGGTGGGAGCTGCGCATCAGCCGCCCGCTCATCGACCTGCGGGTGTTCCGCTCCCGCGCCTTCTCGGCGGCCGCGCTCTCGGTGACCGTGATCTTCTTCGCGCTGTTCGGCAGCCTGTTCGTGCTGACCCAGTACCTGCAGCTGGTGCACGGGTACAGCCCGCTGTCAGCCGGGCTGCGGGCGCTGCCGTTCGCGCTGGCCATGGCCGCGGTGTCGCCGGTGTCCCCGGTGCTGGCCAGCCGGCTCGGCGCGCGGGTGATCATCCCGGCCGGGATCGCGCTGATGGGCGCCGGCCTGCTGGACCTGTCCACCGCGGGGGTGCGCACCGGCTATCCGGCGCTGGCTGTGGCCGTCGCCGTGATGGGCGCGGGCATGGGCCTGGTCATGGCGCCGGCCAGCACGACCATCATGACCACGGTGCCCGCGCACCAGGCCGGGGCGGGCAGCGCGATTAACGACACGATCCGTGAGGTTGGCGGGGCGCTGGGCATCGCCGTGGTAGGCAGCCTGGCCGCGGCGGTGTTCCGGGACAAGCTGGGCAGCGCGCTGGCCGCGGCGCACGCGCCGCACCCGGTCAGCGACGTGGCCACCGGTTCCATCGCGGCCGCGGACGCGGTCGGGCGGCAGCTGGGCGGCGCCCGCGGGGCGCAGCTGCTGGGCGCCGCGCACAGCGCGTTCGCGGACTCGATGGCTGCGGGCGTGCGGGTGGCGGCGGCGGTCGCGCTGGTGGCCGCGATCGGCACCATCTTCTTCCTGCCCCGCCGCCGGGCCACCCCCGCCGCGGCTGACCTAGCCGCCGGCGGGGCCCTGGTCCCGGCCCACAGCACCGCCGGGCAGTCCGGCAGCTGCCCGGCCCGGACGTGAGGGGCGGAAGCGCCGTCCCGCAGCTTAGCCCGCCCTAGGTATCCGAGGTTCTGGTTTGGCCCGCACCAGTCACGGGCCCCATTGCATCGGGCAACCAGCCAGGAACGCGCCAAGTCTGCTGCCTGCGAGCGGCCGTGCTCTTCTTACTATACGTAACTGAGCATACACTGCACGTTATGAGCGGTCGGTTCCCAGCAGGCGCCGGGCTCGGGCGGCCCTGGCCGGCCAGGCATCTGGCCTGGTGCCGTGCCGAGCCGTCCCGGCGAGGCCGGAAGCAATGCTAACCCAGGGTGGGAAAGAGGCCCAAGCAGTCCCCGAAGACGCGCCCGGGGCACCGCCTGCTGGGCCAGCTGGCGCGCCGTCCCGGGCCGACCGGCTGCTGGATGCCAGCACGCTGGGGGGTGGCGTGCTGATCACCGCTCTCGGCCTGCTGGTGATGGCGTCCTGGTTTGCCCGGGTTACCGGTGTCTTGCGCTTCGGCGGCGAGCATCCGGTGAAGTTCACTGCCGCGCTTGCCTTTACGGTGACGGGGGCAGCGCTGGTCGCGTTCACCCAGGGACGGCGCTGGCCGGTGCTGGTGGCGGGCGTGCTCGACACGGGCCTGGGGCTCATCGTGCTGGCCGAGTACGCGCTGGGCCGGAGTCTCGGCGTCGATCAGCTGGTCGTGCGGGACTACCTCACCGCGCCGGGGGGAACCCCCGGCCGGCCGCCGATCATCACCGCCGTGTGCCTGACGGCAGCCGGTGTGGCCCTCCTGGCGTGGGGTCCATGGCGCCGCCGCCCATGCCCGACCGCGCTGGCGGTGGCCGGATCAATCCTTGGCGGCATCGCGGTCACATCGATCGTCGGGTATGCGACGGGCGCTCCGGCGGCCTACGTCTGGCTGCACGGGACCGCGATGGCCTTCCTCACCGCGCTCACCACCCTGGTCTTTGCGCTCTGCCTGCTGAGCGTGGCCTGGCGCAGTATCCCCAGGAACCACCAGGGCTGGCCGGGATGGCTCCCCGTACCGGCCGGCGTAGCCGCTTACTGCTTGGCCAACGTCGTGTGGCTCGCCGCCGTGGGCGACGGCATCGGCGCGCAGCGCGGTGCCAGCGGCACCGTCACGGCCGGATCCACTGTCCTCGGGTTCCTCACGGCCGGCCTCGTGGCGCTGGTCACCTGGCTGGCGCAGCAGGTGGACAGGCAGCGCCGAATAGCCACGGCGGAGATTGCGTGGGCACGCGAGGGAGCACGGGCAGCACCCGACACCGGGCAGCGGCTGTCGGTGATGAGCTTCCGGTCCCCGGCCGAGCCGGCCGGGGGTGCGCCCGGGACCAGGCCCCGCCCGCCGCTGCTGCCGCGAGCTGGGGGGGCAGCCCGGCTGGGGTCTGTGTCCCATCGGCTCGCGCTGATAGCGGTGATTGTGCTCCTGAGCCTGCTCGCCGGCTCCTCAGCGATCATGGTGCTGGCCTACCAGGATTATGCGGATGCCAGCGCCACCACCTCGGCTGTCACCGATGTGAGTAATGGGCTGCTGATCGAGTTGCTTAATGCCGAGACTGGCCAGCGCGGCTATTTGCTGACCAGCCGGCCTTACTACCTCCAGCCCTACGATCTAGCCCGCACCAGGATCCCGGTCCTCCTGCAGCGCCTCGGCTCACACGTCTCCGCGGTCCCTGCTGCCCGCGGAGACTTCACAACGCTCAGCTATCTGGTCGCGGAGAAGATGTCCGAGCTGACCCAGACAGTCAGTCTGGCCCGCGCCGGTCAGCATGCCCGTGCGCTGCAGATCGTGGACACCAACGAGGGCAAGCGCGTCATGGACAATGCCCGGAAGGAGATCGCAGACCTGCAGCGCACCAACGCTGCGGCAGCTGGCTCGCGGCGCCGGGACCTGCATATTAAGCTGATCGCCTTCGCTGGCCTGGCCGCCGGCGTGGCCGTCCTTGATGTGTTTGGCCTTGTTTACCTTCGCGTCCGCCTGTCGGCTCAACGCAAACGGGCAGTGCAGGAGATTGACAAAAAGAACGCCGAGCTGGAAGAGCGCGTGGCCTTCCGTACCGCAGACCTGACTCGGTCCAACCGGGAACTCGAAGCGTTCACCTATTCGCTCGCCCATGACCTGCGCTCCCCGCTTCGGGCATCGAGCGGCTTCAGCGAAGCACTGCTGGAGGAATACGGCGACCGCCTCGATGACACTGGGCGCAGCTACGCCCAGCGGGTCGTCGCCGCTGCCCGGCGAATGGCCGCGCTCATCGATGGCCTGCTGGACCTGTCAAAGGTATCCAGAAACACGCTGCGGCTCGAGCCCGTCGATCTCAGCGCCCAGGCAGCTGACATCGCCGCTGAACTCCAACGACGCGATCCCGAGCGCCACGCCCGCTTCACAGTCCAGGCCGGGGTGCGCGCCACCAGCGACCGCCAGCTCGTACGCACCGTCCTGCAAAACCTGTTCGACAACGCCTGGAAGTTCACGTCGACCCGCGACGAAACGAGGATCGAGTTCGGCACCGTCGCGGACGGTAACTCGTCCGTGGCCTACTATGTGCGCGACAATGGCGCCGGCTTCGACCCGGCCTACACTGACAAGCTATTCGGGCCCTTCCAACGGCTGCACTCCGACAGCGAGTTCCCCGGCACCGGCATCGGCCTGGTCAGCGTGCGGCGCATAATCGAACGCCATGGTGGCGCTACCTGGGCCGAAGGCGCCGTCGACAAGGGCGCCACGTTCTATTTCACGCTCAACGCCGGGCAGGTGGTTCCAGAAACCGACGAAACCGAGGGTGACCCCGGGCCGCCCTCTCGCCTCGACCGGTTCGGCCCGGCACTGGACGGCGCCGCCCGGGCGAGGGCATCAAGACTCAGGTGGCGGCCGCGGGCTAACTCAGGTCAGCAGCCGTCGTAAGCGGTCCAGTTCGACGCACCGCCGGCCGCGATCGCGTTGTCGAATATCTGGTCCTGGTAGGCCGGGCCCGCGACACCGTACTCGCTGGCCGCACCGCCGTACGTCTCCCAGGTGCCCAGCTGGAACTGGTAGGCCCCGCCACCGTTGCCCGGTCCCCAGGCGTAGCTGCCGCCCTCCTCCGCGTTGCGGATGCAGACGCCCAGCGCCGAATGCGCGGCATCGCCACCGCTGCTGGACGGCGCGGCGGACGGGGTCGGGGTGGGACTCGGCTGCGCCGCGGCCTGCTGCGCAGCCTGCCGCGCAGCCTGCCGCGCGGCCGCCTGCTGCCGCGCCCGCTTGGCTGCGGCCGCCTTGGCCGCCTGGTACTGCCGCCGGGCGGTCCTGGCCGTGTCGCGGGCCATCCGGGAGGCAACCTGATGGTGATTGTCCAGCTGCAGCCGGTCGTCGGCCAGGCCGGACGCCGCGGTGGTCACCGGCATGCCACTGGGTTTGGCCGGTGGCACCGCGGAGCCGGACGGGTACCACACAAATGCCGCAGTCGCGCCGGTGAGGGCGGCTGCGGCCACGGTAGGCACTACGATCTTGGGGAGACGGCTCTTGGGTTTGGAATGACGAGGCGCTGGGCGCATCACGCTCCTGACCGCATATCTCCGCGTTACCCGGCGGGCCGACGCAGCGGGCAGCGGGGCAGCCGGCGTCGGGCGGCACAGGTAACGCCTGTCCTGTGCAAAGTAGCGGGAAACAAGTGGCCCGTGCACGGGAACGCCGGAACACGCCGCTAACCCCCGCTAACTGTGATAAAGCGGCCACCGTACGTTCCGCTGGGCAGAAATATCCGCTGTTGTTACGGAACATCGCGAACGGGGTAGGGCTCGGGCTGATTGCCCAGTGTTGGCTGCTGGGACGCACCGCGGTAGTCAGGTGGCGGTAGTCAACGGGAGGACCGGCGATGGAGCCAGCGAGCACCCCTGTCGTTTTCGTGCATGGCCTCTGGCTGCATGCCAGCTCATGGGATCCCTGGGTGGACCTGTTCAAGGAGGCGGGTTACACCCCCGTCGCACCGGGCTGGCCGGGCGACGCGGACACCGTGGCGGAGACCCGGAGCCACCCCGAGCAGGTCGCCGGGAAAGGCATCGAGGACGTGGTCCAGCATTACGCCGGGATCATCCGCGGGCTGCCGGCCAAGCCGGTCGCCATCGGCCACTCGTTCGGCGGGCTGATCGTGCAGCGGCTGCTCGGGCAGGACCTGGCGGCGGCCGCGGTGGCCATTGACCCGGCCCCCATCAAGGGGGTGCTGAACCTGCCGGTGTCCGCGCTGCGGGTCGCCTCGATCGCGCTGCGCAAGCCCGCCAACCGGAACGAGGCGGTCGCGCTCACCGCGGAGCAGTTCCGCTACGGGTTCGGCAACGCGCTGCCCGCCTCGGAGTCGGCCGAGCTGTTCGACCGCTACGCGATCCCGTCCCCGGGCAAGCCGTTGTTCGAGGCGGCGCTGGCCAATTTCACCCCCGGGTCACCAGCCAGGGCGGACACGCGGAACAAGACCCGTGGGCCGCTGCTGCTGACCTCCGGGGGCCAGGACCACACGGTGCCGCCGGCCATCGTGCACGCCACCCGGCGGCTGTACCACCGCTCCCCCGCCATCACCGACCTGCGCGAGTTCCCTGACCGGGGCCACTCGCTGACCATCGATCACGGCTGGCGGGACGTCGCCCAGGAAGCGCTGGACTGGCTGCAGCGCTGCCTGCGGTAAACCCGCCTGCGGGCCCGGCCGCGGCGGCCCGCTCCACCCCGCGGCCGCGGTCCGCCGCTGCTGGCCGGCTCCCCGTTCGCGGCCAGCGGCGGGGGTCCCGGGGCGGCCCCTACCGCCGGGCCCAGCCGTACGCCTCGAGCCAGCCGAAGGAGTCCTCGGCCCGGCCCGCCGACGGCCGGTATTCCAGCCCGACATACCCCGGGTAGTCCCGGCGGGCCAGGTGGTCAAGAAAGAACCGGTAGTTGATCTCACCGGTGCCGGGCTCGCCGCGGCCGGGCACGTCCGCGATCTGGATGTGGCCGATCAGCTCCCAGTAGGCGTCCAGCGTCGCGGTGAGATCACCTTCCATCCGCTGCATGTGGTACGCGTCGTACTGCAGCCGGACATTGCCCCGGCCGACCCGGCCGATGAAGCTGGCCGCGGCGGCCGTCGTGGTCAGCAGGCACGGGCCGTTGTCCGCGCTGTTCAGCGCCTCGATCATGATCTGCGCGCCCACCGCGGCCGCCTGGTCCGCGGCCCAGGTCACGGTATCCCGCGCGCAGTGCCACTGGCGGTCCAGCGGGTAGCGCGGCTGGCGCAGGCCGAGCAGCAGGTTGAGCCGCTGGCAGCCGCAGTCCTGGGCGATGCGCAGCGCGGCCGGGACATGCGCGCGCAGCCGCCCGGCGCGCCCCGGGTCGGCGGCCAGCCCCCGCTCCCCGGCCGCCATGTCCCCCGCGTCAAAGTTGAGCAGGGCCAGCTCCAGGCCCCAGCGAGCGGTCAGCCCGGGCAGCAGGCGGGCCGCATCGCCGCCCGGCCACCACAGCTCGACGGCGCCGAACCCGGCGTGCGCGGCCCGCGCGAACCGCTCCGGCAGCGGCAGATCCGGCCACAGCAGGGACAGGTTCGGCTCGAATCGCAGCGTCACCTGGCCTCCGCTGGCCTGCGGGCCACGGTCAGCGAGCCCAGGACTGGGCCGCACGCCCGGCGATATGCCGCCCGATGACCAGGGACGCGGTGGCCGCCGGGGACGGCGCGTTCAGCACGTGGATGATCCCGGCCGATTCCTCGATGAGGAAATCATCGACCAGCGCGCCGGACCGGCTCAGGCACTGCGCGCGGATGCCGGACGGGCCGAACGTGACGTCGCGGGACTGGATACCCGGGATGTACCGGCGCATCTCGGCCAGGTAGGCGGGCTTGACCAGGTCGCGCCAGATCTCCTGGGCACCGGTTCCGGCGTAGGTCCGGGCCAGCCGGCGCAGCCCGGGGAAACGCACGATGTCCAGCAGGTCCCGGCCGTTCACCGCGAGCCGGCCGTAACCCTCCCGGGCGAGCGATGGCACCGCGTTCGGCCCGGCGTGCAGCGTCCCGTCGATGCCCCGGGTGAAATGCACCCCGAGGAACGGGAAGGCCGGGTCAGGCACCGGGTAGACCAGGCCGGTCACCAGGCCGGCCGCGGCTGGGCGGAACGTGTAGTAGTCCCCGCGGAACGGGACGATCTGGTACTGCCGGTCGTGGTGGCCGGTCATCGCGGCCAGCCGGTCGGCCTGCAGCCCGGCGCAGGCGATCACGTGCCGGCTGTGCACCGGCCCCGCGTCGGTCTGCACCAGCCACCCGCCGTTGGCCTGGGTGAGCGAGCGCACCGCGTGCCCGCAGCGCACGGTGCCGCCCCGGCTGGCCACCACGCTGGCGTAGGCGGCCGCCACCTTCCGGTAGTCGATCACGCCGCTTTCCGGGATGTGCAGCGCCCGGATGCCGCGCACCGACGGCTCGATCTCGCTGATCCCGGCCGCGCCAATCTCGCGCACGGCCAGGCCATTGGCCCGGCCCCGGTCGGCCAGCCGGGCCAGCCGGGCCAGCTCGCCCTCCCGGGTGGCCACCACCAGCTTCCCGGTGACCCGGTACGGGATGCCGTGCTCGGCCGCGAAGTCCATCAGGGCCAGCCGCCCGGCCGTGCAGAACTGTGCTTTGAGGCTGCCCGGCTGGTAGTACAGGCCGGCGTGGATCACCCCTGAGTTGTGGCCGCTCTGGTGGGTGCCGACCGCCGGTTCCTTCTCCAGCACGGCCACCCGCAGCCCGGGCCGCGACCCGAGCAGCGCCATCGCGGTGGACAGGCCGATGAGGCCGGCGCCGACGATGACCACATCCAGCGCCCGGTCGTCCGCCACCCGCGCTCCTTCCCCGC
>Ga0335078_10010358_pt1 | contig 13798 bp, 12 predicted proteins | sample Lox_Sample_32_FD_206711 | JGI IMG/M metagenome (GOLD analysis project Ga0335078, IMG submission 206711) | Soil microbial communities from Loxahatchee National Wildlife Refuge, Florida, United States - Lox_Sample_3.2 | ecosystem: Environmental > Terrestrial > Soil > Wetlands | place: USA...
CTTGCGTACCTGTGCATCCTCACGCATTTCGAGGATTCATTCGCCAAGGGTGTGCTTTCCATCAAGGACGTCGTTTTCTATCTCAGCGCGATTTATCTGGGCCTGTTTCTCACCGCGCGCTCCCTTGAATCTCTGCGGGGGAGATCGTAAATGGCCGCGCAAATGCCCAGTTCTCGCCAAACGAAATTCGCCGCCTACGTCGCCTTTTACGTCATCGTTGTCGTGGCGATCCTCAGCATCGCCAATGTGCTTGCTGATCGCTACAACAAAACCTACGACACCACTTCCAACAAGCGCTACAGCCTTTCGGATCAAACCTCAAAAATCGTGAAGGACTTGAAGCAGCCGGCCACCATCACGGATTACGACCAGGCCTCCGGCTTTGCCGGCGCGAAGGATCTGCTCGATCAGTACGCCAACCTTTCGCCCAAGATTCACGTGGATTATGTGGACGTGGATAAGAAGCCAGAACTCGCGCGCGCGGCTAATGTGAAAAGCTACGGCACCATCATTGTCGCCATCGGCGACCGCCACGAACAGGCGCAAAACGCGACGGAGGAAGGAATCACCGGCGCGTTCATCCGCGACATCAAAACCAGCACTCGCACAATTTGTTTCGTGGAAGGCAGCGGCGAGCACCGCATTGACGACACCGGCCGCGACGGATATTCGCACTTCAAGGATTTGCTCGCGCCCGATGGCTACCAAACGCAGACAGTCAATCTGCTAACCAAGGCCGAGGTGCCGGCCACTTGCACGGCGCTCGTCATCGCCGGGCCGGACTCCGATTATCAACAGCCCGAAGTGGACGCCATCCAGAAGTACGTGCAGAGCGGCGGACGCGCCTTGTTCATGCTCGATCCGCCGTTAAAAATGGGCCGTGACACCATCGCGGATAACGATCTGCTTGTGAAAATGCTTTCCGGTTGGGGCGTCACTCCGCAGAAAAATATGATTCTCGATTTAAATCCCGTCGGTCAGCTCGCCGGACTCGGGCCGGAAGTCGCGCTTGTCACTTCTTACGATACTCAGACAATCGTAGCCGCGCTGAAGGGCCACGCCACCGGATTTCCGCTCTCGCGCAGCCTGGACGTGAAGAGCGCCGGCAACGCCACCGACGAGACCATGTTCAGTTCTTCGGACACCAGCCTCGCCACCACGAAACTCGATAGCGCTTCGGTCTCCGTGGACGACCCGAAGAACATCAAGGGTCCGCTGGTGATGGCCGCCGCCGGAAATTTGAACACCGGCGGCAGCACGATTGGCCGTTTTGTCGTCATCGGGAGCTCGCAATGGGCCGCGAATTCCTTCATCGGGTTCAACGGCAACCGCGACCTCGCGGTCAACACCATCAACTGGCTCGCCAGCGACGAAGACCTGATCTCTATCCGCCCGAAGGCGCCCGATGACCGCCGCGTGACGATCACGCAATCGCAGATGAGCTGGGTTCGCACCTTCAGTCAATTTGTGCTGCCGCTGCTGGTGATTGCCTGGGGAGTTTCCGTATGGTGGCGCCGCCGCTGATATTTCCGGAACGCCGCATGAATTTCGCGCCTCGATTTTTTCGTCTGGGATCAACGCAATGAAACCTCGTGGACTGCTTATCGCCGCTGTCGTTCTTCTCGCCCTTTGCGGCGTTCTCTACTGGTCCAATCATCATCCGCCGGCCGCCGGCACTCCTGCCGGTGCGACGCCCGATGCAGCCGCAACGCCGGCAATCCTCACGCTCAATCAATCTGACGTTGCACAGCTTACGATCCAAGATAAGGGCCAGCCCGCGCTCGAACTTTCTCGCACCGGAAGCGGCGGCAATTGGCAAATCACAGCGCCGAAGCAGCTCGACGCCGATCAGGACGCCGTCTCCGGAGTTCTTTCCGTACTTTCATCTCTCGCCGCGACGCGCGTCGTCGAAACCACGGCCGCAAATCTCGCACCATACGGACTTTCCGATCCCTCGGCGACACTTGACGTCACACTGAACAACAAAAAAACGCAGAAGCTTTTAATCGGCGATGAGACCCCCGCCGGCAGCGGATATTACGCCATGCTCGCGGGCGATCCGCGCGTTTTCATCATCGCGTCGTACAGTAAAACCGGCCTCGATAAATCGCTTGGCGACCTGCGTGACAAGCGCCTGGTCACCACCGATTTCGATAAGGTCAGCCAGATCGAACTGACTTCCAACAAGGCAGGCAAGAAATCCGACATCACCTTCGGGCGCAACAAGGACGCTTGGCAAATCCTGAAGCCGCAGCCCTTGCGCGCCGATGGTTCGCAGGTCGAATCCCTGATTCAATCGCTGAAAGACGGCAAGATGGATACGTCTGCCGACACTGACGAAGCCAAAATCGCCGCGGCGTTCAAATCCGCCACGCCGCTCGCCACCGTGAAGCTCACTGGCGCGGGTGGCACGCAGGAACTGGAAGTTCGTGACTCAAAGGGCGACGAATACGTGAAATCCTCCGCGCCCGCGGGAATTTTCAAGGCGCAGTCCGGTTTTGGCGCGGGACTCGACAAAACGCTTGACGATTTTCGCAATAAAAAGCTTTTCGACTTCGGCTATGACGAGCCGAACAAAATCGAACTCACTGACGGCCCGAAGTCCTACGCGCTCTCGCTCACGAATAATTCCTGGTGGGATGCCGCCGGTAAGAAACTCGACGACGCCACGGTGGACGCGTTGGTCGAAAATCTCCGCGAACTGAGCGCCGTCAGCTTCCCGGAAACTGGATTCACTGCGCCCGCCGTCACCATCACCGTTACGTCCAACGACGGCAAACGCGTCGAAAAAGTTCTTGCATCAAAATCCGGCGACAATTACATCGCCAAGCGCGATGGCGAACCCGAGCTTTACGAAATTCCCGGCTCCGCGATTTCCGACTTGGAAAAATCCGCGGACGGCCTCAAGCCCGTCGCTCCGCCGCCCGCTCCGAAGAAGTAATTCCCTTTTGACCGGCGTGAATCCTGCATCCTCAACCGAAAAACAAAAGCCGGGAATCCTGAACCAGAATTCCCGGCCAAACTGTCTTCAGTAATAGAATTAGCTATTGCTCGGGGTTAGTTATCCCGTCCCGGTGCCGCCGCACCTCGGCCGGCCCCCGGAGCGGGCCGCCCGGCATCCAACGCGTTCCAGTTCATGATCGCGTTGAAACCCAGCGAATAGGTGCCTTGCGATTGCCAACGCCAGAACGGCCGCATCGCAAACATCACCACGTGACCCTTCCCTAGCGGCGCATCGACCACCGCAGCGCGGCCGGCCAGTTCATCTCCGTGCACCAGCGTGCCGCTCAGCAGCATGTCATCCGGATTCGCCGCGAAGGTCAACACCACGCGCGGAGCGGGCCCAGCAACTCCTCCGCCGCGGCCGCCGAATCCTCCCTGACCGCCTCCGCCAGCGCCCGCTGCTCCTCCCCCGCCGCCACCTCGTCCGCCGCGGCCGCCTCTGCCTCCGCGCCCGCCGCCAGTCGCCCCATTCTCTCCCGTCGCCGGTGGCCCTGCCGCCTCATCTTGCTGCCACGGAGAAATGTGCACCGGAATCGCGTTTGGCGTCACGTTTTGGCCCTCGCCTCCGTTGATTTCTCCCGGCGCGCCGCCGCGACCTCCTCCACCTCCGCCGCGTCCGCCGCCAAATCCGCCACCAGCGGCCAGCACCGGATTCTGATTGAAGTACACCGGCAGATCGCCGCTGAAGCCGTATGCGATCGGACTATTCGCATCCGCGAAATGCGCACGCAGAATCGATCCGCGGACGAAGAGTCCCGTCGGGTGTTCCACCGTCACACCCGCCGCGAGCCCATAATCCGGGAAGAGCGTCGCCGTTGAGCCTTCCGTGATCAGCGTGCCGCCGTCTTCCACGAATTTTTCAAGCGCCGTCAGACCATCCCAACCCATGCCGCCGCGGATGTCATCCGTCTGATCCACGTAGCCCAGGTTCGGAGTGTCGGCTGTTTTCTTGTACGGGATGGGCGGGCCAGTCACCGGAGTGCCGTTCACCAGCCCGGTTGAATTTCCGCCGACGTGCGGGAAAATAATCACGTCGTACTTCGCCCGCAGATTGCCTTCCTTCAATTTCAAATCGGAAAAATATGTATACGGAACTCCGTAAGCATCCAGCGACGCGCGCACCCAGCCTTCATCCTGCGTGCGAGTCCACGTGTGTACGTAGCCGATTCGCGGAATCACCAACTCGTGCGTCTTCACCGCCGGAACCGAAGCCACCGCCCATGCTGAAAGCCCCAAATTCTTTAGCATCGGTCCGAGCTTCGCGCTGTCTGCGTTCGGAACGATGATCGAGCCCGCCAGGAAATGGTGCCCCCCTAGATCGAAGTTCTCTTCCGCCGCCTGCATCTTCACATCCGCATTCTTGAAGCGGAAGGTGATCAGACTATTGTCGCCCGTCGCCGCGACGACCACGACCGGCCCGCTTCCCTCAATTCCTCCCGGCGCCGTCACGTCCGCCGTAATCAGCGTCATCGGCTGATCCAGCAGACTTTTGTCCGTCACTGGAACCAGCTTGATGTCCCGCATGTATTGGAACGTCCAGCCCGTATCGTCATACGGACTCGGATTTTGCGGCGGATAGTTCTGCACCGAAAAATACATGTCCGCCAGAGTGCGGAACGGCTGATCGCCGCGGACAATGTAGTCGCCCGGCTGCACATCCAAATTGCCAATCTTGAACGCGGAGCCCGCCTTGCTGACTTCCAGCCCCTGGTGCCGCAAATCGTTCACCGCATCCGCGGCGTCTGATTTGCGCTGCTGCCCGGCCGGAATCACCCAGCCGTACAATGGGCCGTTCTTGCCTTTGTCCACCGCGCGCTTGTTCTTCACCCAGTAATTCGATAAGTACTGCTCCTTGTTTCGCGCCAAATAGTTCATCGCAAAAAGAATCGCCGATTCCTGAATGTTCGTGTTGTTCCTCGGCCCCCACTGGATGGACGCCAGCGGCGGATTCGGCCGGAACCATTCGCGGCTGGTCGTCGTTGCGCCGGGAGTCACCGTCGTCGGATCAGGTCCGTAACTTTGCACTTCATAGAAACGCCCGATCGCGTTGTGCTCGTGCGCGATGAAAAACATGTAGTTCGGCACCCAGCCGTCGTAAAAACCATACGTCCACACGCCTGGCACGCCGCGTTTAGTCATCTCCATCACGTCGTTTTCGGCAAATGCCCACCATTCATCAATCGTGATGGGATCAAGCGAATCGTTATATGGCCCGGTTCCCGTCGATGCGTACAGATAAGTTTGCGCTTCGTGCAAATCGTGCAAAACCGTGGGATGCCATTCCAGGTCGTTCTTCGTGATCGTCTTCGTCAGTTCCAGCAACTGCCCCATGCCGTCGCGATTGTTGTCATGCTGCACGTACTTGCCCCAGTACATCAGCGGCAAAGTTCCCGTTTCGCCCGCCGCCCGGCGCTTCTTGTTGTAGTAATACGTATCCACTTCCGCGTCGCGCCCGTCGGTTTCGATCACCGGAGTAATCAGTGTGATCACATTATTGCGGATGTTTTGTATCACCGGAGATTCTTCAATGATCAGCCGGTACGCCAATTCGATCAGCATTTCCGGTCCGCCCGTTTCCGGCGAATGCATGCCGCTAACGATGTAATAGATTGGCTTCGCGGTCTGCAGCAGTTCCTGCGCTTGCGCTTCTGTCGTCTTGCGCGGATCGGTCAGTCGGCCGAGCATGTCCTTGTACTTATCAATGTTCTTGATCGTCGCTTCGTCCGCGATCACCAGCAGCGAAATCTCGCGCCCCTCTTCGCTCTTACCCACCGTGTAATATTTTGCGCGCGGCGAATCCTTCGCCAGCTCCTTGTAATACCGGTTGATGTCCTCTGAATATGTCAATTCGCCAGGCTTGCCCGGAATGCGCCCGAGGAATTTTAGCGGACTCGGCACCGTGTCCGACGCCGGCATGTGATCCACCAGCTCCGTCGTGATCCGTGGATCCTGCAGATAATCGTGAATGAGTTTTGTGTATTCTTCGTCCATCTTCTGCGGCTGGTTCGCCCCCGACCCTGCCGCGCCAGTCTTGGACTTCGCGGGCTTGGCCTTCGCCTTCGAGTTGCCGGCCCCTTGCATGGAAAGCGTTCCCGACGCCGTCTGCCCCGATGCAGAGTTCTGCGCGAATAGCCTTGTCGCCAGCGGACTCACCGTGAGCGCCACCGCCGCCACCACCGCGCACAAAATCATTGCCAATCGAGCTTTCATAAATCTTCCTCCACGGAAATAATTGCCGTTTGCGCTTGAGCAGCACAGGCACTCTTGCCTGTGCGGATTTCATCCGAGTCGCAGGGCGCAACTCTACCAAACTTACCGCCGCCTGTGATGGAATTATTTCTTCAACTAGGATGAATCGTAGTTGTAGCTGCCGCTATGCCGACGCGCTCGCCGCGAATCCTTCTACCACCGCAAGATTCTGCTGCAGCTCCTGCGGGACTCCGTGTCGCTTCGCCAAATACTCAGCGCTATTGTAGGAGATCTGCGCACGACCATCGGCGTCTTCCCAAACCAAAATCTTTAGTGGCAAATCGATCGCGATACTCGGCGCCGCGAGCATCACCGGAGTGCCGCTCTTCGGATTCCCGAAGATCAGCAGCTTCGTCGGACGCATCTTCATCCCCGCCTTTTCGGCTTCGCCGCTGTGGTCGATCAGCGCAAACAAAGTCACGCCTTTCGCCGCCAGCATTCCCTTCACTTTCTCGACCGATTCATCCACCGAATGCTTGCTCGGGACGCTGACGATCCCATTGTCTTTAGAAAGCGACACAAATCCTCCTTTCAGAACCGGGAAAAATCGAGGTGCATCAACGCGCGGTAACGCGGAGTGAAATCAAATAGATCGTCATCGCGAATCCAACCAACGCCAGAAAAATAGCGATAGCGACAACCACTCTTGGTGAGCGAGAATGCTCCTCCTGCCCACCGCCAAGTTCCCGCAGCAATCTTAAGTGCTGCCAGCCCGCGTACACGTTCAGCACCACGCCCACGGCGATCAGTGCCGTGCCAAACCATAGGGATAGCCCATATGACTGCGTCGGAGGACCGTGTTGTACGGCCTGGAGTTCTTGCAGAAACAGCCCGAATCGCGCTACGACGAATCCAAATCCCATCAGGGCAAGTCCGGTGCGAATCCATGCCAGTACCGTTCGTTCTGCGGCCAGATAATCGCTCAACGCCGCTTTGTGCTTCGCTTCCACCATTCGTCCTACACCCCCGCGCGGACCAAACCAACTCCGAGAATCAGCACTGAAATCGCCAGCACCAGCGCGCCGGTATACACCAGTCGAATCACGCCATTTGGCCGCTCGGCGCGTGGCGATGCGATGGAAAGGAAAAATCCGGCCGGAATCAGAATCGCCGCCAATGGAATACCGATCCGCACGATCCAGGCAAGCGGCTCCGGAAGCACCACCGCGTCAACCAACACCTCGCAAATCAGTGACAAAATCACGATCACTCCCGCGTGTGCGTGCCCCGCGCGAAACAAATTCTGCCGGATGGGATTATCCATGTATCCGGGCTCGCGCGTCCGGAGCATCTTCAACAGAAATACTCCACCAAATTCAATCGTCGGCACAGTAATCAGGATCACCCCGCACAATATTCGAGTGTCGTTTGAGATGAGCAGCATTGCCGCCTCCTCTTATTCGCCGCAATCGTAATGAGACTAATCCTCGCGCAACATCCTCAGCAACGCCCCCGCCGCGTGGCTCGGTTTGTCGTCTCGCCGATGCACCAGGTACAGCCGCCGCGGGATATTCAGCTGCTTGATCTTTAACTCCGCCAGCACTCCGATGGCAACTTCATGCCGCACGCACATCGCCGGCACAATCGCCACGCCCATGCCCATTTCCACAAATCGCTTGATGCTTTCAATCGTCGGCAATTCCACTTCCCTGTTCAGCGGAACGCGATGCTTTTCAAACAGCTGAATCACCTTCCAGCGGTGCTGCGAATCCACGATGTGCGCGATGAACGTTTCCTTCCCCAACTCGCTGATGCCCACCGTGCGTCGCCGGGCCAGCCGGTGTTTCGGATTCACCACCAGCGTCAGCTTGTCGCGGAAAAACGGCACCGCCGCCAGCTTCGCGTCCTGCGGCACAAAGGAGACAACGCCCAGATCGAGCTTGTAATTCAGCAGCGCGCCCGGAATGTTATGCGACGAAGTGCGCTGCACGGAAATCTTGATGTCCGGATGCAGCCGCCGGTAGCGCGCGAAAATCGGCAGCAGTGCGTGAATCGAGCTTTCGTTCACACCCAACGAAAGCCGCCCCCTCGTCAGTCCCTTCAAATCCTCCAGCCCGCGCCGCGATTGCTCGCGCAGATTCAGCATGCGCTCCGCGTAATCGAGAAGCAGCTCGCCCGCGTCCGTCAGCCGCCCGGCCCGCGAACCGCGCACGAAAAGTGGCTCACCCACCCACTCTTCCAGCTTCCGCACGGACATGCTTACCGCCGGCTGCGTGCGGAATAATTTCTCCGCCGCGCGTGAAAAACTTTTCTCCCGTGCCACGGTCAGAAACACCTGCAATTCGTTCAAATCCACGATTCAGCCTCCGGAGACGTTATAAGCAGTTCTTATTACAATGGCAAGCATTATCAATTGGACAGAATCCGCTGCCGGCGCTCTAATGGCTTTGGGGAAGAATTGCGTGAACCGCCTGCAAATTTTCGACACCACCCTGCGCGACGGCGAACAATCGCCCGGCTTTTCCATGAACGTGCCGGAAAAGCTTCGCATGGCGCACCGCCTCGAATCGCTCGGCGTGGACGTCATCGAAGCCGGCTTCCCTATCGCGTCACCCGGCGATCTGGAAGGCGTGCGCGCCGTGGCAACGGAAATCCGTGGCTGCCGCGTCGCCGCCCTTGCGCGAGCCTGCGAAAAAGACGTGAACGCTGCTCTTTCCGCCCTCGTTCCCGCAACGCATCCGCGGCTGCACATTTTCCTGGCTACCTCGGATTTGCATCTGCATCACAAGTTGCGCATCTCGCGCGAACAAGCGCTGGACGCTGTCGGCCGTTGGGTTCGCTACGGCAAAGATCGCAGCGAGGAAGTGGAATTTTCCGCCGAAGACGCCAGCCGCAGCGATTTAGATTTCCTCTGCCGGGCCATGCAAATCGCCGCCGATGCCGGCGCGACAATTCTGAATCTCCCGGACACCGTCGGCTTCGCCGTCCCGTATGAATATGCCGCGATGTTCACCCGCGTTCGTGAATTGCTCGGCGGCCGCGCCGGCATCACTCTCAGCGCGCATTGCCACAATGATCTCGGCCTCGCTGTCGCCAATTCTCTTGCCGCTGTCGCCGCCGGTGCGCGCCAGGTGGAATGCACCATCAACGGAATCGGCGAACGTGCGGGCAACGCCTCGCTGGAAGAACTTGCCGTCGCGCTTGCTGTGCGTCACTCACACTTTGGCGTCACGACCGGCATTCGCCTGTCTGAGATTTATCAAACCAGCCGTCTTCTCGCCGAAATCACCGGCACCGGCGTCGCGCCCAATAAGGCTGTCGTCGGCGCGAACGCCTTCGCGCACGAAGCCGGCATCCATCAGGACGGCATCATCAAAAATCCGCTCACGTACGAAATTATTTCGCCCGAAGCCGTAGGTGTGCCCAAACGCAAGCTCGTCCTCGGCAAGCATTCCGGACGCAACGCCGTCCGCGCGCGCCTCGCCGAAATGGGTCGCCGCCCCGATGACGCGGAGCTCGACGTTTGCTACCGCCTCGTCACGCAACTCGCCGACCAGAACAAGAATATTTCCGATCGCGATTTGCTCGATTGCCTGCGCCGCGCAAAGCGGCGGCCCGAAGTCGGCGTCGCTGCCGGAGCAAGTGAAATATCCGCCGCATCCTGAAGTAGAATTCGCTGTGAGGGACGCACCATGGCCGCTGATTCCCGTAAAACTCAGCCAGATCCGCCTGACGTGACCGGCTCGCCAAAACGCATCGTTGTCCTGGCCGGGGACGGCATCGGCCCGGAAGTCACGCGCGCCGCTGTCGCCGTTTTGCGCGATTGCGCCGCCGAATTCGGCCATCAGTTCGATTTTTACGAAATGCCCTTCGGCGGAAACGCGATCGATTTGTGCGGCAGGCCGCTTCCGGCCGAAACGCTCATTGCCTGCAGCGGCTCCGATGCCGTTCTGCTCGGCGCCGTCGGGGGCACGAAGTGGGATTCCCTTTCGCTCGGCAATCGGCCGGAAGCCGGCTTGCTCGACATCCGTCGCGAGCTCGGACTTTTCGTCAATGTCCGTCCGATTCGCCTCCGCCCGGCGCTGCTGCACGTTTCCCCGTTGCGTCCTGAACGCGCCCGCGACGTTGACCTGGAAATCGTGCGTGAACTCGCCGGCGGCATCTATTTCGGTGAACACGTCACCGAATTTCGTGACGGCACCGATCGCGCGTCCGACCTCGAGATTTATTCCACGCCGGAAATTGATCGCATCGCGCGCTTCGCATTCGAGCGCGCCGCCCGCCGCGGCAAGCATCTCACTTCCATCGACAAGGCAAACATTCTCGCGTCGTCAGTCTTGTGGCGCCGCGTCGTCACGCAACTTGGCAACGATTTCCCGCGCGTGCGGCTCGATCATCTGTACGTGGATAACGCCGCGCTGCAACTCGTGATTGCGCCGCAACAGTTTGACGTGATCGTCACATCCAACATGTTCGGAGATATTTTGAGCGACGGCGCCGCTGGAGTGGCCGGCTCGCTCGGCCTGATTCCTTCCATGAGCTGGGGCCTTGGCCCTTCGCTCTACGAGCCGATTCACGGCTCGGCGCCTTCGCTCGCGGGACGCGACGTCGCCTGCCCCATCGGTGCCATCCTCAGCGCCGCAATGATGCTCCGCGAAAGTTTTGCGATGCACACGGAAGCCGCCGCCATCGAATCCGCAGTTGATCGCGTGCTCGAAGCCGGCGTGCGCACCGCGGACCTCGCCGCGCCCGGCAGCACGGTAGTAAGTTGCTCGGAATTTACCTCGCGCGTGCGCTACGCCCTGCATGAACATTTTAGCCATGCAGAAAGGTATGGCTGGGGAGTATAGTGTCTGAAAGGCGGTGACACATGGCGAGCCCCGCAGCCGCAAGACCAAACTCTGAAAATTCAGAACGCGCGATCCTTTCTGCTCTCTGCCAGAATGCGCTCTTGCCGGAGCGCCGCGCGCTCGTCGTGCGCCAGTTGATGCGCTATCGCTTCGCCGACCCGCAAAACCAGGTAATCTTTCAGGCGCTTGCCTCGCTGCCAACCGTGGAATCTGCGCGAATCCAGGAATTGCTGCCCTCTCGCGTCACAAATCTCGGTCTGCCAGTCGTAAATCTGGAATCTTTTTTCGTGGCGCAGCCATTCGATGAAGTCACAGTTGACCGGCACATGCAGATCCTGTTTCCAGAAGCGCCACAAACTCGTTGAAACTCTTCCAGGAAATTAGCCATCCAACGGCATCTGGTGCGGGCGTATCGCTTTCGTCCCGCGATCCGCAAATCCGCGCCGCATTACGCTCATGACCAAATCATTTCGCCGGTGGCTGGCCCTGCTCGACGTGACGGTGCTGCCGTTTCTCGTAGAATGGGTTATCTGGCGCCGCCCGCCGCGCGTTTCCAATGCTTGGATAATTCTGGTCGTGTGGCTTGTCGCCAGCTTTCTAATTCATCGCGATACCCCAAAAACGCTTGGCTGGCGCGTTGATAATCTCTGGCCCGCATTTCGCCGCGCGACCATCGTTCTCGGCCCGATGGCCATCGCGCTCGTCGCCTATGGTTTTCTCACTGGCATGCACGTTCCGACTGCACCCGGAGCGTTTTCGCCGCATCACTTCTGGAATTATTTTGCGTTCTGTCTTCTACAACAGGTGGCCCTGAATTCCCTCTTCAGCAATCGGCTTTACTTCCTAACCCAACGACCGTGGATCACGGCGCTGCTCGCCGGATTCATTTTCGCCGTGCTCCACTGGCCGAATCCCGTCTTGATTCCCGCGACCTTCATAGCCGGCATCGCGATGTCGTGGCTGTTCGTCCGAGAACGAAACATTCTGCCGCTCGCGCTGTGGCATATGGTGCTGGGGCTGCTGGTCGGCTGGGCGTTCCCTCTTGCTTGGCACCACGCGTTGCGCGTCGGCCCGGGATACTACACTTTTCATTGAGGCCACTTTTCGCTACAGGTTCAGCGCGTCGAGTCGGCGGGAAACATCAGCGTCAACCGAATGATCGAGCGGCGTGTGAGCCGATTTCGTCGCTTGAGACAGATCCCACCGGCCCGGCATCGCATGCCCGCACTTGTGGCAACTGCCATTACGGAGCTTATTCTCGATCACGTTGTGCCACGAGCGGCGAATCAGAACGGCGCCGCACGCAGGACAGCTCGTCTTTCCCACGCCGCCATGAATATTCCCCTCGTAGACAAAATGCAGCCCCGCTCCTCGCGCGATTCGATACGCCATGCGCAGCGTCGCCGGCGGAGTCGGCGGCTTATCCTGCAGCTTGAAATCCGGATGAAACGCCGTGAAATGCACGGGTACATCGGGCCCCACATTTTCCAGCACCCAATCGGCGAGGCGCCGAATCTCTCCGGGATCGTCGTTTAACGTCGGAATCAGCAGATTCGTCAGCTCAAACCACACGTCAGTTTCATTCTTCAGCCATTTCAGCATGTCGAGCACCGGCTGCAAGCGGGTCAGCGTCACGCGCCCGTAAAACTCCTCGGTGAACGCCTTCAGATCCACATTTGCCGCGTCCACGTGATCGTAAATATCGTGGAAAGCTTCGCGCGTAATGTAGCCGTTCGTCACCATCACCGTCGCGATGCCCTGCTCGCGCGCGACCTTGCAGATGTCCACAACGTATTCGCCCCAGATGGTCGGCTCGTTGTACGTGAACGCAATACTCGGGCAGCCGTTGCGGCGCGCCAGCGCGACGACGTCTTCAGGCGAAATGTGCGTCGAGCGCGCCTGATCGTGATGGGATTTTGAAATGTCCCAGTTCTGGCAAAAAAAGCAGCCCATGTTGCAGCCGGCCGTGCCCATCGAAAAAACCTTTGTACCCGGCAGAAAATGATTCAGCGGCTTCTTTTCGATGGGATCAATCTGCAGCGCCGCCGGCGACGCATACCCGAGGCTGTAAAGTTTGCCGCCTTGATTCACGCGGATAAAACAGAACCCGCCCTGCCCTTCTCCGATGTGGCAGTGCCGCGGGCACAAGTAGCAGTGCACGCGCCCTTCGGACATCGGCTCCCACCAACGCGCTTCATGGAGCGATTCCGTTTTTTGCAGAATTTTTAGATCTGGCATGGGGAAACCGCTGAGGGCTACTCCACTTCTCCGCAACAATTATACCACCGCGCCAATCTTGAGCTCCCGGCGAAATCAGTCGTCGTTTCACTCATCCTCCGACTTCCAGATAAATTTTCCAGTTCTATCAATATACCCATACCCGCCACGCTTTATTACCACGCGAGCCAATCCACGGTGGAAGGCATCGGCACTCGTTAGCGCCCGCGGTTCAATCACGATTTTCCCCAGCTTGTTGATGTAACCCCATTTCCTGGCGACCTCGACTGCAGCAAGTCCCTCAGAAAACTCACCAACAAGATCAAATCGCGGCTTGATCACGGTCTTCCCAGACTGATCGATAAATCCATATTTGTTTCCGAACTTCCACCGGGCAAGCCCCTCCGAGAAATCTCCGGAGATACTCCAACAATCCTTCTCAGTCGGCGGAAGCGCCGGCTTCAAAGCGACCCGGCCGCTTAGATCAATGAACTCGCAATCATGAGTACGATTGACGCTCGCAAGACCTTGACTGAACG
>Ga0335078_10010360_pt1 | contig 13796 bp, 11 predicted proteins | sample Lox_Sample_32_FD_206711 | JGI IMG/M metagenome (GOLD analysis project Ga0335078, IMG submission 206711) | Soil microbial communities from Loxahatchee National Wildlife Refuge, Florida, United States - Lox_Sample_3.2 | ecosystem: Environmental > Terrestrial > Soil > Wetlands | place: USA...
GTGACAATATCGGCCATGGTAGCTATCCCTTGCGAGTGAATTCCATGCGCTTTTTCCCAAGTTCCACGTAGCCTTCGTTCATCACTTTGGGAATGATGTACGTACCGTCCCGCAGGTCATATGTCACTAGATTGGGCTTGCCGTCTTTCATCTCATACACACTGAATTTTTCCGGTGCGTTGGTTTTGATGTAGGTGAATTTGTCGTCGTGATAAATCGACTGGATGTCAAAGGGCGGTTGATTGGCTTTGTACTCGTAGTCAAATTTGAGTTGGGTTGGATAGGCGCTTTTGAACTCGTCTACTGCCTGCTCGATGTGCGATTGGAGAGCTGCGAGTTGCTGACGCGACTGCTCTAGTTGAGCGGCAGGAACGAACTGGGGCGGCCCATTCGCAGCGACAATGGCCGAGCGGTCGGCCGGTTCGACGATCACCTTCAAATCTGGGTTTGTCGCTGAGGCAGAAACGTCCTGGAGCGTGAAACTGTAGATGTTTCCCTTATCGGTGATGAGGTTCAAGTTGGAGCTGATACCCTGTTTCGCCGGATGCACAAAGCAGAAATTGCCAACTATATCGACGATCCAGAATTCTTTATCGCCTGTGGCAGCCTGCATGATCTTCTCAGTCGTAGGCAGCTCGATCAGAGTGGTGTATTTGAGCTTGGCGCGGATCGGAATGATGTCCTGAGAGTGATACTGCACGGTTCGCGCGGAGTCCTGCGCAAGCGCACCGATGGATGAAGCAACCAGAACCGTTTCGATCATGAATGTCAGATGTCGCATTGCGATGTCTCCTTAACAACTTGGGCAGGGGTTGACACGGCCAGCCCGCGGGCCTGGAACGGGTAATCTTCTGCGAGTCGGCGAAGTCCATCGGCAAAGCCGTGAAGTTTGAAATATTCCTGCTTCTTGAGGTTGTCGCGGGCGTTATTGGTCGCCATCCAGTGCGAAACCGAATCCACGTTAAGGTGTATTTTCTTGGAGCTCTGTGCCTTGCGAATCAGCATTTGGCCCGGTGGAACGAGGTCGCCGATTAGATCGAGTTCAGTGTCGTTCAGATGGAACGCGTCGCGGTAAACGTCACGGTTCATGTCCGGGTTGGCCAGAAAGATCTTGGTGGGGCAACTCTCTGCCACTATCGCCAGCATCCCCGATTCCTCAAGTTCCTTAATGGATTGCGTGGCAAGGATCATCGCTGCTTTGTGCTTGCGCCAGGTCTTCTGCGCCTGCACCACGTAATTGCGGATGGTCTCGTTCTTGATGAAGAGCCAGGCTTCGTCGAGCAGGAAGAATTTTGATTTCCCGAGTTTCTCCGGGTCACCAATCTCATTCGAAGCGCGATGGAGGACATAAAACAGCAGTGGCTCCAGGACTTCCGGCGAATCGTTCCAGCCGTGGAAATTGAATGTCTGAAAGCTGGAGAACGAAAGCGTGTCCTCGGCGTTATCGAACAGGAAGCCGTACTGTCCTCCGCGGGTCCAGCGGTGGAGGCGTTCTTTCAACTCGCCAATGATGTTTCCAAAATTCGAAATCGTGCGCTGGCTGGGCTCCAGTACGTAGATGCGCTCGATCGCGTCCCACAATCGGCGTTCCTCCTTGAAGTCGATACGGTAACGTTGTTCGTTACCCTCAATGAGCACCCGGAAGAAGCTGAAGAGAAACTGCAGGTTCTCTTTGGTCTGTGGCAGGGAGAACGGGTTGATGGTGAAGTCCCGCGCTTCCTGACCAACATTGAGATACGAGCCCTTGAATATCGTCGTAAGCGACTGGAAGCTGCCGCCGATATCAAAGATGAAAGTCAGCGGCTTATACTTTTGCGCGTTCTGGAGCAAAAACACACACAAATACGACTTCCCACTACCCGTCATTCCAAGAATCAGAGTATGAGCAACGTCGCGGGTGTGCAGGTTGAGAAAGTAGGGCGTGCTGTTGTCGGTTTCGACGACTGCCAAGCACTCCGTCCCAAGAAACGCGTTCGTCTTCTCGCCGGGAAGAATCGTAAAGAGAAAAGAGAGATCGGCGTAATTGGTGTTGAGCAGATAGAGTTTGCGTAGGTTTAGGGCGTAGTTGCCCGGCACGATGGCGAAGTAAGCGTTGAGTTGGTTGTAGGTCTCTGCAAACAGATTGCCGTCGGCATTGGTGAAGACCCCGGTAAACTCGGCGACGAGCGATTCTAGGTCAGCCTGTGATGAGCCGTAGAGCACAATCGTCAGCGAGAAGTCTCCGAGCAACTGGCCGTCGCCCAAGGCACGCAGGCAATCGCCCAGATTCTCGATATCGGCTTGCTTCGATTCATCCACCAGCACGTCGCGAGGGTTCGTTTTTGTTACATCATTGCCCATCTGGGAGACGAAGCCCGTCTTCGACATATTGAAATGGCGGCGCCGCTTGTTCACTTCTTTGCGCGCCTTATCTGCGGGAATCGCCGTCCACTCGGTGATGACCTGGAAGTTGCCGGGAATCTTCAATAAGGCGTCAAGGACCAAGGGTCTGGTTTCCGTAATGGCTTCTTTCATCGTCAGGACACGGACGATGCGATCGCCTATACGCAGGTGGTCCCGTTCGGCTTCAATATTGGAATTGACAACCTGGTAGTCGAGAAACTGTGTTGACTGCGGTCTGCCAGCGATGCGCCAAACGTCGTAGTTCAGCAAGCGGCGGAAAAAGGTGAACTGTCCCTGCTGATTCAGGACTGCGATTTCCATGAGATCCGCTAGCTGCCGACAGAAAGCCTGCACCTGCTGGTCAAGATGCCGAACGCTTCGCTCGATTTGCGACCGGAGCAGCGTTTTGATGCTGTCGTTGGTGAACTGCGCTTTCAGTTCGGCCACCCCACCAGCTGGATCATGGAACATGCGAGTTAGCGCCGCGCCGATGCCTGTCTTCGAGCGGGGCCCTTCGAGAAGGACGCAATAGAAGATTTCAATCTCATAGAGGTGGTCGCGTTTGGTTTCGAAAAACTTCCGGCGTTGGTCGATTGCCGCATTCACAACTGGATCGTCGTATGTGGCGAAGGGTATGTCTGGACGATTGGATTTGAATAAGTATTGGTAAACGTGAAAGCCCGGCCCAAAAGCTTTGAGAGCTGCTTCCAGCCGCTTCACCGCGTATTCTTGCTCTGAGCGGTCAAGACTTTCGTAGTCCACGCCGGTAACGCGTAGAACCATGCCAACATCGCCGCTTTTGGTAAGGAACGTGGTGTGATTCCAGAAGCCATAGAGGTTGATGTGCGCATTCAGAGCCGCGCTCTCTTTCCATGGCTTAATGACCTTGTCGAGCCGGAACATCACACGACCTCCACGCGGGGGATTTCTTGCTTGGCTGCGTCGTAGCGGAGTTTGTAGCGCTCTGACTTCGCCAGAATACGGAAAAACGCCGGATCGCTATTTGTGACCCAATGACCGAAAGCAAAACCACCGATGAAGACGGCGACACCGGCAAGGATGGAATTGAACAGATTGAAGGCGCCCACAGCGCCTACGCAGACGAAATAGAAGAGCGTCCGTTCAACACCTAAATATGTGAGCGGCTTGTGCAGACTCTTGAACACTCGATTCGTGCGGCGCATCGGTTGTGGCTTGTCTGCCATAAAGCCTTCCTATGTAATTTTCGAAAACGAAAGTGGGGACAGATCGATCTGCTACACACCCCAAAGCCAACTCAGAACGTTCACCGCCAGGACAGCAATGCCCGTTCCGGCAGCGACTCCGGCGAGCGCCTTCTTAGCGCCGGGTTCACCGTGAGCAAAGCCGTAGCCGCCGATGACGATGGCGATCAGACTTGCGACCTTCGCAATGGTTCCGGTGAAGAGGGTTTGGAGTGCATTGAAACCCGTGTCGAACGGGCTGCCTTGGGCATGGGCTGTGAGGGGTACGAGTAGCAGAAGGGTAAGTAATGGAAATTTGGAAGCAGTAAACCGAGAGCGGAGTTCTATCCGGTCTTCGGTTGTGATGTTTGGGGGAGTGAAACGCGCCATGAGAACCTCCGGCAGAAGCCTGGGATTTTCTGCTGCTTGAGCGTTCACATTAGCGACCGGATGAAGGACAAGTCCAAGACTTACTTCAGCATGATCTATGCGTATTGCCTATGGTTCAGGTCTAGGTAAACATCCTGGGGAGATTTAGAGAAGAAGACGGGATGCAGGGAGCGGTAGACGACCTGGAGTGCACCCTTGAGCTGAGACAGTAAGTTAAGGGGGATGTCGCCGTTCGCTGAAAAATCATTGTACGGCGGGGACTGGTTATCGAGAATCGTTCCTGGCCGGTGAAGCAGAGGCAGGCGCTGCTGGAGAGCAACCTGCCAAGGAATAGCCGGCTGGAACTCATCGAGTCCGATGAGCGCTGGGAGTGAGCAAGCCGCTCGCTCCCAGCGGCGTAGACGTCATCGGATCGAAAGATTCCCACATGCCTCAGAAAACTCATGCGCATCCTTTCCCCACAGCCTGCGCTTTCCGCAAACTTCGCTCGAACTCCAGCGGCGGACGATAGCCGAGCGCCGAGTGCAAACGCTGCTGGTTATAGATTTTCTCCAGGAACTCTGCGATCGAGGCCCGCGCTTCTTCCAGATTACGATATTCGGTGCGATAGACTTCCTCGTACTTCAGGGTTTTGATAAAGCTTTCCGCCCGGGCATTGTCGTAGGGCGAAGCTATGCGGCTCATGCTGATGCGGATACCGTGTTGCTCAAGTTCTGCGGTGTAATCGCGAGAAGCATATTGCACGCCACGATCGGAATGATGTACCAATCCAGGCTGGGGCCGTCGTCGACGTAGTGCCATGCGCAGAGCCTCCAACGCCAGCGAAGCTTCCAAAGTTCGCCGCAAAGCCCAGCCGATACAACGGCGGGAAAAAGCGTCCAGCAGCACCGCCAGATAGACGAATTCCATTTGCAAGCGGATGTAAGTGATGTCGGCTACCCAGAGCTGATTGATGCTGCTCAATACTAAGCCTTCCACTAAATTGGGATAGATCGGTAGTCCATGTTGTGAGTTGGTGGTTAGAATGAACTTGCGCCGCCGCACGCACAGTAAGTTATCCACGCGCATCAGGCGCAGAACGCGTTTGTGATTCACCTTCCAGCCCTGACGCACCAGTTCAGCATGCACGCGGCGATAACCGTAAGTGCTCCAGCGCAAGGCGATGAGCTGGATCTTGTTTCGCAAGTCCATGGCTGCTGGCTGGGATTCGTGCCGCCGCCGAAAACGGTAGTACCCCGCCCGGCTCACGCCGCCAGTCTGGCAGAGTCGATTCACAACGGTCTCCGTTTCAGCTGCTTCCTCGATTTGTTCGTAGAGCCGATCCCGCCATTGACGGCGACTGCCAGCGGATGTTCCCTGAAACGCTGCAAGACTTTTTTTAAGAAATCAATCTCCATCGCTTGCTGGCCGACCTTCCGTTCCAGTTCGACTATCCGCTCGGCGTCCAGCTTCACCTGTGGACGCGAACCTTTGCCAGGAAACGCCAACTCCCCTTTGGCTCGCCACTCGCTTCTCCAAGCTTCAAGTCTTTTGGGGCTGAGCTGACACGAGCGTGCCACCTCGGCCGGGCTCTTTCCAGAGTCGATCTCTCGCATGCAGGCGATCTTCAGTTCACGGGAATACTGTTGTCGGGGCACCAGCATTGTTCTCCTCCATTCAATGTAGCTGGCCCCTTAATTCCGTGTCTCACTTTTGGGGTGCACTCCAACCTCACACGTAAGGAAAGTCCCCTTGCACTCCCTCTCATCCTCATCGGGGTTGTGAATTGGCAGACCAACGCCCGTCGATTTCTTTCATGATTTCTTCTGCCCATCTGACAGCGTCGGAAATCGCCGCAACCGTCGCTGGGACTCGCTTGCCTCCGTCGAACTGGGCAGGTTTCCGGGCTGCGAGGATCGCTGCCATGATGCCGAGCACTCGCTTGCGCGCTTCATCCATCTACTGAGGCTATCACTTTCGCTTCATGTTCGCCTATTGTAATTGTATTGTGCTTTACATGCTATTTAATTGTGATTTGTGTGCAATTCTGGTACACTGGGTGTGATCGGAGACCCTCGAATATGGCTGTGCTGACGCCGCCGCGACCTGATTTGCTGGCATACCGGGAAGCGACAACTTTGGAGTTTCCCAAACTTGTCGCCGAACTGACGGGAATCTTGGGAAAGAAGTTGACGGCGTATATCGCCTCGGTGAAAGACGCGCGAGCTGTGGATCGTTGGATCGCGGGCTCAGAAGCTTACAAGGGAGCCGAGGAACGATTGCGGCTCGCTTATCGGCTGGCGAAGATGATTGGAGATCAAGAAGGACCGCGCGTGGTTCAGGCGTGGTTTACAGGTCTGAACCCAGAATTGAATGATCGCGTGGCGATACGTCTTCTGCGCGAAGAGAACGTAGAAACGGTAGGTCCTGAGCTTCTCGGCGCCGCGCGCGCATTCCTGGCCGGAGGATAGCCTTTTCTCTTGAAAGTCCCCGGCTTGATATATCGACTAGGCAGAAAGCCCGATCCCTGGTCTGTTCCCGATTGGGCCTCTGCGGGACCGGACGCAACGTTCGGCAATCGCTTTGATGATCCCGAAGGGATCTATCGCGTCCAATATGCGTCCTCACAACGGCTCGGATGCTTTCTCGAAACGCTGGGCCGATTCCGGGTCGATCCGAAACTGCTGGCTGAATTAGCTGAAATTGGGGGCGAGAATGACCATTGCCCAGTGGGCGAAGTCCCCCTGGAATGGGTTGAAAAGCGGATGATGGGAGTAGCGACTGCGGGCGGGGAGTATGCCGACATATGCAGTAGCGAGTGGATCAGCCGATTGCGGAGGGTCCTCGCGAGCTATCTGGAGAAGTTCGGCTTGGATGACTTGGACGCATCTGTTTTGCAGATGACGGCTCCACGAGGTTTGACGCAGTTGGTTTCGCGCGTTGTGTTCTCTAGTGGGTTGGCCGGAATCTACTACCGGTCGAAGTACGGACACGACATTGAAAACTGGGCCTTATTCGAGCCTTTTCAAATCAACGCAGAAGATTCGAAGCCGATCGGATTCGACGATCCCGATTTGCTGCAAGCTCTCCAGCTTCACGGCCTAAAGCTCACGAAGTATGGCGAAGGAAATAGATCGTAAGAACATCAGGATCGCCGTTGGCACAATTCAAGGGCCACTGCAAGTCGCTTCTGGAATCAGAAAAGAGCTTATACATTCTGAAGGAGCGAAGAAAAAAAACCCAATGCAGACTGCGTCGGTGTTCCGACCAGCATTGCGCGATCAAGCAAGCGATTGCCCTCTTCGCACGATGTCTCCGAAATGAGCAGACATCCATGACACGCTGCCAGGTTTGCGTTATCGGTGCCCTGTCCTGCGGTTTCTATGCAAATCGGATCAGACGAGCACCACTGAGCCCTCCGAAGCGCAGTTGCCAGCGTTTCGAGCAACCGGGTCGGTTCGCCTTGTCGAACCAAGCCTCCCATAGTACCTTCAGAATCCCCCGACGCGGTGTAAATGAGAAAACCGCTCATCCCCTCAGAGTGTTCTTGTGTATTGCAGTAGATTCGTTCTCGCAGCGAAGCGCTTCCATATCCGCATTCAAAGCTCAACTGATTGATAAGGCTATGGGCCAAGGCGTGGAGCAGAACAAACGTTGCCGTCACGCGCCTCGGCTCCTGACCGCGGCTTATTCTCCGCTGATTGAAATTCCGTGAAAGACTAGCTGCACGTTGAAGAACGCCACTTCGGTCGAGCCATTCATCGACCGCCGCCTGATTTAACTGAATAAAAATACCCTCTCCCTTCACAACCGTTGCGGGCAGCCAATCAATTTGTTGATCCAGCTTCAATTGTTGAATGCGGTCAGCGCCACCCTCCGGATCAGGCGGAAGCAAACGTGAGAATCCCGCCAGTGCCCGGGTCTCGCGCAGTTTCTTTACAAGTGCCACCGATGAAAAATACCTGCTCAAGGTTTCCCCGAGCTCGTTGGCAGCCAACAGTTCAACATATAAATCCGTTTCTGGCCCTCCGCGCGGAGCCAACAATGCCGAATATTCCTGCCGACGATATTCCTCTTCATCCCGCACAGCTTCCACATTGAAGCCGTCGAGCTTTCGTTGAGCGACAGCTAGTAAATCTCCAGCATTGAGGTTCCACATCTTGGCCACAACATCACACCGGATAGGATCGATCTTCTTCCCGTCAACTAACCCGTTAGTCAATGCGTCCCAAATCTCAGGACGTTCCAGAGATTCGATAATGCTCCGCTCTGCCAGCTCCGCCCAGAGAGGCAAATAGATCGAACTCACGACATGTGGGAAGTAAACATTTGTTGCACCTCTCTGCAGTACTCTGAGAAACGAACCGCACGGTAGCCCCGCTGCTACTACTTTTCCGAGCCATGGTCGCGCTCCATCGCACGAGTATCCGATCCGTTGGAGCGCCCCGCCAGACTGAGGATCAAAGTCAAAAATTCCAGCAAGCGTCTTCGATTCTCCACAGCTGCATGAGATCTTGATGCCGGTAAGCATCGACGATGACCGGCCTGCCAGAAAACGAAGCTGGCAACTGGCTGTTACAGGCTTATCTCGGTGCACCCAATGCATAAATGGAAAATCCTCGATGTGCCCTTTATCACAAGCCGCCACGATGCGCACCGGGATAAGGAACGGTCTAGATTTTTCGCTCTTCTGGGCACAACTCATTCCTGGATACGGTCGCCCCGGACAACGTCTTGGAGTACTAAACAAAGTCAACTCCTCCATCGCTCCGCAGCGGTGGCAATAGTGCCACAACGGAAAGCGGACCGCTGGCACATCCAGATTCGCACTCTTGATACCTGGTTGTGGATCTTTGTGATCGACGGGCAGCCTGAAGCCTCTGACTCGCAGCCTCGCCTGCAGTCTCTCTTCGACGATTGCCAAGTCTGGCGGACAATTCTGCTTGGCACAGTGCCAAATATCCAACCCCGCAATCATGAGGGACTCATCTCGGGGGAAGTCGATCATCGCCCCGATGCCGAAAGGGCTTATTAGCTGTGATCTGCGGACTGGTTTATGCGCCGGCATTAAGTAGCTCAGTCGGGTTCGGGAAAACTAAACGCAACAGCAGCATCGCAGGTCGCGTCCACATTTCTCATCGAACTCGGCGTTGCCAGTGGGCGAATACTCCAACGCGGATTCCTCTCGGTGCCACTGGGGTACATAAGGGGCTCTTCAATGTCTGGCGGGTCAAACCCGCCATACTTGGACGGTGGTACTCTTCTCCATTCTTGGACAATCTGGTCTAAGCGTTTGATTGCAGCTTCTCGCTCAGGCTCATCCACGTTGGTTACTCTGTCTAGAATTATCGATTTCACTCGCTCGACAATCGCATCATCCGGAGGTGGGGCGTTTGGTCTCTCATAAAGTGCTTCTCCTCCCAACATCCTTATGAGAGCAATCGCAACGGCGTGCAACGCGCGTTCAATAACCGGACGGGCAAAAGGAGTGATACTCGTGGGCTCCACGTACTGATAAATGCTTTGATGGTACGCCCGAAAGTGCTCGTAGTGAGATCTGTCCCGCGGACGCGCGGGATTGTAAATGGTCACGACCAAGCCTGGCACCCTTCTGCCTACGCGACTCGAAGCCTGAATATATTCAGATGTAGTTTTTGGTTGTCCAACGACAGCCATAAGGCTGAGTCGAGGTACATCCAATCCGACCTGAATCATATTAGTCGCCAGACACACGTCTACCGCACCGTAATCTTGATCCGGCTTCAATGAATTGAACAGCTCGGCGAGTATTTCAGGAATGCGGTTACTTTGGATTCGACTTGTAAGCTCCAAATCTCTGTTAATGAAGCGACGTTGCTTGGTCATTTCTGGGCCAACGTCCTTCGTCAGTCCCTGACGATCCCACATAGCATTCATGTATTCTCGAATGTCAGCCCTAATCAATGTTGCCGCGTGGCCAAGTTCGCGAATGCTATTGAAGTAGACCATGAGAGTCCAAAACGGATCGATCGATGCTGCTTCTGTGACACCGAGTGATTTGACTGACTGCAATAGGACAGAAAGGACTCTAATCTGCGCGGTGACATGGGAAGGCAGCGCAGAAGCAAATACACCCAGATAGCATCTTCCCTGAGCATCACTGTTCTCACGTCCGAAGAAGGAATCACCAACTTCCAGCCCTTGAGGAGGGAACAGAAATCCCTTCCTTCCGTTATAGAGTGCAGCAATTTGTTCATTAGCTCGCGATATTGTTGCCGTCGAAGCAATAATCTTCGGCCCGTGATTCATCGTTGTTGCCCGACACAGGGCTTCTATTGCGGTCTCGTAGTGCGCCACCATTGATCCGAGTGGGCCTGAAATCAAATGCAACTCATCCTGAATTATGAGATCCGGGGGGCTGAATCCATGATCCAATCCGAAAAGACTTCTTGCCTTTGGACGCCATGGCAACATTGCGAACTTGTCAACTGTTCCAATCAGCATAGTAGGCGGGTCGTTGTATATTGCTTCATCCACGACGGCGAGTGGCAGGCCGGGATCCGAACTGAATGGACAGTCTGAGTCTTCGCATTTGTATATCACCCTGGATGGCTTAGAAACCTTGATATAACCTCTCACCTTCCAAGCGTTGCCATCCTTTACAGGACCCATTGCTGCTCCGCACCAGGGGCAGGCCAATACGATGAACTTGTTCTCATTTGGAGACTGGTAAAGCCGATTGAGCGCGGCCACAGCGTCACTATGATCATTCGGCGACACACCCCCGCCGACCCAAAGTCCAATCGATATGGGCGCGTTGCCCAATGTGTCGCGGCGAGAGCGGCGAATCTGTTCGCACGCGCAAATCAAGGACGCAGCTCGCTGGAATTGTTGCGTCGTGAGCAAACGGAGCGTGTACCGCATCAAGACCGTTGTGCCCGCATCCTCACGATTCGTCAGCCGTCGGAAAAAAATTGTAAGCGCCGACAGACCCAGATAAGCCTCCGTCTTTCCACCCCCTGTCGGGAACCAAATTAGATCTACGATGTCGCGTTCAACTGATTCCGGCCGTGTAATTGATTCCAAATTCATCAGAATGAACGCCAATTGAAAGGGACGCCAAGCCGCAGAACGGTGGCTGTAATCTGGCGGTGAGTATCGGTCCGAGACTTGCAGTTTCCCATTCTTTGACACCCATTGGCGCACCTTACTGCTCGCCAGTTCATAGTGGGCTTGCTGCTTGTACATCGCTTCATTGGCGAGCCCGAACGCCGTCCGGACACGACTGTCCGACCTCAATAACTTGATGCCCGCTGTTATTCGGACTAAACAATCTTCACACTGTCTCAGATTACGTTCTGCAGTCTCGACAAGGTCCGGTGGGATGTCGGTGGGATTGTTTAGCCGCCGCCGCTGATCATCAATCCATCGCCGATAAGCAGCACCTAAACTGTCGCACAGCGAAAGCGCTTCCTCGTCGGTGTTGGCTAAGCGCTGCATGGACAGACTCAGGCCTGCCAACTCTACATGCTCGATTGGTCTGAGCTCATACAGCGGTAGGCACTCCGTCCAGATTCGTCGACACCTCGCATCAGAATCCCCGTCCCAATCGCAGGAACAACCGTGGCCCACCGCAAACACCCTCTTCTTGCGATAGAGCAACCGAAGGAAGCGGTCCTCTGCTTCCTCGCAAATTCTTAGATCTGGATACTCCAAAAAGCAATCTGAACCGTCCTCCGCCCTGACCTCAAAGCGGCATTGGAAAAAGCAGAATTCATCGTTTGATCGACTAAGAGTCTGATTTCGGTTAATCAACGTGAACGTTATGAGCCGCGCATTCGAATGGTTCTGTTGACGATAAGGACGACTAACGAGATGCAAGGCTAGCTTGGAGCCATTCTGAATCGGAATTGGTTTCTCAAGATAAACTACTGAATCGGGTGACAGTTCGGACCGCTCCAAAACAACCTCTTGTGAGATAGGCCTCCGCAGCCAAGCCCAAGAGCTTGCGTTCTCTGTCGCCTTCGCCTTAGGTTTCCCGAATCCTGGCAAGTCACATTTTGCGTATTGCGCGGCTTCAATCTTGACAAGGAGCCGATTCGGAACGGAAACCAAAGCACTCGCGCCCATCGCACTTGGAAGATACTGATTCGCTAAGTTCAAATCCACATCCGTCTCAGGTTGTTGGTCCACCGGATTAGCTGAATCCACCACCTCTGATCCGCTACTTAGCACGGGGGGTTCTTCGGGTTCGTCCGTCGGCCCTGCCTCTGCTGTCAACACGTCAGCCTCCTCCAAATCCAACTGATTCGACACATCAGCTCGAGTTGGGAAAAGGATGCCGGAACTGTAGCGAAGTCTCGGAGGGTCCTGAGAACGCAGAATCTCCTCCTTATTGAGCTGCATGGCAGGGAAACCAGGAGAAGGACCGATGAGCTCCCTTTGTAGATACTCGATAATCTTCTGTCTCACTTCAGGAGTGTTCATGATTTCCATGCGTCCTGGAGCTTACGAAGCAACGACTTTCCAATCGCTTCTTTTATTGAATCGTGAACTAACATGATCAGCAGGCTGCGAGCCCGAGACATTCCCGTGTACAGGAGTGCCTGGGGCTCCTCGTTCTCGACCTGCTCGACATCGCAAAAAATGATGGCGCTACTTTCCATACCCTTGAACGCTTGAACGGTGGCAAAACCGATGCAGGACCCCGTTAATCCGTGTCCGACACCAGTTCGCAATTCCACTGACGAGATTGTTCCGCGTTTTGCTATCGGGCAAGCAAGCTGTGAGGCCATAGACTCAGCAAACTTCCGATGAGAGACAAGTACTATGTCGTGCGGATCGAATCCTTCATTCAGCAAACCCCGAACCACTTCGGTCAATTTCTCAAGCTGATGCTCCTTGTTCTTCCAATATCTATAGTCGACCGGTAAACCGTCAACCCGGCCCAATTTGTACGGAGGCGATGCGAAGCCAGACAAAAGTGCTGTCTCTTCGCCAATTCGCCGGGTGTTCCTGCAATTCGTTCGCAATTTTGTCCGTGCAAAATGCGGACACATGGATGAGAGCGAATCCAGGCCCGAAGACACGTTGCCATACAGACACTGCCGCGTAAAATCACCGAATGCGTACCATTGTCCTCCAGCAACTCCGCCCCTGAGCAATGCAGAGATCACCTCAAGCGTCCCTGGCCTCAAGAGATCCTGAGCCTCATCCATTACGACAATATCAATTTGCGGCTGTTGGTTTTCGGCGGCAAGGAGAGCGTAGAACGGTAGCACTTCTGAGAACAGCATCGATTGATCCGAATTCGCCGCTGCACGCTCAAATTCCTCCCGAAACTCTGAAGCCAGGACAAGGTTTCTTAAGAACCTAAAGTAACTAGTTGCCACCAATGACGGTTGGGCCCAATCTCTTGCGGACTGCTCGAAGCAGTCTGCAAGCAAGCGATTGAAACAGAATAAGAGAGTTCGTTTGCCGGCCGACGCCTTTCTCCGCGCATATTCCAGGGCAAGCAGCGTTTTCCCGGTTCCCGCAGCCCCCTCGATCAGACATCGTTCATTGTCGGAGATCATGTCCAAAACGACATATTGGTCTTCTGTAAGCGACACCAGACGAGCCTCCGCCTCACGAACCACGGCTTGTCGGCTTAGGACGCGATCGAAGTCCGGGCGAAGAAAGTGACGAATATCGCGTATGCAAGACTCCGGACCAGACGGTGTCCGCGTAAAACCAGTCTTCCTCCTATGTTCTGAAATGAGCCTTAGGGACGCTCTGATTAAGAACCATTTCTAAGTCGAGCCAAGGCCGGGTACTCAGGACATGCTGCTTATGGTGCGATGGCTGGGTTCGCGAACTTGGTTT
>Ga0335078_10010361_pt1 | contig 13796 bp, 6 predicted proteins | sample Lox_Sample_32_FD_206711 | JGI IMG/M metagenome (GOLD analysis project Ga0335078, IMG submission 206711) | Soil microbial communities from Loxahatchee National Wildlife Refuge, Florida, United States - Lox_Sample_3.2 | ecosystem: Environmental > Terrestrial > Soil > Wetlands | place: USA: Florida...
GCGTTGGCCACGATTTGTTGGGCTTCGGTGACGATGGCGTTCAGATGCGCTTCGCTTTGGAAGCTTTCGGCATAAATTTTGTAAATGTTCTCGGTGCCGGAGGGGCGGGCGGCAAACCACCCGCTGGCGGCTACCACTTTCAGCCCGCCGATTGCCGCTCCGTTCGCAGGCGCTGTAGTCAGTTTGCTCACAATGCGCTCACCGGCCAGATCGGATTCTTTGACATCATTTGCGGAAAGTTTCTGGAGCTTGGCTTTCTGTTCGGGCGTTGCTGCGGCATCGATGCGGGTGTAGTAGGGCATGCCAAATTCGGCTGCCAGCTCGCGGAAATGTTCGCCGGGATCCTTGCCGGTTACTGCGGTAATCTCTGCCGCGAGTAAATCCATAATGGGTCCGTCTTTGTCAGTGGTCCAGACGGTGCCATCGAGGCGCAGAAAACTGGCACCGGCACTTTCTTCGCCGCCGAAGCAAACGGAGCCATCAAACAGGCCCGGCACAAACCACTTAAAGCCGACAGGAACTTCGGAGAGCTTACGGCCGAGCTTTGCAACCACACGATCGATCAAACTGCTGCTAACCAGCGTTTTGCCTACGCTCACATGCGCGGACCACTTCTCGCGATGCGTCAGCAAATACTGAATGGCTACGGCCAAGTAATGGTTGGGATTCATCAGACCCGCGGAGGGCGTGACGATCCCGTGGCGGTCAGAATCGGGATCGTTGCCGAAGGCCACCTGGTATTTGTCCTTTAATTTTACCAGACCGGCCATCGCGTACGGGCTGGAGCAATCCATACGAATCACGCCGTCGTGGTCCACGGTCATAAACGAAAACGTGGGATCGATGACGGGATTGACCACCGCGATATCGAGCCCATAGGCCGAATTAATTGGTTCCCAGTACGGCCGTGCGGCGCCGCCGAGAGGATCGACGCCCATTTTGAGGTGAGCGCCGCGAATGGCGTCCATGTTCACGACATTCCGCAGGTCGTTCACATACGGAAGGACAAAATCCTGCTGGTGCGTGGTGTTGGCTTTCATGGCTGCAGAAAACGGCACGCGCTTCACTCCGGCATTTCCGGCGCGCAGCAGTTCGTTGGCGCGGTCCTGCATCCATTTGGTGATGTCCGTGTCGGCGGGACCGCCGTTCGGCGGGTTGTACTTGAAGCCGCCATCGCGGGGCGGATTGTGCGACGGCGTGATGACGATGCCGTCGGCAAGATGGTCTTTACGGCCGTGATTGTGAATCAGGATGGCGTGCGAGATTACGGGGGTGGGTGTGACGCCGTCGTTGCTCTGGATAACGGTCTCCACGTCGTTGGCGGCGAGCACCTCGAGAGCGGTGCGCTGCGCTGGGCCGGAGATGGCGTGGGTATCTTTGCCCATAAACAAGGGGCCGTCGATGCCGTTGGCGTGACGGTATTCGCAGATCGCCTGGGTGATTGCCAAAATATGCGCCTCGGTGAACGTTCCGACGAAGGGAGTGCCGCGATGGCCGCTGGTGCCGAAGCTGACCAGTTGGTTCGGGTCGTTCACATCGGGACGCCGTTCGTAGTAATCGCGCTCCAATTTCGCCACATCGATGAGCATGCCTTTGGTGGCGGGCTTACCGGCAAGGGGCGAAACGTCCTTGGCTTGCGTGGCTGCTTCTGGCATACAGACTCCCTAGTAAACTTCGCTAGCTAACTTCACTACTGAACTGGGCAAGGCGCTGCTTTCCAGATCTCCGCATTATATTGGGCGATGGTGCGGTCGCTGGAGAAATATCCGGAGCCGGCAATATTGAGAATGGATTTTCGAGCCCAGGCCTGGTGGTCGCGACACAGATCGGAAAGGCGCTGGTCCGCGTCGAGATAAGATTTCAAGTCCGCCAGGTGCATATAAAAATCTCCATGGGTGAGAAGCGTATCGCGCAATGGAGCGAAAACGCCAGGCTCGTTGCGGCTGAAATAGTCAGAGAAGATCAAATCGAGTGCGGCACGGGTCTCCGGTTCGTGGTCGTAATGCCAGTGAGGATTGTACCAGCCACGGCTATCGGCGACCTGTTGCGCGGTGAGCCCGAAGAAGAAGAAATTTTCTTCGCCCGCGGCTTCGGCCATTTCGATGGTGGCGCCATCGCGGGTGCCAATGGTTAGCGCGCCGTTCATCATGAATTTCATGTTGCTGGTGCCGCTGGCTTCGTAGCCGGCGGTGGAAATCTGGTTGGAGACGTCGCTGGCGGGGATGAGACGCTCGGCCAAGGTCACGCGATAGTCCGGCAAGAACAAAACTTTCAATCGCCCTTTGACGGCCGGATCGCCGTCGATGGTGCCCGCGAGATTGTTGATGAATTTGATGATCAGCTTGGCGAGCTGGTAGGCCGGTGCGGCTTTTCCAGCGAAGAAGAAGGTGCGCGGCGGCATCTCCAGATTGGGATTCTCGCGCAGGCGATTGTAGAGCACCACGATGCGAAGGGCGTTCAGTAATTGGCGCTTGTATTCATGGATGCGCTTCACCTGCGAATCGAAAATGGACTGCGGGTCGACGGTAACGCCCGAGGTGGTTTTCAGCCAGTCTGCGAAGTGGGTCTTAGCTTCCGTTTGCGCTTTCAGGAAAGCGGAACGAAAACCGGCATCTTCCGCGAGGGGCTTTAGACGCACAAGTTCGCTCAGGTCGGCGATCCATTGGTCGCCGATAGCTTCGCTGATGACGTTGGCGAGGGGCGCGTTGCAGAGCCGCAGCCAGCGGCGCGGGGTAACGCCATTGGTTTTGTTGTTGAAGCGCTCCGGGAAGATTTGCGCCAAATCTTTTACGGTTGTGGTGCGCAGGAGCTGTGAATGAATAGCTGCAACACCGTTGGTGCTGTGCGAGCCTACGATGGCAAGATTCGCCATCCGCACCTTGCGAACCGGACCTTCTTCGATCAGGCTAACGCGTGAAACCAGCCCTTCATCACCGGGGACTTTCTTGCGGACGTCGTCGAGGAACCGGCGATTAATCTCATAGATGATGTCCAGATGGCGGGGAGCAACGATACCGAACCAGGCGACCGGCCATTTTTCGAGAGCTTCGGGAAGCAGGGTGTGGTTGGTGTAGGCACAGGTTCGCTGGGTGATGTCCCAAGCCTGGTCCCAGTCGAGATGCGCGTCGTCGAGCAGGATACGCATGAGTTCGGGAACTGCCAAAGTGGGATGGGTGTCGTTGAGCTGGATGGCGACTTTTTCGGGGAAGGCATTCCAGTCGCGGTTACTCTGGTTGAAGCGGCGGACGATGTCGGCGAGCGAACAAGCGACCAGAAAATATTCCTGCACGAAGCGCAGCGCCTGGCCGAAGCTGGTGGAGTCGTCGGGATACAAGACGCGAGTAATGGATTCGGCAGCAAGCGTTTCGGCCAGAGCGCCGACGAAATCGCCGCTACTGAACTGCTGAAAGTCGAAAAAGTCTGGAGCCGCAGCGGCCCACAGGCGAAGCGTGTTGATGTTTTTTCCGCCGTAGCCGACGATGGGGCGATCGAAGGGCATGCCGTAAAGGTAGGAATCGCGGCCGGCGATGGCGCGCAGTGCACCGTCGCGCAAGATAAACGAGCAATTCAGTTTCACCCTCACGCGAACGTACGGGCGGGCGACTTCCCAGGGGTCCGGGTGGCGCAACCAGTTATCGGGTACTTCGTGCTGCCAGCCGTCGCGAATGGTCTGTTTGAACATGCCGTATTCGTAGCGCAGGCCGTAGCCCATGGCAGGAAGCTGCATGGTTGCCATTGAGTCCATGAAACAGGCGGCCAAGCGGCCCAGACCGCCATTCCCGAGCCCTGCATCAGGCTCCTTTTGCACCAGCGCGAGCCAATTCACGTCCTTTTCGTTGACGACTTCCTTGAGCAGCGGATCGAGCAGGAGGTTCGTCAGGTTGTTGGTCAGGGAGCGGCCGATGAGAAATTCCATCGAAAGGTAGTAAATACGCTTGGGATCGGCGTTGTGGTATGTCCGGCGCGTGAGCACCCAACGTTGCGTCAGGATGTCGCGGACAGAGCGAGCGAAGGATTCAAAGTGCTCGCGGTCGTTGGTCGCGTCAGGATCCTTGCCGTTATCGAAGAGCAGGTGGCGCTGGTAGAGGTTATGGAGCGCGAAGGCGAAATCCGTTGGGCTCATACCGTACTGAGCGGCCAGCTTTGTCAGGTTTTCAGACCCGTTCAGTTTTGAGATGGCAGCCATCTTCTCGGAACTCATAGACGCCCCCTTAGGCGCTTGCGCGTGGGTGCCTTGCTTAGGGTTGGATGCAACACCGGCGGCGGGGTCTCGTAATTTTTTACAGCTCAAATCCGGACGGCCTAAACCGGGAGTTTTGCGCAAATGCGCTATGCGGAAAATAAGACAAAGACGTAAAATCTCGGTTACTCGTGCGTATCCATCGTATGGCGCTGACACTGTGGCTGGCCGGAGCGCTGGCCTTGGGCGCGCACGCGCACGCGGTACCGCAGGCAGTCAATAGCGACGTACAGGCAGCTTATCAGGCGGGAGCTACGGCAGCTGTAAATAAGGATTTCCGGAAGGCGGAGGCGCAGTTCGAGAAAGTGGTGCAAATGGCACCGCAGATCGAAGAGGGCCACAGCTCGCTGGGAGCGGTACTGATTCAACTCGGGAAGTATCCGCAGGCGATTTGGGAACTGGAACAAGCGCTGGCGCTGCGGCCAGGCGACGTTGCGGCACAGAACAATCTGGCATGGGCGTATCAGCAGACGGGAGCGAACCAGAAGGCGCTGGCGTTGTACGAAAAGATGGAGGCAGAGGCGCAAGCACGGCCGGCTGCGGATTCTTCGCACACCTTGTCGCCATCCGTATTGTCGGCTTACGCGCAATCGTTGGCTGCCACGGGCCAGATTTCCGCGGCAATCAGCAAGATGAAGATGGCAGTCGCGGAATCGCCTCGAAGCGCGGAGTTGCATGATTCATTGGGGTCACTGTACGCGCAGCAACACAGTTGGTCCGAGGCAGCTGCGGAATTCCAGCAAGCGGTTCAAGTAAATCCCGAGCTCGCGTCAGCGCACCTGCATTTAGGAGTGGCACTCGTCGCTGAGCAGAAGACGCCAGCGGCAATCTCTGAGTTGGCCCTGGCGAATCAGTTGAGCCCGAACAACGCGATGGTCGCTACAGAGCTTGGCAAGGCATATGTCGCAAACGGCGAGCAAGATAAGGCCATATCCGAATTCCGGCGTGCGCTCAAGCTCGAACCGAGACATCTCGATGCCAAATTCCAGTTGGCGGCGGCGTTGCAGAATAGTGGTGACAACGCGGACGCTCTGCCCTTGCTGCGCCAGGTGGTTCAGGCGAATCCCAGGAATTCGGAAGCCGTCGCCAGCCTGGGCTTGGCGCTGCTGGTCACCGGCGATGCGAAGGATGCCATCCCATACCTCGAACGGACGCTCAAGCAGAAACCGAGTGACGCAGTGGCGCATGAGAATCTTGCCGCCGCTTACCTGCAAATGAACGAACTCGATGAAGGCGTTCGCGTGCTCAGCGCCGGACTGAAACAACATCCTGACAGCTTTCAACTGCATTACAACTTGGGGCTGGCTCTCAAGCTGAAAGATGACAATGCCGGTGCAATTCCGGAACTGGAAGCCGCGGCCAAGCTGAAGCCTTCGGCGCACGAGCCGCACTACACACTGGGCATCCTTTATATGCAGGACGGGCGCTATGACGATGCGGCGCGGGAGCTGTCGTTAGCGATGAAGCTGCATCCGGATAACCCCGACGGCTGGGCAACGCTCGGGAGCTTGTACCGCAAGATGAACAAGTTACCGGAAGCCGCGGACGCCCTCCGGGAGGCAATTCGGCAAACGCCGGACCAGCCGGACCCGCACCTGACGCTGGCAGGTGTACTTGGCGAGGAGGGTGACGCGGCCGGGGCCGCTGCCGAGCGCAAGAAAGGCGCGGATCTGGAGCGGGTGGTGATGAGACACCAGCGAGCGACGGTAACCACCAACTCGGGAAATGCGCTGTTGCAAAAAGGGCAAATTGGCGAGGCCATTGAGCGCTACCAGCAAGCACTCGCCGACGATCCGGATTACGCAGAGGCACATCGCGGGTTGGCGAAGGCGTTGGATCGCCAAGGGAAAAGCGCGGAGGCAGAGGCGGAGAGGCAAAAGGCGCAGCAATTGGCGAAGCCCTAATAAGGTAGGGCGACTTTTCGTGAGAGCAAGTAGCAGCCGCTTCCGGCGCCCTAGGCGGTCCTTACCGTACGGTGGGGCATTTACAGCGCGCCCGGGATGCGCTATATAGGAGGGCACCTTATTGCTGCCAGAATACGCCAATTCTGGGAGACGGGACGGGGTGCCGGTTCCGTGTAAGTTGCAAAGTTCGTAGTCCCGCGCTTCTCGAAACGAAGCGGGCAGGTAAGTGCAATGAAGTTTTCCATCGCTCGGTTCATTGCGGTAATGGCGGCCCTTACTGCGTTGCTTATCGGAACCTTCCGGTTAACAACGTACGCGCAATCTCCACAAAATCCATTCGGCGACGAATACTCCGACCAGGCCCGAAAATCCTTCGACTTTCGCTTTGGCAAGGACAATTTTTCGCTGCCCGGGAATGCCGCGACGGTGGACAATCAGTTCATCCAGTCCGGTGCGTTTCCAACCGCGGAGTATTGTGGGCATTGCCACGAAGAGGCGTACCATCAGTGGCGGCAGGCGCTGCATTCCAATTCGTTTCGTACGCCTTTCTATCGCACCAGCGTCAACATTTTGATCCGCACCAAGGGCATTGAATTTTCGCGGCACTGCGATAGCTGCCACAATCCCATTGCGGTGGTTTCCGGCGCGCTGACACAGGATTCGCAGGTGGATCGCTCGTTCGATAAAGATGGGCTGACCTGCACGACGTGCCATGCCATCCAGGGCCTGCAGTCCACCTCAGGCAACGGTGGTTACATCCTGGGCGTGCCTGCCGTGATGGTGGACGAGAACGGCCAGCGCATACCCGGCGAAGTACCGTTCGGAGACATTTTCGAGCATCCCGAACGGCACTCGGCAGCGGTGATGAAGCCGTTCTATCGCACTGCGGAATTTTGCGCCGCTTGCCACAAGGCGAACCTGCCGAATCCGCTGAACGACTACAAATTTATTCGAGCGTTCACGGTTTACGACGAGTGGCAGAACTCGAAGTTCTCGCACCGCAATCCGCTGACGTTTTATACCGCGGATTTTACGACCTGCCAGGACTGCCACATGCCTCGCGGGGAAACCACGCTGCACGATTACGGGGCAAAATCGGGCAAACTGGCATCGCATCGCTGGCTGGCGGGCAATACGGCGGTGCCTTTTTACTACGGTTTTGATGAGCAACTGCAAAAGACCATCGAGTTTTTGAAGTCCGGAAAATATCTGAACGTCGACATTTTTGCATTGAAGAAGTCCAGCGACGACAAGCTGATCGCGCCGCTCGGGTCAGTGCCCTTCCAGATTGCGCCGAATGATTTGCTGGAAGCGTACGTAGTCATTCAGAACAAGAATATTGGGCACTCGCTGATTCCCGAAGTGCGTGACCTGTATGAGGGGTACGTTGAGGTGGTGGTGAACGACGCGGCTGGAAATGAGATTTACCACAGCGGCTTCTTGAAGCCGGACGGGATGCTGGATACGCGCGCGCACAGTTTTACCAATCGTCCCGTTAATCCGTCCGGGGACTTTGTGGACAATCACAAGGTCTGGACGATCCACTCGGTGGCCTACGACAATTCGATCCAGTCGGGACGTTCGGCACTGGTGCGTTATGAATTCCGCGTGCCACCGGACGCGAAGGGTCCTTTGAGCATTACGGCGCGCGTGAATTACCGGCACCTACGGCAGAGTTATTTGAACAATATTTGGGGTCCGGATCATCCGCTTTATCCGGTAGTCGAACTTGCTTCTCGCACGCGCGAAGTAAATTTGGGCGACAATCCACCGACCCCTCCGGCGGCCAACGACAATCAGGATTGGATGCGCTGGAACAATGTGGGGATCGCATCCCTCGATGAACTGCAGCATGCAGACGCCATCGCGGCTTTCGAGCAGGTGGTGAAGTTGCGGCCTGACTACGAAGATGGCTACGTTAACCTGGGACTGACGTATATCGACTGGGAAAAATACTCGGAGGCGCGCGCACCACTGGAAAACGCGCTGAAACTACATCCAGACTATGCCCGGGCGCTGTACTATCTGGCGCTGGTCGAACTCCGCGAAGGGCACCCGGAGGCGGAAGTTGCGGATTTGCAGAAGGTGGTAGAGCAGTTCCCACAATCCCGTGATGCGCGGCGGGAGCTTGGCATCGCGTATTATCAAGGGCACCGCACCGACGAGGCCATCGCGCAGTTTCAGGCGTTGCAGGCCATTGATCCCGATGATCTTGCGGCGCACTACAATTTAGCGATTCTGTACCGGCGCAAAGGCATGAAGGCGGAAGCCGCCACGCAGGCCGCTTTGTATGCGACCAAGAGAATCGATCCGGAAGCGCCGACGTATTCCCTGGATTTCCTGCGCAAGCACCCGGAGATTTCCACCGAAAGCGTGCCGTGGCACATGCATACAGATTTGAAGCCCGCGGAGTCCGCTTCCACGGGAGCGGTCAGTTGCGGTACCGGTCAGCGTTAATTCGGAGGAAGAGTGTCTCGTTCGGATCGCCGTAAGTTTCTTCGTTCGTTAAGCCGTACTGCACTGATACTTCCCTTTGGGGATCTTCTTATACTCGCGCAGCAACAGCAGCAGAACCCCAGCAAACCGAAAATCGGCCCCATCGAGCGCAGCTACGACGCCAAGCCCGCGCCGCCTCCGCCAGGACCGAAATCACCGATTGAGGGCACGCCGCTTGGAGTGAGTTTTGCGGATGTGGTCAAAGGCTCGGGTCTGGACGTGGAGACGATTTACGGTGGGGTCGGCAAGAACAAATATTTACTCGAAACCACCGGTTGCGGACTGGCGTTCTACGATTACGACAACGATGGTTGGGTGGATGTGTTCCTGGTGAATGGCTGGCGACTGGAAGGATTCGCCAAAGGTCAGGAGCCACACTGCCGGCTGTTCAAGAACAATCGCGACGGAACGTTTACGGACGTGACCAAGGGTTCCGGGCTGGAGCTGCGCACGGGTTGGGGGCAGGCCTGTTGCGTGGGCGACTACGATAACGACGGCTGGGACGATCTGTTTGTCACGTATTACGGGCAAAACGTCTTGTATCACAACAACGGAGATGGAACCTTCACGGACGTAACGCAACGTGCCGGTTTGATTCAGGCGGGACCGAAGACGCGCTGGAACAGCGGCTGTACCTGGGTGGATTATGATCGCGACGGGCACCTGGATTTGTTCGTGGCCAATTATGTGGACTTTGATCTGAAGACCGCGCCCCTGCCGGAGGAAGGCCCGTGCACATACAAGGGAATCACGGTGGCGTGCGGACCTCCGGGGCTGGAGGGTGGAAAAAACATCCTTTATCACAACAACGGGAATGGGACGTTCACGGATGTAAGCGAGAAGGCCGGAATGTGGAACGCTGTCGGCACCTACGGGCTCAGCGTAGCGGCCTCGGACCTCGACAACGACGGCTGGCCGGACATTTACGTGGCGAACGATTCCGCGCCGGCGACGCTCTATTTGAACCAGCACGACGGGACCTTCAAGGACGTGGCCATCGAAAACGGCGCAGCGCTTTCGGCGGAAGCGAAGCCGCAGGCGGGCATGGGCGTTTCGATTGGCGACTACAACCGCGATGGTAACTTTGACATTGTAAAAACGAACTTTGCGGGAGATACCGATTCGCTCTATACCAACCTCGGCGACGCGGTTTTCGAGGACCGGACATATCCGAGCGGGTTGGGCGTCAACACGCGACTGCTCGGCTGGGGCGTGGGTTTCTTTGATATGGATAACGACGGCTGGCTCGACATTCTGATGTCCAACGGGCATGTGTATCCGGAGGTGGATAAGTCCAAGGCGGACCTGAAGTACGCGGAACACAAATATCTGTACCGTAATTTGCGTAACGGACGATTTGAGGAGGTCACAAATCAGGGCGGTCCGGGAATCATAGAGAGTGCTCCAGCGCGAGGCTGCGCTTTTGGGGATTACGACAACGATGGAGACATCGACATCATTGTGAATTGCGTGAACGCAATTCCCCAGCTTTTGCGCTGCGATTCCACGCTGAACCGGAACTGGATCAAAATCAAACTGGTAGGCATGAAATCGAATCGCACAGGGATTGGCACGCGCGTGATTGTTACTGCCAAGACGCTGCCCACGGCGGAGAAACCCCTGGCACAAATGGACGAGCTACGCAGCGGCGGGAGCTACTATTCGCAGAATGATATGCGCATGCACTTCGGCCTCGACCGGGCGACCAAGGTGGATAGCGTGGAGCTACGCTGGTTGAGCGGCCAGGTGGATCAATTGAAAGATCTCGATGTGAACCGGCTGTATGTGATTCAGGAAGGCGGGAAAATCCTGAAGTCGGAAGCGTTGAAGCCGGCGACGAAATCGTGAATTCGGGCGCGAAGGGCTAGATGCGAACGGTCCACAAAATGCTCCTCGGTCTGGTGCTCTTGCTGCCTACGATCAGCCACGCGCAGGCGAAATGTCCGTGGTTGACGGAACCTACTGCGCGCGGTGTTCTCGGTGGACCGGTAAAAACCACCGTTACGTTGACCGAGAAGCACGAAGGGGTCTGCGAATTCTCGCGACATCAAGGCTCGACGCTTCTTCAGCTGCGCATCTCCGTGGAAATCATGACGGATATTCCCAGGCAATTTTCGGCTTATCTGGCCCAATGCCCGCCGAAGAGCGCCCCCGTGACAGCGATTGGCAACCAGGCGATTAGCTGTAGTTTGCAAGACCAAGGCGACAGGTATGCAGAGAAGATCGTGAGCCGGGTTCGCGATCAAGCCTTCGTGGTCACTTTGAGCTCCGGCACAGAGAACGATGCCTCGATGACACCGCAAATGCGTAGCGAGAAGGCGCATCTTGTTGCCGAGCAAGTCGCGGGCATCCTGTTTTGAGGAAACCTCCAGCTGCAATCTTCAGGCTCCCCGGGGGGGTAGTTCCGTCCATTTGCGCGTGGACCAAGGGGTGCAATGCAACAGTCTGGCTCGGCTGCCGCCTCGTATTTTCTGTGAGTTACTGAGGGCGCGCGGCGATTTCGGACCTTCGCTTTTGTTTTGATGTCCAAGAGATCGGGCCAAGGGGTCCGGCTTCCTTTCGGCGCGACCCGCATGGAGTTCCACAACTCGCTACCGACTATATCCGATACCGATGGGGGTTGTCTGCCCGCACAATGGGGCCGGGCCGGTCGTGCAATGTCCGCTGGGTGACGGTGGGGGTAGTATTTTTGGCCAAAGGTGACAGAAATCACTGCGAAACGTTACTCTCTTGTTAAAGTCTGAGTCACCACCCTGCACGGACGCGCTCTCCACGCCCAAGCAGTCGCGGAATATCCTTCGATAGACCTGAGAGACTGCAGAGGTTCCCTATGCGGACTTCATTCCTACCAATGCCCACAGGTGCGGCGCTGACCCGCTGCCTGCTTTGTTGCGTTGCGGTTCTGGCTGTCTGTCTTCCTGCCATGGCGCAAGATTATTCCATCAATCGGTACACCCTTTACACCGGTTTCGACTATATGAGCAGCCCCACCCGTAACCTGACGGAGCGTGGATTTGACGTCGACTTCGGGGTTACAGTAAAGCCGTGGCTCGGGCTGGGCGGAGATTTCGGGGCCTTTGGCAATAACATCATCAGCGGCAACGGCACGATCAACGGAACTGAAACTGTGTATGCGCCCGGGGTTGCGAAGCTGGGTGTGAATCCAAGCATCATTCATGTACCTTTTTCGTCAACGACGTACATCTTCGCGGTGGGTCCACAATTCTACCTGCGCAAGTGGAAGTGGATCACCTTTCTGGGTCGTCCTGGATTCGGGGGGATTCACGAATCGGCAAACCTGACCTTTCCGCCGCAGGTAGCTCCTCTCTTCGAAGCGCTCGGGGTCGTACCGCCTAATCCCCATCAGACCGATACCACCTGGTTCATAGGTCTCGGTGGCGGATTCGACCTTAACGTTTCGCGTCACGTGGGGATTCGCTTTACGGGCGACTGGGTGAATACCCATTTGTTCTCGAGTTTGCTCACAAACCGGCAAAACTATGCGCGGTTCACGGTTGGCCCAACCTGGCGCTGGGGCAGCCTGCAATAACACTTCCGTCGGCGCATTTACGTTGTTTAGCCGACGGCCAGTAGCCTTGCGCGCTGACTCGTGCGACTGGAAAGCGTTCCGGCCATGGAACTCAATACCCTCAACGAGATTTTCTCCGGCATCGTAGGCCGGACGCACTCGCGCCTGATGATGGTTCGGGAAGGCGCGGAATGGCTCCCCATCAGTTCGCAACAGTTGCGGCGTTACGTAATGGCTACCGCAAAGGCGCTTCGCAGTTGGGGAATTGAAAAACGGGATCGCGTCGCCATCCTGAGCGAGAATCGCCCCGAGTGGACTATCGTAGACTTCGCCTGCTTGCAGCTTGGCGCAGCCGTAGTGCCGATTTATTCCACGCTTACCGCCCAGCAAATAGCCTACATCTTGTCGGACTCCGGCTGTCGCGTGGCCTTCGTGTCCACCGCACAGCAACTGGACAAAGTACTGTCCATCCTTGATCAGACTTTGCTGGAACGCGTTGTGGTCATGGATCACCTCGAAGGCTCGAACGCCATTTCAATGCACAACGTGATGCAGCAGAGTTGCAACGCCGAAGAGGAAGCGCAGTTGGAAGCGCGTGCCGAGTCGATCGCCGCGGACGATTTGGCTTCTATCATCTACACCTCTGGCACAACCGGAATTCCCAAAGGGGTGATGCTCACACACGGCAATCTCACCGCGAACATTCGCTATTCGCTCAGTGGTTTCGACGTTGGTCCGGGCCAGATCAGCGTTTCTTTTCTGCCACTGTCCCATGTGACCGCGCGCCACGCGGATATCGCGCTGCTGCATCGCGGCGTCACGCTGGCCTATTGCCCGTTTATCGAAAGCTTGCCGGAGGTGCTGTTGGAAGTGCGGCCGCACATCCTGGTTGCCGTGCCGCGGGTTTACGAGAAGCTCCACGGGCAGGTGGAGCGGAATCTGAAAGGGTTCGCGAAGCAGGCGATTTACCGATGGGCCCTTTCCGTCGGCCGGGCGCATATTCAGGAGATTCTCGCGGGTAAGACGCCCAGATCGCCGGACTGGAAACTGGCCAATCAGCTTTTGTATGCAAAAGTACGGGCAAAGCTCGGCGGCAACGTGGAAATTTTCGTTTCAGGTGGAGCGCCCTTGGGGACAGAGCTGGCCGAATGGTTCGCAATCATGGGAATTCGTATCCACGAAGGTTATGGGCTCACCGAAACGTCTCCCGTGATTGCGCTGAATTGTCCGCTCGCGCACAAACTTGGCACCGTGGGCCGGCCGCTCCCCAACGTCGAGGTGCGCATCGCCTCCGATTCCGAGATTCTGGTGCGTGGCCCTTCGATCTTCCGGGAATACTGGAAGCAGCCGGAAGAGACTGCCAACGCCTTTGTCGACGGCTGGTTCAAAACCGGAGACATCGGCAATATCGACGAGGAAGGGTTCCTGTCGGTAACCGACCGGAAGAAGGATCTGCTCAAAACCTCCGGCGGCAAATTCATCGCGCCGCAACCCATTGAGAATTCCCTAAAGCTGAACTCGCTGATTGGATCCGCGGTGGTGCTGGGTGACCGCCGGAAGTTCCCGTCGGTGATTATTTCTCCGCAGTTTGCGCTGCTGGAGGAATGGGCGCGCGCCAATCACGTTT
>Ga0335078_10010362_pt1 | contig 13796 bp, 21 predicted proteins | sample Lox_Sample_32_FD_206711 | JGI IMG/M metagenome (GOLD analysis project Ga0335078, IMG submission 206711) | Soil microbial communities from Loxahatchee National Wildlife Refuge, Florida, United States - Lox_Sample_3.2 | ecosystem: Environmental > Terrestrial > Soil > Wetlands | place: USA...
CGCCGGGTTCCGCTTGAGCTGCCCGTCGGCGACCGCCAGCTCAAAGCACCCTTGCAAGATCAGGTAGCAGCCCGCCGCGGTCGAGTTCCCGAACGCGCTCCCGAGGGTGACGAGAAACGCCTGGATGTCGCTCGGCTTGATCGCCTTCACCTGGCGACGGCCGAACGCGGGCTCGACATGCAGCCGCCACAGCGACTCGTACCGGATCGCCGAGGAAGGGTCCACCGACCGCGACGCCAGCCACCGCTTCCCGACCCCGCGCAACAGCTCCCGGCCAGCCTTCGGATCCATGTAATCGCCGCGCTCGCGGTCGGTCTCCATGGCCTTCCAGTGCTTGTCCGCCGCGTCCTTGATGGCGAACGCCTGCGACTGCTCCCGGCCGCTCTCGTCATGCCAGACCGACAGCCATCGCTTGCCCTTGCCCCAGCGGGCGTTGCGCACGCGACGGACCGTGCCGCCCGGCTGCTTATCGGCCCGGGTCCACAGATCCTTGGTGAAGCCCATCAGGCCACATCCTCAACGTGCGCCATGTCAGTCCTCCAGCTCGCCGACCCACTTCAGCCCGGGCGGCAGTTCGGGCGGTTCGAGTTCGATCTCGCGGATGCCGAGGCGGATGTCGCGAAGCGCCCGGACGGTGAGGGTCAGCATCCGCTCTTCGGTGGTCTTCTGCCCGCTGTGCTGGCCGGCTGCCGCGGCTAGGTAGCCGGCCCGGGTGGCGTTGGCGGGCAGTTCCGATACCAGCTGCTGGTGGTCGCGGAACATCGACCCGGCTGACCTGCGGTAGGCGGGGCCGATGGCGCCGTCCGGGCCGGGGGACGCCTCGTCGGCCCACCACCGGGCGGCGTCCCACGGTGGCGCGGTCTTGCCAGGCAGGTATTCGACGGAGGCGGCGTGGCCGACCGGGTACAGCAGCAGGACCGGCGCGGTGTCCAGCGCGGCGGCGAGCACGGCGAGCTCGGCGGTGCTGACGGCCTCGCGGCGGCCGTGCTCGAGCTTGACCAGGACCGGGCGGGTGATCTCGGGCATGCCCAGCTCGGCGCACCGCTCGGCGAGCTGCTGCCCGCTCATGCGGAGAGCGGCGCGGCGCTGCGCGATCCGGCGGCCGATCTCAGCGGCTTCCCGTGCTGCCCAGCTTTGGTCCATGAGGAAACACTAACGGCAAGCAATGGAGCTTGACAATCCACGATCCTCAATGCCTACTCTGGTGCGCGGAGAGTCATATGCTGGGGAGAGTGGATCGTGATGGACCAGCTGCCTGAGTACCTCACCATCGACGAGGTCGCCGACCGCTACCGGACCACCGTCGCGACACTGCGTTACTGGCGGTACCTGGGCACCGGCCCGCAGGCCGTCAAGTCCGGCACCCGGCTGCTGTACCCGGCCGCGGCGATCAGGCGCTACGACGCGGAACTGCTCGCCCAGGCGGGGCAGGGAGCCGCCGGCCGCGGCAGCAGCCCGGGCCGGCGCACGGCGTAGCCGTCCCTGCTCCGAACAGGCAACCAGGAGGCAGGCCATCATGACGGATCACGATGACAGCGGCGGTCAGGCCCGGCCGCTGACCTACGACGACGCCGATTCGGTCTACCGGGATGACTTGCTGAGCGCTGGGCGTGACCGCTACGCCGAGCTGAGCGACCGGGACCTGGACGCGGGCGTGGTGGCGACGCTGCGCGAGCGCGGGGAGTTCGACCCGGGCAATCCCGGCCACCGATCGCTCGCCGAGCGCGAGCCGCTGACCGCGGCCGAGCACCTGGAGCACATGGCCATCGGCGAAGCCCTCGCCCGCTATTACCGGCATCCGTCGATGCTCGATCGCGCCGTGAAGGCCGGAGCGAGCTGGGAGGAGGTCGGCGCCGCCCGCGGCACGAGCGCCGAACAGGCCCGTTGCGACTACCGCGCATGGGCCGACGGCCAGCATCACCTGCTTACCTGGAGTGGCGGCCGGTTCGGCATGAGCGACGCCGACTACGCGGCGGCGTATGCCCGGTCGGCCGACACCGAGACTTATCCAGGCGGGTGAGCGACCCGGCCATGATCGGTATCCAGGCAGGTGCCGCGAAGGCGTATGCGGCCGGGCACCCGGTGCTGTGCGCCCACGCTGACCAGGACGGCCAGGGCTCGCACTGGCTGGGGCCGGGCGAGCGGTGCGCCGGTCTCGGCCGGGCAGAGGCGGACCGGGAGGCCGGGTCTTGAGCAGCAAGCGGGTCAGCGAGATGACCGATGCTGAGATCCGGGCCATGGCCCGGCCGAGACCGGCGCGCCGTCACCCGGCTGAGATGACCGCGGACCGGCTGCTGCATGCGTATGAGCGCTGGTCTGACCGGCTGACTGGCGCCGAGGGCCTGGCTCGGCACCGTGTGCCGTGCCCTGACGCGGATCGCCGGGGAAGACCAGGGGGCCGGGCGGTGAGCGCCAGCGAGCGGCCACAGCAGGCGCCCCGGCCGGTGCCGCCGAATGTGCGCCAGGCTTGGTCGTACGTGCGGGACTGGTCATGGCAGTCCCCGCTGCGGCTGCGCGGCGAGCACCCCGAAGGCACCGGCGCCTACCTGATCGTGATCGAGGATGGCCCGGATCGCCCGCGGTACATCGGCCAGGGCATCGGCCCGGGTACCAGCGCCGGGCGAACCAGCGAGATCTACGCGGACCTGCACGTGCACCTGGCGCGCACCATCGCGCACGAGACGGCCTGCCTGGACGGTGCCCCGGTGCGCGCCGATCATGACCACGACCGGTGCCGCTTTTGCGGGCTGCTGGCCGCCGAGCACGAGGTACCCGGCGACGATGGTGCGACGTACCAGGCCACCCACGTGACGGGCCCTGGCACCCCGGCCGTGACGACCGCGGAGGCCGAAGCCGCCATCGACGTCGAGCTAGCGGCAAACAAGCGCCGGGCGCACCCGGCGGCCAGCCGCCCCGGCGATGAACCGGGGGCCGGGCAGTGAGCGAGAACACCGACTATGCCCGGGCGCTCGCCCGTCACGTCAAGGCCGCGCTGCTGCACCTGCGCGCCGCCGAGGACCTGGCCGAGCTGGCGGGCATCGACATCTACGCCAGCGAGCACGACGTTCCCGCCGCCGGCCTGATCCGCGCCGCGGGGGAGGCCCTGGAGGACCTGGACGCGTGGGCGGTCAACAACGCCTCCGCCAGCCACGCCGAACGCGCGGAAACCTACGCGCACACCGAGCGGTGGTGCCACGCTGAGGGCGGGTCGCTGCCTGCCGGGTCGTGGCCGCGGCCGCAGCCGGGTACCGCGCGCCTCGCGGATTCCCCGGGCTTCCGCGCGCTCACCGCTGACCTTGGCCTGGACGGCGAACGGGAGGCCGGGCAGTGAGCGGCGATCCGCAGCCGGCTGACGGCGCCGACCTCGCCGAGGGAATGACCTTCGAGTCCGGCGGCCGCGCTTACACGATCAAGGGCATCGCCGCCGCGCTGGAGGGTGGCAGCCGGCGGAACGCATATGTCTGCGATTCCGCGGGCACTCCGGGTGCTCTGGCGGTGTACCGCGGGTGACGTACCCGGTGCTGGACGATGCCCCGGGCCGGCGCGAAGCGGAGGCCGGGCAGTGAGCGCGGCCGCCGGGGCGGGCGGGGAGGACGACGCCGCGCGCATCTCCCGCCGGTTCCTTGCGTCCGTGCGCGAGGGCGACATCGCCCTGGCGCGCGTCCAGCTGTTCGCGCTGGACGACGTCTTGCATCACGAGCCCTGGCGGGACCTGAACGAGCTGGAGGCGGGGAAGGCGGCACCAGGCCGGGAACCGGAGGCCGGGCAGTGAGGGAGAACACGAACTACGCCCGGGCGCTCGCCCGTCACGTCAAGGCCGCGCTGCTGCACCTGCACGCCGCCGGGGACCTGGCTGAGCTGGCGGGCACCGGCATCTACGCCAGCGAGCACGATGTGGCCGCCGCGGGCGACGCCGTGGAGGACCTCGACATGTGTGCGATCGGCAACGCCCGCAGTCGCGGTGCCGCACCCGCGGAGACATACGCGCACACTGAGCGCTGGTGCCAGTGTGAGGGCGGCTCGCTGCCTGCCCAATCATGGCCCCGCGAACCCGGGGACCGGCGACGCGATCGCCGCCAAGATCCGCAACGTGCTGCTCGCCTACTACATGCCGTTCGCGAACCATCCGGGGATCAGCATCAAGCTGCATGCCACGACGCTGTATAACTCGATCTTCTGGTTCGACGATGACATGCTGGTCAACCCTCACGTCTATGGTGTTCCCGCGCACTTCGCCCCGGTCTTGCACCTGCGGCATCTCAGCTCAGGGACCCTGTTCCAGACCTATGCGCGCAGCTTCGACCGGGTATGGGACCAGACCCGCAAGGCCTGGACCGGGCAGAAGGTGATCCACGTTGGGTGAGCGGATCGACTACCTCGACGATTCTGCTGCGCCGAAGGCCAACAGCATTGTCCCGTCAGCCAATGTGATCGTCGTCAACGACCAGGACGAGATCCTGATGATTCGCCGCACCGACAACGACAACTGGGCCGTCCCCGGCGGTGGCATGGACCTTGGCGAGTCGATCACCAATACGGCGATCCGCGAGACGCGGGAGGAGACCGGCATCGCCTGCGAGATCACCGGCTTGGTCGGCATCTATACCAGCCCGCGCCACGTGATCCGCTACACCAGCAACGACGAGGTCCGGCAGGAGTTCTCGATCGTCTTCACCGCCCGGCCCGTCGGTGGCGAGCTGCGGCCGAGCAGCGAGTCATCCGATCCTCAATGGGTCTCCCCTGCGACCGTACCGAGCTTGCAGATGCACCCGTCAATGCGCCAGCGCATCCAGCACTACCTCGACAAGAGGCCCGAGCCCTACCTCGGCTGAACCGCAAGCATCTCCTCAAGCCGCCCGGCGGTGATCAGGATCTCTGAGGCGGCTAGCTCCACGAATTGCGTCACCTCATGATCAGGACCGTACCGGCCGCGGATCTCAACAAGCCGGTCAGCAGGACGCACATAGTCGCCGCCAGGCCCGGTCGTCATGTCGCAGTAGAGCAACGCATCACTCGGCAACGGGTCGGCGGGGGAGAACTCCGACGCCAGCTCAGCGCCAAGACCCCGGACCTCTGCCTCAATCTGAGCACACGAGTGGTAGGCGACCAGGCTTACCACCTGCCCGTCCACGCCTGCGCGACGGAGGTAGCGCGCCCCGTCAAGCGGATGAAAACCGGTATCCACCAGCTCTGGGGCGTAGCCGATGTCATGGAGCCAGGCCGCCGCTACCAAGTCCTCAGGTAGCGCCAGTTGCTTGGCAACCCATCTGGCACGCCGGGCCACCGACCGGACATGCCGCCAGCGGCGCGGCAGCGCCTCCGCAAGCAACGTCTCAGCCAGCTGAGCCGAGCGATCAACATCCATCACACCCCGACAGTACGGCACCGACTCCAGCAAGCCTCCTCACAGGCCCTGCTGAGGCGACCTTTCAATTTGCGTCAGCACTTATGCTCGGACCAGGTCTGCATTCGGCGGCGAGGATTTATCTGGTGCGCTTCCGGGAGCGGGGCCGGAGAGGCGTGCTCTGTGCAGGCGGCCGCGGCCAGTAGGCAGGGTGCGGGCCAGGACGCAGTTGGTGGTCATGATGACCTGGATGAGCTTGGCGTCGATGCGCAGGGTGACGCGCTGCCTGGCGAGGTGGACCATGACGCTGACTTGCTTGCCGACGATGCCGACGCATCCGCCGGGGCCCACCAGGCGGGTGACTTCGATGATGGCGCCTGCGGGCAGCGGCCCCGGGCCGATGCAGTGGCCACTCGCCTCATTCAGATCAGCAGAGCACTACGAACTCAACAGCACATAGCACACGCATCCCGTTAGCCAGACGACAGCGAGCTGCCCCTGTCGGATACGGGCGAGCCTGACGGTCTTCACGTGATATTTGACGGTTCAGGCTTGAATCGATCCTGAGACGTCTAGACATTCCGGCGCAGCATCGACCGGCTGTTCGATCACTTGACGTAATTCAAATCACACTCGATCGTCAGAACATGACCAAAGCTCACCGGCTCAGGGCATGCTTGGGTACATGAGTGTAGTAAACGCTGCTGATGTGGCAGCTGATGCTGCGCCGGTCGATGCTGCGCCGGTTGATCCAGTTCATCTCGTTGAGCAGCGCGTCAGGGCCCTACTCGAAGCCGAGGACGTGCTTGCTGCTCGTCGAAGGACCAAGGCGGCCATACGAACCTCGCCGGGCAGGCCAGAACTTCTGTGGCTCCTTGCGGACGTGGAGTTTGCTGGCGGTGATCAGCAAGCGGGTGTGTCTTGCCTGGCAAAGGCAGTCAACGCCAGCGATTCGGATGCGGCAGCCGTCAGCAGACAGATACGAGTGCTGTCTAGCAACCAACTGTGGCGCGAAACATTGTTGACAGTTGAGCAAATCCCGGACACGATGCATGATCCGCTCATAAGAATGGCAGTCGGCAATTTCTACAAGATGCTGGGATGTCATGCGCATGCAGTCTATAGCTATGGAAGGCCTTCCGAGCTTTCTTCTGGTGCAAACGGGAACCGTTCCGAGCTTCTCTCCGATGCAAGAAGAAAACGCCGTATCTCCTGGCTACGTTCAGGGGGACCGTTCACATTTATACGCGGCCCGATCAAAAAGTGGGAGGACTCGAACCTATTCTCCTACCTTCGCAAAGGCCTATCACCCTCCTTTCAGCTAGATGGAGTGCTGGATCTGGACAGCCATCAAATGTACTCGCTGAAAGTCCGTTCGGAGAACGCCGAATACGAGTGGTGGTATCAGTCGGAGCTAGTGCTTACGGGCTTTCGCTGGTTGCTGCGACTGCTCCCCATAGTGGTCCTGCCGGTGTGGCTAGTCCTGTTCGCAATCGTCGATACAGTCAACTTCATATCCGGTCCGCCCGGTGCGTTGGGAGGAGCCGCAATCAGCGCGGGCGTTTCGCTCGGTATCGCCATCCTAGTAGTACGAAGCGAACTACGTAGTGACTTGTCTTTGCGGGTTGTGTTGCGGCCCACACTGTGGCTGTTTGCTTTCTTGTGTATCATTGCAGTATTGTCCGAGATTGCTGTGGCGGAAGGATACGACCATCAGGCCTTGCCAACCGCAGGCTGGTGGGCTTGGGTTGTCTTCGGGTTGCTCGTGTTGCCTGCCGTGTTCTTGGCTATGCTCATTTGGGCAACAATACTGACAGTACTTGGAGCACGGCGAGTCTGGAGTGTCGTGCGCAAGCACTGCCAGGCAATACTGCTTGATAAGCTTGTATCTACGCTCCGTGAAATGCAAATCCCATCACGTCAGCACGATCTCGAGCAACGCCTCCACTGGTCGGTAAATCTAGAGTGGGCTGCAAGGCGAGTTTCACGCAGCTTGCTGCCGCCGGAGTTTCTCGGTTATCTCACCCCGGTTTCAGCTGACTGGCTCAGGAGAAGAGCAGCTGGATGGGCTGAGGAATTGAGATATATGGCGCGAGAAGTAGTATCGTCAATTCCCGGAGCGCAAGCAAAGCTAGAGGCCAAATTGCGACACGAGATACGGTGCCTAGCCACCGGTGACTTTGGGGCATTGGCATGGCGGAAGCCCCCGTTATCTCCATCACGGCGAACTACTCTAGTCCGGAAGACAATCGAGATACTCAGGACGGCACTGGTAGCAGCACTTCCGCTCGGCGCCGTCTTGGTAGGCCAGGCAGCGCTACATTTCAGCACCGAAGTGTTCCGCTGGGCAAGCATCGCAACCGCAGCGTGGGCACTGTTGTATGTCATCGTCAGTCTTGATCCGGCAGTTCGCGACAAGATCGATACCGCGCGCAGCCTTGCCGATACAATTCGTGACGCGCGGAAGATTAACTTATCCAGTGGTCCGGTCGTACAACAAGTTGGATGATGTCCCTCGGACGTGTCCATTCGATCCCCTCGCACGCGTTCCGCGTCTAGCCTTGCGTGCCTTCCCCATGCCTAGCGTCGCCGACGGAAGCGTCGCCGACGGTGCCGCAGCTTCGTGTGAACGGGTGCCTGTCGTTTTCTTCTCTCGTCTTCTTCTCTGCAGCCAGGTTGGGCGGGTGGGTCAGGCGGCCCTCTTCATCTCAGTCCGCCCTCGCTTCTGCAAGGAACCAACACAGCGCTTGCGCTGCACGCTTGCGCTGCAACCGGGTGGCACCTCGGGTGGCACCTGCCGACTCCTCTGCCGACTCCTCTCTGGTGAGAACTTTCCTTACGTCTTTAAAGGCACGCCTTCGGCGCGCCGGGCCGTCCGGCCCCTGGCCGAGATCGGACGCGGAAGCGCGAGCGCATCGGGTATTGCGCAACGCGGCGGGCGGACCAGGCCAAGCCGGATGGGAGCGCGGGCAGCTCGCCGACTCCGGGGCGGCGGCCTGCCGCGCCCTGACGGGCGGGAGCCCTCCGGGCGCGGCGCCGCCGCCAGGTCAGCACGCCCGCACCCGCAGGCAAGCAGTCCCCGCCGTAACGCGTACCGATGACCGCGACCGCGGAAATGGCCATGCCGGTCGCCTCACGTCAGGCGTCCCGACCGCCGGGCGAAAGGTCACAGCGATCTGGCCGGAACGCCGCGCATTGTCCGGGGTGGCCCCTCCAGCGTCAAGGGCACCCGAAGATCCTTTCTGACCGCTTCGCAGAAAGGATCTTCGGGACCCGCCCTTGAGCGCCGGAGCCTCTGCCGCCCCAGCGGGCCTGACGGCAAGGGCCAGGCCAGAGGCCAGGCCCGATACACGCGCGGCGAACCTCTCGGTCACGTATCCTCATTTGCGCAGCTAAGACTAGGTATTGAGACCGGATAAGGGACGAAGCACCCAATTCAGTCGAAAACCTTCAGGGTGATGCCAATATGCCCGCATCCGCTCGCGGCACTGATGCGGCCGAGCTGGCGGAACGTGCAGACACTGCTAAGCCTGATGCTGAGTTGAAACAATTGCCGGCGTGGGACCCACCAGTCTTGCCCGAGTGGCAGAGGGATTGCAGACGCAATGGCGCAGCTATAGTATCCCTCTTTCTAGTCGCTCTACTGGCTTGGATTACTGCAAGCCAAACCTTCATAGTGCTGGAGGGCAGTAAGCTCGTTCATCCGTCATCTCTTAGTTGGCCACTTTATGTTTGTCTAGCAGGTATAGCAGCGGGTGGCTACGTCTTTGCAGCTGCAGACCGTAAATACCTGCCGATTCCCGGCCGTGAGTTTGAAAACCTGATCACAGTATGAAGTACAGCCTGTGGTTTCAGGAAGTCACCATAGAATGGCACACCTTCTCAGAAGAACCCGATACGCTATATGCGCAAGTAGGTATTTGGATCAGTAACGGAGGCCACGGATCGCCGATCGTTGTTGAGGTCGAAAAGCTCGATGTCGAAATGAATGGTGTTAATTCTCCGACAAGCAAGAACTTTCTCCCGTTGCGACTTCTGCCGAATCAGCGCAAGCGCTTCATGTCTGATCGCCTTGACAATTTGCCACATGGAAACACCACCGGTGTCGTGACCTATTCGCTGAAATATGGGCCCGTAAGTGGGTTTCCAGTTTATAGAAGGACGCACAAGGTTCGTTTTCAGCTAAGGATGCCCATAACTCCCCTGCTTATAAGAAGTGGCGTCGCGCCTGGGCTGACATGGACTGAGCTGGAGCCTGAGGTAGATACCGATGTGTATCCGCGGTAGACGGCAGCTTGACCACTACAGAGTCCAGGGAAAACGGAGCCAACGACTGCTCGCCTGGCGCATGGTTGTCGAGCCAGCCCCAGCGTTCCTTCCCAAGCTGAAGTGAAGTGTCTTCCTAAGCAATGAGTCACGCTGCCGTGCGGGGCCAACGACGCCGTGCCCGCTACGTGCCCGATGGATCAGTCGGGTACGGGGATTCACGGTCACTGACGGAGTAACCGAAGCGCGCGCTGACCTGCGGAGAGGCTGTTCAGGTCTGTCTACTGCACTCATTCCCAAGCTGATGATGCCCGACGTCGATGCCCGAACCCTGCGGGCCGTGCATGGGCCACACATACCAAGAGATTCGACGGCCAACAGCGGGCACTCACGGCCCTTTGCTGACCGTTGGCCCAGGTGCAGATGTTCGCTGGTCGCTCCCACGGTCACCCACCGATCTCCCAAGCTGGTCATGCAGGTTCGATTCCCGCCGCCCTCTCTCGTTGTTCCCGCACAGGTCAACCGCCCGGCCCCTGATGCTTGGGCGCTCCCGTGGATAGCGCCGATCCGTGAGTCCGTCGCGGAGTGAACGCACCGCCATCCACCTTCCAGGTTGGCCGGGCCAAGGAAGACCCGTAGCCGCAGGCAACCGCAGACAAGCCTGAACTTAAGAGGTAACATCTCGCTGTGGAAGGTCGCTACGCCAAAATTACTGCTATTAGCTCTGTAATTCTTGTTATTCTCGGTTTAATAACCTTGAAGATTATTGGCAGACCGGCGACCCCTTCCGCGCCTGCGTCATCTCCATCGGCCACCCCAAAGACGGTAGTTTCGTCATCTCCGACTCTTCCAAGTTCATCGCCCCCGCCTAGTGCCGCGTCAGCTTCGATTGTCGGAACAGGGCGCAGTACCACATACGGTTATACATATTACTTCGTGGCGACCGGTAACGGTTCGTATCTCGGAGAGCAAGTAGGTCAAGCTGCATGCGCTCCAGTCAATATTGAGCTTGCACAGCAGGGCAGTGGATTTTACTCAGGTACAACGCCCCTTTACGAGGGTTGCACTAATTCAGGAGAGACGGCGACGATAACCATTCAAGTCTCCACTAATGGTCAAACCGCTCAGTTCAACTCGTATGGGTGTTCGAACTGCGGACCCCAGAATTGGATTCGTAAAAGCACCAAACCCTAATGCTCGGCGGCCGTTCCGGTACCGACGATCGCTCAGAACGCCCCGCCCGCAGAGACTCCAGGCATGTACACCTGGGCTGAGTAACCAAGTGAGTAACAATCGCCATCGCCAGCGATGAACGCCAGCGGACGCCGACGGACGTTCTGTTCCAGGTCAGGCATGAATCCGCGCTAGCAGACGGCATCTGTACTTGGCTTCGGGACGAAGAGGCCAGCGCTAGCGCCACGGCTCGGACACGTAGCCAACAGCCAGCCCCGCAGCGCGTCTTACTAAGCGTCAAGTTCCGGAACGTGCAGAACGACTGTGCAGCAACCGCGGTGACATCCGATGGCCGCCTCCGACCTCGGCAGGATCCGCACCTGCGCATGTGACCCCCATCGACCGAGCTGACATCAAGGGGTCACGCGGTCAACTGTGGCTTGACGGTTCGGCGAGAGTTAGCGCTTGTGGACCAGACGTGGGGCCGAGGACCGTCCTGTTCGCTGACCCACTCGGGCATCAGTAAGTATCATCGGTGGTTTCATGTCTCCTATTTCAGTTGGAAGCTTCTTTCGGGCCTTGTTCTCGAATTTAGTAACCTGTCTATTGCTAAGAGGAGCTTCTTGGTTAGACTCTCGGGCGACAAGCATGAATTCGTCGTACAAGGCTTTGTAAAGCGCCAGTCCCTTAGCTGTTGTCACATCGCAGCCGAGGGTGCGCATATAGAGATCTTGGTATTTAGCCTGAACCCGCAGATGAGCATCATACTTGAACATTGTGAGAAACAGAATTACGATCGTCGTCGAAAGCGTAGCAGCAAGCGCTATGACGCTTACCCAAGTTTTGCTTAGAAGGTCGGCCAGCCCCGTCGAGCCCGCGACGCAACCGAGTAACGCGGAAAAACCCAAGAAGGCATTAGTCCAGAAACGTCTACGCACGCCTACACTGGCATGTGCAAGGTGATTGGCATCTTCAGAAAGAAGAAGGCTCGCCACATCCTTAAGTCTTGGGACACTCATAATTTCCATCGCCTTCCTGTGCCCCGGCCATGAAACAGGCTAGTCCGTACACTACATGAGACTTGTACCCTCCCGTAAGTCGCATCGACAGGCGTCCGGCACGACTGGCGCGGGTGTGCCAGATCCGTGCCAGAACGTATCCGCCATGACGGTCGTTCACGGCTACTGAGAGGCCAAAGACACATGGCCTGACCTGGACAGTCGCTGGTGGGAGAGTGGCCCGAAACGACCTCCTAAGCAGTAGGTCGCACATTCGAATCGCGCTTGGACACCTACGAAATTAACCACAGCCACCAACAGTTTGCATACCTGCCAATGCGTACGTTGCTCGAACTGTGACGGCTAACGGAAGACGCTTCTCCACCTGCTGTCGTCGAGTTGGAGCCCTTGGTCGGCCTGATCGATCGCCGTGCTCAGGTAAGTGCTAGCACGATCCCACCAACTCCAGTGAGCATGCCGTCCCAAGGCGAGCTGCAGTGTCCCCTCCGGTGGGTCTTGGGGGGACCGTGGCAACTCGATGACTTGATAGGCGCGGACGCTGCGGGCGTTGACGGACTTGAGCCGGGCCAGATCGTCGCGCCGTGACCTTCGCTCCTCGCCGCCATACGCAGGGGACAGGAGGTGCGGCGAAATGTGAGGCCGGAGGACCTCGTGGGCGATGGGGAGCGCCGTGAGCGCGATGTTGTCCAGGTCCTTGCCCTGCTCGGGCGGGATGACAAGGAAAGTCAGCGTAACGGGGACAAGGAGGGACCGGAACAGCGGCCAGCGCACACGGAACTCCTCAAGGCTGGCGCGGATCATCCGGACGAAGTCCGCCGATTGTCCCGTCGCTCGTGGCAAGCCGGGCAAGGGAAGCGCGAGTGGGTACGACAGGAGCAAGTCGCGAGTCGCCGCCTGCGATTCTTCGAGGATCGACGCAAGCTCCGCGGGACGATCGCTGCCATCGCCGGTACTCAGGTCATCGAGATAGCTGCCAAGCGCCCAGATCAAGGTCGCGTCGGTCTGCGTAAGGATCGCCTCCTGCACATCCATGATGTGGTGGAAGCGGAACGAGTCCGCCAGGTACTGCTCGGTGGGGGTGCGAGCGGAGCCTGGATCGAGCGGCCACCCCGGCTCGGGTTCCTCTGGTATCTCCGGCGACCAGAACGGGGACTCCTCGTCATCCTCATGGTCCCAGCGGTCCCGATGCAGGCGCACGGCCATGCAGAGGTCAGCGGCGACATCGCTAGCCCGCCGCGCAACCATGTATATCTGGCCGGTGGAGGGACCGTCGGTGTCCTTGCGCGACCACTCCTGATCCAGGTCGGCATACAGGAACTTGACCTGGCGGTCATCGCGGTACAGGACGCTGCGGCGGCGTGGTCGCTCGATTCCCGGTAGCGCCGGGCCGAGGAGGTCAAGAGTGTGCTTGACCGCCCGGTGGATGCTCGGTGGATTCTGCCGGGCTGCGCGGAAGTGGAGATCGAGCGCGACCGGTCCGCGCATCGGGTACCGGTGGTATCGCTCCATCTCATCCATGACCTGGCGTTGGAATTCCCGTGCCGACCGCGTACCGGCGGGGCCCTTACCGACGGGCTCGACCGCCACGTCCATGATGAGCTGGCGATGCTCGCGACTGCGCCACCAGAGGATCCAGAACTCCTCGGGGACATTCCATGTCCGGCTGAGCGCCATTGCTGATCCCCTCACCTGGGCGCAGGTTACCGGGACGTGGAGCGTCGATCGGCATCTTGTCGCCATGTCCAGCCGTGGCTTGCTGAGGCTGGAACACGAGCTGGTCTTGCGCAGCACCTTCTTAGCGCAGCGCTACGACACTTTGCGCCTGCGGGAGCGGTTCACACTGTTGAGTTGTCAAGTTGCTAGTGATCTAGTGCCGCATCAGGCTACGTTTGCCCGGGTGACGATCCGGCGGAGTCGTTCGTCGTAGGCGTGGTTGTTGCGCCAGATGATGTACCGGCGGATCATGCTGGCCTGTTCTTTGTGGGTGGCGTGGT
>Ga0335078_10010363_pt1 | contig 13795 bp, 14 predicted proteins | sample Lox_Sample_32_FD_206711 | JGI IMG/M metagenome (GOLD analysis project Ga0335078, IMG submission 206711) | Soil microbial communities from Loxahatchee National Wildlife Refuge, Florida, United States - Lox_Sample_3.2 | ecosystem: Environmental > Terrestrial > Soil > Wetlands | place: USA...
GTCTCTTCTGTTGAACGCCTAATCCTTGGAATAGCACCTGCAAACCATCGGAAACATCTCGTGCATGACACGAGTGGTGGTTTCCGATGATTTACAAGAAGATTCTTCTTCTCTTGGCTATATTTTCTTGTCTGGGCTGCATCGATTCGGCCCAGGAATCTTCTCCGGAGTCAGATCGTGCATTGTCCTCATCCCCAGCTGTGTCGAACTGGGACTTCAGCACGACCGTTGTCCCCCTAACAGAGCTCAAAAAGAAAGTTGGGTACGGAATCGAACTGCAAGCCAAATCTGGTACGGGATTCTGTCTTGATTCCGCGTGTCGTTTTATCGTCACGAATTACCATCTGGCCGCTCAATCGCAGCTGCGCAGGATTAAGGGAGACAAAGTGGTCCAAACATACTTTGCGACTGGGCCGGAAGATGACGACGCGACAGTGAATGTGGGGCTTGGGATGCCCAAGCTGAAGTACACATTAAGCAGAGATTTAGCCATCTTTGAACTTCGGCAGCCCCTGCGCCGATATCACGGCGCACCATTCAGTCTCAAGGATCTGCAAGTGGGGAGAGAAGTGGACATCTACGCCTACCCCCTTGAAGGAGTTAATCCGATTCGGCGGAGCCTAATGCGGTTTCATGGCACATTCAAGGGCGACGACGCGACCGGTCTTTTAACCTTTGACTATGATTTGTCAGACAATAAAGCCCTTCGTCCTGGTGCTAGCGGGGGCATTGTGGTTGACAGCAAAACGCAACAGATTGTAGGCGTCCTTAACGCACTAGAAAGATACGGAAAACACATTGCATTTGCTGTTCCGATTCAGGCATTAGCCGATTTCCTAAGTAAAGTGGACCCGAGTTTAGCGCTACTCTTGTTTCCTTCCGCCAAAATCATTTCTCCGGAATCGCCTGATCTCTATCCCAGGCCGACGTTTTCACATGTGGGTATTCTTGAACACCGCCCCCAGGAACCCTCCGAAGTTCGGATGCTCCGGACGAGCGCACAACTTCTAGCAGATAGTATGCGGAACTTCATTGCCGTCCAAACTTTTGCCTGGGGAAGGGGGGACCACGAGCCTTCCTTCGAGTCAGCCTATGAGGTTCGTGTCATGGATGGGTCCCAGCATTTTCGGGAGTATCCTGATGGAAAGACGGAATCGGCGGAGCACGGGCCCCTTCCGCCTCTGAACACGGCGATGTCTACCGGCGCGGAATGGTCCAGCCTGCCAGCGCTCGTAGGCACCGACATAGGGCTGAAGATTCAGCAGGCCGCCGACGCAGTCGTGAAGGGGCAGCAGATCAAGGTCTTCCAATACTGGGCCGATCCCGAGGATCGCGCGTGCCAGTTCTTGACCATCGTGGACTATGTACTTTTCACAAGGAAGAACGTTTCATCGGTCGCGTGTTATGGCGAGGTTTGGACTGATAAGAACTTCAATATTCTGCGCATGTCTGAGCACCTGGAACTCTTGGGCAAATGGAAAAACTACCAGGGCGTTGTCACCTATGGATGGCTCCATCCAAGGAACGGGGCTCCACAATTGATTCCACTCACAATTTCCAATCAGGCAGAATTCAAAAAGCAGATTTATTGGTGTCGCGGCCGCTTTACCAACTATCAGATGTTCAGTACTCGAGTTGAGATGAAGGCAGCAAACGTGGAAGAGCAGCAATAAAAGGTATCAACCTCAAGGCCAATTAAGGTCCCCCCGATTGCCAATTCTCGAGGACGCGCAAAGTTAACTAGTGTGACGACATAAAGATTGCGATTCGTTGCAGAACAGGAGCTGAGATCGCCAGGGTGCAAAGGTGCCCGGAAAGTGCAGGACCGCTTGACTCGCACAATGTCGCTTATACCGACCATGAAGCCCTTCCCACTTCGCAATCTGTTGATCCGAGGAGCATGACCCGATCAGAGATCACTATTAAAGTACAGGCGCGAGAAGACTTCGTTCCCGCCGAGTCTCTCCTAAAAATCATCAGCAACGCTCTCTCTATCCTTAGGAGTTTAGACGGTGCAGTTCGGATGCACGGCAGGGCCGCGCAATGGAAAGTATCCGCTGCCAGTTTGCAAAGTCTGCCTCTACTATTAGACAGTCCATTGTTGCACCTCTCGATCTATTTGAGCCGAACCTTGTTCTGCTGATGATTCACCCGATCAGAATGCGGTTTTTATCCATTCTTGCCAAATCGATAGGCCAACCTTATCCAAGAAGAAGCGCTGGCAAACAAACGCCTTCAATACACCAACCGGCACACCACTTTCCTCAGACGCCTCGAGAATTGCCCTCTCGAGATCTGCTTCAACAAGAGTGTAAGCGTCCTCAAGCAATACTTTGTTTTGGTAAGGGCCTGGACGATCCGACAAAGACGGGAACCTATCCAAGAACACCCGCGTGGATTGGAACAAGGTCTTCTCGTCGATTGTGTTGCACTGTAGCTTAACACTAGGTTCATCTATTGAAGAGCCCGATGACAAGGGCAGCTCTTTGTTGGACTTAGCAAGCGTTTGCCTAGCACAATTGTTACCCGCCACAACGTCGAAGATCACTCGGATGGTAAAGATTGTCTCTAATATTTTGGCGAACTCTACTTCAAGATCCTTCCAGGCTCGCACGTCAAACAAGATTCCGCTTAGCAAGTCGTTTTTGGATTCATTAAACTGCTTGAAGGACATTGGGATCCCCTTTCTGTGAGCCTAAATCTTGCTGTTTTATTCCGCGTTGCTCAATCAAGTTGCTCAGAGCTGTTTCCGTCACGAACAAATAGCAATTGGCTGGCCGCGATTTGTGGTCTGGCCAAGAAATCTTGATTTGCCTTCGCCGCAGTTATGGCCAACCAGAAGCTGTGAATGGGCCAGAACAGCTAGACAGTAGGTTGTGGATTGAACAGACGGATTTGCAAACGACCGATTTAAACCCCGAAACTACAGGATAGGGCGACCAAACCTGAACGGACGTCATCTTCCAACTGCTTCGGCCAAACCACGGGTAGTGACCTTGCTGCTGGCTGCCTCCGTGTCACGACCAACTTGAAGACCGCTCGGGCTGGTTGCTCTTCGCGATGCAAATGAATCGTCACCAAACAAACAACAGGTGCAGGTATTACGCTATAGTAATAGCATTGTCAAGCGAAATGTGTTCCCACCGCGAATAAATTTGCGAAACAGAGCGAGTCTTGATGGACAACCGGATTGCGTTCAAAAACGGGCAACGAGTCGTCAACGCAATTCCAGGCCGAAAAAGCGGAACGTCGATCAACTTGCTAAGCACGCGACCGAATGTTGCCCTGCCACCGCCCGACAATTTCTCGTATAACTAACCATGCTTCCCATCCGGGTCTCACATGTAACTGATTGCATCTAGCCTCCATCCGACCCAATTTGAAATTCCAAAGTGTCCAAAACTCCAAAATGGAACGATACAATTGCCACAGGCACTAATCTCGCTTTCACGCTCGTCAAAGCGATCTGTATGGCGGATGTGCGTGTTCTTCAGAGAAAACCCAGCGTCAACTCTATGGAAAACTTCCATTTACGTTATATAGAGACGGCTTGAAGTGCGAGACTCCGATGGCGTCACGCGCCCGAATGGGCGCTACTCATCAGACGTCCATAATCATCAATAGTGCCCTTCCTTTGGCCCCTCTAATGCTCTCCGTCCCCTGAGATTTCTTTGTCGCAGGGAAAACGATGAATCTCGCGGCTCGAAAACACATTCTTGTCTTCGCCCTTGTCTTAGCGATTCCAACGACCGCTCTAGCTCCTGATTGGCTCGTTGGGTGGCACTCTTTGTCTTGGCAGACGGTAGCACTCCAGCAGAACGCTCAGAAACTCCGCAAGTTGTATCACCTCCGAGAGTCCTGCATCGAAAGCGATCTCATGGAAAAGAGATTGGACTTCGGCATTCAGGAATTACGAGATATGAGAGCCCAGTCGAATAGCAAGACTGCCCAATGGGAAAGCAATGCTGATAGTCCGCAACATGTCGCGTCAGATTTTGGGCCTGTCAGAAACTCAGCCCTAAATGACCCGAATTATGAAGTCGGCAGATCTAAGACCTATGCATTGACCGAGTGGAGAAACCAGCAGGTTCAGAAATTGAGAGACCGCAACTCGAGGTATCTCGAGAAGATATTTGATGATGCTGCAAAAAGTGGCCCAGACGATTCTTCGATTTGGGAGATCATGCAAGCTAAACATGACGAACTAGCCCAGATCATAAAGTCCAGTGATTTTCACCGTTGCGTGGCCGAGTTAGACAGCATTCTTCCAATAAAGTTGAAAAAGGGAGATCGAGAGTGATAAAAAGCGCCGCCCCTAGTTCGATCGCGGCGCTTTTGGTGCCTTTGTGCTGCTTTGTCATTCTTTCGGCTTGTAGCAACGAAGGTTCCGATGCTCCCAACACAATTACGAGCTCAGGACCGCCGCCTCCCCCCACGCCGGTGCAAAGTGTGATATCCGATTGTGGCACTACAGTCGGTTCCCCTGGCACCTACTTCCTCAATTCCGGTCTTACGACAAATTCGGGCGCCGAACCCTGTATTACCATCACTGATACGGAGAACGTCACCCTAAACTGCAACGGAAACTCCATTACCGGAACCGGCGAGTATGGGATCAGCGGCTTAAATGTTGATAATCTCATCATAACAAATTGCAATGTGGCTACAGGAACTGGGGACGGATTGTCCACTCTCTTGGGTTTAAGCAACATCAATGGTGGAACGATTACAAATTCTACCTTTGGTTCTAGCCAAGCCGATTTCGGGGCAGTGGTAATCCACGACAGCACCAATGTCATCTTCGGGAGTCAGCTTCCTAGGGCCCCAGCAAACGCTTCGGTCACTGCCACAACAAATCCCTCCATTAGCACCCTAATATCTGGCGCTCCTCAGGCAAGCAATATGCTCTACGGCTTCATCATCAGTTTGGATAACGTCAATGTTTTTATCGAGGGTAACGCTCTAACTTCGGGCACAAGCACGGCCTTAAACGGTTATCTGATCGGAATTCTCAGCAGTCAAAACACCCAGGTCGTCAATAACACTTTGGATGGCTTGGGGAGCCCCCTTCCCATCGTGGAGAATGGAATATTTGAGTACCTGGGCACCGACGACGACATTCTCATTCAAGATGAAACGGGGCCTGGATCATTGATTTCAGGAAATATACTCGTTAATACCTTTGACTGCGGCATTGAGACTGTTGGTTTCATGAAAAACATCACGCTATCCAGCAACTATATTGATACAGTCAGCACAGGCATCGGAGGTTGGTATCTACTGAGTGTCACTGGCGCTCGATTTCTACGTAATGTTATGACAAACATCGAATATATGGGTTTTCGGTATTTCCGGATTGGAGGTTTGAGACCCGCCAGCTCAAAACTGCCGGCGGAGACCACAATCAATTTCACTCAAAACGAATTTACCGGCAATATTCTTGCTCAACCTCTAATTGTTCAAGGGGTGCAGTTGCGTGCAGTGGAAGCGTATGTGTACTCAATGATGGGCTATGTACCGTCACCGAGGTTGCCTGGAACGGATCCGGCGCCGGGCCAATTTATTACTGTTGGAAATAGCTTTACGAACAATAGATTTGATAACGCTTTTGGTCCGCTTGTGTTCTCGGCTGGTCCGCCTTGGACTTACACGAGCGACGACGTTATTGATGGCGGTGGAAACATTTGTTCTGGCTCCCAAAATCTCGTGCCTTTGGTCTCTCCGACCTTTACAACTCAGTGGGTCCCGACTACGCAATCGATTCCCATCAATTGCGGAAGCGGAAACTGAAGCTGAGACGCCAGTCCCTTCATAACATGAGGGAACACGGCACTCGACGGTCTAGTTCGAAACGCGGCCTGACCAGGTCGAGTTCAATCTTCGGTTACACCACTCGGAGTCCCGTGACGATGATCCTTTCCCTGTCTGGGCAAAGCAGGTCGCAAGCGGTTTCAACTGCCATTCTCATTTGAATTCGATGCGTCAATTCTCCGCTTCTGGTGATCGCGAGAGACAATTCGGATTGACCGCAGCCCGCGCGTTCCGGAGAAGCGAGGCGTAATCCTCTTCTTTTTCCTTCGCAAAAACTGCATCGACTGCTCGAGTCAGGGCCTCTCTCTCAGACCGCATACTCGGGCGCTCGATTACGAGAAAGAGTGGAACTTTGGGCAAAACTGATTTGATGGATTCTACGACGCCGAAAGCATTCGTAGAGACTAGTTCCATTTCTAGAATGACCAGATCAGGCCTAAAGGCTGTCGCCTTCCTTATCACATTGACTTGATCCTGCCCATCGCTACACACGTCGAAGCCAAGTCGGATCTCTAATGAGTCGCGAAGCCTCTTGCCATAAGTGCCGTCGCCACAGGCCAGAAATACGCGAGGAGGAATCCACTGCATGCAGGACTCCCAGCTGCGGGGACTGTTAAGGCTTGTCCCACGGAAACGACTCTTCGTCAATACCGTGGAATACGTAGGTGAGTGGGTATGTATACGTAGGTATTATATCCATATACGCACGATACGTTGCCGTTTATATTGAAGCGCGAGCCACCCAATGGTTGAATTCAGGAATCGTGAGGTCCCAATGGATGACGCCATGCTCCAAACTCCCTCTCCCGGCCCACCCCTCGGCCATATTCAGGCCACCATGCGCAATATTGTCCGCCGTCAGTGGTGGTTATCCTCTTCCGGCGTGCTAGTCACCCTGATATTGACGCTCGGGATAGGATCGTTTGCATTCCCCGGCCTGCTCTCCCAAAGCGAAGAGTTCTACACACTAAATCTAAATTTGGCCGTCCGCGGGCTTGTGGGACTCGTTTTGTTGTTTAATCTCTACACGATTTATCAGCAATCGCAAATCCACAAAATCCAACGCGACCTCAAACAGCAAATCGGCGCCTTTGACAGGCTGGAAGACCGGACTGAGCAGGTGTACAAGATCGCCGCCCTTGACTGCCTGACGGGTCTTTACAACCGGCAATCTGGAGAGCAACGTCTCGCCGAAGAAATCTTGAGATCGCAGCGGCACTCCCGGCCACTAACAATTCTTACGCTGGACCTCAACGGATTGAAGGGCGTCAATGATACCTTCGGGCATCCGGCGGGGGATCTGATCCTCAGACATTTCGCCGAGCGTCTGCAAAGCGCCATTCGGGGCTCGGATGTTCCAATCCGCCTTGGTGGGGACGAATTCTTGGTCTTGTTACCCGAATGTAAAGTCAGCGAGGTGCAGCTTGTGCTGAACCGATTGAAGGGCATTGAAGCGGATTTCGATGGGCAAACGATTCCTATTGGGTTTGCTGCCGGATGGACAGACTATATTCCTGGAGAATCCTCTCAATCGTTGATGAAACGCGTGGATATGGCCCTCTATGCTAATAAGCGCCTTGCCACAAGAGGGAGGGAAATGGGGACGGTTGACGGCGCCTCGCAGCCCACTTCTTTGTCTTGTGGTGAATTGCCAGGCACTTACGACGCAAACACCCTCACACCAAGAGAGCACCAAGTCCTACAGTTGTTAGCTCAAGGCAAGACCAATAAAGAAGTCGCTGGAGTCCTCGGCATTAGCGTCAGAACAGTCGAGACCTATAGGGCTAAGATAATGAGCCGCCTGAATGTGCATTCGGCAAGCGAGCTGGTCCTTTTCGCAGTCCGAAATAAGATAAAAATCGATGGTATTCCCAAGTAGTCTGTTCTCGTCGTCACCGAACTCCGAGATGCAGCCGGTCCTGGTTACCAACTCCCCTTAAATGTTCCCCGATCTCGGTGGCGTCAGTTATTTGCAGGCTATGCTGCTCTCTGTTAGCCATTTAGCATATGTACCATTCCCGAACTGAACTTTTCTAAGCTCCAAAGAACCGAACTGGGGCGGCCTCGCCGTTTTCGCAGAAAAACTTCAAGTTTACTATTGACATATATAAGTATATATGTAGTAAATACGCGGTGCGAAAAGAGGCTTCATGACAATCCTGGCTCGGCCGCAAACCTTTTTCGACACTTACTGCTCACGACTTGCAGCTCTGGCAGCAATGCGTAACTCGGAACCCTTGACGCTAAAAAGTCTCACCGATCATGCCTTCAGCGGAGCAATGACCTCAATCTCAAATCAGGAAATACGGCCTGCCCAATCGAAACTAGCCCAACTCAAAATCCGTCCTCGGGAACTCGGCTTTCTTTTCCGGCGTGACCTGGCACGAAGGTAGCTCCCAGGCAGGGTTCGTATGGCAGATCTACGATCGTCGGCTGTTAGAATCGCGCACCCTTTTCCATCCGGCCGCCGCACGTCCGGAGTTCCGGTAGTAAAGGCTGTGACCCACATTAGGGGCATGAGAGGAGGCTCTCAGGCTCACCTGATGAAATGTTCCGACGGGCATTTCTACATCATAAAGTTCGCGAACAATCCTCAAGGCACAAAAATCCTCGCAAATGAGATCTTGGCTCACGGAATTGCCAGTATCCTTGGACTCCCAGTACCGCCTTGCGCAATCGTGGATGTGGCCCCGAAGCTCATCGAACTGACTCCGGAACTGGCAATTGAAGAGCCAATGCGGCGAGCCCCATGTCAGCCGGGGCTTGCGTTCGGATCGCGCTATGTCGGGCAGGAGGGCGACGGATATCTCTCCACCCCATGGGACATTTTGCCCATGGAATTCCTTTCGAGCGTTAATAACCTAAAAGATTTCCGGGGAATGCTCGTTTTCGACAAATGGACTTGTAATACTGACGGCCGCCAAGTTGTCTTTCGGAAGAAGTTGAACCGTTTTGACGCTTATATGATTGACAACGGATTCTGCTTTAACGCGGAAGCATGGACTTTTCCGGACGCCCCATTAAGAGCCTTGTACGGAAATAAGGCTGTCTACTGTGGTGCGGCAAACATCAAATGTTATGAACGGTGGCTAACCAGGATCGAGGTCGGCTGGAATCCGGCGGAAATGCGAGCATTAGCCGATCAAATTCCTCCAGAGTGGTACCAATCTGATAGGCAGAATCTCGACCACCTTCTCGACACCCTCGACCGCCGCCGGGGGCGGGTCAGACAGCTGCTTGTGGAGGCGCTCCCCGTGATTGCGGACAGATTCCCGGGTTTTACCGCGCCCTTGCCAAACGCACGGGAAGGTCTTCACCTGGAAGCGGGTGCATAAAACTTGTCGCAGGGAATCTCGCCTATTTTAACGATGACATTTCTATTGCTGTGCTTGCGCATTTACAGGCTTCATCTCCGGTTCACATGATAAACATCTGATAGTTCGTAAAGTGCCCACAATACAGGTACTTTTACTTTTTAAATTCGGTTTGATTGGAGATTGCGACAGGAATCAACTGTGGAGGCGAACCCTTCTACACTTTCGGGCCGCGCTACACATTCCGCCGTTTCGTATTTGGCGCAGCCTATGTTTCACTTCGCGGAAAGATATCCTTCGAGGGCCACTTCCGATCCTTCTGTCCAAGGTAGGGATAATGCGAAAGTGATTTGAGTAGACTGTGGCATGACAGCCTACTGTTTGAGTTTTGAGTGCTCCATACACAAATGCTCAGCGGCGACAGCCTAGCGTCGCAGTGACGTGCGTGTGAGCTGCGTCGCTCCAAATCACAGAGAACAATTTACGACGCAAATTTCTTTGTGTGTTGAGCCGGGTGGCATCGAGGAAATGGGAGCACGCCCGAGCGTGAACGGCGAACGATTGGGAGAGGGGTCATTCGAGTTAATACGGAAGCTGTTGCTGAAAGAGGGTGGGACGCCCTCGGAGTTATGCGTCCCGGTCAAGTGTACTGGGTGGGCGTTGGAATTGGGTGGACTTTACATCCAGCAGGACCCCCGATGCCATACGGCGTTCACCTTATACTTGGGTTAAGTCTTCGGCTCAATGTATCGACAAATTAGCATCCACTTAGATTCGAGATGTATCCCGCGTCACAAAGTAACATTGCTTGGCTCACTGCCGTTTGTGCCCCGCGTCTCGATACTAGTCCTGGTCCCCAGCCCTTGCGAGGTGTCCAATGGCTGAACTCATTAAAGAAGAAAGATTTATCTATTTCATTGCCACGGAAGAACATGTTCTTAGAGTACAGGAATTGATTGGCGGCTCTTCCGTGTGGCCTGATTCATATCGCATCTCCGTGCCAGGGTCCGGCTCGCGGGATGCGCGCAAATTCTACGGAAGAACTGCTCGAGAGGTCCTCGAAAAGGCTACCGAATACTTATCATCGACATATCTGCCAGTGTAAAGGTAGAGCAAAAACTGCCCCGCGGCCCTTTTTGAACTCCGAAAAGGGGCCCTATACCGGGAGCTCTGGCAAGATGACTAACGCGGAACTCCTTCGACCTCCTAGGTAGCCATCTTATCCACAGCGTGGACGAACCCGGATAACTCTTCGACTTCCTTCCTCAAAACGTCGAGACTCCAACAATTTGCGCAGATGAGTCGCGGATGAACAAATAGACGAGCGGGCGCACCACATCTCTCACAATTGAAAACATCCGTAGACAAAGTCAACGTAACTTCCATGTTGGCGAGTAATGCCATGCAACGCACGGCTCCGATCACCGCTCAAACATCGTCGAATCTTGGTGTGGTCGACGGAACAATTGTCGCCATAAAACCTCCGATCTGAGCAGACGCGCATTTTTGCGGAATTGATTAGCACCCGGAATTTAATTGGATCAATAAGGTGAGAACTCCCTTCGCAATGAAAATAGGCTTATAGTCCTACATTAACCGTCATGTCAATTAGATTTATATTGATTAACCATTGTAAGATATAGTAGTAATAGCTAGTCCTGCCAGTCTTAGCCCGTGGTCTCCGGTCGTTGGGAGGGCGCACATGCTAATAGGCCACCGACTGCGAAGTATTCGGAAAACAAAGACGTTATCTCAAGGAGATATCGAAGAGCGAACTGGTCTGAAGCGATGCTATGTGTCTCGTGTCGAATGCGGCCGCACAGTGCCGAGCGTCGAAACTCTTAGGAAGTGGGCGGCGGCTCTTCAAGTTCCCGTCTACGCTTTGTTCTACGATGGAGAAAAGCCATCACATTCGCCCGCGTTGAAGAGACAGGCGATCGCCGACCGATTCGATTGGGGTTCTTCCGGGAGCCAGATACTAAAATTCAATAAACTCCGACTCCATCTAAGCAAGATGACCGAGCGCAATCGAATGCTCCTGCTCTCGCTGGCGAATAGAATGGTGTCTTCCAAGCGCCAGGACGCCTCAAATGCGGCTTAGGAATTGCCAACGCATCCCGCCCCCTACAGGAACCGTCCAAGGTGTAATTACGAACTAGATATATATTTCCCTTGACAAGATATTAATTATTCTCTATTGTTCGCCCCGAACTGGAGGGCGTATGAACCCAACCCATATGCGGCCGATTCCAAGCATTTCTCACTTGATGTTTGGAACTCTGATTCTCGCTGCTCTGCTCACCGCCGGATTGATCTGGTCGATGTTCCGATGAATGGCCGATCGGACTCATCGCACGAAAAATCAACAGTTCAGATTGACAGGGGCACTCTGTTGGTACTGCTTTCCCTGTGCAAACGAATGATTGACACCTTTGGCTTAATCGCTCCTGTTTTGGAGTTGGCGCGAGAAGAATACGAGGTCGACCACGTGTGGCATTTCTCGGCAGCCGAATCCTGTCGCTTGAAGGTCCAGCGGCGATGGATAGAGATTCGCCAATCTATGCACGAAGCTCGGGATCGAGAAGGCCTCTCAAGACGCGCAATGCCCCGACAGTCCGGGAGGCATTAGGCAAGCTGCACTGCAAAGTCCAATTCCCGAAATGCGTCTCCGATGGCGCGGGAATAAAAGCGCTGGAGGCCATCGACACGGTAACAACAGAGACTTCCACGTGGTGAACTCCGGTACGCGAATCAGCCCCCCCGCTTCGCACTGATCCTCAACTAATCGGCCCCGTGTACCTTTCAAAATTCTAGCAAAGTAGATAGTGATTATGTTCTTGGGTTCCTCACTGCGAAAGCTTCGTGAAGCAAAGAAAATGAGCCGGGCTACAATGGCACGGCATTCCGGCATTTCGCTCTCCGCTCTTTCAAGGGTCGAATCGACTCTCAGCGTACCAAATATCGAAACTCTGATTCGAGTGGCCAATGGTCTTCAAGTGCCTCTTCCTAGACTTTTGATTGAGGTATGAATAGTCCGAAAGCGATGTGCCCTGCGTGACGCACATATTGTTGGTGGCGACGTAAAATCTCGAGATTGATGGGACCGCATCCTCTAGCGACTTAAGGGGTGTTTGTTGAAGCGGCCGGAGGATGCCATCTGTGCCTTCTGCTGATTCACCTTCCGGGCAGATAAATTAGTAAAAGAATTATTGACACAGTAACTATATGGGTATCTAGTATACCGAATCAGCAATATATGTGTTCGTTTATCTCCCGTAGCTAAGGAGGATCGGAACACAGATTGAGAGGAAACTTATGCGTCGCTATGTGCTCGTCATCTTGCCCCTATCCCTCCTCGTATTTCAAAGTGCTGGGGGCAGCGCTCGAGGTGTTCAAGAGCCAATCGTCGGAGCTCTTTCCGACCACGCCCAGGACAAGTTCCTCGACGCTGATCCGAACATCTCGCGCGAAGATTATCTGGAAGCCCTGAAACTCTATCGCAAAAAGGCCGAGGCAGACTCTAAAACGTATCTCCCTTACGTGGCATGGATATTATTCCACCTCGGTCATATGGACCGTCGCCAAGGCCGTTTGGAAGAGGCGAGCAACAGTTACGCGGAAAGTCTCGAGATATGGCGTGATCTTGCGAAGATGGACCCGGACTCTTTTCTGCCATACGTGGCGATGACGCATAATGCCCGGGGAAACATAGAACTGGTTCGAGATCAGATGAGCCAAGCGTGGAAGGATCACGCGGAGGCCCTACAGATTTGGCGCAAGCTGGCAGAAACTGATTCTCAAGTCTACCTCCCCCTCGTCGGCAGGACGCTTAGGGCCCTCGCAGATGCCGACCGCGGTCAAAGTCAACCGGAGCGCGCCCGGAAAGAACAGGTAGAGGCAGTGCAGATTTATCGCAGACTGGCTGCGCAAGACCCCAATCACCTCAACGACTTGGCAGATGCCCTGAGGGAACTTGGCAGCAATGACTCCGACCAGGGGCGCGTGCACGAAGCTCGCAGGGAGCTTACAAATGCACTTGATATTTATCGGTCTTTATCAGCGATCGATTCCGACTCGAATGCCCCATTCATTGCATTCGTGTTATCGGGCCTTGGAGACCTCGACTCTGACGGTGGCCGAGTAAATGAAGCGCGTAAAGAATACAAAGAGTCAGTAGAAATCACCCGCCGACTAGCACTGAGGGATCCGGACAACCATTTACCCAACCTAGCAACTTCTCTGAACAGCCTTGCTAACTTGGATTTTAGTCACAATCGCAAGGATGACGCAAAACGTGAATATGCGGAAGTCTTGAAAATTCTTCAACAACTCGCAATTCACGACCCCGCTGGAGTCCGATTATTCCTGGAAATAACTCAAGCCAATTTGCGCAGATTATCTGAGTGATAATCATCGCAGTGTTCTTTATCTGCGTCCGGAGAATACTCAATACAGCGGAGGCACCTTACTTCCTCACTGCGATTGAGAACAGGGCACCAAGTTCTACGCCGTGCAGCCTGCCGGCCACTCTCGAGGAAATATCAGAGAGAGCAAGGTTGGCCCTTATACGCCGCTTTGCGTTTCTTAGGTTGTGTAAAAAGGGAGAGCTTCCTAGACTTCTGATTGAGGTGGGAATAGTTCGGAAGTGATCGGGAAGTGGCTGCCAATCT
>Ga0335078_10010364_pt1 | contig 13791 bp, 14 predicted proteins | sample Lox_Sample_32_FD_206711 | JGI IMG/M metagenome (GOLD analysis project Ga0335078, IMG submission 206711) | Soil microbial communities from Loxahatchee National Wildlife Refuge, Florida, United States - Lox_Sample_3.2 | ecosystem: Environmental > Terrestrial > Soil > Wetlands | place: USA...
GCTAGCCTGGACTCCCACGTTAGGTTCGGGGTTAACACCACGTGGCCGTGGGGCTATCCGAACGCGAGTTTGAGTCTGCGTCCTTCCCACCATGGGACGGGGACGTCGGTGTTGGCGAAGCCGGCGTCGAGTAGGTAGGGGTTGTGGGCGCGTTTGCCGTAGCGGACTTCGATGGTGTCGTGGGTGATCGTGACGTGGGCTGAGGCGTTGATGAAGTCGCGCCAGATGTGGCGTGATTCGGCGGTCGTGTAGGCGCCTCCGATCTGGGCGGCGAAGAGGCGGTAGAGGCTTGACCCGATGAGCGTGAGTTGTAGGTCGCAGTTGACCTTCATCGCGACCACGGAGGAGAGGGCGTCCATGTGGAAGAAGTCGACGCCGTCTGAGATCGAGTTCTCGATCAGCATCCGTTTGGCGTAGGTCTCGATCAGCCCGGCCGCGCCGGGGCGGAGCTGGTTGGTGAGCAGCAGCGTGGGTTGTTCGTGGCCGAGGTCGGTGACCGCGATCTGGCGGATCGGGCCGGTGTAGTCGGTGAGTGTGATCTGCCGGTCCAGGATCTTGGGGGTGCGGTAGGCGCGGTGGACGTCTTTGAGCTCGATCCGCCGCCAGGCCGAGACGGGCGCGGCCTCGAGCTCGGCCACCAGGCCGGCGGAGCGGCGGCGCAGGGTGATGAACTCGATCCCCTTCTGGTTCAGCGTCTCGAGGTTCTTGTGGGTGGTGAGCTTTGAGTCGAAGATGAGCTCTTGGGGGAGCGTGCCGGTGCGTTGTTGCCAGAACTCGGCGAAGCGCAGCACCTCGTCGGCTTGCTTAGCTTTGCGGACGCCCGCGTTGGCGTAGCAGAGCACGTGCTTGTCGGCGTCTTGGGCGAGGAACGCGAGTACTCCTTTCTGGCGGCGGCTGCGCTTGGAGACGTAGTGCTTCTCGATCAGCGCGTCCTCGCCATGGAACGGGATCGTGTGGAAGTCCAGGTGAAAGCTGACGCCTCGCTCGAGCCCGAGCGCGCCGGCCTGCTCAAACCAGGCGCGCATCAGCTTCGGGTAGCTGGCGGAGGCGATCCGGCAGGAGTACTCGGTCAGAAACGACCGCTTGGGGATCACGTTGAGCCCGGCGAACAGCGCCAGGCCCTCGTCGAACACGGATGCCATCGCGTGGCTGGTGCGCGCCGCGCCGGTCAGCTTCAGTGCGAGCAGCGAGCGCATCGCCGCTGCGGCCGGCACCATCTTGCTGCCCGGCAACCCGGCGTCGTTGACGATCTCGTCAAAGCCCGAGCGCGCGAGCATCGGCATGAACAAGAACAGCCCGCCGAACTCGGTGCGGAACTCCCGGGCGCTCAGATCGAGGGCGCGCACGTCGGCGGTGGCGGCCGCCGTGACCCCCCGCGGCGCTCGCTCCTCATCGGCGCGGCGCGGCAGCCGCGCGAACCCCTCCGCGGACAGGATCGCCCAGATCGCTGGTGGCGAGAGCGTCTCGCCCTCGGCGGTGAGCGCCGCGGCGATCTCATAAACCGACAGGTTCTGCTTGCGCATCGCCACGACCCTGTCGCGCAGCCGACTGGACTTCGTCGGCGGCTTCTCCTGCGTCCTGGCCCGGGTCCGCTCGGGCAAAAAGAACTCGCGGGTCGGGTCGGCGCGAAAGTGGTGGCACAGCACCCGGAAGCTGCCCGGCGTGTAGGCGAACCGCTCGGCCACCTCCTTGGAGGGCACCCCGTCCACGTAAAAGGCTCGCAGCGCCTCGTACTGGCGGTGGGTGGCGTTCGCCGGCTCGAGAAACACCCGCGCCAGACCTGTTAACCTTCCGTCTTCACCGCTGAACACGTCTCCACTATCTCAGATGGTCCGGCGGAACCCAGGAATCACGCCGCAGCGTGGGCATATCCCCATGATTCGGGCTCTGGCCAACACGGAACGGCTGGGCGTGTCCGAGTCTAACAAGGTGGCCAACGGCTCAGACGTTCAGCCGTATCGCTAACGCAGCTGCAGCGGCCGACCAGCAGCCGCGCACGAGAACGCCTTCCTGCGTTACCTCACCCACCCCACGTGGGAGTCCAGGCTAGCGGAGCTAGCGCATCACCTCGCTTCGTCCATCGAAATCCGGCGCGGTCCGGACCGGGCAAAGGCAGTGGGCGGGCGGGGGTGGCACGCTGCCGGCGCGACGCTTCCACTCCCACCGGAGCGGGCGGCGATGCGGGTGCGTAGCCCAACGCTCGAGAGCGAGATGCGCGTCAACGGGTGGGTCGCCAAGGAAGTCGTCGACGACCGCGAACCAGGCGCGCAGGCGGTTGGCTGAAGACTGGAACATATGTTCGTGACCCTAGGGCGAGGGCCGGACGGAATGGGCGCACGCTTGCAAGGCGCGGGCGGGGTCGAGCGGGCGGCCGCGTGGAACGCTCCATAACGGTCCGGGCGGGGCGAGGGAGCCCCAGTGCCGGAGAGGACGCACCGCCGCGGCTCAGCCCCGCGGTCGCGGATGCTGGGGCTCGTACAGCCCCAGCTCGCCGCCACCGGGCAGCGCGATCGCGGTGACCGAGCCCCAGCGCTCCTTGGCGATCGGCCGGGTGAACGCGACGCCCTTCGCCTCGAGCTCCGCCACGGTCGCGTGGATGTCGTCGCACATCAGATACAGCTCGTGGTGGCCGGCGCCGTCGGTGGGGTGGGCGGCGATCTCGGCGGGAGGAAGGGCGAAGATCAGCCACCCGTGCCCGGCATCGACCGAGGGAAGCTCCAACACCTCCTCGAGGAACGCGCGCACTCCGTCCGCGTCCCGGCTGTAGATGATCGCGTGGGCGCCGGTGATCACGTGCACACGCAGGTCAAGGCGTCGCTCGCTCCCGCTGCGAATGCCGGCGCTCCAAATGCCCCGCTCCGAATGCCGGCGCTCCGAATGCCGGCGCTCCGAATGCCGGCGCTCCGAATGCCGGCGCTCCGAATGCCGGCGCTCCAAGTCCTGGTCATGCCGCCGAGCCCAGCGATGACCAGACCTCGATCTTCGTCCCGACGCGGTTGAACACCTCGGTCGTGAACTCCGTGGTGGTGGCGTTGCCGCCGAGGTCGGGGGTCTTGCATCCCGATCCGATCGCCTCGAGCGCGGCTTCGTAGACCGCCCGCGACGCGCGCTCGGCCGGCGGCCCGTGGCGGTCGGCGGCGTGGCGCAGCAGCGCGCCGCAGGCCAGGATCATCGCCAGCGGATTGGCGAGGTCCTTGCCCTCGAGCGCCGGCGCCGTGCCGTGGGGCGCCTCGGCCATCGCGACGGTCGTCTCGTAGGTCTCGTTGTCGAACGCGAGCAGGACGGACTCGGCGCCGGCGATCGAGCCGAACATCGGCAGGACCAGGTCCGCCAGGCAGTCGCCGTCGCGGTTGAGCGCCGGGATGACGAGCGGCGCATCGGTGGCGCCCGACATCAGGCCGGCGTAGGTGGCGTCGATCAGGACCGGCTCGTACGCCGTCCCCGGGTGCCGCGCGGCGGCGCCGTCGAGCTCCTCCTTCAGCATGCCCTCGTACACCGGCGACACCGTCCACTTCGGGCCGCCGTAGACCCGGGCGTTCATCTTCTCCGCCGTTCGGAAGGCGTACTCGGCGACGGCACGACATGTCGAGCGGGTGATCTTCTCGGTCCGGTAGGCGTTCTCCGACGGAGCTCCGGCATCGCCCTCGCGCCACTGCTTGGCGCCGTAGGCATCGTCGACCGCCATCCGCACCACCGAGATCGGGTAGTGCACGCCGGCGATCGGCGCCACGCCCGGGAGCCGGCGCCCGGTCCGGATGATCACCTTCCCGTCGACCTCCTCGCGCAGGATGCGGTTGGGCGAGCCGACGTCGTCCTTGCCCTCAGGGGTGATCGTGGCCGCTTTGAGGCCGAGACCGGCCTCGCGCATCGCGCGGGCGGCGTCGGTCACGACCTCGTTCGAGGTCGCGCGGCGATGCCCGAGCGAGAGGTCGAACCGCTCGAGCTCCAGCTCGAGTCCGAGGAGCGCCGGATCGAGCAGCCGCAACGCCTGCTCGAGCAACTCCTGACCGGTCTGGTCGCCCTCGAGGACGACGATCTTGGCCGCTTCGGCCATGCCGGCGGACCATAGCCGAAGGGGCCGGAATCGGGCCGCGCAGCACGTGTCCGCAGCCTCCACCAGAGGATTGTCCGGATTCGAACGTACGGCCGCGGACCAACGGTCCCAACGGCGGACGGACGGGCGAAGGCGAGCGGGTACCTTCCGGGCCGTCTCGCCTCGCACACGCCCAAGCGAGACGCCCAATCCCGCACGGACGCGTCGCAGCATCGAGGAGCGCGAGCTGCGCAGATCGAGGTCATGAGGTACGCAAAGCCCGGTAGGCCAAGTTTTGGCGCATGGCTGCGGGGGCATCATGACGGCAGGGAGTGCGGTGCGGATGACACGACCCGCTGACCACGCGACGCTCGGGCGCTTCTTGCGCCCGCGGGGGCCGATTCAGCTTGCGCTGAGCACGCGGCGCGGCTCGGGGGCGACGGTGGTCACGGTCACCGGCGAGCTCGACGTCCTCACCGCCCGGAGGTTGATGCCTCAGCTCGACGAGATCGTCCGCAAGCACCAAGGTGACGCGGTCATCGACCTGAGCCAGGCCGAGTTCATCGACTCGTTCGGCCTGACGGTCCTCCTCAGCACTCAGCGGCGGCTGGCGCGGCAGGGGCGAGGTCTGACCGTGATCTGCGGCGAGGGGCCGGTGCGGCGCGCGATCGAATTCGCGCGGCTGCTCGAGCCGCTCGGGGTCGTCCCGAGCCTCGCCGAATACAAGCAGCGCCGCGCGAACGCCTAGTAGTAGTGCCGTGACCGGAACGTTTGCCCTGGTGGGCGAGCGAAGACCGAGGATGGGCGCGGACCAGGAGTCGACGCGTAGCCGCGCAGCATCCGCCGGTGACCACTCTCGGTGCCGCACGACTCACGGACGAGCCCACGAGGTCGGACCGCCGTCGCCCGAGTCGTCCCCCAAACCGGAACCTGAATCCGAACCGGCGGGCATCAGCTCGTCCTGCTTCTCGGCGAGCGCCGCGATCACGATCGTCAGGTGCTCGTCGAAGTCGACCCCGAGCTCCTCGGCGCCGTGGCGGAGCTCTTCGCGGTTGACCGCGGCCGCGAAGCTCGGCTGCTTGAGCTTCTTCTTGACCGACTTGGCGGTCATCCCCTGCAACTTCTCCGGCCGCACGTAGGCACACGCCAGCACGAACCCCGACAGCTCGTCGACCGCGAACAGCGTCTTCTCCATCGGCGAATCGCGCGACACGCCCAAGAAATCAGCATGCGATGCCACCGCACGCACAAGCTCGGGCGGATAACCGCGGGCTTCCAACTCGCGCAACGCATACCGCGGGTGGCCGTCCTCCAAATCCGGATAACGCTCGTAGTCGAGGTCGTGGAGCAACCCGGTCAGGCCCCACAGTTCGACGTCGCCGTCGAACCTCGGCGCGTAAGCGCGCATCGCGGCCTCGACGGCCAGCATGTGGCGCCGCAGCGAGTCAGAAGAAGTCCATTCACTAAGGAGGTCCCACGCCTGCGCTCGCGAAAGCTGAACCTGCATGGACGGAACCCTAGCTGAGCGGATTCGGATCCTCGACGCTCGCGACACCGACCCGCGGGCCACACAGACCAAATCCCCTCGCCAGCAGGCCAAATCGCCGTCGGGCACGGGTCTCGCAACGCGAGAAGGTACCCTCCGGCCCCCTATGGAAAAGTTCGTAATCGAAGGCGGGAGGCCCCTGTCGGGCACGATCACTCCCGCCGGAAACAAGAACGGCGCGCTTCCGATCCTGGCGGCGTGCCTGCTCACAGACGACGAAGTGATCCTCCGCAACGTCCCCCGGATCAGGGACGTGGAGGCGATGACCCTGCTGCTGGAGCAGCTCGGCGCCCGGGTTCAGTGGCTCGGCCCCGGCGAGATCTCCATCGACGCCTCGACCGTCGACAGCTGGGAGGTCGATCGCGAGCTCGCCGAGCGCATCCGCGCATCGTTCCTGCTCGCGGGTCCGCTCCTGGCTCGGTTCGGCCGGGCTCAGATGCCGCCTCCGGGCGGCGACGTGATCGGCCGCCGACGGCTCGACCCGCATCTGGACGCATTCCGCGCGCTCGGCGCGACGGTCGACGAGGACCGGGGCGACATCCGGCTCGAGGCTCCGCTCGGTCTTCGTCCGTGCGATTTCCTGATGGACGAGCCGTCGGTGATGGCCAGCGAGAACGCGCTGATGGCCGCCGCGCTGACGCGCGGGCCAACGGTGATCCGCAACGCCGCGTCTGAGCCGCACGTCCAGGACCTGGCGCGGATGCTGGTCGCGATGGGCGCCCCGATCGACGGAATCGGCTCGAACGTGATGACCGTCCACGGCGTCGGCCGGCTCAGGGGCTGTACGCACGGCATCGCCCCCGACCACATCGAGATCGGCTCGTTGATGGCGCTGGCCGGCGTGACCGGCGGGGAGCTCGTGGTCAAGGACACGGTGCCTGAAGACCTCAGGATGATCTGCCTTGTTTTCAACCGCCTCGGCCTTCGCACCGAGGTGCGGGGGGCGGACATCATCGTTCCCGGCAATCAGGAGCTGGTGATCCGCAACGACAAGGGCGATCACACCCCGAAGGTGCAGGACGGCCCGTGGCCCGCGTTCCCGGCCGACCTGACGAGCGTCGCGCTGGCGATGGCCACCCAGGCCCAGGGGTCGATCATGATCCACGAGTGGATGTTCGAGAACCGACTGTTCTTCGTCGACAAGCTCGTTCTGATGGGCGCCTCGATCACGATCTGCGATCCCCACCGGGCAATGGTGGTGGGGCCGCGCCGCCTGCACGGCCAGCGAGTGGACTCGCCCGACATCCGCGCCGGCATGGCGATGCTGATCGCCGCGTTCGCGGCCGACGGCGTCACCGAGATCGGCAACGTGCGCCACATCGACCGTGGCTACGAGCGTATCGACGAGCGACTGCGTGACCTCGGCGCGCGGATCGAGCGCGAGGACGACGTGCCCGTCTCGGTGTAACGGATCCCGCCCGCCCCGCACCGCCCCGGCGAGCCGTGAGCGTGCCGTAACTGACACAGTCCCGGGCGATGGTCGATCGCATTCCAAGCGGAACGCGAGACTTCCTGCCGGACGAGATGCGCGAACTGCGCGCGATGACAGATCGCGTCCGGGAGGTGTTCGAGCGGGCCGGCTACGGCGAGGTGTACACGCCCGCGCTCGAGTACGAGGGCACGTTCGAGCGCGCGAACGTGAACTCGAGCCGTCCCGCGTACCGGATGTTCGACGAGCAGGGTCAGGTGCTCGTGCTCCGCTCGGACATGACCGTCCCGATCGCGCGCCTGGTCGCCACTCGCTATCGGGAGGCCGAGCCGCCGCTGCGCTTCTGCTACTTCGCCCATGCCTACCGCGGCGTCCGGCCGCAGCGGGGCCAGTCGCGCGAGTTCCTCCAGGCCGGCATCGAGTTGATCGGGGCCGGGAGCCCGCAGGGAACCGCCGAGGTTCTGACCGTCCTGTGCAACTCCCTCGACGCGGCCGGCCTCGAGACGTATCGGATCGGCCTCGGCGATGCGTCTCTGTATCCGATCCTGCTCGACGGCCTGAACATCGACCCCGACCGGCGCGAGCATATCCTCACCGAGCTCGTCGACGGCGACTTCGTCGGGCTCGAACGCGAAATCACGGAGCTTGGAGTCGACCCCGCGCACGCCGAGCTGCTCCTTCGCGCGCCGCGAACGAGAGGAGGACCCGAGGTCCTCGAAGGCCTCGAGGGGCCGCTCCACACCGCCGTCACCGGAATGCGAGAGGTCCATGCGCTGCTTGCGCCGAGCGTCGCCGAGCGGATCATCTTCGACCTCGGCCTGATCCGCAGCCTCGGCTACTACACCGGCGCCATCTTCCAGGTCTACGATCCCGCCTACGGCGTGCCGATCGGTATCGGCGGACGCTACGACGAGCTGCTGGGCCGGTTCGGGCGGCCGCTCCCCGCGGTCGGGTTCGCGCTCAACGTCGAGCGGCTGCACATCGCGCTCACCAGTGAAGAGCACGGCCGATGAGCGAGCTGCGGATCGCCGTTCCGCGCGGAGCGCTGTTCACCGGGACGCTCGAGCTCCTCGACCGGCTCGGTCTCGATACGCGCGAGGTGCGCGACAACGACCGCAAGCTCCTGTTCGAGGACGCGGGCATCGTCACGATGCGGCCCTCGGACGTTCCCACGTACGTCGAGGCGGGCGCCGCCGACCTCGGGATCACCGGCAAGGACGTGCTCATGGAGCAATCCGAGCGCGAGCTGTACGAGCTCGTCGATCTCGGCTACGGTCATTGCACGATGGTGCTCGCGACTGTCGCCGGTGAGGACCCGGCGGCCGAGGCGCTCAGACGGCTCGGCGTGGTCCGGATCGCGACCAAGTACCCGCGAATCGCCACGCGCTACTTCCTCGAGACCGGCCGCCAGGCCGAGATCGTCGAGGTCAAGGGCTCGGTCGAGCTGGCGCCGCTGACCGGCCTCGTCGAGGGCATCGTGGACCTCACCGCGACCGGCGCCACGCTTCGCGAGAACGGGCTCGTCGTCCGCGAGGAGATCGCGCGCAGCACCGCACGCCTGATCGCCAACCCCGTGTCGCACAAGCTGAAGGCGCCGACCATCGACGCGCTGCTGGAGCGGCTCGATGCGATGTGAGCGCCTCGCGCTGAGCGGCGACGACGCCGCCGACGTCGCGGCCCAAATCCGCACGCTCGTGCCGCCCCCTGAGTCGGTCCGCGACGGGGTGGCGCTGATCATCGCCACGGTGCGGGCGGGCGGCGACCGCGCCGTCCGCGACTACTCGCGGACGCTCGACACCGGCGGTCGCGAGCCGCAAGCGCTCCTCGTCCCCGACGACGAGCTCGATGCCGCGGTAGCGCTCCTCGACCCAGGAGTCCGCCACGGGATCGAGCGCGCGATCGCGAACGTCGAAGCCGCGGCGCGCCGTCGCGCTCGCGGATCCTCAGGAGCGACCCAGATCGGCGAGAACCGCATCATCCATCGCCAGGCTGCGGTCGAGCGCGCCGCGATCTACGTCCCCGGTGGCCGGGCCCCGTATCCGAGCACGGTGGTGATGGGCGCGGTCCCCGCCAAGCTCGCCGGGGTCGGCCACATCGCGGTCTGCTCCCCGCCCCGCGCGGACGGGGACCTCGATCCGGTCGTGCTGGCGGCGTGCCGGCTCGCGGGCGTCCACGCCGTATACCGAATGGGCGGCGCCCACGCGATCGCCGCGCTCGCCTACGGGACCGAGTCGGTCCGGGGCGTCGACGTGATCGTCGGCCCCGGCAACCTGTACGTCCAGGAGGCCAAGCGCCAGGTGTTCGGGCAGGTGGGGATCGACGGCTTCGCCGGCCCGAGCGACCTGCTCGTGATCGCCACCGGCGACGCCGACCCCGAGCCGCTCGCGCTCGACCTGCTGGCCCAGGCCGAGCACGGCCCCGGCACGATCGTGGTCGCGGCTTCCGACGCGCCGGCGACCCTCGACGCGTTCGACGCGAGCCTGACCCACGCACAGGAGACCGGGGCGGTGTCGTGCCTGGTCGCCGCATCCGGCGCCGACCAGATGCTCGCGCTCGCCCAGGCATTCGCGCCCGAGCACCTTCAGCTCGTCGGCGCCGAGGCCGAGGCGCTCGCGGGCCGGGTCACCCGGGCCGGATGCCTGTTCGTCGGCGCCGGCGCCGGCACGGCGTTCGGCGACTACATTGCCGGCTGCAACCACATCCTGCCGACCAACGGCGCCGCCCGGTTCGCCTCGGCCGTTTCTCCCGACCACTTCCTCCGGCGCTTCAGCGAGGTCCGCATCGGCGACCCGGAAACGCTGGCCGACGCCGCGGCGCCGCTGGCGCGGGCGGAGGGCTTCGAGCTGCATGCGCGGTCGATGGAGGTACGCATAAAGAGAGAATCGGCGGCGGCGCCTGGCGGCGGCGACTTTGGGGAGAATGGATCGCGATGACCCGCATCGGCCTGATCGAACGCAAGACCGCCGAGACCGAGATCAAGGTCAGCCTCGCGCTCGACGGCCACGGCGCCGGCGAGCGCGACACCGGCGTCGGCTTCTTCGACCACATGCTCGACCTGCTGGCCCGGCACGGACGTCTGGACGTGGGCGTCGAGGCGCGCGGCGATCTCGAGACCGGCGCCCATCACACGGTCGAGGACGTCGGGATCTGCATCGGCCAGGCGCTTGACGAGGCGCTCGGCGACCGCGCCGGCATCGCTCGCTACGGGCAGGCCACGATCCCGATGGACGAGGCCCGCGCGTCGTGCGCGATCGACGTCTCCGGCCGCGGCTTGTGCGCGTTCGAGGCGACGCTCCCGCCCGGCGCGATCGGCAACTTCGACCACGAGCTGGTCGAGGAGTTCTTTCGCGCGCTGGCGCTGAACGCCAAGTTGACCATGCATCTCACGGTCGAGCGTGGCACCAACGCCCACCACGTGATCGAGGCGTCGTTCAAGGCGGTGGCGCGGGCACTTCGGGCGGCGGTCGCGCTCGACGCGAGCGAGCGCGGCGTCCCGAGCACGAAGGGCACGCTGGTGTGACTCGCGTCGGCGTGATCGACTACCGGATGGGGAATCGCCGCTCGGTGGAGAAGGCGCTCGAGCACGTGGGGGCGAGCGTGTCGCTGACGGGCGACCATCACGAGCTGCAGGGGTGCGACGGACTGGTGCTGCCGGGCGTGGGGGCGTTTCCGAAGGCGATGCGCAACCTCCGCGAGCTCGGTCTGGTCGAGTTGATCCGGGCGCGCGTCGAGCAGGGGACACCACTGCTCGGGATCTGCCTCGGGATGCAGCTGCTGTTCGACTGCTCCGAGGAGATGGGCGGCGCGCCCGGGCTCGGGCTGATTCGGGGACAGGTCACCCGTCTCGAGGCCGGGGACCTTCGCATCCCGCACATCGGCTGGAACGATGTCTGGTTCGAGCGCTCCTCCGCGCTGACTCCGGAGCGGTCCGGCCAGCCCTTCTACCACGTGCACTCGTTCGCGGCACGGCCGAGCGATCCCGAGACGGTCATCGGCAGCACCGAGTACGGCGAGCGCTTCGCCACGATTGTCGGTCGCGACAACGTGTTCGGCGTCCAGTTCCATCCCGAGAAGTCCTCGCGGCACGGGCTGCGGATGCTCGAGCGCTTCGTCGAGCGCTGCGCGGGGGGCGCGGCGGGTTCCGCCCGCGTGGCCGCATGATCCTGCTTCCGGCCGTCGACATCCTCGAGGGCAAGGCGGTGCGGCTGACCCGCGGCGAGTTCGACCAGCGAACGGTGTATGACGCGGATCCGCTCGACGCGGCGCTCCGGTGGATGAGCGAGGGCGCCCGCGAGCTGCACGTCGTCGACCTCGACGGGGCACGCAGCGGCGCTCCCGTCAACGTCGAGCAGATCAGGCGCATCGCCGCGGCCGTGGACATCCCGGTCCAGGTCGGCGGGGGCCTCAGAGCGATCGATTCGGTCCGGCGGATGGTCGACGCCGGCGCGGCGCGAGTGGTGATCGGTACCGCGGCCTACGCCGACGTCGACTTCCTCGACGAGGCGGTGGCCGAGCTGGGCGACCGGGTCGTGGTGTCCGTGGACGCTCGCGAGGGCAAGCTCGCGGCGGCCGGATGGACCGAGCAGACCGACATCCCGCTCGAGGCGGTGATCGAGCAGCTGAACGCCCGTGGGGTGCGGCGCTACGTCTATTCGAGCATCGACCGGGATGGGATGCTCGCCGGCCCCGACCTCGACGGCGCCCGCCGCGTCGCCGAGGCGGTCCGCGGATCGTACGCGTACTCCGGCGGCGTGGCCTCGCTCGAGGATCTGCGCGCGCTGGTCGAGCTCCGCCAGGTCAATCTGCGTGGCGCGATCGTCGGCACGGCGTTGTACGAGCGGCGGTTCACGGTCGCCGAGGCGCAGGCCCTGCTCGACGGCTGATGCACTACAAGCGCGTGATCCCATGCCTCGACGTCGACCGCGGCCGCGTCGTCAAGGGCGTCGGGTTCGTCGACCTGCGCGACGCCGGCGACCCCGTCGAGCTGGCCTGCCGTTATGACGCGGCCGGCGCGGACGAGCTCGTGTTCCTCGACATCACCGCCACCTCCGACAAGCGCGAGACGGTCGTCGATCTAGCCCGCCGCACCGCCGACGACGTGTTCATCCCGTTCACGATCGGCGGCGGGATCCGCTCGGTCGCGGACGCTCAGGCGGTGCTCGACGCCGGCGCTGACAAGGTCTCGGTGAACTCGGCGGCGCTGGCGCGCCCCGACCTGCTCGACGAGCTCGCGGCGACATTCGGCGCGCAGTGCGTTGTGCTCGCGATCGACGCCAAGGCTCGCGCTGATTCGAGCTGGGAGGCGTTCGTCGCGGGTGGCAGGACGCCGACCGGCCGCGACGCGGTCCAGTGGGCGCGCGAGGGCGTCGAGCGCGGCGCCGGCGAGATCCTGCTGACCAGCATGGACCGCGACGGGACGAACGCCGGCTACGACCTCGGGCTGACCGTGGCGGTCGCCGGCGCGGTCGAGGTCCCGGTCATCGCCTCCGGTGGCGCGGGCGCCTCCGAGCACCTGACCGCCGCGCTCGACGCGGGCGCGGACGCGGTGCTGTGCGCCTCGATCTTCCACTACGGACAGCACACGGTGGCGGAGGTCAAGGAGTCGCTGGCGCGCGACGGGATATCGGTCCGGCCGATCGACTAAAGGGTGGTCGGCGGCGCCTGACAGCGGCGCCTTTGGGGCCTCGCTGCGCTCGGCGTCCATGGGGCCGGTTCCGCCCGGCATCCCTGCCGGGCGGTCGCGGCGCCGTCGGGACGCGGACCCGCCGGGCACGGCCGCGGCAAATTCGGCCCGGGCATGTTCGCCGAACAAACGCCTCGGGCCGAACCGCCTTGGCGGAACGGCCCCAGCGATGCCGCGAAGCGGCCTGATAATCCTTTGCCCAACCGCCCCCGGGGCGCGGAATCCCCGCCCTGTGGGTGAACCTGCAGTATCTATGTTGGCCCGGTTGAAGGCGCCGCGGTTAGGCGGCCTCTTCCACGTACCCAGCGGCGGCGCATGCATCGCAATACGCCGCGGGCGGGACGCGGGGCTCATAACAGCCAGGGCGGCAGCAAGTCGAGGACCGCTTAGGCCGACCGCGACCGATGCGGGCTGCCGCTGCATCCTTCAGCTCCTCGCGCATGCGATCGAGCTCAGCGGCGTGCTCCGCACAAAACCTACGGCCCGGCACGGTCGGCTCCTGGCAATGACTTCCACTACGACAACGCATACGCCGCTTAGGATAGCAAAGAGCAGTCGAACGCACGTTCCATGCGAGCTTCATTGCACGGCTTGTGCGGGGATTTCGTGAGCGCGGAGAACCGCTGTATGCACTTTGTGAGTGCGCTGCTTGCGCTGTGTGGAGATTACGTTAGCGGATCGGTTGGGGAGCATCTGGTACAGCATCGTGTACCCGCTCAGGTAGATCGCGGCGTCGTCGGCCACGACCGGGTTGAAGGCGCCATCCGGGAACGAGAACACCTGACGGCCGGTGCGCACGTCGAGGCCCGCCGTGGTCTTCGTCCCGAGATCGGAGTAGTAGACCACGTTGCCGACGATCGTCGCCGATCCCGAGATCTTGCCGCCGGCCGGATGCCGCCACCTGATCGCGCCGGACCGGGCGTCGAACGCGTAGAAGTTGCCGTCGTAGGAACCCAGGTAGATCGTCGGGCCGAGCCCGGGAGCGTTATCGACCGCGGCCGACGCGTACACGTACGCGCCCGTGCCGGTGGCCCACGCGAGCTGGCCGGTCTTGGCGGCGAACGAGTACACGCGACCGTCGGTGTTGCCCATGTACACGC
>Ga0335078_10010365_pt1 | contig 13791 bp, 10 predicted proteins | sample Lox_Sample_32_FD_206711 | JGI IMG/M metagenome (GOLD analysis project Ga0335078, IMG submission 206711) | Soil microbial communities from Loxahatchee National Wildlife Refuge, Florida, United States - Lox_Sample_3.2 | ecosystem: Environmental > Terrestrial > Soil > Wetlands | place: USA...
GTAGTAGCGTTTTGCGGCTTCCACGTGAGCGCTGGCGCCAGAAAGTAGCGGCGGTCGTGAAAGTAGTTTCGAAAACTGGACGTATCGGCCAGCTCCGCATTAAGCCGGTAGAACAGCTTGTCGCTGTTTCCGATCGGGCCAGTGACGTCGAAAGTAGGGCGCACGGCACCGAAACGGTCGCCCTGAAAACTGAATGTGAAGTGCGTTGCCGGCAGCGGTTCTTTCGTGATCAGGTTGACGATCCCGCCAGAATTGGCACGGCCATAGAGCACCGAGGCTGGCCCCTTCAGGACTTCGACACGATCCACGTCGGTGGTGTCCGACGGAACCATACCGTCGAAGGCGAACCCGTCGCGGTAGTAGTTGCTGAAGATTCCGAGGGGAAGACCTCTGATAGTCAGGGCGTTGCCGACATCGCCCGCTAGCAGCGCGTCTCTGTTGACTCCGCTGATGTTGTTGGCGGCGTCAGCGAAATAAATATCCTGCTGGCTCTGGATGAGAGCTTGATTCGCGACTCCGACGCCTTGCGGGATTTCGCTCAGCGGGATGTTCATCTTGGTCGCCGTCGAAGACTCATCCGTCTGAAACGAGTTCAATTCGGCTGTTACGGTCACCTGTTGGCCGGGCCCGGCTACCGTCATTTGGATGGTCAGCGGCTCCAGTGGCTTCGCAGTCAGCGAGACTCTTTTCTCTGCTTGAGTAAAGCCGGTTCTTTGCACTTCCACTACATAGTCCCCAGGTGAAAGATTTTCGAAGCCGAACGCCCCGTCCTGTCCTGTCTTGGTCTGCTGCAAGCGGACTGAAGCCGAACCGTTCAGCAAAATAACGGCGGCATCCGGGAGGACCGCATTCGATTGGTCGACGATCCGGCCGCTGATCGTCCCAGCATGATTTGGCTCTTGGCCTTGGCCTGATGGGATGAACAAAACGCTCAATAACAGCGCGAGGATCTTCCCGACAGGCAGATATAGTCTGCTTGCTCTACTTCTGAACAACGATCTCTCAATCCCGATAACGATTTGATGCACGGTCACCCCATCTCTCGTGCGTTCCCTTTCCCCTCGGGTGCATCTCCGACACAATGACAATCAGCCCCGGGGGAACACGCACGCTATCCGGAGAGCTCAACGCAAGGTGTCGTTAGGAAAGGATTGTAGGAGGACCGCGCTTCTGACTGGAACGGCTAAAACTTCGGCTTTGGAATGCCCGCTGGTCCATTGCGGAAGCAAGGCGAGGAGCGGGTGCACTGAACGAGGCCTGCGTTGGCGGAACAAAGCAAACCAAGCGGTTTTCAAGCTGGTAGTTCAGGCGCGGGTAGACTGGGCAGCGGCGGTCATATAACGAACGACCAGAAGATGCGTCGGGTTGGGACGACGTCATCGCGCAACGGTGTTTTCCGTTCCGCCAACAACATGCCGGCAGATTTGACCCCGGGCTAGAGGCGAGGAGCAACCCCACCATCGGGAAGATGGTCACCGCCAGGAGCAATGCTGCTAGACCGCGCCGCAAGTTAATATCCTACGCCCATGCAAGCTGGGCGGCAAGATCGGCTTGCAAGGTTGCAACACTACGTTACCGGGCTTTCCCACGAAATTCTCGTCACGGGCAAAAAATCGAGATCCAAACCAGCCGCTGCTTACGTAGCACGGATATGGGATTGGTGCTACCATCTTTAGCCAGTAGCACGTTTCTCACATTGGTAGCAACTTTGTGATACAGGAGATCTTCTGAAGTGAACCTGAGAATATGTGTTGTCCCGTCCCTGGTTTTTGCCTCGATTTGGTGCGCTTGCGCAGCCGAGAGCCCCGCCTCAGGCCGGCCCGCTAGCTCGCAGGATCGCCCCCGCCCCGCAGGTCAAAATCCCGGCTCTCCTCAGCTCACAGGCACAATCGTTGACACGTCAAGCGCCGCGATCGCCGCCGCGAGCATACTGGTTCGCAGCGTGAGTGGAACAGTCATAATGACCATTCAGTCCGATACGAACGGCGCTTATAGTATCCCGAGGCTGCCGGCGGGTCGGTATGTGATCGCCGTGTCCCATGCCGGTTTTGACACGAAGGAGATTCCCATTACGATCGACCCCAATGAGCCGCCGGCGCCACTGGGCATCACTCTAGCCGTGAGCGCGGTGAGCACCACCATTAACGTCAACGGACGCCAGGATGATCTCGTCGGCATTGCCGACTCCGCAAGTCAGGGAACGGTGGGCGCCAAGGAAATCGAAGATCGGCCGATTCTCCGTTCGGGAGAGGTTTTAGAGACCGTTCCCGGTCTCATCATCACGCAACACGCCGGCGGCGGTAAGGCCAACCAATACTTTCTTCGCGGCTTCAATCTAGACCACGGCACCGACTTCGCAGTTTTTCTCGACGACATGCCATTAAACTTGCCGTCGCACGCCCACGGCGAAGGGTACGCGGACATGAATACCGTGATCCCGGAGCTAGTGCAGCGCGTGAATTACGATAAAGGGCCTTATTCCGCGGACGTCGGGAATTTTGGCTCAGCAGGCTCGGCGCACCTCGAATTCTACAAGAGCCTGCCGGAGAACTTCTTTCAGGTGGAGGGCGGCATGTACGGTTATGCGAGGGCCGTTTTCGGCGTCTCCGAACAGGTCGGCCAGGGCAATTTACTGATCGGTGGTGAAGCGTACTACGACGACGGCCCTTGGAAAAATCCCGATGGTTACGCGAAATTCAACGGCCTGTTGACTTATAGCCAGGGCGACGACACCAATGGATTCAGTATCACGGCGCACGCGTATCACGGGAAGTGGAACTCGAGCGACCAAATCCCCATCACTGCCGTGCCGTCGGTTGGTTTCTTCGGCGCGCTAAACCCGACTGACGGCGGCAACTCAGGGCGCTATAGCTTGCAAGGCGAATGGCACCGCAGGAACGATCGCTCGGCCACCAAGATCACGCTCTTTGGCTTTCGCTACGATTTGGATTTATTTTCCGATTTCACTTACTACCTGGACGATCCCGTGAAGGGGGACCAGTTCGAACAGCAGGACAAGCGCTGGGTGGCGGGAATCGATGCGCACCATACGATCTTCAGTGAATGGTTCGGACACAAGGTAGCAAATACATTCGGGTTGCAGATCCGCAACGATTGGGTCCACAACGGCCTGTATAGGACTCAGAATCGCATGCGCACAGACAAAAATGATATCAACGCTTGTAACGACGAACCCATCGACGCATGCGACGCCAATCCGAACCTGGTGGCGGTCCTGCCCGCGGCTACGGATGTGAATAAATTCACCGACACGATGGTCGGCTTTTACGCGGAAAACAAGATCGAGTGGTCGGATAAGTTTCGCACGGTCCTCGCATTTCGCGGCGACGATGCAAACTATGTCGTCACCAGTTTGACGCCCAACTACGTCGCCAGCGAACTGCCAGGCGCTCCGGTGATCAATTTCGCGGCCGCGAACTCCGGAACCGTCAACAAATTCCTGCCCGAACCCAAAGCAACTTTGATCCTCGGACCGTGGGCCAAAACCGAGTTCTATGTTCAAGGCGGATTCGGTTTTCACAGTAACGACGCGCGTGGGGCAACCCAACGCATCGAACCGATCTCGCCGGACAATCCATTTCCCACCACAACCGCGAGAATTCCCGCCCTGGTCCAGACTAAAGGAGCGGAAGTAGGCGTGCGCACGACGGCCTTTCGGAATCTGCAAAGCACGTTCTCGCTGTGGTACCTCCACAGTGAATCCGAACTGCAGCAGGATGGCGACACCGGCGGCACGGTCGCTTCGCTCAATCCGAGTAACCGCTATGGCATCGAATGGGCCAACTACTACACGCCGCTGGAACACTGGGCGTTTGATTTCGACTTCGCGGATTCGAGAGCCTTTTTTACGGCTATTGACCCGGATGATGCCGCACCCAACAGCCCCGGTGGGACACGTGTGCCGGAAGCGGTCGGAATCGTGGCCTCGGCCGGCGCCACGATGCACGACTACAATCGCTTTTCAGCGAGCGTGCGCCTGCGCGCCTTTGGCCCGCGGGACTTAACATCCGACGGAATCTACCGCTCCAGCGCAACAGTTTTGCTCAACGCGGAGGTAAGCTATCAAATTAGTAAAAAATGGCGCATTGTCGTCGAAGGTTTGAATTTACTCAACCGCAAGGACCACGACATCGATTACGCCTACACCTCCCGCATAACGCCTACGGCCGACCCGGCGTTCACAGACGTGTTCCACCCGGTGGAACCCTTTCAATTGCGATTCGGGTTCCGAAGGGCATTTTGACAAGTGCCAAAATCGGTGCCGACACTTGTAGAACAGTGTCGCACTGACGTAGTACGTCCGCAGACCGAGCGGCAGCGTCGGCTAACGCATCAATTCGAAGTCGGCCAACGGTTCAACTTGTTGAGAAGTTATTGATCCGCTCAGTTGCACCAATTCGCGGCTCGGATTTGATTTCGTGTATCTGATCGATCCTCTGTTTTTCGAGTGCGGCAAATTGTCGCATCTCGACTTTCTTCCGGGTAGCGTAGGATGGCTAATAGCTCGGGTGATGCAAAGTCTCAACAAATCTTCGGCTCCCGATTCTGCGGGTACCCTGGACCAGGAGGCAAGTCTCAGCCGCGATTTCGCGCCGGATCTGGCACTCCCGTGGGTCGTCCGCTTGAGGTATGGAATCGTTTTCGGCGAGGCGCTACTCGTCTTTGGACTCTCATTCACATTCAATTTGGCTATTCCGCTGTTTTGGATGCTGATAACGCTGTCGCTGGTTGTGGCGACGAATCTGGTGCTCGCAAAAAGGCCACAAATTGCGGCGCGCTCCCCGCAGGCTACCCTCGGTGCGGTGTTCGTGCTCGACACGATATGTCTCACCGTGATGCTCGGGCTGACCGGCGGCTCGACAAATCCTTTTAGTCTTCTTTATCTGGTTCAGATTACGCTTTCCGCGATCGTGCTGAGAAAGACTTGGACGTGGGCCCTGGGCGTTTTGTCCACCGTTTGTTTCGGGCTGCTGTTCCTGTTCCACGTCCAGGTGCCGGCATTCGAGTCTCATCACGATTCCCAAGGCCTATCCGCGCACCTGATCGGTATGTGGATCGCTTTCATTGTCGCCGCCGGCTTGATCGCATTCTTTGCCGGAAAAGTCTCTGACGACCTGCGTCAGAGGGAACAGCAAGTTTTGAGCCTCCAGGAACAAATCGCCAAGAACGAGCGGCTCGCCTCTTTGGCCACCCTCGCTGCGGGGGCAGCCCACGAACTCGGCACGCCGCTTGCCACCATCGCCGTCGTTTCGCGCGAGTTGGAGCGTTTCGCATCCCAGCTTGCCGGCGGCGATGACATCCGAGAAGACGCAAAGCTCATTCGTTCCGAAGTGGAGCGATGCCGCTTGATCCTGCAACGGATGAGCGTCGAAGGCGCCGAGCCGATGGGTGAAGCGCCGCGCACCATCCTGGTTTCCGAGCTTTTGAGCGAGACACTTCAGCAATTCTCCGACTCACAACGTGTCTCACTTCGTGTGACCGTGTCGGACGCGAGCGCTGCAGCAGTTTTGCCCGTGCAGGCCACCAGTCATTCACTTGCTGCGTTGATCAAGAACGCATTGGATGCGAACATTGACGGCGGACAAGTGGTGATTCGAGCCGAACAAATCGGCTCTCGGATTAAATTTTCCGTTGTGGATCAGGGTCAAGGCATGCCTGAGCACGTACTTCGCCGGATTGCCGAGCCATTCTTCACCACAAAGGCGCCGGGAAAAGGCATGGGTCTTGGCACTTTCCTGGTGAGGACGTTCGCGGAGCGCTTGGGCGGAGATTTATCCTATGAATCGGCTCCTGGCAAGGGCACGATCGCCAAACTGAGTCTCCCTCAAAACGCCTCCCGAGACCAGATCTATGCTGCCGTCTGACGACAAACCCCTGGTATTGATCGTTGATGACGACGATGTCTTCCGGATTCGATTGTGCCGCGCAATGGCCCAGCGCGATTGGGACGTAAGTGATGCGTCTAGCGGAGAAGAGGCTCTCGCGATCGCTCGAGAGCGAAGTCCGGATCTAGTGCTTGTCGATTTGAAAATGCCTGGCATGGGAGGGCTCGATCTGGTTCCGCAATTGCGAGAGCTCGATTCGTCGATGGCGATCATTGTGTTGACTGGCTATGGGAGCATTCCCACCACCATTTCAGCGATGAAGCGCGGCGCCAATCACTACATGAGCAAACCCGCCGATGCCGAGCAAGTGTTAGCTGCCTATGAAAGTCTCAACTCCACCGCGGAGGAAGCGGAGATTCCGGCCGCGGTTCCCAGTCTCGCCCGCGTGGAGTGGGAACACATGCAACGGGTAATGGCGGATTGCGGGGGAAATATTTCTCAGGCAGCTCGTCTTTTGGGAATTCATCGCCGTTCCCTGCAGCGGAAGCTTTCTAAGTATCCTCCGGTACGTTAGTTGGCCTTACGCTTCCACGCGGCTGTATGACCCAGTCAATTCGACTCCGGCTTTTGCGCGCAGAATCGGACGACGCGCGCCGGCTTCTGCGCAAAGTCCGGGAGCGCGATCGGTTCCTCGTAATGCACGGTCCGTAGGCCAGGAAATCGTGCCGGCAATTCGCCGGTCTTGAAGAGCGAACCGCCGATGCGCATCGATTTGAGAGCGTCCTCATGGAAGGCTTCGACAATCAGAATGCCGCCCGGTTTCAGAGCGCGTTCCAAGCGGTCGGCCGATGGCCCCGCACCTGCGTAAGAAAGCAAAATTAAATCCCACTGGTTATCGCCGTAGTCGAAAGCGTCGATCGTGTTCACTTCGGTGTGGATTTTGACGCCCAATTTCGCTGCCTGTTGACGAGCGGCGGCGATTGCCTGGTCCGCGATGTCAAAGCCTGTGACTTCCCAACCCTGCCCTGCTAGCCATATCGAATTGCGGCCCTGCCCCATAGCGACATCCAGCGCTTTGCCGGGGCGTCGGCCTTTGACCATCTCGACTAGAAAACCATTCGGATTGACGTTGAACACCGGGTGCTCAGCCGCGAAATACTGATTCCAATGCTGAGCGTCGAGTTGCTGAGTGCGTTGATGAAGAAGCTCGATCTGCGCATCGATATCCGCGTCATTCAATCCCTGGTTCTTGAGACTGGCCCGATACATCTTCAACAACGTGGGATTGCTCTGCTGCTCGCTGAAGCCGCCTGAACCGCGGACGGAAAACGGCTGACCTGACACCCAGTTGCGAAAGCGTTCATACGCCTGTTGATCTACCGGAGCAGGGGGCATTTGGGCTAACGCCGCCGATAGAGCCACGACTGCCAGGAAGATGGTTTTCCGAACACCAACTCCGGCTAGGCGAACGAACAAAGTCATATATATAGAGAGTAAGTCCGACACTGATTGATCCCCCTGCGGCAAATTGACGCAACATGAACTTTCCAGGCCAGTGCGACAATTTGCCGCATCGTCCTCGGCGGAATGTGATGTTTCATATGAAGAGCGTGGGTTGCGCGTGCCACGTGACACAAAGTTCACAGGTCTTGGTATCGAGTCGGCAGTTCGCCGGATTCCCGCCAAACCCTATCGGCAACTTTGTAGCAATGGCCGCGGACGGCAAGCCCATTGGCTTCGGCGTGTCGGCTGAAAGTCGCGGAAAAGCGGAATCGCGGCTTTGGGAGGCTTTCTGATAAACATGGCAGACTGGAAAGCATTGTAATGAGCGTCAGAAAAAAACCTGCGACGGCAGCGTGTGGGATGAGGACGATTGGGTTGCTGTTGGCTGCAGCGGTCATAGTCACAGCTCAGCGGGTTCCGCCACGCTTTGAAGACTTTCCCGCCTCCACCGACTGGAAGGGACCTGTGATGCCTCCAAGGCTGATTACACCGCTTGATCACTTCTTCCGTACTCGACTTATGAATGCCGTCAATGAGCCACCAAACTTTGCGACACACTACCGTTTTGCGATGTGGGGTTGTGGCTCGGAGTGCGCGCCTGGAGCAGTAATTGACCTCGCAACCGGCGAGCTAATCGCTCCGCCGTTGGCCCCAATCTGGATGCGTTTCAGTGTGTGCCAGAGTGCTTACGAGGGGTTCGGTGTGGGGGTCCGAGTCGACAGCAAGTTGATGATAGTACGATGCGGGCGGAATTTCGGTAAGCAGTTACAGCGAAACGTTCCTGATGTGTACTACTTTGTATTGGACGGAAAGCGCTTTCGGCAACTGACCCATTTTCATGGCAGAGCAGGTAGACGAGAAACTCGCATGCTGCTACGGCGACTCCACGAAGAAGATCGGCGGAGTTAGTGGCTCTGTCCGTTCTTCTGATAACCCGCTTCAAGCGTACCCTTCTGCGTGGCGATGGTCTTCAAGGTCGGATAGAACTGGACGAAGGTCGTATCGACGGCGCCGTGCTCCGCGTGACAGCTGTAACAATCTTGGGTCAGGGGGATCATCTTAGCCGTCGAATCGGCCGGTGCGAATCCGAAGAACGCCCACTTGCCTTTGAATCGTGATTCGTCCTTGACATGGATTTCGATACTCATGGGCTCGGCAGTCTGAAAGCTGCCTTTTTGGTTGATGGAGCCTTTTTCCTCCGCGCGCCGCAGTTCCAACACGAGTACAGTCTTGTCGGGCCACCTGCCGGTTGACTGGAATACCTTCCATGCTTCCGGGTTTACGAAGACGTTGTCGAACATGCGATGATCCATTGCCATGTCCTGGTTGTAACTCATATCAAATCCCGACGACAGGAAAACCCATTCCCGGTAGTCTGCTGGAAGGCGGAGCTGCCCGTCCCGGGTATACACTGGCGCGTGCTTTGCGGTCGTTCGGGCCTGAGAAAACCCGACAAAACCGAGCAGCACGATCGAAGCAGCCAAAAATAATCTTGGAAGCATATTGATCTCCATATATTCCAAAAGGTCGAACTACCTACCGGTTTAGCCGCAGCGTGATTTGATAGGTGCGCTCCCGGCCTGGCTGAATCCAGTCCAGCGCGATCGGGAAACTGCTGGCGTAATAAAGCTTATTTGTCAGATTCAAAACGTTCACCTGAATCGTGTTGTGCCAGGCTCCTGTTTGAAAGCGGTGCGACAGCATGGCGTCCAGGCGGGCATAGCCGGGCAATTCAAAGTCATTGCCGTAGTCGCCGTTTCGGACGCCGACCGCAAAGATGCCGGCCCCGGCGTCCCAACTCTCGCCCGACGAATGACGGAGCCACAAACTGCCGCTGTTCCGCGGAGCTTCCGGGAGCCGCTCTCCCTGGTATAGCGGATCTTTCGTGACTACGCCGTCGTTATACGCGTAGGAAGCGATGCCCGAAAGGCGCCGCGTCAGACGGCCTCTCACGTCGACCTCGACGCCGCGTGACCGCTCCTGCCCGACGGTTGTAATCATCGGGTAAAAAGCAAAGCTTGCGATGTTATCCTTGACCAGCTGATACGCCGCTACGGTGGCCGTGATCGCTCCTCCGCGCGCCCGCACCTTATAACCAAACTCAAACTGATTGGAGGTTTCCGCCGACAGAGCCTGAAGCGTTACGGGGTCACGACCGTTATTCGCATCCAATGCCTGTTGATATTGGAAATAGATCGCTTGCCCGCCGGACAGTTGCCACACCAGCCCCACGCGCGGCTTCACGAAGGACTCCACGTTGGGCTGAGCCCCGGGGGGCGCGTAAATCGCGCTCGTCCAATCCGCCCGGAACCCGGCGACGAGCGTCAGCCGGTAGGGAAGCGTGATTGTGTCCTGCACGTAAAGGCCGACCCACCGGGTTTCATCAGTTGTAATCAGCGGCGACGCGACGGAGGGGTCAAGCGGTGCCTCCGGCGTGAATACGGGGTTGTACACGTTGACCGGCGCGAGCTGTTCATAATACTGCGTCCCGGTCCTGCCCTGTGCATGCCCATCCAGTCCGACGAGCACCGAATGCCGCACAGCGCCGGTCCTGAACTTTCCCGTCAAATCCGCCGACCCATGAATCAATCGGTACTTCCTGTGCGGAGCGTTGTAGTAATACGCCAGGCATTCGTAGCCGCTGCCGAGGCAGTCCGCTCCCGTAGCCAGGTTGCTCCCGTACGGTGTGATATCCGCTTCATAGGAATTGGAGATCAGCGACAGAAAGTTCACATTCAGTCGCCAGTTCCTCGCAAGCTCCTGGTCCAGGGTCAGTCGAGCCGACCTCGGTTGCGTTGTGGATAACACGGGCGAATCATTGAACTGCGAACTGTAGTAGGGAAGGTTCAGAGGACGATCACCGAGCGAGGGAACTCCATAGTCGTTGCGCCAGGCCTGGTGCTGGTAATTCAGCGACAAGCCCAATTGAGTTCGCGGCGTCGCGTGCCATATCAGAGTGAGTCCACCTGATCCGAGGCGGTCACGGACAAACGCCCGCCCGGTCTTGTCGGCGAACCAGGTGCCTGAAGCTCGCGCCAGTAAGCTCCCGCTTTTATTGAGCCGTCCACTTACATTGGCGGTACTGCGCGTCGCCCCCAGCTGGCTGGCGGTCTCTTCCAGGTCGGCTGCAAATTGCGGAAGAATCGGCCGCGTGACCACATTGACGAGGCCTCCCGGTTGGGCGCGTCCGAAGAGCACTGAGTCGGGTCCCTTGACTACGTCCACCTGCTGCACGTCCGCCATATTCAGTGGGACCCCCTCCACCCTCGAACCGTCCTGGTAGTAGGAAGCGGCCGCGGTCATCGAGCCCCGCGCTGTCATCGACAGGTCGGTAAAACCGCGAAAAATCAGCGCCGTCTGCACGCCGCCGTTAAAACCGAAGTCCTGCGCCACGCCCGCTACGTTGCGTGTCGCATCGCTCAGGGTCAGCGCATTCTGGTCCTGCAAAACTGCTTCCGGCACAGTCTCCACGGACTGCGGAACCAGCAGCAGCTGCGAGTCGGTCTTCGTCGTCGCTTGATCCGTCGCGGAGGGCGTGTAGTCACCCTGGCGTTCCAGACGATCGCTCACGGTTATCGATTGTGGCTTCGTCTCGATCGCGAGCACAAAATCGAGCGTCGTCGGTTCTCGACCGCTGCTGTTCACCTCCGACGTCTTCGTCTTAAATCCCGGACTGTCCACACTCAACGAGTAACGCCCGGCTCGCAGCGTTGGGAAATGGTATGCTCCCTCTCGATCAGTCTGAGCGTCTCTGGCCTTACCGGCCTCGTCTTTGAGCACCACGTGAGCGCCGACTATGGCTGCTCCCGAAGGGTCTCGGACGGTCCCCAACAAGCTGCCTTTCTCTTCAGCTGACTGAGTCTGCGCCGGAAGTGCACGGGGTAATAGTATCGTGGCCCCGATCACGCAGCACCACTTGACTAACTTCAGACACCTTTGACCCATTACTTACTAACTCCTCCCCATGGTGTGCTGCTACGACGAGATAACGATCAGATGGATCGATAGCATATTGGCTCCGGCGTTACGCAATACAGTGAACAGCAGTTTACTGACTGGCCAAGAAATCGACAATGCGGCAAATTGTCGCATTGTCCAATTCACCGGAGAAGGCAGCCGACCCATAACCGGCACACAAACGCGCGACAATTTACCGCATTGATGACGGTCAGCTGCGAGCATAGACTTTGAGTGCATGGAGCGAGAACTAGCAGTTACGGTCGAGCGAGAGCCAGCTGCTCGACGCCTAAGACTTATCATCGTCGAACTGAAATATCATGCTGCCGAGCATGAGAGCACTCGTTCGGTCGTCGACCATCGATGGAACATGATGTGGATCGCCGGATCACTGGCTGCTAACGCCTTCCTGTGCTATCTCATCTCCCTGTGCCTGGCTAGTGCTCTATGAAGCTCTTTCGCTTCGCCACCCTGCTTGTCGTTACCGCGTTGCAGCTCCTCGCTTCTTACGGGAAGGACAACCCGCGACTGCAAAAGTTGTACTCCACCTTCATGTCCCCGTGCTGCTGGCAACAAAACCTGACACTGCACGATTCGCCAATTGCGCAGCAGTTGCGCAAAGGAATCCAGACCATGGTGAACGAAGGCCGCTCGGATGAGGAGATCAAAGCGTTCATGGTCCAGAGGTACACGAAGAGAATTCTCGCGCTCCCCGACGGCCAGGAACGAGTTTGGTTGATGCTGATTCCTTGGCTTGCATCCATCACCGGAGTAGTTGGATTGCTCTTCTTCCTACGCCGTCTGCGCTGGGACTCTTGGACCGCGCACCTGGCGGATCCCGAGCCCGCGGAGCTTGAGCCGGGTTGGGATTTCGATTAGCTCGCCGCCAGCTTTTTCCGCGCAGAGCCGAACAACACGCGCCGGTTTGGGCGCAAAATCAGGCATCGTGATGGGTTCTTCGTAACGTACGGTGCGCAAGCCGGGATATCGGGCCAGCAATTCGCCGGTTTTGAATCGCACTCCGCAAATGCGCATCGATTTGAGCGCGTCGTCGCGAAACGTTTCGACGATCAAAATACCGCCCGGTTTCAAAGCGCGTTCGGCGTGATTCGCGGGCGGTCCCGCACCTGCGTAGGACGCCAATATCAAGTCCCAACGGTACTCACCGTAGTCGAAGGCGTCTATGGTGTTCACTTCGATGTGGATCTTCAGACCGAGCTTGGACGCGTGCCGATCAGCGGACGTGACGGCATCGCGAGCGATGTCGAAGCCGGTTACGTCCCAGCCTTCTTGTGCCAGCCAGATGGAATTGCGCCCTTGCCCCATGGCCACATCCAACGCCTTGCCCGGACGCCGGCCTTTGACCATCTCGACGAGAAACCGATTGGGATTCGTGTTGAAGGCTGGGCGCTCGGCGGCAAAGTACCGGTTCCAATAGCGGCTTGCCAGTCGAATCCCTCCGCGAGCGCTCGGGGCCAGGTTGTTGATGGGTCTCAGACCATGCTCCTTCCGACACTGGCGATCCGAACGGCGGTCCTTCGGTCCGCTCCGCTCGCGATTGGCCAACGCGTTACTGCTAAGAGTAAGTCGATGATTGATCCATCATCGTGCGGCAAATTGACGCAACGCCGAGTTTTGCAGGGGACTGCGACAATTTGCCACATTGTGATCGGCGAAAAGTGAGGTCTCATATCTACAAGTGGGGATTGCACCGCTGCCAACACACACAAGGAGATTCGTTGCATGACAGCGCTTCCAAAGATCGCGCTTTTGATGTCCATAGCACCACTCGCATTCTCGGCTGACCAACAGAGCGTGTCGATTCACTTTCAAGCAATGGTCGGGGAAAGAAAATTCGCATGTGGCCAGAGTTATGTTGGGATCGGAACCACACATTCTAAGATCACGCCGCGGGACTTTCGATTTTATGTCCACAACCTGCGCCTCACCGATGCGAGCGGGAAGGAGGTCCCGGTAGAGCTTGACCAGGATGGAAAGTGGCAGCTCGACGATCTCGCATTGCTGGACTTCGAGGATGCCTCAGCGGGCTGCGTGAACGGGACGCCGGAAATGAACGATCATGTTTCCGGCAAGGTGCCAGCTGGACGCTACTCTGGGCTCCGATTCACCTTGGGCGTGCCGTTCAATAAGAACCATACCGAGCTGACTTCGCAACCATCGCCTCTCAACCTGACTGCAATGAATTGGGTGTGGAATGCCGGTCGCAAGTTCGCGCGCATCGAGTTCACCAGTTCTGGCATGCCGCGCGGCTGGGTGATCCACCTCGGCAGCACTGGCTGCACACCGAATCAGACCAAGACCACCGTCCCGACGCAATGTTCAGAACCGAATCGGCCGGAGATCGAGATCGCCGGATTCGACGCCGGTCAGGATGTCGTGATCGCCGATCTGGCAACACTGCTCAAAGATTCGAATGTCGACACCAATCAGCCCAACACGCCTGCCGGGTGCATGTCGGCTCCCA
>Ga0335078_10010366_pt1 | contig 13790 bp, 17 predicted proteins | sample Lox_Sample_32_FD_206711 | JGI IMG/M metagenome (GOLD analysis project Ga0335078, IMG submission 206711) | Soil microbial communities from Loxahatchee National Wildlife Refuge, Florida, United States - Lox_Sample_3.2 | ecosystem: Environmental > Terrestrial > Soil > Wetlands | place: USA...
ACTGAGCTTGAAACTCTTCACCCGATGCGGCTGCAAGCGGTGCGCCCGCCAGACGCGATAAACGGTCGCCGGACTCACGCGCTGGGCACGGGCCAAGGTGCGCACGCTCCAATGCGTCGCTCCCGTCGGCTTCGAGTACAGAGTGGCGTTCACGATCGCTTCCTCTTTCTCGCTCGTCAACTGTCGCTTGCGCCCGGGTGCTTGCGAGCGCTCGTGATTTTCTTCTGCGCAGCTTTGATCATCCATAGCCAGCCTCGTGAGCCTTCGCCCCAGCTTTCCCCTTACCGACTGATTACGAGCTTGCACTGGGAGGGCAAAAATAGGTCCTCGTAAACGCCCTTCTGGCGAGGAACTAGGAGTGAAGTCCTTCGCTAAGGGTTGCTTAGAGCGTGTCGAATTGCAGACCACCATCGATACGATCCGTCGATCAATACGCGGTGACTGCACTTCCAATAGCAATAGGGCGAGACTGTGGAATGTCATGGTCAGCAGGCATCGATGTAGAACACCAGTTCTCCGTGCTCTCCGATGGAACTCCGCCACTGCTTTACTGAGCTCCGCATGTTGTCGATCAGATTGGCCAGCTTATTCTGGTTGATGACCACGCCTTGTTCTTCCATGCTGTCTCTGAAGCCGGCCGCACTGAAGCGCTCGTCTGCCTCCATGTAGTCCAAAACCTTTCTGCCGTTTTCGAACCAGACAGCCGTGTTGTCTCCGTATTCGTGTTCGTCGCTGGCCGTGCCTACTCTGGCGGCAAGGTCGTGCAGCAGCACGATCAACTTCTCCGGTTCAATGAAGCAGGACGAGTGTACATTCCATATTTCTTTCACTACCCGAAAGCTTTGGCTCATTGCCTGACCACCTTCCTTCTCTTGCGTCTGGGTAATTCGGAATCTGCCGGCTCCGTCCTCATCCGCTGCCAAAGGAGTGGATCGACTGCGAGCGAGGTGGTGCGGCCCGTACGCAGGTTCACGAATCCGCCGTGGTACGAAAGCCGCCCATATCGGAACAACCGAGCGAGCATTGCCAGCGCTTGGTAGGCGAGGGTCTGGTTCACAAAAGGCTCCTGCCGTTCCAACGCTTCCAGCGCGCTGCATGTCGGAAGTCTGTCCTTTTTGTCGAGCTTCGGGTTGATGATCTCAGGGAAGAGTTCGGGAGCCGTGGGCAGGCGCAAGTCTCGTGCTTTGTTTTTCGGGTTTTCGGGCTGGCCCAGCACGAACTGGCCGCTATCGGCATTGTTGCCCAAATCCAGCCAATAGTGGCAATTCCAGTAGGTTTGAGTGCGGGTCATTGCGTTCCGGGCGGCGCGGGAATCCACGCAGCCAATCAGAATGTCGGTCTCCTGCCCCCAACTTTCATCGACGAAGTGCGGCACTCCTTTCCACCCAAGGCCCCAAAACAAATTGATCCGGGTGGCAAGCACTGTCGCCTTGTGCAGCCCGATCTCACTCTCACTGAAAGGTTGGCGGACGCAGTTGGTGCGGGAAATCCGGTCGCCGTCGACCAAGGTCACATCCAGTCCATGCGGATGCCCTAAAGCCACCATGGCCTGTTGCAGATACGGCAATCCCGCCGCAATGGCGCTTCCCGTGCCGCCGCATCCGACCACGGTGATCCGAACCCCCTTCTGCAGCAGCGCACCAGGAATCTGATGTTCAATCTTCGTGGCGATTGTCGTTTCGATAGCTGTGGTCATCGTTCCTCACGAATTCCGCGAGCGTCTGCGGCAGCTTCACCAGGTACTTCTCTGGAAACACTCTTTGTCCCGCGAGGGATTGCCACATCGCCAGGAAGCCGCCGCGAAATCGAATGTGTTTGCGAACGCCGGAGGCGTGCGTGAATTCGCTTTGGAAGAACGACTCCTCCCACAAGTCGATGGCAGTGACCGATTTCTCCTGCGGAATCTTCATGCTCCCGGTGCAACACACTCCGTTGTCGTAGCAGTTCCAGTACGGAGCCATGTACATCCTGGTCTCGGCCCTGGGCCGCTCGTTTTTGGCGAGAGCGCGAACCCACAAGTGGCTCCCGCATGCTTTGAACAGCAAGGGTGGGTGTGGATAGACCTGGCCATTCATGCTTTTCAATACACGGTCGCCATCACGGTCACTGAAAAACATGATCCGCTCGCAGGCTGGCGCCCACCACACGATCATTTCTGCCGTGCGCACCAGGACGCGCGCCGGCAAGATCTCGGCTGGAACCGACCTTCCCAGACCCGCCATCAGGTCGATCAGCATTTGCGGCGTCATTAACTGGCCTTCCGCCAGTCGTGCGGCGTCGCCGTCATGGATCACTTCATGGAGAGTTGCAAAGGGATGGCGATACGGGTAGCCGTCATAGCTGCTCTTCCCGTACACCAGCAGCGCCCGGCTCAACCGGAAGTCCTGACTCGAGCCGATGTTCACGGAGATATTCATCGTAGAGGTCCCTGATGAGTTCGACGATCTTGGCAGCGGAGGCCAACGACCGAAGCATGGCGCCGGCGTGGTCGAAGACGCGTCGCACTTCTTCGTCTAAATCCTTTTCCGGTTTGCCCAGATGAATAGGAAGCGCCACGTTAGGCTGGCAAGGACCGTTTTCGCCCATGTGCTGTGCCTCTTCATCAAAACAGGCGTTAATCGCATCATTCTCGTACCAGGTGATGAGACATCCGGGCCGGGAATTCTCAGCATCCGCGAGCCAGTCGTCAATGCCTGGCACATCCTTCTCACTGATCTGACCGGGCCATGCGTGCTCTTGCCCGCGGCCATGGATATCCATCTCAAGTAGGTGCTGGATCAGCTCGCGAGCCACGGCTGTATGCGGCCGAATCTCCTGAAGCAGGGTTCTGGCTTTCCTGTACTTCAGCGCCTTAGAATGCTTCTTGATGCAGGCGGGAATCTCAATGTCCACTTTGCGATAGATCGATGCCTCAAGCTCTTCGTCGCTGAGATCCTCCACCCACATCTCGGCATGCTCCTGGGCATCGAGGTAGTCATACACGCGCATCCACTTGTAAAGGTTGGTTGTCAGAACCTGGTAAAACGCCGCCGCCAGAAGATCATGGTCGGCTTCGAGGCGGGCCAGCGTCGCGCCAACTGGAATTGAAGCGGCTGCCTCGTAGTCGCCCACCAGATATAAATGATCGGTCATTCCTTCTCTGCCGGCTTCCACCTGATTTCGCTCCTGCTCGGTCAACTCGAAAAGGCTATCCGCAATTCGCAGGTCGCCCACCCAGACTCTCTTCGCAGGAGCAACGTGATTCTGTGAGCAAAACCTGTTGAATCCGCGTTCGACGAAGTCGACCGCGCTACCCGACCAGTCATCGGGCCGGCAAATTCCTAACCGCAGCAGGCTCATTCCCAAAACCGCGGCCGGTCCTTCATCCCACCTCGTGCAGTACCGCCATCGGAATCCTTTGAGCTTGGGGAACGTAACGTCCAGCGGCAGCCCGATCACACGAGCGGTGGAATGATCGCGCCGCTGGGAGGCAGGTATCGGTCTCCGAGTTCGCCGCCGTCCTGAGCGTACTTGAGCGCGTCGAACGCCTTGCCGAGAATTTCGCCGACCTTGAATGCTTCTGGACATTGCTTCAATTGCTCCATGATGGGATCGTCGGTCTTGACGTGGTTGTGCGCGGCTTCTTCCAACGCTCTCAGGACTCGCTTCACGTCTTCATCGACGATTCGGCAGGCTGCGGCAGCTAGCTTCCTGTGCTTCATGGAAGTCACCCTTCATCATTTCTGACTGACCGAGGAATTGTGGCCCTTGTGCAGTGCGGCGCGCCTTGATGGCCGCCTGCTTGTCGATGGACTCGCAAAATCGGGATGTCGCAAATGTTCTGCGCGCATGCAGTGATTTGCGCTCTGGGCAGGCTGCTAGGTATGCGCTACAATTCACCGAGGAACTATACGATGACTGACCCCGCCTCCGCCATCAAAGGTGAAGTTCACCAACTGGTTGATCTGCAGATCCAAACACTGCGACAACCGTCGTGTTTGACTACCTTCGACCTGCTTGACTATCGCGTGCGTTCCAAAAAACTCACGGTGTTGTACCACGAACTAGACCAGATACGAAGAGCGAGTTTCAAGGGGCAATTGCGTAGAGCTTCCTAGAGTTCACCCTGTGCGGTCTTGAGGGGGTCAAGCGGCCGTCCGCAGCGTCAAATCGCTCTGGACGGTCGCTTGTTCTATGTTCACAATGGTGGCTCCACGGAATGGGGAGAGCATCTTGGCCGCAAGAATTCTCATGGTTCTGAGTGCGAGCATTATCTTTACGCTCGGAGTCGTCCACCTCGTCTATACGTTCTGGGGGCCAAAGCTCTCGCCCCGTGACCCCGCACTGCAAATCAGCATGAGCCAGATTTCACCAGTCATTACGAAAGAAACAACCATGTGGCGGGCTTGGGTGGGCTTCAACGCCAGCCACAGCATGGGACTTATTTTGTTCGGCTTGGTTTTTGGTTTTCTCGGATTGGCTCACGACCAACTCCTCTTTCGGTCACCGTTCCTGCTCGTTGTCGGCCTGGCAATGCTTGGTGGTTTTGTTGTGCTCTGCAAGGTTTATTTTTTCAGTGCGCCTCTCACAGGTGTCTGTATTTCTTTGGCTTGCTATATCGCCAGCATTGCGCTAGCGCGGGCCTAACAATGCGCCGCGTAAATAGGTGATTTACGTTCGAGTGCTGTCGTCTCCTCGGCGACCAGCCTTTCTGTGTCTTACCCTTTTGCCCCGATAGCCCGAACAAACCTGTAAACCAGTTTGCCGGCGACCGTTTCAGGCCCCTCAATGGCAGCCGTGGCTATTTCCGGATACAGATGCGTGTAGGTCTCTCTGACCTGTTCAGGAGTCATCGATGGGCTAGAGTCAGGCAGCTTGACTCCGTTGTAGAGGAATTCCCGTGCGAGAACGTGTACTTCCATAACTACTCCTTTTGACGCTGCTCCTGTGGATTTCAGAATTCGTGAAAATTTGCGGAGCAGTTCTTGAAAGATATGGCCAATAAAAAGATCGACTTAAGCGCTCTGCAAAGTGACTCGATTCCCGTTGGCTTCTCCCTTCGGACAGCAAGACAGTCAATATGCCCAAACCGCGCACAGAGGGATCGTAGACGCGCATTCATTGCCGCAGGGTGTGGAGAGAATACTCTAAGGGCGCTTCAGTAAGCCGGGAGACAAACGTTGGAGCCGACAACACCAAATGTCCGCGAGTGGTCTCGATGAAGAAATCATGCTGATTCCAGTTGCTCGGTGCCGCTCGGAGCAGCGATGCCCAAGAAGACAAGAATGGCACGATTCAGCCGCAGCATGTCCTCATCAGCAAGCCGCCCGACATGCGTGCTGATCTTTCCTTTCGGAACGGTCGTGATCTTATCCACCATCAATCGGCAGATAGCTCGCAAGCCGTTGCCTTCGTTTGGCTGCACTGGCAGCCGAAACAGAGGAGCATCGGTTGGGTCGGTGGTAAATGCGCACACCGTGATCGAATCCGTCATGTCGAAACGATCGTCTTGAAGAATCACAACGGGACGGGGTTTGCCGGCGTAGTCCTTGCCGCCTGCAACCGTCCAAATCTCACCGCGCTTCACACCGTGCCCCGATCAGAGACAGCGTCGATGAAGTCCTGGTCCTCCTTGGCGTGCGGACTCTTGGCGACAGCGAGGGACTGCCTATGTGCCTCTGTCACAAAAGCGGGCGAGCGCATGTCGGGGACCCAAATCTGGATAGGCCGCAACCCCTGTTGGCGCAGCCGCTTGCGATGCTGTCTAACCTTATCCCGAGATGACTTGGAGTGAGTCCGTGCTCCCATGTTTCACCTCCAACGAGTGGTTACATGTAACCTATCACATTCTAAGGTTAGTGGAAAAGCGCAATGTGCGGTCACAAAATGTCACGAATTGCGTCACCGACCCCCGGTCCGGTCCTCTGAAATCAGCGCGGTCCCGTGTTCGGTTGTGACAACCTATAGATTCCGATTCGGTTGTTCATTGGGCGACAGCTCGACGCAGGGGCGACCGAACAAGTCCCCGGATGTCGGAAGATCAGAAGGGCAGGAACTGGTTCCCGCTCCAGGAGCATCCATACTTGTGTCATTGGATGCAGCGATCGACCTCGGCTCCGGTGCCTGTATATCGCTCGCCGTGCCGGGGTTCTCTGTCGCTGGGGCAGGCTCTTTCGCGGACGCGCGGGTTTTGGTCGCCGAAGACTTCCGCGATGCCTCCTGCGCAGCCTTAGCCGCCGCTTCCATCTCGTCTTTCGCGCTCTTGAGAGTGCTGGATAGTTGCAGATGTGAATGCACAAACTCCACCAACTGCTTGGGCAATTCCTCATCCAGTTCCTTCGGCGTGCCGGTAAGGCTCAATGGGGTCGTAAGAGCCTCATTATTCTCGTCGCCAGATTTCAGTCGTTGCGGAATGATGTTGACGCAGATTAAGTCGGGATTGATTCGGGTTGCCGTCAACATGACAACCCGCTGTGCTAGCAGTGGCATCAGTTCTTGAAACACAAATACCTCCTCGTTCGACGCGGTATGGTTGTTTTCTGATCAACTCAAGCTGAATAACGATGCCTGTTCAGGGACTGCTGGTCTGCCGCGCCGTTTTCGACCAGACGTTGATTCCATTCGCCGTCCAAAGACAAACGCGGACCCAGGAACCAATTCAGCCGGCCAGGCTCGGTCTCACTTGGGGTTGTCAGTTAAAAAATCTGAACTGCCGGGAGAACAGAAGCCCGGATAGACGAGGGTGAAAGAAGGGGCCTAGGACCTAGGGATCACTGCTGCAGCGCTGTCGGCCTGGGGAATCTCGCGTTGTGGCAGCGGCGGAACCGGTTCATGCCGGTAGCGTAGGTTCCAATAGTTCCAGGAGCGTGGGTCGAAGATTCCGGCGGGCGGGTTCTTCAAGACGAGATCGAAATCGGCATCAGAATAATACTTCATCGTGGTGACGATATCGTCCAGCGTTCCGAAGGTCATCACATGAGCGAGAAACAGCTTGGTCTCATTCAATGTCTCCTCCGGTATCTTGAACCAAACGACGCGTTTGGCCACCCGCATGAGATCCTCTGCATAGTTCATGATTCCTCTTCGTGCGGACTCAGACCAAGCCTGGCCGCCACAAATGGCAACTCCTTTAAGTTTACCGAAGTTGCTGCCTCGAGCAATCGCTTTCGCGTTTCTGGCGCAATACTGGGAAGATCTCCATCCTCGAAAAACGTGAGCGCCTTGAGGGTAAGAGCTCCATTGAACTCCTTCCCATATATCGCCCGCGCGGCCGACAAACCTACAGCTAAGCTCAGGCCCGCGTCGAGCGTGCCCAGAATATCCCGATAGTCCTTCGCCTGGGCCCTCAGCTGAACGGTCTTAAGTTTGGATGCGAGAAGATCAAGCAGGGAGGCGATCTGGACGCCATTCTCCTCGACAACGTCGGGATCCTGCGCCCGCTTGATTCCCAATGATCCAAAGAATGACAACTTCACCGGACCATTCCGATCCACAATGGCCGTGAGTGTGTTGTCTTGAAATTGAGTCATTTCCGCGTGTTTCAGATAGGGAATGCGCTCGCGCAATGCGGTCGGTCGAAAGGCCTGATTGGAGAAAAAGTCAAAATCCTCGGACTGCCGGTGCCCGAGCCGCAACGCTAGAGCTGTACCCCCATAGAGCACGAACGACTTTGGGGTGTCTATTAGTTCAAGCCAAAGCTGTTTCTGAGGCTCTGGAAGAATGCGCAGATTTGGTGCGAACATTTCCAACTCCTTTCAGGCTAGCTCCGGCGTCTTGGGCCACCTTTCAGGCCACGCTTGGGGCGGCCAACCAGGCGGGGTCGAGACATCCTGCTTATTCTGCCTGATTTAGCTCACGCTGAATAGCGACGCCTGCTCCGGGACTGGTGGCTTGCCGCGCCGTTTTCGACTAGACAGCGATTCCATTCGCTCTCCAAAGACAAATACGGATCCAGGATTGAGTGCTCCCTCGACCACCTCAGATGGGCCGGGCTCGGGATCCCTTGGAAGGTTCGGCGAATCCAGGGATAAGACTTCGCGACTATCATGTGGCGTAGTTGGAAACAGCTTTTGATGTTCGAGATTCAAAGCTCTCCACAAAGCATCGGCGGTCTCTCCAATCCCACTTCTTTCGACCAGTTCCCGCGCCATGGCCGATAGCATGTCGTCGTCTTCATCGACAGTCTGTAATCCTTCACCTGCGAATTTGCCTTCCATGGTGAGAGCGACCAGGAGCTTCTTTCCCATGAGGCGCAGACAGGATGTCTGCATGGTCTCCTCATAGCAAAGAAACTTGACTCGTACCGGGCGCCTCTGTCCGATGCGCCAGGAACGGCGACTGGCTTGCCTCAGCGTATGCAACGAATAGCCAGACTCGTGGAAGATCAGGGTTGGGAAATCGAGCAAGTCTAACCCGGTTTCGACGATCTTGGGGTGTGTGATCACCACTTGTACGCCTTGTTTCACCTGACGCGCATACCAAGACTCTCGCTTCGAAGTGTCCACACTGGAACGCAACACCGCGGTACGGATTCCTTCTCGGGAAAGAATCCGTTCCAGCCGTCCAACGACGTCGTGCTTGTGGGTGTAGACAGCGAACACTTGGACTCGCCGGCCTTCTGCCAGTTCCTTCCGGATCTCCTCGATCAGCCGGCGTTCCTTGGGATAGAGATCATCCTCTGGAAGGTCTACCGTCTCGGCAATGATGAACTTCACATTGTGACCGACCTCGGGATCGAACTTCGATCCGTACAGAGTGCCTAAGCCATAAGGATGATCCGGATAAACCAACAAAGCATTCAACATCGTGCCCAGCACGGAGCGATTGCCCCGGTTGGCCTTCAGCGCCGCTCGGATATCTTGCTCAAGTGACTCGTAGGCCGCCATGAGCGGCCCATCCATGGGCACGCTGACCAGTGTTTCTTCATACGGCGGAAGTTCCGAGGAGATGTCCTCCAAGAATACGAAGGCACACAACTGCATGAGAAACTCACCAAAGAGCAACGGCGAAGCGCCTGGCTTGCGCCGTACCGCGGTGGTTGTTTTGGCTTTCGAACAAGCGTTTTCATCCGGCGCCATTCGTGTAATCGTCTCCAAAACGCCATAGTCCTGGTTGAAAGCGCCGCGGCCCGCAGTTCCAAACTCGTAGCCCGCCTCCTTCATCTTCCCCGCTTCCAGGCGAAACAGGGTGTTGTAAACATCGTCGGCGTAACCGCCGAGCAAGGTACCGGTCAAACCGACAATGCGGCCGGCACACGAGGCCAGCGTTCCCAAAGCGTTGCCTTGTGCAGTGTCTCCCGCAAGTTGATGGATCTCGTCACAGATTGCATAGTCAAACCACCCGTCCATGTAGCGCCCAATGAATTCGACGGGGGCCATGCGGTGGATTTTGTCGGGATCGGCCTGCCACAACGCGCTGTGTAGGGCACGGCAGGCCTTGCCATCTCGGGCCTCGACCAGTTCAGAGTGCTTGGTTTTGCCGAACTCTTCGATGGTGAGGCGGCGATCATCGAGGATGATGGGCATCCCTGTATCGGGATTGGTGGCGCAGCCAAAATATGGGCCGGATCGTGGAACCCGATAGGCGTGGCGCCAGAAATAGCTGAGCTTGGCCCGCTCTCTTCCTACGATGAACAAAGCCGGCCTGCCACAGAGCGCGGACCAGCGTTGGCGGGCATTCGCAAAATGCTTTCGCAACCGCAAATCGCTTAGGCTCGTCTGGAGCCCTTCGCGGACGATCATGCTTCCTTTGAGGCGGACTTCATTGACCCCGTGCGGGGAGTGTTCATCGCCTCCATTCCTCATGTCATCGAGGAAGAACACCCGAATTCCGGGAATGGTCAAAACCGCCTCTCGCGCCCACTTCTGGACAAGGTGGGGTGGCACCATGGCCAGCGCTGTGTACGGATGACCTTCGTGAGCAACGTGCATGGCGCCAAGAGAAATCAGGGTCTTGCCTGCACCGCACTCGGCTACGACCATGGCAGTTCGGGCTTCTTGCCAGCGCCTAACCAGGCCCATGATGGCAACCGCTTGTGCCGGGAAAGGAGTGCGCAGGAGGGTCGCCATTCGCGGCGAAACCGGATCGCCAACCTGATGGAGTGCCGGGTAGCGTTCAAGGATGCGTTGGCCGAGGGGTTTGGAGAACGCGCGCATGTACTGGTAAATATCGCTCAGTTCTGGCATGGGGATTCCGAAGAAGGAAAGTGGGGGATTTGCGTTGAGGGCGGAGATTACTGGAAAGATCAGTTGCTGGGAGCGTGGAAAACCTGACTTAGACCCCGGCTGGGCCAGCGGACTGGGCCCATTTGCGTGGGAAACGGAAGAACACCTTTGCGCACGCCGTCGCTAAGCCAAGAGAGGAATCGCTCTTTGTTTCCTTTGACAAGAACCGGGCAGCAACCAATCCCTAGAAGTGGAACGATGGCTTTGTGCCGCTCAAGCTGGCGGTGAAACCATTCAGCCCATTCAGGGACGCCTGGCAGTCCGTGGATCTGAGCCAAAGAAGCCCATACGAACGGCGGGGTGGAGTTGGGCAGTAAACTGCGTGCGGCGTTCGCGGAGGCCGCCGCGAACTCTTCCGAGATTCCAATCAGGTGCCGGAGTGACTTTTTTCGATCTGAGAGTTGAACCGCGCCTCGATAACATTGGGCGTTACGCTCCAGACAGACACGAACCGGTTGTACTCCTGGCCCCTCCACCGTGAAGCTCTCTTCTAGGAAGATCGCGGCGCTGACTGCGCTGATCTGCGTCTCGCTGCCAATCACCGAGATGAAGTGAGCTTTTGCCTGGCGCGGAGGGTCGGGCAACACCTCTCCGATAAAGCGGTCCAGATGCAATTTGAAATGGGTGGTTGTCTTTTCCGTTCTCCTGTAATAGTCAAACAAGCCGAAGCGAAGATGTGCATTCAACATGATGGATTCTGCTTTTCATGGGTCAGGACTTGTGTCCTGCCGTCCGCAAATATCAACGTCAGTTCATGGGAGAACCGTTCTTTGTCATGGACCACAGTGGCGCCGTCATCTTCCTCTTCGGTCCAGTGGTCCACAAACTTCACCGATTGCCAGTGCGCGATGTGAAGCAGTTCCCCTTCGCCAAACACGCCGTTCAACATGCCCGCCGTACAGAGCAGCCCAACATGCCCCCCATGCAACGGAGTCAATGGCCGGCCTCGCACATTCTTCTGTTCCCGGATCAACACCCGCGCCGCCTGGCGATAAGCGGCTGATTGCAACACTAGGTCTTCCACCAGATCCAAGGGGATACCGGTATCAGATAGGACGACGGGGCCGGACGCGGGAACCTGGTAGGAAGCTTCTGGCGAGTCCGCGAGTTCGGCGAGATCGTGGAGGATTGAAAGCCCTTCCAGATACCGCGTGGCTTCATTCAGCGCGGAATCGCGTAACCGATCATGTCGTTTACGACGCACCGCCAAGACCGCGACCTGTTGGTAACGAACGCATGCCTGTTCGGTAAGCTTATAAATGCGGATGTCTCGGAACTGTTCGGCCAGAAGGCGCGCGCAAGGCTTGATTTGCTGCTGGGGAATGATAAGAAGAAGCACTCCCTCGTGCTTTAGCCAGCGATAGGTGTGCTCCAGAAATACAAATTCCAACCTCTGATTCTTGGCCTGGCCGTACTCCCAATCGTAGGGCGGGTTGAGGTAAATCAAGGAGAGTGATTCCGTGGCGCAGCGGACGTCGAGCGTATTCGCCTGCGAGACTTCAATGCCCAAACTCCTGGCCTGCGCGGAACGATGCGCGTCAATCTCAATCCCGTAACGTGTTGCCGTCGTGCCTTCGAGCAGTGCAGTGAAGGCCACTCCGTCTCCAACGCAGGGATCAAGCGCCGAGAACTGCGCCGGAAACGAGAGCAGATTCTTCAAACGTCTTGCCTCGTCGGTTGGGAGAGGAAAGAAGCCCAGTTGGGATTGGCCGAACATTCGCATGGAATGGACCTCCTTCGGTTCCTTTGTTGGCGTTGTGACTTGAACCATAACCTTGCCGCCTTGGAAAGCTTATGGCTTAACCCTCAGCACACCAATCAGTAGACGCTTGTGGTTCTGGATGGTTTGAGGTTGTGCGGGAGCGGGCTTCAAGGAGATGTCATAGCTGGATGTTGGTGGAGCGGGAAGCGTCCGGGGCAGATTTCCTAGAAGCCGACTTCTGGCCCGGCCGGCTCTCTGTGGTTCAACTTCCGGGTTGCCCGTCAGAACGAAGCCGCTGGCGCGGCGGACGCTGCCGCGTGGGTGATGTCGGCAGTTCTTGATTCTCAACTCAGATAATTTGTGGGTCACAAGGAGGTGTCCCTGTGACCCATCTTCGCAAAATGATGCTGGAGGAACTCCAGCGTCGTCATTACTCTGAGGCTACCACACGGCGTTACATTCGCTTCATCGAGCGCTTCGCCCAGCACTTCCACCGCTCGCCCGATCGCCTGGGACCGCAGCACATCCGCGAGTACCAAGCCCAACTCTTCACCGTGCACAAACTGACTCCGGGTACAGTAACCAACCACCTCTGTGCCCTGCGCTTCTTCTACATCCAGACGCTCAAGAGGCCCTGGAGTATTGCCGACACTCCCTATCCCAAGAAGCGCTATCGCCTGCCCACCATTCTCAGTCAGGAAGAAGTCGCCCAGCTCATCGATGCTGCGCCGACTCCCTTCTATCGCACCATTTTGATGACCCTTTACGGCACCGGCGTCCGCCGCACTGAGCTCACGCGCCTGAAGGTCTGCGATATCGACAGCCGACGCATGGTCGTGCACATTCAAGCCGGCAAAGGTGAGCAAGATCGCGACGTGATGCTCAGCCCCGTCCTGCTCGAGGAACTGCGCGCTCACTGGCGTCGCTTGCGCAAAAAGTCCGTGTGGTTATTTCCCGGCAACCGCTGGCACAGCGGGGATCACCCCACGGATGACAAGACGCCCTACCACGCTTGCGTCGAGGCCGCCCGCCGCGCCAGGATTAAGAAACGTGTCTATCCTCACATACTCCGCCATTGCTTTGCCACCCATTTACTTGAAGCTGGCGCTGACCTGCACACCATCCAGATCCTGTTAGGCCATCACGATCTGAAAGAAACCGCTCGCTATCTCCACCTCTCGCAACGGCACCTGCATGCCACGCCCAGTCCGCTGGATGCGCTGGTGCTGAAGAAAGGCAGGTCGTCCGAGGAGGAGTAGATGAGTCGGCCACAGTTAGAGGTGGCCGACATCATTCGCAGCGCAGGCACAGACTTCGTTGAGCGCAACCGTCACTGGCTCCGCTGGACACATATTAAGGTGCTGCGTGCCATCGCACGCTGTCGTACGGGCGCACTCGGCGGCCATATCGATCAGTGCACTCGCTGCGGACATCGTGCCACCATCTCGTACAACAGCTGCCGCAATCGGCATTGCCCGAAGTGTCAGACCGGTGCCCGGGAACGTTGGATCGCGGGACGCCGCCGCGAACTGCTGCCCACGCCCTACATCCATGTCGTCTTCACGCTGCCGCCGCAACTGGCTTCGTTAGCACTCCAGAACAAGAAAGTCATCTATGGGTTGCTGCTTCGGGCCAGCGCAGAAACTCTACTCGAAGTGGCGCGCAATCCCGCTCATCTCGGCGCCGAGATCGGCTTCTTCGGCGTGCTCCATACCTGGAACCAGAAACTCCAACTTCATCCCCATGTCCACTGTGTCGTTCCCGCCGGCGGACTCTCCCTCGATCATGCCCGCTGGATTCGATCCCACCCACGCTTCTTCCTTCCCATTGCTGTACTGCGGCGCGTGTTTCGTGGCAAGTTCCTCGCCGGCCTCAAGTCTGCTTTC
>Ga0335078_10010367_pt1 | contig 13790 bp, 11 predicted proteins | sample Lox_Sample_32_FD_206711 | JGI IMG/M metagenome (GOLD analysis project Ga0335078, IMG submission 206711) | Soil microbial communities from Loxahatchee National Wildlife Refuge, Florida, United States - Lox_Sample_3.2 | ecosystem: Environmental > Terrestrial > Soil > Wetlands | place: USA...
AGCCGCCGTGGACATCCCTCCGCTCAGTGCCGCCTGCTTACCCCGAGCCTGGCCGGCCGTGCCCGGCGGTCAGGGCGGACAGCTCACGGCGTACGCACTCCCTTGCGCACGTACAGGATGAGCTTCATCGGGGATCGGTATACCCGGTTGAAATGACTGGCAAGGTAGTTCTCGAGCTGGGGGGTCCAGGCGATCCGCCGGATGCTGGTGGCGGTGAGCAGGACGTACTGGGCGTGACTGAACGCCTGGTTCCAGAACGTGTCCACCGCCCGGACGCTGGCGGCCCCGGTCTGCGGCTTCAGGCCGTGGGACAGCCCCAGGGTGGTGCCGAGGCTGTCCACCATCTGCGGGCAGCCGGGGACGCCGGAGACGAAGCGGTTGGCGGCCAGGGTGACCGACACCTGGTCGGTGAGCACGCACGCGCCGGGCGGGATCAGCCGCTCCAGTGCGACGGGGATCGGGCCGATGACCCGGGGGGCGGCGCTTTCGAACCTGACCTGGAAGATCGCCACCGCCGCGAGCGCCACGGCCGCCAGGCCGGCGATGGCCACGCCCAGCTGGTGCCTGGCCCGCGGCGCGGCGCCGGCGGGCCAGACCGGGGTCAGGCCGTCGGGGGACCGGTCACCGCCCAGCAGCCGCGACAGCGGCAGCGCGATGGTCAGGGCCATGAACGGGGCGAGGAACTCGGTGAAGTGGTAGTGGAACTGCGGCGGCCACAGGAACATGGCGATGATCAGCACGGCCGACACGCCCGCGAACCAGTCCAGCCGGGGCGGCGGCTGGCGCGTGACCGCCAGGCCGGCGGCCCAGATGATGATCACGAACAGCACGAGCGCGAGCACCGCGAGCAGGAGGATGCTCCTGGGCCAGCCCAGCGCGTACGGCAGGCCGATCATGTTCTTGAGGCGGAGCAGGAGCCCCACCCGCACCGCGTGGGCCCGGTACCCCACCTGCGCGGTGATCAGGCTGCGGTACAGCTGGTGCGGCGCGGCGACGGCGAACGGCAGCACCGGAATCAGGAAGCCGGCCGCGACCCCGCCGATGAACAGCGCCGTGCGCTTGAGCTGCGGCAGGCACAGCGCGGCGAGGACGAGGACCGGCACGATCGCCCACGCCTCGACCGTGCCGGCGAAGCCGAATGTCACGCCGCCCCAGGCCAGCCGCCTGGTGCTGGCCGTGATCCGGTCGCCGTCGAAGACCGCCACCGCCCCGGCCAGGCAGAACAGCACCAGCCACGGCTCGACCAGCACGGTGTGCGCCGCCGCCACGCCGTCGGAGTAAACGGCCAGGATCCCGCAGGTCACCAGCACGGCCAGGACGCCGCGATGGCGCACGAGCAGCCCGCCCAGGACCACCGCGGCGGTGCCGGCCAGCACCGTGAGGATCCGGCCGATGGCCAGTCCCCACGCCGTGCCGGTCAGGTAGGTCAGCAGCGCGGCCGGGCTCATCAGCAAGGTGATGCCCGGCGGCTGCACCAGGATGAAGTTCTTGTAGGGCAGGGAGCCATGGACCAGCCGGACCGCGCTGCCGAAGTACGGCCCGTCGTCGTACTCGGTGACGCCGAGCAGGAAGCCAGGCCGGGTGTACTGGTAGTACAGGCGCAGGCCGAGCGCGACCAGCGTGGTGACGATGATCACCACGTTGACCGGGGTGAGCCAGGCCGGCCGGCGCCCTTCGCGCGCGGCCGGAGCACCTCCCTGGGATCCGTCGGCGGAAGTCCTGGCAAGCGTTTCGCTCACAGCTGGCCTCTCCCTCAACCTCTTGAACCTTCGCACCGTGGGCAGCCCGTTCGGCGACCTCGGACACCGGGCACAGCCCGGCCTGCAGGGGGAGGCGACCGTAGCCCGGCCCAAAGCGGATCGTACCGGCCAGGACGGGCAAAACGGCCGAGTGTTGCGTAAGTAACTCGTCAAGCTCTGCAGAAGAGACCCTATCGTCTGACCGGGTGGCGCCGCGGTGGCCGCGGTGAATCCCTCCGGTGCCGGGCTACCGCCGGAACTGGGGCGTATTGTCGCCGTCTGAATGTTTGGCGTCATGACGCCACGCCGGCCACGGCCGGGGTTCCGCGCTCCGGGCGGGGCGTCCACGGGTACGGTAAGTCCGGCGCCGCCGGGCAGGCGGCGCGCTGGCGGGGTGCCGCGCCGGCGGCGGCCGCGCGGCAGGAGTCGGGTCAAGGAGACCGGTGACGACGCTCGAAGATCAGGCCGGCCCCGGCGCCGAGGGGACGGGCGGGGCCCAGGCGGCCGGCCAGGCGACCCCGGCGCCCCGGCGCCGGTGGCGCGGCGTGCTGCCCGGGCTGGCGGGCCTGGTGCGGCGGCACTGGATCTACTCGATCGCCCTCGGCCTGGCGGTGCTGCCCCGGCTGGTGTCGATGCTGGGCTTCCAGCCCGCGGTGCTGTTCCGGCTGGACACCTACGACTACCTGTGGGGCGCGGTCCACGTCTCCCCGAACGTGGTGAACCCGAGCGGCTACTCGCTGTTCCTGCTGCTGCTGCGGCCGGCCCACTCGATCGTCCTGGTGGTGGCGCTGCAGCATGTCCTCGGCCTGGGCATCGCCACCATGGTGTACGCCCTGGTCCGCGGCTACGGGCTGCCCGACTGGGGCGCCACGCTGGCCGCCGCGCCCGTGCTGTTCGACCCGGCCCAGATCCTCGTGGAACAACTGGTCATGGCGGACCTGCTGGCCATGGCGCTGATGGTCGGGGCGTTCACGGTCCTGCTGCTGCGCAGGCCGCCGACGACGTGGCGGGTGGTCGCCGCGGGCCTGATGACCGGCGCCTCGGTCACCATCCGCCCGACCACCCTGCCACTGGTCCTGCTCATCCCGCTGTTCCTGCTGCTGCGGCGGCTGGGCTGGCGCAAGGCGGGGGCCGCGCTGCTGGCCGGGATAGCGCCGGTGGCCGGGTACGCCGCCTGGTTCGCCGCCGCGCACGGCCCGGTCAACCTCACCAACAGCAACGGCCTGTTCCTGTGGTCGCGGACCATGTCGTTCGCCAACTGCGCGGTGATCAACCCGCCGCCGGACCTGCGCGCGCTGTGCCCCGGCGCGCAGCCGGGCCACCTGGCCCGGGCCGACCCGGCGCAGCGGGAGAAGCCCAAGCGCTACCTGTGGAACCATCGCACCTGGCAGTGGCGGGACGAGCCGTCCGGGGCGTTCGTCCCGGACACCGCCGCCTTCACCCAGGCCAACAACGCGCGGGCGCTGCGGTTCGCGGTGGCGGCGATCAGGGCACAGCCGTTCAGCTACTTCAAAACCGTCGCGGGGGAGAGCATGGAGCCCTTCCTCACCACCGACAACCTGCGCTTCCCTGTCGTGCAGCCGCGGGCGTCACTGGGCCTGAACCAGGCCGAGCAGCGGTACGCGGTCGCCGCGATCGTCGGGTACACGGGCAATGCGCAGGGCGTGGCGGAGGATCTGGGCTACTCCTACGGCACCAGGCTGCGGTCGCCGTACGCCTTCTTGATGAACGAGTACCAGCACATCGTGTTCATGCCGGGGCAGGTGTTCGGGCTCATCGTCCTGGCCGGGCTGGCCGGCCTGATCCTGCCGCGCCGCCGGACCGCGGCCGCGGCGCTGCTGTGGGTCTCCGCGGTGGTGCTCATGGTGCTGCCGACCGCGGAGCACGAGTACACCTACCGGTACGTGCTTCCCGCGGTCCCGCTGGCCTGCATCGCGGCGGCGATCGCGCTCCGCACGCCCGGCCGGGAGACCGCGCAGACCTGAGGCGGGGCGGCCGCGGGCCGGCCCGGGTCAGCCGAAGTGCGGCAGGCCGGTCTGCAGCGTGATCGTGCTGCCCTTGGGGGCCTGGCCGGCCGGGCTGTAGTTGAACACCACGTTGAACGGGCCCACCTGGTCGATCTGGACGGCGAACCCGAGCCTCTTGAGGACGTCCACCGCCTTCTGGATCCGCAGCCCGTCGACGTTGGGGATGGCGACCATCGGCGGGCCGGGGGAGATCTCGATGGTGACGACCTCGCCGTTGGTGAACGCGCTGCCCGGGGCCAGCGACTGGTGCACGACGTTCCCGGCCGGCTGGCTGCTGTGCGCGGCGGTCACCTCGTTGAGCTTGACCCCGTTGGCGGCGGCCCACTGCTCGGCGACCGCCTTCTGCTGGCCGACGAAGTCGGGGAACGGCTGTCCCTCGCTGACCACGAGCTTCACCGGCTCGGGCTGGGGCCAGGAGGTGCCGGCGCTGGGGGTGGTGGAGATGACGATCCCCGCCGCGATCGTGGTGGAGGTGACCATCTTCACCCGGCCCGGGGTCAGCCCCGCGTGCCTGATGGCCGCCTGCGCGGCGGTGAGTTCCTGGCCGGTGACCTGGGGCACGGTGATCATGTGCGGGCCGGCCGAGACGATGAGGGTGACCTGGCCGCCGCGGGCCACCCTGGCTCCGTCCGCCGGGATGGTCCGGATGACCAGGCCCTTCGCGAGCTGGTTGTCCAGCACCGGCGTGCCGATCGCGGGGGTCAGGCCGACGTCGCGCAGGTCGGACTGGGCCGCCGCCGCGGATACCCGGGTGACGTCCGGCACGGTCGTGTACCGGCCCTCCATCAGCCACCAGCCGAGCACGCCGAACACGACCAGCACGGCGAGGGCGGCGGCCAGGTAGGCGAGCCTGCGGCTGAACAGCAGCCGTTGCAGCCGGGGCTCGCCCCGCGCCGGGTACCCGGCCGGTCCCACGGCACCGTAGGACGTGGCGGCGCCGTCACCGCCGGCGACGATCAGGGTCTTGTGGGTGCCGCCCGGCGGCGCCGGGGGGAGCGCGGCGCCGCTGCCCGGCCCGCCGTACGGTGCCACGCCGTACGGCTCCGCGGCCGCCGGCGCCATGCCCGGGATCAGGTCCAGGGCCTGGCCGCCCGGAGGCTGGTCCGGCCATCCCGCGGCCGGCATCCCCGGCCATCCGGCGGGTTCCGGCCCGGGCCAGGGCGGCGCCACCACCGGGCGCGGCGGGGCGGTGTCCGCGAACGAGGCGCCGGGCGCCGGGGGCGGCGGCGGCCCGGCCGCTGGCGGCGCGGCCTGCGCGGCCAGGGGCGGGGCCTGCACCGGTAGCGGCGCGGCCTGCGCGGGCAGCGGCGGGGGCGGCGCGGGGAGCGGGGCGTCGAGCGGGAGGCCGTTGCGGGCGCCGGTGATGGCCCGCAGGAACTGCCCGGCGTCGGCCGGGCGCAGGTCCGGGTCCTTGCTCGTGGCCAGGGCCACCAGGGCGTCCAGGGCCGGCGGCAGCCCGGGGACCACGCTGGACGGCGGCGGGACGGCCTCGTTCACGTGCTTGTAGGCCACCGCCAGGGGGGTGTCGCCGGTGTGCGGCTGCCGCCCGGTCAGCAGCTCGAACAGCATGACCCCGGCCGCGTACACGTCGGTCCGCGCGTCCGCGGTGCCGCCGGCCACCTGTTCCGGGGCCAGGTAGGCGGCCGTGCCGATGAGCAGGCCGCTCTTGGTATGGCTCGCGTCGGACAGCAGCCGGGCCAGGCCGAAGTCCGCCACCTTGACCGAGCCGGCGTCACCGAGCAGCACGTTTTCCGGCTTGACGTCCCGGTGCGCGATGCCGGCCGCGTGCGCGGCGGCCAGCCCGGCGAGCACGCCTTCGAGGATGTCCAGCGCCTCCCGCGGCCGCAGCGCGGTGCGCTCGGTGAGCAGGTCGCGCAGCGTCCTGCCGGGCACGTACTCCATGGCCAGGTACAGCGTCCGGCCGTCCGCGCCCTGGTCGTAGACGGTGACCACGTTCGGGTGGGACAGCCGGGCGACCGACCTGGCCTCGGCGACGAAACGGCGGACGAAGTCCTCGTCGCCGGCCAGCTCCGCGTGCATGATCTTCAGCGCGACCGTGCGGTCGAGCCGGGTGTCGGTGCCCAGGTAGACGGTCGCCATCCCGCCGTGGGCGAGGTGGGACTCCACCCGGTACCGGCCATCGAGCAACTGGCCGACGGGCACGCGGGCCAGGGTCGTATCCATTGCCACGATTCTAGGGGTGGCATGCGGTTTCAGCCCGGGAACAGCGTGAAGGCGACCGGGCAGCCACAGGCTGTGACGGCACGCCGCCCGGGACCGGGCGCCGGGGCGGCCCCCGGCGGCGCGTCCCCCGGCCTGGGCGGATGCGCGCGGCGGGGGCGGCGGACCTACCCTTGGGGCCTATGCGGATGGGGCGGGTGGTGATAGCGGGGGCGGGCCTGGCGGGGCTGCGGACCGCGGAGGAACTGCGGGCCCGGGGGTATGCGGGCGGCATCGTCCTGGTCGGCGCGGAGGCCCGGCCGCCCTACGACCGGCCGCCGCTGACCAAGAAGTTCATGACCGGCGAGCTCGAGGACACCTCGCTGCGCGCGGACTTCGCCGCGCTGGGGGTGGACCTGCGGCTGGCCGAGACGGCCACCGGCCTGCGCGACGGGGTGCTGCGCACGGACCTGGCGGAACTGGGGTTCGACGCGCTCGTGGTGACCACCGGGGCGGCCCCCGTGCGGCTGCCGGGCGACGGCCCGCAGCGGGTCCTGCGCACCTTCGACGACGCCGCGGCGCTGCGGGCCGAGCTGCGGCCGGGAGTGCGGCTGGCGGTGATCGGGGCCGGCTGGATCGGCGCCGAGCTGGCCACCAGCGCCGCCGCGCGGGGCTGCCAGGTCACCGTGGTGGAGGCCGCGGACGCCCCGCTGGCGGGCGCGCTCGGCACCGAGGCCGGTGCCAAGACCGTGCCCTGGTACCGCGCCGCGGGGGTGGACCTGCGGCTGGGCCAGCCGGTGGAGTCCGTGCGGCCCGGCGGGCTCGCCCTGCCCGGCGGCGGGTGGCTGGCCGCAGACGTGGTCGTGACCGCGGTGGGCGTCCGGCCGCAGGTCGGCTGGCTGGCGGGCACCGGGGTGCTGGTCGACAACGGGGTGGTGGTGGACGAGGGGCTGCGGGCGTCGGTGCCCGGGGTGTTCGCGGCCGGCGACTGCGCCGCGTTCGCCTCCCGCAGGTTCGGCCGCCGGCTCCGGGTCGAGCACTGGGACTCGGCCATCCACGCGCCGGAGGTCGTGGCGGCGAACATCCTGGGCGGTGACCAGCGCTACGACCCGGTGCCCTACTTCTGGTCGGAACAGTTCGGCCGGATGGTCCAGTACTGCGGGCATCACACCGGCGCGGACCGGCTGGTCTGGCGCGGGGACCCGGCCGGCCGCGACTGGACCGCGTGCTGGCTGGCCGGGACGGCTGCCGCGGTCGCGGGGGAGCGGCTGGCCGCGGTGCTGGCCGTGGCCAGGCCGCGGGACCTGCTGCAAGGCCGCCGGATGATCGCGTCCGGCGCGCTCGTCGACCCCGCGCGCCTCGCCGATCCCGCCGTTCCGCTCCGCGATGCGCTGGCCGGGGGGGCACCCGCGGGGTGATCGCGCCGCGCCGCGGCCGGGTGACTCTGTGGCGATCTTCCAGGTTTGGCCGGGGGCGCAGGTGGCAACATCGGGGGTGTGGCACAGAACGACCCCCTGGCCGGCGCGCTCGTCGGCCCCTGTCTCAGCCTTCCCGAGGTCGCTGACCGTCTCGGCATCCCGCGCGGCCGGATCAAGCAGCTGCTCCGCGACCGCAAGCTGGTGGCGGTCCGGCAACAGGACGGCACCCTGGGCGTGCCCGCCGCGTTCCTGGATGGCCAGCACATCCTCAAGGGGCTGCACGGCACGCTCACCCTGCTGTTCGACTGTGGCTTCGACGAGCCGGAGGCGCTCCGCTGGCTGTTCACCGCCGACGAGACGCTGCCCGGCACGCCGGTCCAGGCGATGGCCGAGCACCGTGGCACCGAGGTGAACCGCCGGGCGCAGGCGCTGGCGTTCTGAGCGCCGCGGGCGAGGCGGCCGGGTCAGCGGCGGGACCGCGCCCGGTGTGACATCCTCGCGTGTGTGACGCGCTCAATCAGCCAGGTCGATGTCTTCACGTCCGTCCCGTACCGGGGAAACCCGGTCGCCGTGGTCCTCGACGGGACCGGCCTGTCCACCGGGGACATGCAGCGGTTCGCCCACTGGACCAACCTGTCCGAGACCACGTACGTGCTGCCGCCGTCCGACCCGGGCGCCGACTACCTGGTGCGGATCTTCACGCCGGTCGCCGAGCTGCCCTTCGCCGGCCATCCCACGCTGGGGACCTGCCACGCCTGGCTGGGTGCGGGCGGCACGCCGCGGCGGCCCGGGGTGATCGTGCAGGAGTGCGGCGCCGGGCTGGTGACCCTGCGCCGGACCGCGGACGGCCTCGCCTTCGCCGCGCCGCCGGTGCTGCGGGACGGCCCGGTCGAGGAGGAACTGCTCGGCCGGATCGCCTCGGCCCTGCGGATCGACCGGGCCGCCATCGTGGACGCCTCCTGGGCCGACAACGGCCCCGGGTGGGTGGCCGTGCTGCTGGCCAGCGCGGACGCGGTGCTGGCGGTCCAGCCGGGAGCGGTGGACCTGGACCTGGGCCTCGTCGGCCCCTACCCGCCGGGGTCCCCGCAGGCGTTCGAGGTCCGGGCGTTCTTCCCCAAGGACGGCGCCACCACGGAGGACCCGGTGACCGGAAGCCTGAACGCGTCGCTGGCCTCCTGGCTGCTGCGCACCGGCCGGGCGCAGGCCCCCTACGTGGTGAGCCAGGGCACCGCCCTCGGCCGGGCCGGCCGGGTGCACGTCTCGCGCGATCCCGGCGGCGCGATCTGGGTGGCGGGCGGCACCGTCACCTGCATCACCGGCCAGGTCGAGCTCTGACGGCGGCGCCTCAGCCGTCGCGTGCGGTCGCGGCGACCGCCAGTTCGGCCAGCGCCTGCCTTGCCTCGCCGGTCATCGGCGCGCCCGCCAGCGCGGCAACCGCCGTGGTGACATGGCGGCCGATCATCCGCTCGCATTCCGCCACGGCCCCGGTGCCGGTGATGGCGGCCCGGATCTCCGCCGTCCCCGCCTCATCCAGCAACGGGTCGCCCAGGTACCTGTCGATGACCTTCGCCTGGCCGGCCGTGGCCCGGTCCCGGGCGATCGCCAGCAGAACCGTGCGCTTGCCCTCCCGGACGTCGTCCCCGGCGGGCTTTCCCGTCTGCGCCGGGTCGCCGAACACGCCGAGGATGTCGTCCCGGAGCTGGAACGCGACCCCCAGCGGGAGGCCGTAGCCGGTGTAGGCGGCGGTCAGGCCGCTGGCGGCCGCATCCGGGCCGGCGCCCGCGCCCGCCAGGGCGGCGCCGAGGTGCAGCGGCCGCTCGATGGTGTACTTTGCGGTCTTCAGCTCCACCACCCGCAGCGCGCTGGCCACCGTCTCGTCGCCGGCCACCGAGCCCAGCAGGTCGAGGTACTGCCCGGTGAACACCTCGGTCCGCATCCGGTCGAGCACCGGCCGGCCGCGGCCCAGCGCGGCGGCCGGCAGGCCGCTGGCGTGGAACATCTCGTCGGTCCAGCACAGCAGCAGGTCGCCCACGAGGATGGCGGCGCCCATGCCGAACCCTGCCGGGGAGCCCAGCCAGCCGCCCCCGGCGTGCCGCGCCTCGAACTGCCGGTGCACCGAGGGCATCCCCCGCCGGGTGTCGCTGGCGTCCATCAGGTCGTCGTGGACCAGCGCGCCGGCGTGCAGGAGTTCCAGCGCCGCGGCGGCGTTGATGATCTCCTGGCCGTCCGGGCCGCCCGCCCCGCGCCAGCCCCAGTAGCAGAACGCCGGCCGCAGCCGCTTGCCCCCCGCCAGCAGGCCCTCGATCGCCCCGGCCGCGGGCAGCAGGTCGTCCCCCTCCGCCAGCAGCACGGCACGCTGCCGGCGGGCGAACTCCCGCAGTGCGCGGTCCACCCGGTCACGGACGTGATCGAGTGCCGCGGCGGGAGATGTCATGGTGGCGAGACTAGATGATCCCGCCCGGGGCGCTTTCCGGTGGCCGCCCGGCGGGGCGGCCGGGCCCGGCACGCCGCTGGCGTTCTGTCATGCAATACGCCTCGAGCGGGGCTGACGGTAGCGTGGGCGCATGATGTCCAGTCCTGGCTACCAGGCCCCGGCTATCCGTGACCTGCTTGCCGGGAGCGGCCGGTCGTTCTCGTTCGAGTTCATGCCGCCCAAGTCCGGGATGGGGGAGCGCCAGCTGTGGCGGGCGATCCGGCAGCTGGAGCCGCTGCGGCCGACGTTCGTCTCGGTCACCTACGGGGCGGGGGGCTCCACCAGGGACCGCACGGTCCGGGTCACCGGCCGGATCGCGGCCGAGACCACGCTGACCCCCGCCGGGCACCTCACCGCGGTCAACCATTCGGTCGCCGAGTTGCGGCACCTGATCGGGTCGTACGCCGCCGAGGGGGTGCGGAACATGGTCGCGCTGCGGGGCGACCCGCCGGGCGACCCGAACGGTGAGTGGCTGCCCCACCCGCAGGGCCTGCGGCACGCCGAAGACCTGGTGCGGCTGATCAAGTCGGCGGGCGACTTCTGCGTCGGGGTGGCGGCGTTCCCCGAGGGGCACCCCCGGTCGCCCGGCCCGAAAGCCGACCTCGCCTACTTCGTCCGGAAGTGCCGCGCGGGCGCCGACTTCGCCATCACCCAGATGTTCTTCTACGCCGAGGACTACCTGCGGCTGCGGGACCGGGTGTCCGCCGCCGGGTGCGACGTGCCGATCATCCCCGGCGTCATGCCGGTCACGAGCATGGCCACGCTGGAGAAGATCGTGCTGCTCTCGGGCGCCAAGGTGCCGCCCAGCCTGCTGGAGCGGCTCACCGCGGTGGCGGGCGACAAGGCCGCCGTGCGCGAGACCGGAGTGGACTACGCCGCCCGGCTGTGCGAGCGGCTGCTCGCCGAGGGGGCCCCTGGCCTGCACTTCTGCACGCTGAACTGGTCTCACGCGACGCTGGACATCTACCAGCGGCTCGGCCTGGGCGGCCGGTCCAGGCCCGCCGCGGCGGCCGGCAGCGGCAGCGGCGCCCCCATGATCGCGTAGGGCGGCTCCGTTCCCGGGAAGGCGAAGTCCGTGAGCAGGTCGGTGAAGCCGAGCCCGCGGTAGAGCCGCCGCGCGCGGGTGTCGGCGTCGAGCGTGGACAGCACGGCGGCCCGTTCCGGCCGCCCGGCGGCCAGCCGCAGCATCATCGCCAGGCCGGTGCCCCGGCCCTGGTGACCGGGGCGCACGTGCACCTCGGCGATCTCGAGGCAGTCGCCGAACCAGTCGGCGGCGGCCCGCCTGCCCAGCGTGCCGGCCACCGCGCGGCTGACCAGGTCGTGCCACCACTGGCCGCGCCCGCCGTGGAAGCCGTAGGCGAACCCGACCACAAGCGGCGCCCCGGCGCCAGCCTGGCCCGTGGCGCCGGGCCGCAAGATCGCCGCGATCGCGCGGAACGCCGCGTAGCCCGCATGGCGCTCCATGATCGAGTGGCGGCCGGGCAGTTGCTCCGGCGGCGGGTTCATCGCCGCCGCGTAGACGGCCGCGCACGCCTCCAGGTTCGCCCGGAACCGCCGGCCGTCGAACTCGGTCAGCGTCAGTCCCGCTTGCACGCGCGTAGCGTACTCGACCCGCCTGCCGCCGCCACGCCAGGGCGGCGTTTTGTCAGAGCCCCCGGGTAGCTTCGAACTCAGGTCGGAGAGCGGTGGACACCTAGCCGAACTTATGTTCGAATAGAGGGCAGTGAAGCCGCCCGGTGGTCACCCCTGCTGCCGGGTACGGGCCGGGCGGAGCAAGGGGAAGTGCCCCCGCCCGGCCCGGCTTCGCGAGAGAGGAGGAGCAGCCATGGACACGCTCAGCCAGGTGCGCCCGGGCCGGGGACGGTGCCGGGTTGCCCCTGCCGTGCTGGCACTGCTGCAGTCCGCGAGGCAGGGGCTGGCCGAGGCGGCGGAGGAGGACGGCGCCGGCTCGCGCTACGTGGCGGCCCACCTTGCGGCGCTGCGGGCGGCCGCGGCGGTCGTCGCGGCCCGGCCGGACGCCAGGCCGGGGCCGCGCCGGAAGGCGCCCAAGAGCGTCTGGGAGCTCCTGCCCCGGGTGGAGCCCGCGCTGGCGGAATGGGCGGCGTTCTTCGCGGCCGGAGCACGCAAGCGGGCCGCCGCCGAGGCGGGGCTGGCCCGGGCGGTCTCGGCTGCGGAGGCAGATGACCTGCTCCGTGACGCGGAGACGTTCCTGTCGCTGGCGGAGGAGGCGCTGGGGGTGACCGTCCAGCCCGTGCTCCCGCTCCAGAGCGCCGGGTAACGCCGGGTAACGCCGGGGCGGGGGGGCATCCGGGGCCGGCCTGCCGGGGCCGCCGGGCAGCCCGGTAACCGTGGCGGCGCGGCGGGACCGCTGTGCCGGGGAGCCACCTGTGCCAGGGAGCCACCGGTCCCACCGCGACGCGCCGGTTAGAACGCCTCTACCGCGCTGCGGGCCTCGGAGTCGAGCACGCCCCACCCGATCAGCTCTTCGGTGAGGTCAGCCGGCGACTTGTCGTAGATGACCGCCAGCGAGCGCAGGTCCTCCTGCCGGATGGACAGCACCCGGCCGTTGTAGTCGCCGCGCTGGCTCTGGATGGTTGCCACGTAGCGGGCGAGCGGGCCGGCCTTCTCCCGGGGCAGCTGGGACATGCGCTCCAGGTCAATGACAAGCTTCGGCGACGGGGCCATGGCGGTGGGTGCCGCGTCCCCGGGCAGCAGCTCGGAAACCGGGACCCCGTAGAAGTCGGCAAGCTCAGCCAGCTTCTGCACGGTCACCGAGCGGTCGCCGCGCTCGTAGGAGCCCACGACCACCGCCTTCCAGCGGCCACGGGACTTCTCCTCCACCCCGTGGAGGGAGAGCCCTTGCTGGGTACGGATAGCGCGCAGGCGCGCCCCGAGTGTCTTGGCGTACTCAGATGGCATGGTCTCGGCTCCCTGGCCAGTCGTCGCTTTGTGTGATGGTTACGGACAGTGACGGTAGGCCGCAACCACGACGAGGTCAAGCCGAATGGCAAAAAGCGGGTGAACTTACGCGGGCTGTGCGAACCGCCCTTGAGCCTTCCGGCCACTCGTTCGGTGACCGACAAGCCTTGCGCGGCCGGCGGTTCCGGGCCCGGTCAGCCCGGATCCGGTGAGTCGGCGCGGCAGGGCGGAAACTGGCCGGGGCCACGGTGAGGTTTGTCACATACGGTGACGCGAGCCCGGCCTCCCGCGGCTCCGGACAGGGGATCCCGCGTCGCCCGGGACCGATGCGGCCGCCCTGCCAGCCAGAAACCTCCGGACCGCACCCGGCCCTGTGGACAGTCATCATCCGTTCGGATGCTGGCCCCCGGGCGGGCGAATATCCGAACGGATCAAGGACTGGTGCCGTCGCGGGGGGTGGCGCCGGCGAGGCGTGGCCGCGGGGGGCGCCCGCCTTGGTACGGTGTGACGGAACTGGCGTCCTTTAAAGGCCCGTCCCGTGAGGCGGGAAAGGAGGTCCCATGTCGCGTGCAGCGCACCCGGCCGGAGGGCAGTCCGGCACCGGCGGCAACGGGGTTACCGGCCGCAACAGGGTTACCGGCTCCGGCCGGGCCCGCGGTTCCCCCGGTGGCGGTTCACCCGCCCGCAGTACCCCCGCCCTCAGCGGCCCGGCCCCCGGCGGCCCAGACCGGGCAGCTGCCAAAACGGTCCTGGAGTCGGCCGAGATCAACCGGGCGCTGACCCGGATCGCGCACGAAATCATCGAACGGACCAGGGGAGCCGAGCAGGTCGTGCTGTTGGGCATCCCCACCCGCGGCGTGCCGCTGGCCGGGCGGCTGGCGGCCCGGATCGCGCAGGGCGAGGGCCGGGCGGTGCCGCACGGCTCCCTGGACATCACGATGTACCGGGACGACCTGCGGCTCGGCCCCGCACGGCGGCTGGGTCCCACCCAGGTTCCCGCGGGCGGCATCGAGCGCAAGACCGTCATCCTCGTCGATGACGTGCTCTACTCCGG
>Ga0335078_10010368_pt1 | contig 13790 bp, 13 predicted proteins | sample Lox_Sample_32_FD_206711 | JGI IMG/M metagenome (GOLD analysis project Ga0335078, IMG submission 206711) | Soil microbial communities from Loxahatchee National Wildlife Refuge, Florida, United States - Lox_Sample_3.2 | ecosystem: Environmental > Terrestrial > Soil > Wetlands | place: USA...
ACAGATTTAATATGGGCAGGCTACATCAGCATCATTCCATCAGGAAATACCATATCATCACTTCCTTCTGCGTTGTGTCGGTAATTTGCGTGAGAGGGAGCGAGTTTATCGAGCGCGTCGATCATATCTTTTCGGACATCTCCGTCCCAATTTCTTATTAGCGCAGTTAAGAGGGAAGGTACTCGTTGATGCTTAGTCCTGCGGAGGTATGTTGGATGAAGAGATGTAATAATCCCACTTTGAATTTCTTGATTTCAGGGACATTCTTTACGACTTCGTCCTGAATTAGTGAGATATAACAGGGAATTACGGTAATAAGGTAACACCCTCGACTTCGGGATGCAAGTGTGAATGTAGTCTATGTCAATCTCAAGACAGATGAAAGAGTACCTGATGCCAACCCATTACGTCAATTTCGTCCAGCACAACACTATTGTCGTCTAATTTAATCTTCTCCTTGATAACCGGCTTTTCCTTGATAACCACAGGGGTCTGGACGACTTTCTCGACAATAATCTCAACAGTCTCAGTCTGAGTCTCTGTAAAAGTCTTTATCTCCGTAAAACTCCTCGTAACAGTCTTCTGATCTCGGACAGTCGTTACACTGGGTTTTGTAACGGTTTTATATTTGGTTGTGGTGGTCCGTATGGTTTTACCAGCCACCTGTTTTGAACTTGCCGTTGTTGCCGAGGAAAATTCAACGTCTGGTGGATCTTCCCACTTTGGTCGAACGAGTTCCTTGAATCCTTTCCAGATATTTAATCCGCCGGCTTTCGATGTGGTTCTCGCTATGGAAGTTGTGGTACTCGAACTCGAAATTGAGGATGATGTTGTCGGCACTGTCGGCTCGATTTCAACCGCCGTTTCCTCCCCAGATGGAGAATTGGCTCGGAGATAATTCGATAATCTGAATGGAAGGACAGCTAATGTCCACAGATATGGCAGTAGGAGAACAAGCAGTCCGATGAGGAGAGGATAATATTTCTCTTTAGGGAGGTATTGCGTGGGGCGCATCCGCCCAGCGCTTATTCGTCCTGTGATGACGAAGAGGTATGACCTAACCCAGGGACTGAAATCGAATCACAGGAAAGATACCTGTCAGCACATTGAGATCGGGACAGGGGGCAATCCGTCATCTCATCTGAAATTTAGATTTGGCCACCACGCTGCATCTCTACCACATTCACCGACGAAGGCCAATGACACCGAGGTTTGTACTTTTCTATTGCAAACGCAAACAATAGAACGCCGTAATTGATAGCAACACGAAAGCACCGAAGAATTCCCAGATGCATCTCACGTCTCGCTGGATTTGTCTTGATCCTGCTAGTTCCGGGGAGTAAAAGGATACAGATAAAAGGCATGGTAAACATATCGGCAAAGGTACATGATAATTAGTGGTACAAGATTATAGCCTAAATTCGCAACTCACTTGTCACCCTGATGGACCCTTCAGCGGATGAGTACTTCTCCTTTATATTCTGGGTAAGCAAAATTTTGCAAATCCGGAGTCAGAATAAGACCACCAGTTATTCCTGAAGCTCTCAAAAAAGGTCACCATGCCCAATAGGGAGTCAGAACTCTCCAGATAGTCTGGGACCAGTAGTAAGAGGAGAAGTATTGAGGTGGTTTTCAGAAAGAACTCCTGAAGGCGAAAGAAGTTCAGATGGTCTGCATTTGCTTGTGGGACGCTGACCCATGCAAATATTGGTGGTTCTATTGGACGCCATTATATAGTAATCGATATCTAGGAACCCACATCTCACAGCTCGCAGGTACCATGATCATTGAGCGTCCATGTTGAAAAAATTCGCGTTGTCCAAGTTACTTTCACCAATGAGGTAGGGAGACATGATACTTACAGCAACTTCAGCCCTGCGTTTCTACGAACTTATAATTTCGTACCCTGTCTCCCTTCAAAGCTAAACGAGGTAGAAATCATATTACCTGACGTGGAGGCAATCCATAGGATTGTATAAGTGGGTAGGACCATGGCGGCCCAGGAAGCATTTCAGACGACGCATCGAGTCGACTCAATTTTCGATTCGGCTCCATGCTTAGTTGAGCGTAGAGACGGAGAAGGCCTTCCGTGTTTTATTGGCGTTCTTGAATTGGGAAGAGTGAAAGGCAACAGGAAAATGCAATAGAATATAAAGTATGCTAAACAAGAAGATGAGCTAGTTGAGATGTTTTCTTGAGAGCCATCAGCAGTGTACGATTGTCTTGGGTGTTCCAGAATTCGGCCATTTCGATTTCTCCCCCTCCGCTGTATGGATTGTTCCTCAACTCTTCAAGCAACCATTCTCCATCTAACATTATCAATATCTCAGTCTCAGGGATATATGCCTTTGCTCCACCGAGCTTCTGAGAGGGCAATTCCCCCAAGCATCAATGCAGAGACTGTGAACTTTCCGCGTGGCCCACAGGGAACGCAATTCATCTTAACCTTAGCCTGATAGTGCGAGATCAATTCGTCGGCATCTGATTTCACATCTCGTCTATTGAAGCTCTCTAAGACCGAAGTTGGGCCGTGCAGAATCCGAGCCGCTAAATGTAGTTGATTCTCCAGACATTCTGCAATGATGTTATATGAACACTCTTTATCTCGTGCGGAGTTCTTGATGACGGCCAATGCTTCCCTGAATTGAGGAAGCTTCATATCTGCTTTAACGAGTTGAATGACAGCTGAGACTTTACTATCCCGCGTTGTATGGCCTTCCATCTCTTTCAAAGCCACTTCAAAAATCGCCGTAAGAAGTAATCTTACCATATCGTATAGATAGTCATGGACGGCTTCAACGGCCCCCGGATACATTCCAGGATCACCTTTTTGTTGAATTATGTCAAAGTACCGAATCCGATGAGCAAATCGCGTATATTGTTGAATAACCGTATCCCACCCATTGACACTAGAGAGGCTAGCGATCTTATGACACAAAGTCAACGTCTGCGAAGCATATGGCGCAAAGACTGCAAGGAGATCTGATGGGACCTGTTCCATCTTCATGAGATGGCCCATAATTGCTAAATACCCGCCATGGTGAACCGATGTCTCCCAGAAATTCTGCTCGTCCCATGCTATTGTTGCTAAGATGAAGGCGGCAAAGAGGTCTGCGTCTTTGAGATTTGAGGGTGTTTGGGTTTTCCGGATTAGCTCACGCCAGGCTCGTGCTTTCTGGCGTTCGTGCACGTCTGAAAATTGCTCAGCGGGGAGGTACGAGCTGAATCGAGCCAGAATAGCTGACTGAAGAGACTTGACTGAAATCATGGGTCCGAAAGTGCTTGAAAATATCCTGCAGAGCGCTTTGAGGGCAAGGTGTTTTGTATCTTTTGAATAGACGTAGCCCATCAATAGGATTTCTTGGGGGGACAGCTCATTTTCTGTGCCAGGGGAAAACGACCATTCCGGCTGTTCTTCAGATGATTTTCCTTGTGGAGATAATTTGAAACAAGGTGTATCGAGCTTCTTAGACTGACAATACTCGCAGGGCAGCCATTTCGATTCATAATTACACTGTCCATCAGCTCATGCGAATTGCTGGGTAATGAACACCTTAATCTTCCGTCTTCGACACTCGGCGCACCTATCAGTGCCTCTTCTACCGTACCGGTTGTTCGAAACTCGTGTTACCACCCTCCTACTAGTCCTGCAGGGTAAGTGAATGATCAGCGAAGCATTCTACCCGACATTAAAGGAACGCTCTCCAATTCGCCTCACATCAGATGAAGGAGTTGGTCTTGAGATAAGTGGAAACATTTCAGTGAAGGATACGTTTCTTTAATTTTAATTGGCACGCATTGTTTCTTCTGTTGGGGTTCCGAACGCATGAGTGTCGGTCTTGGAATCAACGTAACGGTGTTCGACTGCTTCAATCTTTCCAAGATCGGTCCTATCTCGCAGTTCCTTCCGAGCCAAGGTCCTATGAAAACAGGTCTGACGGAGGACGCTCCGTGCGAGATTTGTTCCTCGGGGACGTGGTGACGTTTGAATGGTCGGCACGTGCCATCTTTTTCGTCAAAGGGTCGTCCGCAGGAGGTGTCTAACTCTTCAGGGGTTTCATCGGCGACAAGGTCCGCCCTTCGACGTTTGCGTTCACATATGAAAGATTCCATTGGAAGGATACGGATGGATTTGAGTATCGATTGATTGTCGATGCTTTTCGTTTATGATTGCAATGGAGAATGGGGTCCAAACTGCTCTATTTCTACACGGTTCCATGCGAGAGATAGGAGCCGTTATCGAACCAAAGATTTTCGTCGGAGAACCTGCGCTTCCAAACCCCAAAGCCGTCAGTTGCACCATTTCCTTTGCGTTATGATAATTCACATCTCATCGCAAAGATAGCTCCCTTCCTTGTGAACGTGGGGGCCACTGGCAAAGAAAACCCTGATTCCACCGTAGGCAAACTTCGGAGACATAACGGAGCTCCCGATGTCGATCGAATTTAGGTTGGAGATGCCATGCTAGGAATCAAAGTTTCGCATCAAATTTGATACTCCACATGTACAAGATCTGAATAGCACTCTTTGGCGCAGAAGCGGCTGGCCATGAAGGTGGGGGTTACAGTGGTAGCCATGGAATTAGAGTTCTCGCAACCCCCACGTTGTGTTAGACTTTTGATTTCCCAAGAGTTGCGAGTATCTAGACTTTCAAGCGGAGATAACTCTCGAATCTTAAACATTCGGAATTCGGAAGTAAACACGATCTTATTGGTAAAAATCAATGCTTAAGCACTGTATAAGGTATACTTCAGAAATCTCCGATGTCTATTAGATGCATCTATGATATATCGCCCCCACCCTTTTTGAAACGAGGCCGCCAACTCTATTGCGTCGCTTTTCATAGCGGGTGCTTCCGGGACTTGCGCATCCATCGGCTGTGCTTAGAAGTGATCCAGGTTATTTTAAACTTTCTTATAAATAATGGGCACATTAAGCGCCTAACAAGGCGCCTCCGCCACCAAGATAACATCACGGCTTGTGCTGACTGACGATGGTATGCTTCTTGATGGCTGCGATGGATAAGGGGATAAGTAATCGGGGAACGCGGGGGAGACGGGTAGTGAAACAAGGAAATATTAAATTTGTCATGATCAATCAGCAAAGGAAACAGATTTCTCCGAGTCATAGTTGCAGGGTTTTATTGGGATTTTCTATATGTAGACATAGCGATTTAATCCACAAAAGCAAAAGCTTTGACACTGTCTTCTATTTAGGTATTTTCTTGCTTTCCTTCCGTTGCTCTTCTGTGTGAGAAGATATAAGATTTAAGTCAGTCAGAAAGGGTAATTGAGATTCAGATAGTAATGTTGGAAATACACACGTCCTTAGATATGGTGGGGGTTTTCGCTTCCACTACATCGTGAAGTAGTTACCGCTAATGGAAAGTTCAGATGGTCTGCATTTAGTACGGCTTGATGTTGACGCAGCAAATTTTGGTCTCCCCAGTCGGTCCGCATATTAGAGTTGAAAAACTGGAAACTCAGATCTGAGTACATATTGGAAGAATTCGCGTTGTAGAATTTATTTGAAAAGATCGGGTGGGGAGGAGGCATCATACTTTACAACGACTCAAATTCCTTATTTCCATGAAATTTGTTAGCTTTTCACCCCTCGAAGTTAACGGAGGTGGTCTTGTTCGTCTATCAAAGATAGACTGCTACAATGTATTGTGCTGGAGGGCTTCTGATGGTATCTGGAGATACTAGTGGGTATTTCAGATAGCGCATCCATTACTTTGACGGTTTGATTCGGTTACATGCTTAGTTGGGTTCAGATTCAGAGTAGGGCCATGCTTTGTTGCGGTTCTTGAATCGGAAAGAGTAGAGGGCAAAAGCGAAGGGTAATTGAGTATGGGATGTGCTAAACAATAATATGAGATAGTTGAGATGTCTTTCTCAGAGCCGCCACCAGAGTACGATTGTCGCGTGTGCTCCAAAACTCAGCCAGCGCAATTTCACTTCCTCCGCTATAGGGGTTGTTCTTCAACTCTTCCAGTAGCCATTGTCCATCTTGCGTTATCATTATCTGAGTCTCTGGGACCGTACCTTTGTTCCATCGTGCCCGCGAGAAGGCAACTCCACCAAGCATGAGCGCTGATACAGTGAATTTCCCCCGAGGCCCAGAAGGAGAACAGTTCATCTTCACTTTGGCCCGATAATGAGAGATCAATTCGTCAGCATCTGAATTCACATCTCTTCTATCCAGACTTTCTAAAATTGTTCGACCGTGCAATATCCGAGTAACTAAATGTAATTGATTCTCAAGACATTCGGCAATAATGTTATGCGAGCACTTCTTATCGTCGGCAGACCTTTTGATGACATTCAAAGCTTCCCCGAATTGCGGAATGCTTATTTCTGCTTCGATAAGTCGAATGACCGCCGAGACTTTGCTATCGCGTTCTGTATGACCTTCCATCTCTTTTATTGCGACTTCTAAAATTGCTGTAATGAGTAGCGTCACCATGTCGTCGAGGTAGTCCTGGACAGCCTCAACTGCTCCTGGGTACATTCCCCCGTCGCTTCTTTGTTGAATATTTTCAAAGTACCGAATTCGGTCTGTAAACGGTGTATGTTGTTGAATAATAGTATCCCAGGTATTAACACTAGTAATACAAGCAATCTTGTCGCACAAACTCAATGTATTTAAGGCATAAGGCGCGAAAACGGCAAGAAGATCCGACGGCGCTTGTTCCATCTTCGTAATATGTTCGTAGATTGCTAAACAGCCGCGGTAGTGGATCAGCGTTTCCTGGAATTCTTCCTGGTCCCATGCGATTGTGGCGAGTATGAAGGCGGCGAAGAGGTCTGCATCTTTGAGATCAAAGGGAGATTGCGTTTTGCGGATCAGTTCGCGCCAGGCTCGTTCTTTGTGACGTTCGTGCATGTCAGAAAAATGGGCTGCGGGAAGGTAGGAGCTGAATCGGGCAATGATGGCAGATTGAAGAGACTTGACTGAGATCATGGGACCATACGAATTCGCGAATATCCTGCAAAGCGCTTTGAGTGAAAGGTGTTTTGTATCTTTGGAATAGACATAGCCCATTAAAAGAATTTCTTGAGGCGATAAATCGTTTTCTGCGCCCGGAGAAAATGACCATGCTGGTTGTTCTTCAGATGACCTCCCTTGTGAGGATAATTTGAAACATGGTTTATCGAGTGCCTTAGATTGACAATACTGGCAGGGGATCCATTTCGATTCATAAATACACTGCTCATCAGCTGAAAAGTCTTTTTCGGTTGAGACCTTGGTCTTGCGTCTTCGACATTCTGCACACCTATCATTGCCCTTTCTACCGTATCGATTGTTCGACACTCTCGCTATCGCCCTGCCACCAGTTCTGAGTACTTAGTAGATGATGATTGAGGAAATATACTCAGCATTAATAGATGCCTCTCCACTTTGCATTGTGTTAAATATAGTCGGTCTGGAGATGAGCGGAAACGTCTTATGAGATATACATTTCTCCAAGTTCAACGGGCAAACATTGTCCATCTTGCTCCTGTTCCAAAACCGTGAATCTTCTTGGAATGGACTGGACCGAAGAAGTCTCCGTCAATCTTCCCAAATTTAACGTTCCCTCGTAATTTCTGCTGAGCCATGGACTTCCGAAGAGAGACTCGGAATTCCAAACTTCCGAGGTTTGGTGATCGTGAGGATACCCATTGGCGAATAATGGGAGACAGTTATTATTGCGTTCGCAAAATGGTGACACGAAGGAGGATTCTATCCCATCGGGCCATTCCTCGCGGACGAGGTCTCTGTTTCGGCGTTTGCCTTCAAGGATGAAAGAAGATTCCATTGTAGCGACACTGCCCCAATCGAACATAGACTAATTATTGGTGCTTGTCTTGATGAGTTCAACAGAGGAGAGACGCAACGGTTGTATATGTACACGTCGCCGTGCGAGAGATAGGAGCTATCGACGTAACGTCTTGTCCGAAGTTTTTCGCATCCGAATAGCAAAAATCGGACTACGTACGTCATTTCCGTTCCGAGCGGAAGCATCGTGCTTAAGTCACCTGTCTTCGCGATAATAGCGACTTTTCTGTATATGCGATAGGGGCTGACACTCCCGGGGAAACCTCGGAACGCTAAGCTCTCGCTATACCCGCCCAAATTTAGGTTCGGAATCCGCCTGTCCTTGGAATCAAAGTTTCGCATCTAACTGATTCCCCACATGATCAAAGATAAAGGGTGCTATAGATTGGCCCAGAAACGGCTCAAATGGGCTGTGCTAGCATGGAAGTACATGAAAGTGCATGGAAGTGCATGGAATCCAAAAGATCTCGCAACACCCACGTGGTCCTTTGGGTTTTTTGAAGTCGCAGTGATGGAAGAATTGTGGATACATGACTAACTTTTCGAGCGGAGATAACTCCCAACACTTTAACATCTAGAAATCGGAAAAAGCAGAATCCTATTAGTGAAACTATTCTTGATAACTAGACGGGACATACATACCGATGTATCTCAGCCAGCATCTGATAATATTCATTTCGCCCATAGCCGCCCACCCCATTGCGTCGCTATTCATAAGCGGGCGCTTCTGGGACATTCCTTGCGCATCAGTCGGTCGTGCATAGAAATAATTCAGCTTACAAACAAAGCGCCTCCGCCACCAAGATTGCAACAATCCGGCGTGCGCCGAATGACCCTGCGTTCTTGATGCCAAGTGGGAGCGATAAGAGCGCGATGAGTAATTATCTGGAAGGGAACGTGGGACGGGTGTGAAACGAGGAAATATTAAAATTTGTCATGATAAATCAATCAATCAATCGCCACAGGAAAGTCCGATGTCTTCACGTCAAATTTTACTGATTTTTATTGGGATTCTTCTATGCAGACATAGCGATTTATATAATCAACACAAGGGGAAGCTTTGACACTACGGTGTCTCTATCTATGAATTTTCCTGCTTTCATTCCCTTGCTCTTCTGTGTGAGAAGATATGAGATTCAGATAGTAATGTTGGAAATACACACGTCCTTAGATATGCTGGGGTTTTCGCTTCTCCTCCATTGTCGAGTAGCCCCTGTTACTTGAAAGTTCACCCGTTAACCTTCTGACTCACATTCAGGGGGCCAGGTAAGGGAATCCGAACGAAAAGTGGACTTGCGGTGATGGACGCTCGCTCCAGGGATGCTTTAGATGAAGTACTTGTTCTCAATCGAAATCAACAATGTCGCAGGGCGCTACTAACCGCTGTCTTTGATCAAGAATTAACTTCATGTCATGTTCCCAGTGTTGAAGTTTACGAACGAAAATCCTAATTCAATCGAAGGAAATTCTATCTACTTATATACACTGTAGACGAAACGAAGTCTGTTTAAACAATTGAACTGCCTGTCGATGCCTATATTAACTTCGCATACGTTGGAATGAGTTACAGAGATTTATCGATCGATGTAATAGCCGTACTCGTACTGGACTTTACGAATTTCTAGGAGATTATCTAGACGAGTACATGTTTCGTCGTCGCCTCGCTTTTCTCTTCTAATTAGACGATTTTCGCGTCGGACATCTTGCAGTGGTCCTTAGACGGGAATTGTGATGGGTGTACCGCGACGCTTTATGCGGAACATCTTCGGCTGTTAAATGCGAGGCGGAATTGAGCTGCCGAAGTCTAAGGGGAATTTCCCCACACTCAACAACTGAGGTTTCTCACCACCAATAAACGGGGCTGACTGAGTAATAGCGCGCTGCTAACTCCCAGCCGCCACGATGACAATTCCTGATCGTTGGAAGTCCGCGATACTGAAGACGTTGCTTACGGACTATGTAGTCGCAATTTCCACGACCAAGACGATGTATTTGAAATGTAAAGCAGGGCGGCATGATATTTCGGGAAGAATCTGGTGTTCCGTCCTTAGAAAGTCGAAGGCATAAACTATCGCTTTCTTCTGCGCGCTGGGGCCCTGCTTTGGTGGGATAAGCTCGATTTAGCTTTTCTAAACAGAAGTGTGATCCGTGGAGTAGCTATGCGCCTCTCTCATTGGCTCCCTAACTAATCTGCTTCGAACCTTATTGCACAAGAAAAGCTATCGCTACCGAAATGACCCACAAGAGCATCTTCTATTTAATGCTCCTCATTTCCTCTATGACCTGCATCATTCCTCACGACTCGGCTGGTGATCACTTCGCTGGCTAGCACAATCGAAAGGGAGATGGAATTCGACCTCTACGACATATCGCATCAATTTGACCACGAAAATCCCACTGTCTCTACGAACGGCGGCCATGCTGAAACGACGGAGGATAATGGATTATTCGTTCGTCGAAGCGAAGAACAACCAACTTATGTCGAAGACGCTGCAAACCCGATATTTCTCAGAAGCGAATTCACCTCCACCACGTTCGGCTTTGCGCGACCTGTTGCGCTTCATCCAATGGACGAAATGCAAATTTCGGAATCATCTCGGATTGTCGAACTCGATGACTCAGTGGAGCAGCTCGACTGGAGTAGGATGGACTACGACTTTGACAGCGGAAGGGGCAAGAATGACGACACGATCATGGCACCGGGAGGGAAAGTTTTACCAGCTGCTATTCACTTGCCGGAATCTTTTGTCGAGACGATGGAAGAAATTCAATCTGCAGTCTACACTTCTAATAACTTTCAATCAATTCTCCCTGGTGAAGCGAGGGAAGCCTCGTCGTCTGAGTTCACAACGGGCACGATAACCTTACCGAAAAGAAGGCGGTATCTATCCAGATAATAAGCTAACACTAACTTTGTAGGACTCGACGTGACAAAGGGAAGAAGAAAGTAACACCGAACAATAGGTATGGAAGGAAAGGGAATTTAAGATGTGCTACATGTCGCGCCAGGAGACAAAGTGTATTCTGTCATATTCTGCCAGATTCTGATTATAGTGTGTCTACATCTCAGAATTTGAACCTTGCGATTTTTGCCGCGAACGAGGTATTAAAGAGCCTTGTGTCAAGATAACTGCGCGCGAGGCAGATGCTGCCCCTCTTGATCATAAGGAGGTTCCTGCTTCATCTGGCGCCGTTCATAGATCAAGCACGATCACCCTATCCACCTATCGCCCAAACGTCACTCCGTACGATGCGACTATTGATCCCAAAGACAGGCACCACTTGCAGCGAATATATGCTGAAGAGTGCTATCCGAACCCGCCAGACAGAAAATTAATTTTGTTGTTCCGGAAGTTCGCATTCATTTACGGCCCGTCTATCTGCAACGTCGGTCTTCGACATGCCATGTTTGCATGTTCCGGGGATATTATGAATATAAAAACTGTGATAGAGCTGAATTTGACGGCTGAAGATTGTAGCACGCATCTTAATCAAGCTGTTCACATGCTGCGGCTTAAATTGGATGATTACGAGATGATAGATGAAGCCGATCTATTCACGGCGGGTCTCCTTGCGTTGTGCTCCCTTGTCGATCGCGAGATCAGGACAGGTGCGAGGGCACATGTTGAGGGTTTCCTTTCTCTTCTGAAGCACTTAGTCGCTCAAAAGCCCGTCGATTTTTATTCGTTGAGACAATTCTGGGCTATGATGAGGGACATTCTTGTTTTCGCAGCGGAATTTCCACGGGGACCTGAGGCAGATGCCATTTCATCTCGGTTGCTGGAAGGATGTCCTCAGATACTAAAGTCAAGGAGCATTCAAGCCTGTTTAGATTACTACTCATTGTTAAGAAGAGATGAAGGAGGACAGAGATATCCCGCCGAAGGGGTCCATGCTGCCTGTCGGCAACATTTCCTTCAGCTAAAAGGTATCTTTGTATCCTTGTCCGACGATTGGAATCCCGGTCCAGCGAATAGAACTGTTCTCAACCTCATCAACGATATCGAGCGCGACCTCGCGAAAGTCAATGAGGAAGAGTTATTCGAGTCTTTTGCGAGTGTATGTGGTGCTCAATTTGAAACCATGACAGGGTTGCCTGAAGACTGGGGTGAGTTGGAGAATTTGAGTTACCAAGGACTAGATTTCGGACGTGCACTAGTTTTCCGCCAGCTTTGCTTCGTTTTACTTGCCGCACTTAAGAATGATGGCGTCAATAGTTACCTTCGCGAAGGATCGTCGGATTTGATTGCAGAGCTATGCACAGGTCTTCTCAACATAATCTGTCGCATCGACGAGACAATTAGTCAATGGTTCGAAGTCGTCAGTGGCGATCAGGAGCTGGATGAGGGGGTCGTGGACAACTGTATCGAGTGGGACGACTGCGATGGTAAACAACCAATTTTTCGTGGCTTCTTACTAACGGCTTGTAGTTCGCGAGAAACGCAGGAAGGTCAGTTGCATGGACACTCTGTTGACGGCAACTCATAGCATAACGGGATGTTGGGAAGAGCATATTCACGTCCTACGTCAGGTGGTTCGCTTCCAGAATGTTGCCGTACCCCCTAGTCCAGGACGTTTGATGGTGCATTTTCTGCTAGTTTTCGGGCCCGGGGAGAGTTAGTTTTATTATCCTATTTCAATATATAATACTATCTCTGAATTTCAATCTGCGGCTCTCTCATCCTGAAAGAGATCAGCGAATCAAGATACACAGATACACTTTAGGCATTCTCGGTATCATCCCGATACGAGAAATTGTTCGCTCGACTACGAGCTTAGATCATCCAGGTGTTTCTTCTGTATACCGTGGGCCACGACTAGTTGAGAACGTGGCCAATAGGATCGGATTCAGCCATCCTCGAAACGGTTGTGCGCTGCATTGGGAGATCTTACCTGCACTCGCGTGACTTCTATCGAGTTCGCCTCCAACCTCGTGCGCTTAATCTGAAACGTGATATCTGAAAGATATCGGATTGAGGGACATTCCTAGCGCATCAACCGGTTGTAACTTTTGCTTAACGACCCAAAGAGGGTATTTAACTTTCTCAAACAGGACATCTCAGCCACCCGGCGGTATGTTCTTGATGGCAACTGGGATCGACAAGAGGATAAATTAATCGGGGAATGAAGGTGAGACGGGTAAGGAAATATTAAATGTTGTCATGATCAACCGCCACAGGAAAGTCAGATTTCTCCGAGTCACAATTGCTGATTTTTATCGGGATTTTTTATATGTAGACGGAGCGATTTAATCAAGCTTTAATCAACAAAAAGCGAAAGCTTTGACATTGTGTCTCTATCTAGGAATTTTCTTGCTTTCCTTCCGTTGCTCTTCTGTGTGAGAAAATATGATCAACTTAGTCAAAAAGTGTAATTGAGATTCAGATAGTATTGTTTGAAATACACAACGTCATTAGATATGGTGGGGGTTCTCGCTTCCCCATATGTCGCGGAGTAGTTACCGTTACTGGAAGGTTCTCCTGTTTTCATTTCTGACTCCTTCGGGGCGGCGGGTAAGGTATTCCGAAGGAAAATTGGATGTGACGGTAATGTGCCGTTAATGTGACGTTCAGAGCTGCATGGGCGCACAGGCCACTCTAATTTCATGAATTGACGTCTGACAGGAACGTGTCGGTAGGTCAGCTGAGTGATCAAGGCAGTGCTCCGGGGAGGGGGGGTTCATCTCTGTTATCGATCTTTGTTTGTTATCAAAACATGTTTTTAATTGCACTCAATTTTTAAGAAGTGGAATGAAAAATAAAATTAGAAACGCATCCTTAATTCAAATTTCCAGTGACGCGCCATTGGACGCGTACCCGAGAGGAAAAATTTCCGGGTTACCAATTGGTCGTCTTTTGAAATTAAAGAGCTCCGTCTTGCAGGAACCCGTTACGAGCGCATGGAGGTAACTAACATCATACGATATAACCGTTGTGCCGGAAGGTCCTCGGTTACGGCTCATTTGG
>Ga0335078_10010369_pt1 | contig 13790 bp, 12 predicted proteins | sample Lox_Sample_32_FD_206711 | JGI IMG/M metagenome (GOLD analysis project Ga0335078, IMG submission 206711) | Soil microbial communities from Loxahatchee National Wildlife Refuge, Florida, United States - Lox_Sample_3.2 | ecosystem: Environmental > Terrestrial > Soil > Wetlands | place: USA...
CACCAGCGCGCCCGCCGCCGCCGCCACCGCGCCGCCCCAATAGGAATTGATCCAGTATCCCGCCAGGCTCCACTGGGCCACCGCCATCAGCCCGCCCAGCAAAGCGTAGCGCGGCGGCAGCCAGCCCTGCAGCATCCAGCACAGCGCGCCGCACATCACTCCGCAGCTTAGCCAGACGCCAAACCAGGGATGTCCGAAAAGCTTCCAGCCCAATGCCAGAAACAGCGCCTGGGCGGGCGGATACTTGCTGGCGTAGGTAGGCTGGAAGTTGACATGAAAAGTCTCGAAGTGTACCCACATAGGGTGCGGCGGATTGGCTAGGCGTCCGTGGGCAAACGTATCGGCCCCGAGCAGGTAACTGAATTCGTCGTGAACGGAAGGTTCGGGAATCGGGAACCAGGGCAGCAGAGCGGCTCGCCCGGCCAAAGCCAGCAACCCCACACCCAGGCACGCCAGCTCCGCTCTTTTCTGGAGATGCACGAGAACCTCGAATTTAGCGCAGTCCCGGCGCGGCCGGCAAACTATCGCAGGTTCGATATCTTGGGTTAACAGGGGGTTAACGGGCCGTGGGGCTGGCGCGCGGAGCCGCGTAAGGAACCGGCCATGGCGCAGGCCCATCGGGATCCAGCAACCAGATGTGGCGATCGCGGTAATAGTCCAGCAGTTCGCGATTGCGTGCCTCGCCCATGTCGCGCGCCCAGATCACTATTGCGCCATCGATGTCGGCGTGGTTGTAAACCCACTCCTGGTGCAGGTTGTGATCTGGCGCGTACCGAACCAATACGAGATGGCGCCCGCCTTTCGATTCCAATCCACGCATCACATCCCGGCGGTACTCGCCGAATGTGAGACGGTGGCCGGCGATACCGCTCACGACATGGGATGCCGCTACGGCGAAAAACAGTCCGGCGAAGATCGGGACGGCGAGCCTCCCCCAGCGCATACGCAAGTATTCGACGCCCTGTACGACCGGCGCGAGCACCAGCGCGGTTGCCGGAGCCAGGTAATGCGCCTGGGAATATCTCTCAAGCAGCAGCCCGGCAATCGGAACCGCAAGCATGGCGAGCAGCCAGCGCAGCTTTCGGCTCCATCGCCGAAATAGCGCGGCTAGCAAGGCGATCGCGGATAGCGGGGTCAGGTAGAATGGCAGCACCTCGCTGCAAAACGACTTCATCACGCGGACAGGCTGGGCGCGCGCCGCTAAGTAGAACGGTTTGTCCCAATCTTCCCATACTCTTCGTATCGCCTCGTGCCGGTAGACAGGCGCGGGATGGAGCGGCATCATCCAGAAGATCGGCGAGGCGCCGTATCGCTCCTGGTAGAGCGAATACGGCAGCACCAGCGGGTCGCCTGTGACGCGGTAGTTGTAATAACCCATGGCCGCCACACCGCTCAATAGAATGGCGGCCACCGGCACGACGACGCGCAGCGCGAGCAAATCCCGCATGCGGCGGCCGGAGCGTCGCCGCCACAGCCAGAGCGCGCCCGCCGCGGCCGCTGTCGTAAGAGCCCCTTCATAAGGCCGGCTGTTGGCGAGTACGATTACCCCGAATGCGGCCAGCGCCGCAGCCGACGCCGCCGGGCAGCGCAACAGGCGGGGCACCGCGCCTACCACCAACGCGCCGGCCGCTGCGGCGACCGCACCGCCCCAATAGGAGTTGATCCAGTATCCCGCCAGGCTCCACTGGGCCACCGCCATCAGGCCGCCCAGCAGCGCGTAGCGCGGCGGGAGCCACCCTTGCAGCATCCAGCACAGCGCGCCGCACATCACCCCGCAGCTTAGCCAAACGCCATACCAGGGATGTCCGAACAGCTTCCAGCCCAATGCCAGGAAGACCGCCTGCGCGGGTGGATACTTGCTGGCATAGGTAGGCTGGAAGTTGACATGAAAAGTCTCGAAGTGCACCCACATGGGGTGCGGCGGATTGGCCAGCCGTCCGTGGGCAAACGTCTCCGCGCCGAGCAGGTAACTGAATTCGTCATGAATCGAAGGCTCGGGAATCGGCGACACGGGCAGCAGGGCGGCCCGCAACGCCAGGGCCAGCAAGCCAACACCCACGCACACCAACCCAGCGGTTCTTCGTGGATGCACGCTGACGGCAGGATCCGTTTCAGGCAGCATCGAGTAACGACCCCAGCGATCCCATCGCTGGCTCGAGTGCCGGAAGGGAAGCGGGCCGGATACCGATGTTTTCCAGCGCATGGCGGAGGCTCAGTCCGGAGGGGGTGGCCTCCTGGCACGGATTGCGCGATTCCGCGACATATAGGATGTAAGCCAGTGCCGACGGCGACCGCTCCGGCTGGTGATGGTGCCGCACGGCCTCCACCAAATGCCCGGGAAAATTCCACTGGCGCAGGATTTCGGCCCCCAAATCTCCGTGTCCGGCGCCATACAGACAGACCTCCGCGAACGTGGGATCGCATCCTCCTTCCACCAACCGCGCCCAGGCGAGGCTTGCCTCCTGCGAGAATTGCGAGACCGCCAGACGGCCGACATCATGCACTAACCCGGCGAGGAAAGCCTCCTCCGGCCGCGCCAGCCCGGAGATCGAGGCCAGTTCTTCACACAACCTGGCGGTTTCTAAAGAATGCTTCCAGAGTCCGCCGAGCGTTACCGAGGCGAACCAGGGCTGGAATGCTGCGGCTGTGATCACACGGCGGGCTTCTGCCAGGCCCATGTAGGATATGGCTTGGCCGATCGCGGCGATTCTGTGGGACGGTGCATATAGCGAGGAGTTCGCCGCGCTGATCAGGCGGCCCGCCAGCACTTGGTCGCGAGAGATCAAGGCAGCCAATTCGTGAAAGCCGACCTCATCGTCCGCGGCCAGGGCCAGGACCCTCAGCGCCACGTGGGGATAGACCGGCAGGTGTGCGGCGGATTCCAGCAGGGCATCTCGGTGAAGCCACGGGAAACTCGCCACCGCCTGGAAGACAGCCGGCGATAGCAGGCCGTGCCCGGCTCTGGAACGCAGCTCCTCCAGGATGCTGTCCTGCCCCAGCCGATCCGAACAGTTCGATTCCAGGCGCTCTACCAGCAAGTTGGAAGCGCGAATGGCATCGGCCAAAGGCGATTGGGGAGGTTCCGGTGACCGGTCATGCAGCAGGGCGGCTTGGTGAATTCGGATCTGCTCGGGTTCCGGCAGGTGCAACCGGCGGGCAAGCTCCAGAGCGATGGCTGCCACGCGCCGGCAATGAACGAGCAGAGACCAAACGGGGGGATAGTGGGCGCCCACGGCAGCACTCCACTCTCCCTTATCGGCAGGCTTGCGGGTTTTCTATCGGGCGGCCATCAGGGCGCGCAGCCGGCGGGCTCTCTCGGGGGCCCGCAGTTGCCGCAGTGCCTTGGCTTCGATCTGGCGGATGCGCTCGCGGGTAACGTCGAACTCCTGGCCGATCTCTTCGAGGGTATGCTCCCGCTCGCACCCGATGCCGAAGCGCAGCCGGATCACCTTCTCTTCCTTCGGAGAGAGGGTCTTGAGGATGCCGGCGGTCTCGTCCCGGACGTTGGATTCGATCACGGCATCCACCGGCGAACCCACCCAGCGGTCCTCGATAAGGTCACCGAGCGCAGATTCGCCGTCCCGGCCGACCGGCGTCTCCAGCGAAACAGGATCGCGGGAGATGGTCTTCAGCTTCTGGACTTTTTCCACCGGGATATCCATCCGGCGCCCAATTTCGTCATTTGTAGGAGTTCGACCAAGCTCCTTTTCCAGCTCACGCGAAGCCCGCAGGAACTTGTTCATACTCTCGTTCATGTGGACTGGGATACGGATGGTCCTGGACTGGTCGGCAATGGCGCGCGTGATGGCTTGCCGGATCCACCAGGTAGCGTATGTAGAGAATTTATACCCGCGGCGATACTCAAACTTGTCGGCAGCGCGCATGAGGCCAATATTGCCCTCCTGGATGAGGTCCAGCAGGTGAAGTCCGCGGTTCACGTACTTCTTGGCAACCGAAACTACCAAGCGGAGATTAGCCTCCACCAAGTCCTTCTTGGCCCGCTCCGCCTCGGCTTCCCCATGCCGGATTACGGTGAGGGTGTGCTTCAAGTCGGGAAGCATGGCGCCGGCTATGGTTTCGCGCTTGCGTATCTCCCGCTTCAGCTCCCGCAACCGGAGTTGCTGCGCCTGGCCCGCCTTTACCTCGATCTTCTTGGCCTCGCGATCCAGATGGCCCAGCTCTTCGACGGCCCTATCGATTTCCTTGGAAAACTCCTTCCACTTCAAGGATCGAAAGGGGATAATCCGAATCCCTTGTGACACTTCCACTTTGGTCCGGTTGAGCCGGTTACACACTCGCTTGCGCTGCCGCTTCATGTTGATCGGAACGGTCTCCAGCTTTTCAGTGAGTTGCTGAAGCCTGCGGTAGTGGCCAATCAGGTCGGTAAACAGCTTCAGTAAGTCTGCGCGTTTTTTCAAGTCCGCCGGCGTGCCTTCCTCGACGTCGCCTACGTCCACGACATTGTCGATCTCCTCGGCGCCCTTCCTTAGCTGCTCGGCCAGCTCGACGACCACCCGCTGCACCAGGGCGGAACGGCTAATGGCCTTCTGCATCCTTAACTTACCGCGCTCCATGCGGCGCGCCAAATCCACTTCGCCTTCCCGGGTCAGCAGCGGAACGGCACCCATCTCACGCAAATACACACGTACAGGGTCGTCGGTGTAGATGGATTCTTCCACCGGCTGGGGATGCAGGAAGTCTGCTTCGTGGCCGGCCTCCGGATCGAAGAACTTGGCTTCTTCCTCGAAGTTGAGGCCCAAAGCTTCCGGATTATCGGCTAAAAACTGATCCTCGAAATGATCCACTGTTCGACTCACCTCCCCCGCACCTAGTACGACCAATCAAAGTGGAATCTGTTAATTGATTCGATTGTGAGGCTAGTGAAAAGCTTCGAAATGCTAATCCAGCCCGATGACACAGGCTTAGCCTCGCTGCCGGGACATCGTCTGATCATAACACCAATCCCGGAGAATGTTAAGTGCTATCTTAAAGGATGTTTCAGAACTGTTTTGGTTACACCGAATTGCCTTACGGCAGCTTGTGGCGCATTAGGTTCTTCAATTCATTGAAGAAAGCCTGCTCATCCTGGAAGTCCCGGTACACCGACGCGAATCGCACATAGGCGATTTTGTCGAGATCCCGGAGGGCCTCCATGAGCATTTCTCCTATTTCTATAGTAGATATTTCCCGATCCGGCGAATCGGTGACCTTGGCCTCCACTTGGTTGACCAGCTCAGCCAGCTTGCCCATGCCGACCGGACGCTTTTCGCAGGCTTTGAGCAGCCCCTGCAAGACCTTTTGTCGGTCGAACTTCTCCCGGCGGCCGTCTTTCTTAATCACCATGTAGGGTATTTCGTCGATCCGCTCGTAAGTGGTGAAACGACGCTCGCAACCCAGACACTGCCGCCGGCGGCGGATGGCATCGCCTTCGCGGCCCTCTCGCGAGTCCACGACCTTGTCATCCATGTGATTGCAAAAAGGGCACTTCATGTTGTGACCTCCGGTTCCAGTTGTTTCAGAGAGCTCCAGCGAAGACCTTCGTGAACCGCCAGAAGCAAGCCGATCGGGACAACTACTACAAATGAAATAATCCAGAGAACGAGGGCCACGCTGGTGGAGATCTCCAAGGGAATCCGGAACAATTCGGTCAGAACCAACACCGTAACCACCTGCACGCCTCCACCGATCCCGGGGATCTGCACCACCGCGCCGAATGCCAGGAAACCCAGGCAGATCAGCACATCCAGCCAGCCAAAGGGCAGGGCGGTTCCGAATGCACGTACGACGCAGAATGTAGATAGGGCGATAATGGCCCACTCAAGGATGGTATACCAGACCACCAGCAGCAAGCCTTTGTCGCTCTTCGTGGATTCGACCCCTTGAACGAAGGCGGTGATCAGGCGGTCTGCCCTCTTGAAGTGGCGCTCCGGCAGGGCGGCGAAGGCGCTCAGAAGGCGCTGGCGCATGGCGGCGGAGAAATGCCGGAAGACCACCAGCAAGCCCAGCATCAACACCGAGAGTAGCGCGACAAGCCAGCCACCGGTCGAGAACACCCACGAGAGGGCGGGACCCAGCGACACCTCCGAGCGGCGCACGCGGCCGAGCGCGAAGCCGAAGATGGCCAGCACGATCAGCAGATCGTATATACGCTCCAGCAGCCAGGCGGCCATTTGTGAGGACATCGTCACTTTTTCCTTCGCGGCGATCAGGTACGGCCGCACCAACTCACCCGGCCGGCCTAGCAGAGTGATGGCGGTGAATCCGATCAAGGTAGCCGAGAACAGGTTCCAAAGGTTGGGCCGAGCCTTGACCGGCAGCATCAACACGCGCCAGCGCAATGCCCGGCCGAAGTAGGTCGCCAGGGCAGCCGCACTGGCGCCTATCAGCCACCCCCAATGCAAGCCGGACAGGGTAGCGCGGAACACGTGCCAGTTGAAGCCCCGGCCGGCCAGCCGCCAGTGGAGCAGCCAGAACGCCAGCGCCAGGCCGGCGACGGCCAGCGCTGCCCATTTCCATCTGTGTCTAATGTGACGCTCTCTTTCGGCGGAGGGGCCAGGGATGCGGCACGCAATCTGCCAATCTCCGCTGGCATCCGGGAAAAAATGAACCTATCATGATAATGCCTCGTTTCTTCAAGTGTAAGCCGGATGAAGACGATAGCGCCGGCTAAGCAGCTCGAAGGACACGAGGTGATTATGGCGACCGCCGCCCTGGCAATGGTTTCGGGCGCTCCGTTCCAGGAGAGGACGGAGAGCGGCGGCCGGTACTGGACAAGAGAGAGCTTGGATCTCGATCACAGCCTCGTGGAAAGGTGCTTAAGCGGCGATGAAGCCGCCTGGGAGGGTATGGTACGGACCCACACCCGCCGGGTCTACGGGCTTTGCTATCGTTTTACGGGGAAGGACTCCGAGGCGCAGGACCTCACGCAAGAGGTTTTTTTGCGCGTGTATAGGACGCTCAAAACGTTCCGGGCGACGGAAGGCGCTTTTACGACATGGCTGGCGCGGCTGACGCGCAATCTGCTGATCGATCATTACCGGCGCACGCGCCAGGAGCGCATCACGGATTCGATTGAAGAGCAGTTGCCGGTTTTGGAAGAAGCCACGGCGTCGTCGCCGCGGCCCGATAGCATGGTGGCCGGCCGGGAGGCTAGCGAGATTTTGCAGGGAGCTTTGCAGAAGCTGTCGCCGGAGCTGCGCGAGACGGTGATCTTGCGCGACCTGCAGGATATGGAATACCGGGAGATCGCGGAAATCCTGCGCATCCCGGAAGGGACAGTGAAGTCGCGGCTGAACCGCGGCCGGGCCGAGTTGGCCCGTGTTTTGAAAAGGCAGAAGGTACTGGTATGACGTGCGCGGAGTTGGAAACTCTCATCTGCGACTACGTTGACGGCACATTGGGGCCGGATGCCAGGACTACGGTCGAACAGCACCTGTCCGGATGCCGGGACTGCCGGGCGCTGGCGCAAGATGCGGCCGCCGCGGTAGGTTTCATGGAACGCGCCGCGGAAGTGGAGCCGCCGCCGGAGCTGATGACCAGGCTGCTGTTCGGGGCGCCCTGGGCGCATGCCAAAACCGCCGCCACGGGCTTGCGGAACTGGCTCCGGCGCGTGCTGCATCCGGTGCTGCAGCCGCGGTTCGCCATGGGGATGGCGATGACCATTCTGTCGTTCGCCATGCTGGCGCGGTTCGTAGCGCCGGCGCGCAAGCTGCGCCCCGAGGACCTGGCGCCCGCCAAGGTCTGGGCGGGCGTGGAAGACGGCGTCTACCGGGGCTGGGAGCGCACTGTAAAGTTCTACGAGAGCATCAAGGTCGTTTATCAGATTCGAACCAGGCTGCGCGACTGGCAGCAGCAACAAGAAGAGGAACAAAAGCCGGCGGCGGAGACCGGGAAGTCCGGCCGCAATGCGGATCGGCACCGCCTGCCGGTGAAGGGCTCAGAGGAGCCGAAATCACGTTAGGGGATACTTTTATGAATTGCTTCAACCACAGTGAAACACCCGCTATCGCGTACTGCCGCACCTGCGGCAAAGCCCTTTGCGCGGAATGCAAGCGCACCGCGCAAGGCACTATCTTCTGCGAAGAGCACGCGCCGGCCACGGCCAACACCGCGCCGCCGGCGGTGACGGCGCCCAACCCGCCGGCCGCTCCACCGCCCTCCGTGGGAGCCACGGGCGACGTTTCTCCAGGGCTCGCCTGCCTGCTGGGCTTCATTCCGGGGGTGGGCGCCATCTACAATGCGCAATATGCCAAGGGCTTGGTGCACGCCATCGTCTTCGGCTTGCTGGTAAGCATCACGAGCTCGGGAACGGCGGGCGATCTCGAGCCGCTGTTCGGCATCCTGATCGGCGTGTGGGTGATGTATATGGCTCTCGAAGCCTACCACACCGCGCGCAAGCGCCGCGCCGGCGAGCCGGTGGACGAATTCTCCAGCATTCTGGATGTGCATGGCCGGCGAGGCGGGTTTCCAGTCGGCGCCATTACGCTGATCGCGCTGGGCGTAGTGCTGCTGCTCAGCAACGCGAACGTGATCCAGCTCCACCACCTGTTGCCTTATTGGCCGGTGCTGTTGATCCTGATGGGCGCCTACATGCTGTATGCGCGCCTGGCCTCGAGCGGCGACCCGATCGGGGGCCGGGAGGTGGGCCATGAACGCCAATGAAATCAATTTGCTCCGCGCGGTTCGCTGGCCGCTGACCCTGATCACGCTGGGTGGGCTCTTCGTGCTGAATAACTTCACGCCTTACGGTTTCGACCGGACCTGGCCCGTGCTGCTGATCGTGTTCGGCGTGTTGAGCTTGTTGGGGCGGACTGCGGCCACCCTGCCGCCGGCTGGAGGAACGGGAGGCCCCAGATGAGACGGCGATCGCTGACCGGCCCGATTCTGCTGGTGCTGATCGGTGTCGGGTTCCTGATCTACAACCTGCGGCCGGACATCGCGATGTTCGACCTGCTGGCGCAATACTGGCCGTTCCTGCTGATCCTGTGGGGCGTGCTGCGCCTGGCGGAAGTGCTGGCGGAGTATTTCCGGGGCAGCCTGCAAAGGACCAGCTTCAGCGGCGGCGAAGTGGTGCTGATCGTATTTATCTGCCTGTTCGGTTGGGGCGCCTACGCGGCCCACCGCGAAGGCATTCATTTCCGGCCGGCGTGGGAGGCTTTCGGCGAACACTTCGATTACAACGTAGACGACCAAAAGCCCGTGGGCGCCGCCACCCGCGTGGTATTCGAGAACAACCGGGGCAATCTGCGCATCACCGGCGCGGACACGACCGACATAAAAGTCACGGGACGCAAGAGCATCCAGGCGATCAATCATACCGAAGCGGACCGCGCCAACGACGCGACGCCGCTCGAGATCGTGGCGCAAGGCGACATCATCACCGTGCGCACCAACCAGGATCACAACCCCACCAACGGGAAGATATCGGAAGACCTGGAGATCACCATTCCGGCGCGGCTGAGCGTGGAAGCGCACGGGAACTACGGCGACTATGATGTAACCGAATTGGACGGCAGCGTGGACCTGCACGGCGACCACGCGGACGTGCGCCTGAACAAAATCGGCGGGAACGCGCGCGTGGAGTTGGAGCGCAGCGACCTGGTGCGGGCGGTGGATGTGAAGGGCAGTCTGGATTTGCAGGGCAAAGGCTCGGACATCGAGCTGGAGAACATTTCCGGGCAGGTGACCATCAACGGTTCTTACTCGGGCAGCCTGGAGTTCAAGAACCTGGCCAAGTCGCTGCATTTTGAGACACCGAACACGGACTTACGCGTGGCCGCTCTACCGGGACAGATCACCATGGATTTGGGCGAGCTCACGGGCGATCACCTGACGGGGCCCGTGCACCTGGTGACGAAATCAAAGGACGTCAAGATCGAAGACTTCACCGATTCACTCGAGATCGAGACGGAGCGCGGCGATATTGAACTGAAGCCCAACCAAGTGCCGCTGTCCAAGATCGATGCGCGGTCGCGCAGCGGGCAGATCAGCCTGGAACTGCCGGATAAAGCGGCCTTCCAGTTGGTGGCCAGCACGGACCACGGGGAGGCGGTAAACGATTTCGGCCCGTCCATTCAGAAGGAGACCGACGGCCGTTCCGCGTCGTTGAAAGGCAGTGTGGGACAGGGCGCCAGTATTCATCTGGTCACCGAGCGCGGGACAGTGACCGTGCGCAAGGCCGGCGCGCAGTCCGAGGATTCGGATAAGACCGAGACCAGGGTACAGCGCCGGGCGGTACCGCCGGTGTGATCTGGCCACCGGGGCAAACTGGACAATCAAAGCCCAAATAATTGAATTTAAATGGGATAGATGCCGCGGGCTATAGCATTGGCGGGCCCAGTTGCCGTGCGCACGACTTGCGCTGGGTAGGAGACAGACCATGCGGCGACGTAAAGAAATTCGTCGTCAACCAGTCTTGCGCGGCTCTGATTCTGATAGTCTGTAGTGGGGAGCGTGGTGCACGGCGGTGCGCCACGAGAGTACGTTGTATAAAGCAAACGAGCAGGTGTCCAATCCTGGGCTTTATCGCTGCACTACGTGCGGCGTGATGATCCCGGTTAACGCAGGCGAGGCGTTGCCGGCGTGCCCGAACCGGTGCGTGGACGCGATTTGGACCTTCTTCAACGAAAAATGGGATACGCTGCCGGCCCAGATCCGAGAAGCCACCGAGAGCTTCCCTGCGCTGGCCCTGAGCGGCGACCCCAGGTCGATTCCCGTGGGCGCGCGGCTTACCGACGTGCGTCTGGGGCCGGAAGATCAAGGGATTCCAAATCGGGACCCGAAACTGGCGGCGTTCCACTTCGATGGGCAAGTCTATTTCGGCAGCGCCGACGAGCTTTTTCAGAAGAGTAAGGTGATTCAGGGCTAAGGACGACCGCTTGCCGACGCGCGCGGCTCGGAATCTTACGCGCCGGTGATCGGGGAGGTCGTGCGGCCGGAACCCGCGTCCGGCGTGGCGGTGGCAAGCAAGTCTTCGACGGCCGGAAACGACGTGGACCACACGGTGGTCGGCTTGTCGAATCCCTTCAGTTCTACGGAGTGCTTCTCGAAGTACTTGGCGGGCGCGCCGATGGCCTCCAGAGTGGCGGTCCCGATCGCCAAGTCGCACTCGATTTGCCGCGTGCAGGTCTCGATTCGAAAAGCGGCAACGACAGCATCTCCGACCGCGGTGTAATTCGTTTGGGCGCCGGTTCCGGTGTTTCCCACCTGGGCGAGACCTGTGTTGATGCCTGCGCCGATCCGGAATGGACACGGAAGTTGAAACTTTTGCTGCAACTTCTGGGTGGCTCGGGCAAATTCCGCGTATGCGCGCAGAATCCGCATCATCTGCTTCTGCCGGTTGGCGGGGTCGTCGTGCAGCCAAACAGCCATCACCGCATCGCCGATGTACTGCTGCGCCCACGACCCGTACTTGTCCATGATCTGCGAGGCTTCGCGGAACCAGGTGCCGATCAACTGACAGAGAATCGTATGATCGATCGCTTGGGCCAGCTTGGTGTACCCGCGCACATCCACGACCAGGACGGTCACCGTCCGCGGCGCGTACATAGGCCTGGTGGCGTTTATGGTGTCCTCGTTCCTCTCCTCGACGTATCTCGGCAACGTGGAATCGCTTTGAAACTGCAGGTGATGCATGCCTACGCGGATCTGGTCGCCGTTAGCCAACATGGAAGGCGTGCTCACCCGCACCTCATTCAGAAAAGTGCCGTTGCGGCTGCCCAGATCGATCAGATAATATTCGTCTTTTTCGGTCTGCTGCACCATGGCGTGCCGGCGCGACACCGCATCGTCGTTCAGCACTACCGTACAGGACGGCTCACGGCCAATCTTCCAAGTGCTGTTATCGAGTAACGGTACTTCCGTGACGCCGGCAGGTCCGGTGATTTTAAGAGAGGCAGCCACTCGGTGTTCCTCCTACCTTCGCTTCATTTGTATTGTACTCGATTGGACCGATGTACGGAGCCACCGCCACGAGAGGAAAAAACATAGCAGCCGTGCATCTGCGGCTGCTTTCTTTCACACTTTCAGGCCCACCGAGCGCATCAGCTCCAGGGCGTTGCTTTTCTCGACCACGCCGGCGTGCAATTGGTAATCGAAGCTCATGCGGCCGTTCTCCAGGTAATCCTGGAAGTGCACGTTCGCCGCCCGGGGGGCGAGCGCTTCGGCGATATGCGCCAGCGCCAGGTCGTGCGTGGTGAGCAGGCCCATGGCGCCGCGGTCCACCAGGCCGCGCACGATAGCCTCGGCGCCGATGCGGCGGTCGTGCGAGTTGGTGCCGTGCAGCAGTTCGTCCAGCAGGAAGAGTACCGGCAGCGGACCGGCGGTTAGTTCCATGATCTGGTGGAGGCGCGTGATCTCGGCGTAGAAGCGCGAGGTTCCGCCACGCAGGGAATCCATAATGCGAATGGAAGCACCGAGCGCCAGCGGCGAAAGGCGCAGGCGGCGGGCGCGCACGGGCGCTCCGGCTTGCGCCAGCACCAGGTTGGTCCCCACGGTGCGCAGCAGGGTGCTCTTGCCGGACATGTTCGACCCGCTGACGATCAGGACGCACAAATCGGCGCCCAGCCGCACGCTGTTGCGCACCGCGCGCGATGCGTCCAGCAGCGGATGCGCCAGTTCCTCGCCATCGAAGCATGCCGCGCCGGATGCGAACTCCGGGTAGGCGTCGGCCGGATGCTCCCACGCATAGGCCGCCAAAGCGCACAGCGCCTCGATTTCACCGACGGCGCCGAGCCAGCGCCGCAATGCGGGCCCCGAGATACGGCGCCAGGCTTCCACGGCGAAGGCCAATTGCTCGGTCCAAAGCAGCAGCGGCCCCAGGATGCGCATGACGACGTTGTCGCGCGAGTCCAACAGCTCCAGCAGCCGGTTCAGCCTGGCGATGCGCGCCGACGCCGGGCGGCCTTCCACATCCAACGCCGCGCGTAATTCGACCAGGCGCGGCGCCCTGAAGCGTTCGCGCTCGAGGCGGCCGAGCACCTGGGCCAGCAAGGCGAGGTCGTGGGCGGGTTGCTCGACCGCCTCCACTACGCGTTGCACCACGCGGCGAACGCGGGCGATGAAGATCGCATCCACCGCGATCATGACGAAAAACAGATCGCGAAAGCCCAGCGCGGCCCACAGCACTGCGGCGGCCACCACCATACAAGCAATCAGAAACGCGATTACGCGGTCCCGGCGCGATTGGAGCAGAGGCGGCACCTCGCCCCAGGCAGCCAGCGCTCCCGGATGCACGCCGCTGCGCACATCTTCGCCCAGCACGGCCAGATCTTCCCGCAGATCCAGCATGGGACCGAGTTCCGCGAGGGCTTCGTGCCGCGCCCGCAACACGGCTGGATCGGCGGGGGCGAGCAGCCACTCGGCCAGGATTTCCTCGCCCCTGCGGGTCCGCGCGGTGCACAGAAGCTCGAACAGAGAGCCATGGCCGAACAGGTCCAGATCTTCGGCGTAGGGGTGCGCTTGATCCAGGAAGCGCTCGCCCGTTTCGCCTTGGCCGGCCCACTGTCCATCCAAACGCGCCAGCGCTTTTTGGTAGTGCGCCGCGGCCCGTTCGCAGGCACGGCGCGCTCGCAGCACGCGTTCATGCAGCACCACCAGGCACACGAACAACGCCACAGGCAACGCCAGCCAGAGGGGGCTTATCGCGCCGCGCCACCAGGCCAGCCATGCCAGAATCGCCGCGATTACGAAGACCAGCAGCCGCAGGTTGCCGAGGGTGCGGTGCCGTTGGTCGTGCTGCGCCACGGCGGCTCGGCGCGCTTCTAATCGCGCGGTGTATTCGTGGCGGGGGT
>Ga0335078_10010371_pt1 | contig 13789 bp, 10 predicted proteins | sample Lox_Sample_32_FD_206711 | JGI IMG/M metagenome (GOLD analysis project Ga0335078, IMG submission 206711) | Soil microbial communities from Loxahatchee National Wildlife Refuge, Florida, United States - Lox_Sample_3.2 | ecosystem: Environmental > Terrestrial > Soil > Wetlands | place: USA...
GATGCTAGAAACAACATACTAACCGGCTTGTCTTAACTGGATTCTCTAACATGGTTGTACCCAATTAGGAAATCGTTCCACAATGGAGAAGCCAATCATTAAATTACCTGTCAAAATCCCAAATGCTAAGTTTTAAATGCCAATACCAATTTAAATATGGTAACCCCTGACTATGTCGTGAAAAAGAGAAATTAACCATCGTTCTAACCCAAATGCAAAAACACTGCCTCAACTAGAAACAGGAGATAGAATGGTAAGAATCCTACTAACGAACACAAATTGTTCGTGGAATGCTGGGTCTGCTGCCCAAGTAATCAGTACAGTTGAGACTATAAACGAATATATTAAAGACGCCAATTTCGTCCTAATATCCGATAACATCCCCGAATTGGACAATAGACACTGCAGAGAATATGGCGTAAAAGCTGTAGGTCCAACTAGAAAAAATCCTTTTTCAAAACATGCATATACGTTAAAGTTACTCGCTTCGATAAACTCCTTAACTAGAAGCGGTACTTGGGCCATTCTTAAAAGAATTGGTATACACGCCAACAGATTAATTGACACTAAAGTTTTGAAAGAATACAACACATCAGACTTGATTATCGACCTTAGCGGTGATTCTTTCAGTGACTATGGTAACTACTCCATTTTCTCTATTCTCAGCATTTTGATAGGTCTTTCCTTTGGTAAAAAAATTGCACTCTACTCTCAATCAATCGGCCCATTTAGGAGAATAAGTGTACCATTGGTTAAACTCTGTTTAAACAAATCTAATTTAATTGTAATAAGAGAAGTTGAAACCGAAAATATTTTGAAGAAAATTGGTGTCAATTTTACACATACGTACCTAGCACCTGAGATCGCGTTTCTGTTAAAATCGGCACCGCCTGAAAAAACATCCGAAATATTCCAAAAAGAAGGAATAAGCAAAAGCAACCGTCCGTTAATTGGTTTAGGCACAAATATTTTTGTTCACAATGGGCTTAAGTCAGGAAACGAATCAGATGTGATACTTATGGCAAATATTGCCGATTTTTTGGTTGAAAAAATAGGGGCTCAAGTGATATTGGTTCCTCACGTTATTATTCCTGCGCAATATAATTTTGAAGATGACCGTTTCTTGTCCCAAAAGATTTTTCAAAGAATTAAAAATAAGGATAATGTCAGGCTTATCAAGGGAGATTATTCTGCCGTGGAACTGAAAGGAATTATTGGTCAGTGTGATTTATTCATTGGAACAAGAATGCACTCTAACATTGCTTCAACTTCAATGTACATTCCTACGGTTGCACTCTCATGGAGCCACAAATATCACGGCATAATGAGGATGCTGGGCCAGGAAGAATACTGCTGTGATTTTCGAATTGCTACATTCGACGATATAACTCAAAAAATCTATGCCGCTTGGCAAAATAAATCTGAAATAAGAGAAGAATTGATCTTACGAGTGCCTGGAATTAAAAAATCTGCTTTTAAAACAGGTGAACTGATAAAGAACCTGGTAAATTGATCAATTTATTTTGATTTAGGCTCCATTTCAATAAACCCATAATCAAGTCATTCTGGAACCAAAACCTTACTAAGTTGTTAGCCAAACGTTTACTAAACTGTAGACAGGGAAATTATGTAGATTGTAGGAATACTCCATTCAGTGAATTTAACTTAAGAAAAACTTCTCTTTTGTTGACACTTGTTTTTGTTTATGGGTTTTTAGTGATTTTGATGGCTGTTTAAGGCGAACGCTTTTTTAGCCGTCTTTGTTTTTGGCGATTTGCACTAGAGTTTTTTCCACCTATGCCTTTATTAAGGATTTTAGAATCTATTTGGCATGCGTGACAATACAGAGTAAACTACACTTGTTAGACGTTCTAATTACTATCTGCTCTCGTCAGAGAGGGATTTGATAGTGTTTACTATTTATCATTCAGAAATTTCATTACAAGAAACAAACAATGAATACCGAAGTTATTTAACAACTACGCCTAAATCTCAATCCCAAATTAAAATAAAGTAACGTTTCACTTGGAGGGATAAGAAATGCTCAAGCATACTAGATTTTTTGTCGTTACCTTGTTTGTCTTTTTGGCGCTCGGCTTTTGTCTCAATAGTGAGCCTCGCGTTTTTTCCCAAGTTGATCAAGCCTCATCAAAACTGCAGACCGCCAACGTAGCAGTTGACCAGGCTTTTAATGCAGTTTTCGACGCTGAAAAGGCGGGCGCCAACGTGAGTAGCCTACTGACTCAATTAAATGTTGCCGCAGACGATGTAGCTCAAGCTGAAAATGCATACCGAACCGGAGATTCTAACACTGCGGCCGTCCAAGCAGACAGTGCACTCCCAATCGCACAACAAGTTATGACCGAAGCTCAGGACGCCAAACAAAACGCTTCAATTTCCCAACAAAATACCTTTTGGTCCACCATCTCATTAACAGTCATTGGCGTCATTGTGTTTGTTTTGGCTTTGTTTCTGGGTTGGCGCTGGGTTAAGCGAAGCTACATAAGTAGATTATCTGAAGCAAAACCTACGGTGAACACCCAATGAAGCTTGAAAGATACAAACTTATTTTTTTAATTGCGGGTCTAATTGGAGTTTTAATAATTGCCTCTCCTGCTCTTACCGGTTTTATTCATTTTCCAAGCGGAGAGCGATTATCCGAGCTTTATCTCTTAGGATCAGGAAACATGATGGCAAATTACCCATTCAACATTGCGGTTGGTCAGAATAATTCCGTTAATGTAGGCGTCACGAATCAATTGGGATCGTCAGCCTACTACGTACTGTATGTCGAACTGAAAAACCAAACAGACCCCTTCCCAAATGCAACAACAGAATCTCCCAGTTCACTTCCCCCCTTATACGAATATCGGTTTTTTGCTTCGAATGATCAAACTTGGGAGAGCAAATTGAACTTTACAGTATCAGCTGCAACGTTTTCCGAGAGCCAATCAATTATTAAGGTCTTAACGATAAACAATTTTGCCTTTAATGCAAATAAGCCAGCTGAATGGGATGCGACTGATAAAACATTTACATATAAGGTTTTATTCGAGCTATGGACTTACAACACGAAAACTAGTTCCGTAACTTATAACAATCGTTATGTGAATCTCCAACTGAATCTAACTCAAAGTTCTTAATTTTGCCTTTTAATATTAATAAATCCCTTTTGTTTTGGTTTCGAATAAGGAATCAATCGCAAGAATAGCTGTCATTACTACAATCGGTTGGTTCAACAACGCGTAAATACTGATATTCTATAAGCTGTTGACCGGAATGACTAAAAAACAAATAAACAGCAATCACACAAAAGAGCAAACCGAACAAATCATACTTGAAATCATAAAAAACCAATCTCCAGAAAACACTCAACAACTAATCAGAACGATACAAGAAAAAATCCCTCTATCCACAAAAGCCATAACCGAAATGTTAATTCAGCTTGAGAAGGAAGATAAAGTTCACTTCAACAAAAAAGAAATCATTACAACTTCGCTTTACGCCTACGCTTTCTCAAAGCAAGCAGCTTGGTATTGGATTACAGTCGCCCTTGCATTTGGAACTGTTTTAACCGTGTTCACTATACCTGACAACAGTATCCCACTCGTTTACCTTCGTTCGGTACTGGGTTTAGTATTCATACTATTTCTGCCTGGTTTTGCCTTAGTGAGAGTCCTTTATCCTTCAAAATCCCCTTTCCAAACCAACAACGAAAATTTGGACAACATTATACGTATCGTTCTAAGCATAGGTCTAAGCATAGCACTTGTTCCAATCATTGGCTTAATTCTTTACTACACATCGTGGGGGATTGGACTAGCGGCCATAACTTTCAGTTTACTCGCGTTAACAGTCGTTCTTGCTACAGTGGCTATGCTGCGCAAATACCAAATAGAGTTACGCCATTTTCTTTTAGCGTATCCATCACTTAGTTGATAGTTTAAACAGCTGTTGGCTCTATTCCACGCGAAATTGTTAAGTGAACGATTATGCAGTGATCGCTCGGATTGAGTACCACAATTCTCGAGAGTATGATGCAGGAAACACCGTTTTGGTAAAGCGAATGGACGCTATATTGATTGTGGGCGTTGGTATTTCTAGTTTCGCAAATAAGGTTAATAATGTGTTTATAAAAGAAAATATCGTATGAGGAATACATAAAATGAAGATACTTGTAACAGGATCAGCAGGAATGCTTGGTAGCGCTCTTTGTCCCACGCTTGCTCGAAGGGGTCACAAAGTGATTGCAACAGACTTAAACACGATAGATGCAGGAATTGAATACTTGGACGTAAGGGGTTACGAGCAAGTAGACGACCTAGTTAAGAAAATAAAACCTGATATGGTGATGCATCTTGCAGCTGAAACAGATGTTGATAAGTGTGAACTTGAACCTGATCATGCATTTCAAACCAATTCTATTGGCACTCAGAATGTAACCTTGGCGTGTCAGAAGCAAAATATTGTGATGGTTTATATTAGCACAATAGGCGTCTTTTACGGAGATCAGTTTGAACCTTACTCGGAGTTTGATAACCCTAATCCAATTAATATTTATGGTAGAAGTAAGCTTGAAGGCGAAAAAATAGTTCAGAGTCTCTTGCAAAGGTACTACATTGTTCGCGCAGGTTGGATGATGGGTGGTGGGCCTAAAAGGGACAAGAAATTCATCGGCAAGATAATAAATCAAATTAAGGAAAAAACTATACTGAAAGCTGTCCATGATAAAATAGGGAGTCCTACGTACACTGTCGATTTTTCTAAATGCTTAACCAATCTTATCGAAACCGGTTATTACGGTCTTTATCATTGTACTAACGAGGGATATTGTTCAAGGTTCGATGTTGCCAAGAAAATTATCGATTTCATGGGACGACCAGATGTTACTGTTGAACCTGTTAACTCTGCTTATTTTCCTTTGCCTGCGGCGCGAGCAAGATCAGAAATGTCTAGAAACTATAAGCTTAAGCTCCTTGGCAAGGACGGTATGAGGAATTGGGAAGACGCGCTTAAAGAATACATTGATTCATGTTGGAAATAAACTCTTTCAAAACAAGAGGTTTTTTCGTTTTTCTTTCTCCATCTTTTCACTTTTTCTTTCTCGCTAACGGAAACGGACAACTTTGCCAACTCTTTTCACCAATTGGGCACATTATTCGCATGCGGATTTTTCCAAACTGACGAACAGCCAAGAGTTACTAGTGCATGCAAGAAAATTGCCGGTGCTTTTGTTAGTTACTGTTGAGTAAGAGAAATATTGCCAACCGTGTAGAGACGCCTAATGTCAGGTAGTTGAGGAATAAGATTTTGACAACAACAATCGTGCTCTAAATCTTGATGTAGCTGATCTTATGCGAATAGCTTATATGGGAACCATGGGCATCCCAGCTCGCTACGGCGGGTTTGAAACATGCGTAGAGGAGATAGCCATTAGACTTGCCAGAAAAGGGCATGAAATAACTGTTTATTGTGGTTACAGGGGTTCAAAACCTCGAACTAAATCATACAAAGGTGTTACGTTAAGATATGTTCCATGTCTTAGAAATAAATTCGTGGATTTCCCTTTTCGTTCATTTGTTTCGGTTCTTGATGGATTGAACGGTAACTTTGACATTATTCACTTTTATGGCTCTGATGCTTGGCCTTTTGCCCTTATACCGAGAATAGCATCCTCAAAAACGGTAATTTCTCTTGATGGATTTACTTGGAGCAGATCGAGTTATCCAATTTGGGTGCGAAAAATTCTACGTTTAACTTCTAGCTTTGCTTTAGTTTTCCCAAATGCGACTACTGTAGACTCAAAGTTTGTACAACGCTGGTACTGGAAGAATTTACTTAGCTACCCACTGTATGTTCCTTACGGAGCTAATATTGATTTGGCTGAGCCTGATGAAACAGTTCTTCGTAAGAAAAACCTTAGAAATAAGAAATATGTCCTTTTTGTGGGTAGGTTGGTGCGCGAGAAGGGTGTTCACTATTTAGTTGAGGCTTTTGCACAAATCAAGACTAATTTTAATTTGGTTATTGTTGGGGCGGACCCCTATGGAAAAGAATATGAGCTTTTTCTAAGAAAAAAAGCCAATGAGAAAACTGTTTTTTTGGGGTGTGTTTATGGAAAGGAATACGAAGATTTGTGTAAAGGTGCATATCTTTATGTCTCGCCCTCAGATCTTGAAGGTACATCCCCTGCCTTGTTGACAGCGATGGCTTTGGGGAAAAGTCCACTCGTAAGTGACATTCCAGAGAATCTTGAGACAATAGGCAATGCTGGTTTTTCATTTAGACATGGAGATGTTGAGGATTTAAAAGAGAAACTTCAATTTCTTCTTGAAAATCCAGAAGTAGTTGAAGATATGCAAAAAAAAGCGGTGGATCGAGTTAGGACCTATTATGATTGGAACAATATAACAGATCAGATGGAGAAATTATATGTCTCCCTTGTTTGTGAGTGAAATACGCAAAGGCAATCTATGGTAACTTTAATACTCTTTGATTAGTTGGCGAATCTACCTTTGAAGTTTCTGATGACGTCGACTTTTTATCCTCCCTATAGCATAGGGGGAGATGCTACTCACGTAAAATACTTAGCTGAAGAGCTTGTAAAAATAGGCCATGAGGTTCATGTTTTCTACAATAGGGATGCCTATGAAGTTAAGAGGCGAAACCTGCCTCAAATCGTTGAGCCGCAAGATATTTTCCTTCATGAATTTAAATCAAATTCAAATTTTAGTCCATATGCCGCTTACTTTTTCGGGAATTCCCCTGCAATTTACAAAAAGTTTAACGCTTTAGTCAAACAAATAAGACCAGATATCATTCATCACCACAACATTTCTTTACTTGGTTACAATATTCTGAAAAACCATGGAACCTCTGCAAACGTTTACACGGCACATGATTTTTGGTTGGTCTGCCCTCAAAACAATCTATTGAGGAACGGCAAAGAATGCAATGTTCCGTCATGTTTTACTTGTTCTTTGAAGAGCAAAAAACCTCCGCAATTGTGGAGGTACTATCGCAACTTCAAGGAAGCTGTCGGCAACATTGATCTAATTATAGCACCATGCGAATATCTACAAAGAAGAATAGCTCAAGAAATTAATGTTAGAAGCGAAGTAATAAGAAACTTTGCACCTTTGCCGCCGAATCATATTTCACGGACGAGTTACTCCGATTATTTTCTTTTTGTCGGAGGTTTGGAAGATCATAAAGGAATCATGAATCTGCTGGAGGTGTTTCGAAAATCTCAGCACCGAATAGGTGCCAAACTACTGATTGTAGGCCGCGGTAGCTTACGAACCCGCATTAAACAATTCATTCGAGAATATTCCCTAGACAATTTAGTTATTTTTTTGGGATCGGTTCCCTCAGAAGAGTTATATTCGCTTTATCAAAACGCCTACGCTTTGATTGTGCCGTCAATTTGGCCAGAAAATTCGCCGTTGGTCATTATGGAAGCTCTATCAGTAGGTACTCCTTCAATAGTTTCAAATATGGGCGGGTTGCCAGAGATTGTTAGAACAGGCAAATGTGGGTTAATTTTCAATAACTTTGAAGAACTTTCGAATATTCTCATTAACTTTCCAAAGACCAATTGTGATAGAGGAAGAATCTTAAATGTATATAAAGAAAACTTTTCTCCTGGAATCTACGTGAATCGTTACCTCAAATCCATTGAGGCTTATGTATAAGAAAGCTACTTGACAATTTACTTTGACTCGAATACGAGAACAGGATTAAGAGCATTTTTGGTTAAAGTTGAATGTTTTCACAATGACGGTGCTCCTCATAGAACGTTGGTTTTAAGCGAATTGCTATTCAACCAAATATCCTCTTGAAAGTATTTTTTGGATGATATGCTTTTCAGATAGAAAGTGGAAAGTTAACATTGGTGAAGGTTTCAATCAGCAAATATTAATAGAAATCAATTTCTTGCCAAATCTTTTTTTGTCTTCAAACCCGCGGAAGGTCCTATTTAGTCTAAATAAATCATTGTTATTTGAATTACTACATTATGGCTGCGAAGTGAACCGCTATGACTAAAAAACAAACTCAAGTTGATCCAGTCAAAAGAGCCATCCAAACAAAATCGTACTCGAAACCGTGAAAAAACAGAAAGTTGTTCTGCATCTTTAGGACTGTTTATGAAACAGAGGTGTAATTTCGATACGACGTTAGTAATTGCGGGATGCTGTGGTAAGTCCGAATATCCGCGAGTAAATCGCGAGTAGATTTGGAAGAATTAGGTTTTGATAGTTTGGCTTGTTTTTAGGCTTTGTTGGCTGTTTTTTCATGGTATAGTTATGGTCAGTTGGGAGTTAGCGAACCATGCTTGGCCTTGGTCGCTGGCGCCGTATGTTGAGCTCCAAACTTGCATCCAAGGAATTATCGCGGTCGGTATTACCAGTTGTCCTGCGGAGTAGCTTCCTGTTGTGCCGTCGGCGGGATAGGTTGATGGTACGGTGAAGCTTATTGTTACTTGGGTCCAGGTGTTTGTGTTCCAGTTGACGTATGTTTGTCCGTTTGGCCAGCCGCCTGTGGGTGTCCAAACGCTTCCGTCTGGTGCGTCGGTGCCAGTTATTCGTCCGGCAGCACTGTAGAAGTCTATTCCGATTCTTCCCCCGCTATTTGGGTTTGTGTCGCCTAAGCTGGAAGCGGTGGTTTTTATCCAGCAGCTAAACACTATTTGGTCGCCTGGTGCTATTGAAATGTAGGGGCCGTCACATTCTCTTGCGGCATTACCTGTGTTGCCTGGTGGGTCTATTCTGATTGTGGGGTTTCCGTTGTAAAGTACATTTGTATCTAAAACAACGTTTGCTACTCCGCCGATTCCCCATTCCATGCCTGTATCTGCCGTAGTCCAGCCGTTTGGAACAGGTGCCACGTTAGTTGTTGGTTTTGGGGTTGGACTTGGAGTTGTTGTTGGTTTTGGGGTTGGACTTGGAGTTGTTGTTGGTTTTGGGGTTGGACTTGGAGTTGTTGTTGGTTTTGGGGTTGGACTTGGGCTTGATGCAGATGCTACAACGCTTCCATAGGATGACATGCTGACCTCAGTTGAAACCTGTGCTTGTGCAATCAAATATGTAATAGAGTAACATAACATAATGCATAAGATAATGGCAAAGTATTTACTTTTTTTCATCCGATGAGCGCCTTTAGGTTCATCATTTCTCTTTGATTAGCAAATCGTAAGGTTCAATATAAGCATACTTATTTGGCTGAATTCTTGTTTAGCTGTGTAACACAAATACACAATTCTTTCCTATGTGATTTTAATTTTGAAACGTTTAAATTATTGTTTTACGAAGAAAGAACTAACGTGGTCCCTAAAAAGCGAAATAATAGTGGATTTTCTATGTCTGATGAAAAAGTTGAGAAAGATGTTAAGCCTTTATTGAGCGTTATTTTAGCAACCAAAGGCAACAAGACAGTGTTTCTGGAGAGATGCATTAACTCTCTTCAAAATCAGACATTTCAACAGTTTGAAACAATCGTAGTGTATTCGATATATCCTGAAGGGCTTAGTAAACTTTTTGAAGATTGCCACATTCTTACTTTGAAAGAAAACGGGCGGACGTTGGGTGCAGCGAGAAACCTGGGAGTAAAGTCTGCAAAAGCAGACATTGTTGTTTTCATAGATGATGACGCAGAAGCTCCCAATGATTGGCTGAGCAAAATATATTCAACCTTTCAGCAGTATCCGTCGTTGATGTGTTTAGGTGGAGCGCATCTAACTCCAGTTGAAGAAGGCAATAGCAGTGTTTTAAGATTTGTCGAAGGCTCATTTGCAGAGTTACAGAGGAGAAAAGTTGTCCTCGATCGTTCCGCTGTAGGAAAGATTGCGGGTTGCAACGTCGCTTACCGAAAAATAATCTTTGATAAAATCGGTCCTTTGAGCGAAACGCTTCGGTCAGGAGAAGATTGGGAGTTTCACATTCGTATAGCTGAAAATGGGTATGCTTTACGTTTTGATCCGCAGATCCCAGTTTGGCATCATAGGCAAGGGTTGAAACATGCTTTTAAGAATAGCTCGAATATGGTGCCGTTTTTCTTTTCGTGGAAAGCTCTCAAATATTCGCGTCACGAATATTTCTTTGCTTCTTTTTATCTTTCAAATTTTCTGTTTTTGATTCTAATTGCAACTCTATTCATCTCTCCAATTGTATTTGTTTTGTTTCTTGTTTTAATATTATCATGTTATTTTATATTTACGGCAGTGCGTACAAGGATGCATGACCGCCGACTTGTCTATTTTCCACTGGTGGTTTTATTCACTTTGGCAAGAATATTCGGTTTCTACTATGGTATATTAAAGCAAATAGCTTCCAAACTGCATCATTAATTCGAAGCATTTCATTTACCCAAACGCTTTAATGAACATTTTTCATTATGTTTATTTTTTGTCCACTTTTTTTTCACTATCTAAAATAATTAACTAAAATTAAGTTTAATTACTCGCTTTTGACTTGTTTCTAATTTAATAATCAATGTAAGATGATTTGGTGTAGACGTGAACAAAACTAAAATATTGCTTTTGCCGTTTTTAATCGGCTTAGGCCTTGTTATATATTCCTGGTTCTTGACTTATCCTCTGTCAATTACTAATGCAAGCGATAATATTTTTAATCATGTATCTATCTTTTATTGGATTGGTCTGCCTCTGTTAATGGCGTCTATGCTATTAATGGCGGCAACAACGAAAAACGTCTATTTGAAGTGGGTGCTCTCTACAGGAATTGTGCTGGCGTTTTATTCCCTATCTTATTTTTTTGGTTTGCTGCCTGGTGTTGACACACAGTATTTTAGAGGTTTAAGCGAATACTTCTTTAAAACAAATAGTTTGGATGCTTCTCAGTTAAATCATGACTATTATCAATGGCCTGCTTTTTTTATTTTGGCTAAAGTTGTCACCTCAATATCTGGGTTGTCTTTAGAAGATTTCCAATTTCTGCTATTCACTGTTATAGGTTTCTTACTTTCCACTGGTATATACGTTTATGCTTCCAGAAAATATAAGTACGGCGGATTCTTAGCTGTAGTGACCTTTTTCCTTTCTATATATTACTTTTTTAACTATCAAGGTGTGCCCTTTTCGCTTGCTCTTGGTCTTCTTTTTGTTATGTTAATGCTTGACACAAGACAAAAGAGTGCCAGTTCAACAATTACCCTACTATTGTTGTACACTGGTCTTTTGTTTATGCATCTTTTTGTGCCCGTTTTTTTTATTATATATTTATTGTTGAGAGGTTTTCTTGATAAAAGCCGATATTATTGGAGTCTTTTCCTAATCACTTTGAACAGTTATGTACTTTATTCGATCACTATGGCCAAATTTACAATCGCGCAGATCTTTGCCCTCCTCATTGCAATGCCAACAACATACGGTGACATGATCAAGATTACAATACAACCCGTCTTAGCTCCATTTGACGTTACCGCTCAGCTTTTTTCAAGAACGGTAACAATAGGATTCATCTTGTTGGGTGTTGTTTGCTTCACTTTCATGTTTATCAAAAGAAAATTGTCTACTCAGGATAAAGCTCTTCTCATAACTGGAATATTTTATTCTGGTTTGGGTGTTGTATTAAATACTCTGGGATGGCGGGCAATATCCATAGTTTTCATTCCTGTTTGTTTAAGCGCAGCCTATATGTTTGAAAGCAAATTCAGACGATATTCTGTTTTCGCAATTTTGGTTTTGGTGATATTGTCCGTTTTTATCCCTATTCATCAATCCTTTAGTGGTAATGATCAATTCCAAACAAGGGAAGATTATGTTGCTGAAAACTTCCTCCTCACTCATTGTAATTTAGAACAACATAATTTTGTTTTTACTGATTACTGGGCATCTTGGTACGTGGAGTCAGAACTCAGTACTTACAAATATATATATACAGATCCTGGGACAGCGAATCAGGCGGATGTTCTGCTTATTACTCCACCACTAATTGGACAGGACTTGGGGAATAACAATACGCTTGAGAGTGTTGTACAAAAAGAAACCCTGAATGTCGTATACAACGACGGTTCATCTTATGTGCTAATTAAATCTCATTCCTAGTTTTAAAATTCAAGAATTAGGCCTATATCAATTTCGTTCATTTCTAAGCTTTATTGGCGACACCTGCCATATTCTTTATAGATAGATGCACTAGTGATAGTAATTTCTTCCATCAGGTCGAAAAATTACCAAGCCAATTTTTTTGATAGTGCAAGTAAACTGAGGCATTCGCTTAAGCTTTTCTTGAAACGCGTTTTTTCGTTGAATGTGAAGAAAGTTTACGGGCACAGTTTCTTTCGTCTAAAACATGTGTTGATGAATGTCTTGAAGTAGTTATGGGTATCTAAAAAAGGGTTGGTTTGTACGGAACCGTGTTTGGTTCCGTTTTTTGTTTCTTTATGGTGCGGTTATGGTTAGTTGGGGGTTTGCGAACCATGCTTGGCCTTGGTCGCTGGCGCCGTATGTTGAGCTCCAAACTTGCATCCAAGGAAGTATTGCGCTTGGTGTGACTGGTTGTCCTGTGTAGTAGCCTCCTGATGAGCCGTCGGCTGGATAAGTTGAAGGTATAGTGAAGCTCATTGTTATTTGTGTCCATGTGCTTGTGCCCCAGTGTACGTAATTCAAGTATGTGTTGGTTGGGTAGCCTGTTGTGGGTGTCCAAACGCTTCCGTCTGGGGAGTCGGTGCCGGTTATTCTTCCGTTGTTTGAGTAGAAGTCTATTCCGATTCTTCCCCCGCTGTTTAGATTTGTGTCGCCATAGCTGCTTGGAGAAGTTTTTATCCAGCAACTAAAGATTATTTGGTCGCCTGGTGCTATATGGATGTAGGGGCCGTCGCATTCTCTTGCGGCGTTGCCTGAATTGCCTACTGGTAATATTTCTATGCTAGCTTGTCCGTTGTAGAGTACACTTGTGCTTAAAACATCATTTGATACACCACCAATGGCAATATGCATACCATTTGTTGATGTAGTCCAGCCTGTTGGACTAGGCGCATAATTAGTTGATTGTTGTGTCCCAGAGGTCTGAGTTGGTGTTGGCGTAGCGGTAGGGGCAGGGGTTGGTGTAGGGCTTGTTGTTGGATTTGAAGTAGTTGGTGGAGTTGGCATAGTTATGAAACTTGTAGAAGCGCTGATAGTATCGATGTAATCATTTAGAGTTACAGCAGAAGAAGAATATGGCCCGATTTGTATTACTTGTGAACCACCGTCATAATTATTTGTTAATCCAGTAACGTCCAAAATTTGAGCGTTGTTCACCCACATTGTTGTCTCGCCAGTGCCGCTACCAACTTTGCTCATAACTTCTATGTAATACCAAGTACCGACAGAAATGCTTGATCCCAAAGAACTGTCAACGTAATTACTCTTGCCACCGCTGCTCGAATACTCTAAGGTCCAACGATAGGTTCCTGCATTGTTATGGATGTATGCTGATGCCAAATCATACCCGTTGATACTGTCCACTGTTATCCCAGCCATCAAATAGTTGCCCGAAGAAGGCAGGGCATCCAAACAAACGTAACCTGCCAGATACAAAGTAGAATAGGTTGTTCCCAGGTTTTTAGTTATGACTGCCCATGAATTAGCTGTATATGGCAAAGTAAATTTTGCAATATTACTTCCTCCATAAACTGTGGAAGTTTGGACACTTTCTGTGCCGCCATTGTTATTGCTTATTGCCCATGCATTAAAATTCTTGCTTGCAAAATTTTCGCTGAATATTGATGTTGAAGCGTGAACTGCAGTCGACGAGACGAATGATAGCATGCTTATGATAAATAGGGC
>Ga0335078_10010373_pt1 | contig 13789 bp, 11 predicted proteins | sample Lox_Sample_32_FD_206711 | JGI IMG/M metagenome (GOLD analysis project Ga0335078, IMG submission 206711) | Soil microbial communities from Loxahatchee National Wildlife Refuge, Florida, United States - Lox_Sample_3.2 | ecosystem: Environmental > Terrestrial > Soil > Wetlands | place: USA...
CGGACAGCTCCAAAGTGGTTCAAAAGCGCACAGCCTGGTGTAAACGGAACAACCGCGGCCCCGATGATGTCGTCCAACGTTAAGTGAAGTCGTTCTAGGTGAGCGCAGGGCGACTCTGAGGATTTGGCAACATTTCTGCAGTCACGATTATCGAGAGGAATCGAATGAATCTCCGGACGGAACAGGCAAATAGTTGCACGGTCGAAATCTCGGGCTGGGATGTGTCCAACAATTTTTTCGTCGACAGGACGACGCTCGATTGGGATGACAGCGAGACGAAACGGGTTAGGCTGGGGTGCATCGTACGAGAGGGATCGGTCGTTTTTCTGCGCCTGCTGCAGCCATTCGGCGACGGCACGAGCCTGCCGGTTGCTTGCCGAGCCGTCAAGGTGACGGGGAAGGGAGCTGACGGCCGATCGACAGTCGATTTGATCCACCTGCATCCGCGCTCGTCGGTCGAGGGGACGGCGCACAGCACGGAGGCGGTGGCATTCAAGGTTGCCTGAGACCGGTTCCAGATTGAAACTGGGGTTCCGCATCAGAACGTTTCGCGCTGCGACAAGCCATCAACGCAAAGAATTTAATCGGTGGCACTGCGCGGTCGAAATCTTCCCTGATTCAGTAAAGCTCACAATTCAAGAGCGTTAAACGGGGCGCACCGCGTAAGGCTGAATGCTGTACCTGCCGTACAAACCACGATTCTTCAAGCGACGCGCTCTGGCACAGCCCGTGCCTGAGAAGCCCGAGATTGGGGGATCTCATGGAGCTATCTGCGGGCGCGCCTATCCGAAAGAATCTGCCCGTTTGCGTTCTGGACGACGATCCGGACCAGGTAGAACTCGCGGTTGAGCTGCTCCGGAACGCGGGCTTTCCGGCAGTCGGGACGACCGATCCCCACGAGGCGCTGCGAAAAATCCAGCTGGGCGGTTGCCGGGTCGTGCTCGTCGACTTCAAAATGCCGGCGATGGACGGCTTCACATTTCTCGAGGAGGCGCTGCACCACGATCCCGGAACATACGTAATTCTGGTTACGGGCTATTATTCCGTCGATTCCGCGATCGAGGCGATCAAGCGAGGAGCGTACGACTATCTTTGCAAGCCCTTGGATTTTCCGCGGCTGGCGAAGACTCTGGACGAGCTGGCAGCGGCGTTTTCTCAGCGGACGGAAATCCGGCAATTGGAAGACAAGCTTCTCGACAACCTTCAATTCCACGGCATCGTGGGCAAGAGCCCCGCGATCATCGAGGTGTTCGAACTCGCGAGGAAGATCGCGCGTCACTACTCGAACGTGCTGATCACCGGGCCGACAGGCTCCGGCAAAGAACTGGTCGCCCGCGCGCTGCATCAACTGAGTCCCGTGGCGCAGGAACGGTTTGCGGTGTGCAACTGCTCGGCGCTCGTCGACACTCTGCTCGAAAGCCAACTGTTCGGCCACATGCGCGGTTCATTTACCGGCGCAACCGACACGCGCGCAGGTCTCTTCGAATACGCGAACGGCGGGACTGTGTTTCTCGACGAGATCGGTGAAACGTCCGCGGGCATGCAGGCGAAACTGCTGAGATTAATTCAAAACCGCGAAATTCAAAGAGTGGGGTCGCCTGAAATCAAGAAAGTGAATGTGCGGATCATTGCGGCGACCAATCGCGATCTTCGCGCGGAAGTTCTCGCGGGGCGTTTTCGCGAGGATCTTTTCTACCGGCTGAGCAGTATCGAGATACGAGTTCCCGGCCTGAGCGAGCGCCGGGAAGACGTTCCGATTCTCGTGCAGCACTTCCTGAAAAAATATGGCCAGGCGTACGGCAAGCAGTTCAAGGGACTTTCCCGCCGCGCGCAGACCGCCCTGCTGCAACACGACTGGCCCGGGAACGTCCGCGAGCTGGAAAACGTGATTTCCGGGTCCGCCATCGCGGCGAGCGGCGAATTCATCGACCTCGGCGATTTGCCGGAGCACTTGCAGAAGCCAATGCGCCGGGGATTTGTTCCGGCCGGCGATTGGCGGCCCGTGCCGCTGGACGAAGTGCGGCGGATCCACATTCAGCGCGTGCTGGAATCCTGCCACGGCAACCGCGTCCGTGCCGCTCAGATGCTCGGCATCGGCCGGACAAGTCTCTACCGCTTTCTCAAGCGGGCCAACAAACAAGCAGCAACCGCCAAAGTCGGCGCCTAATGCGCCTTCGCCATGGTTGCGGGGAGCGGCCCGTCAAACTCCCCGCTGGCCGTGTTCGAGCGTTGGAAGGTTCAGTTGCCCCCGGATACGTAGGAAGCGTTGTGCAAGAGCGATTCGGGGAGGGACACGGTCGAGTCCATGCGAACCAACAACCCTGATTGCGCAGGAAGCTCGACGTCCTTGCCCTTCTTTGCGGCAATGTAAGCGCCGCTGCCGACAAGCCCGATCACCGTGCCGCGAACGACGTGACTGAAAATCAGACCGACGGTTGAGCCGCCCGCCGTGCCGATGGCCACGTCTTCGACATCGCCTTTGATGTTGTGATTCTCTTCGATGACTTCACCCTCGACTGTTTTTACGTCCTTCCGGCGTTTCGTGTTGTCCGCTTGGCCGCTGTAGAGCGAAAGGATACTCATGCGCGCGGGGAAGATGCGGCTTTCCACTTCGATCGAATTGAAGGAAAGGTTCATCGATGCGCCGCCGCGAAACATCGAAAACAGCTTTGGACGCGTCACGTCGGTCACCGTGCCGTGAATCTTCGCGCCCGCCGGCAAGATGAGCTGCGTGCCGGAAAAGACCGGCTCGGCTACCACCGCCGTGAAGGGGTCGCCGTTGTGGGCCACGCTGGTGCTGAGGCCGTTGACCAGAGTGAGGCGAATTTGGGTGCCTGGAACGATTTGATTGGACTGGGCATAGACCGCAGATAGCGGCACGAACGACAGTGCCAATAGCATCGCGGCGCAAATCAAGGTGAAGCGCTTCATTGAATCCTCCTGTGTCCCGTGCGGAGACGAATTCGTCTCTGCGAGAAATGGACCCCGGGCGAAAGGGAAATTCTCACCGTCGCGAGGGGTGAAGTTCCGAAGCGATGCCGCAAAACAGTATCGCGGGTCGTCTCCGGATACCCCGTGTCGTGGGGAATGCCGCTGGCGCAGCGGTGCGGGTGCGGAGGATGCACCCGAGGCATAAGATACACTAAAGGCACAGAGGGTTGTGCAGGAAAATGCGCTCGCGAGTTGCTATGGCGGAAACGCGGCGAACGACCGGCCGCGAGAGTGCGGAGCGACTCCGGCGGCAGGTACTGTTTCGTTAACTGTAAAATCCTTGACAGAGGAGCGTCGCGGGACTAATCTTCCGCGCCACAAGGCAGTTTTTCGACGTACTCCGGGCGGGAGGGCGGCATGGCAGTGAACCGGAAGGTCTCGGTGCTCCCGAGGCCTGTCTCCGACAAGGAATTCGAGAGGTTACTTCGGCGCGCGGCCGAGTGTATGAAACAGGAATCGCCACGCTTGCTCAAGAAAGTTGTGCCCGCTCGCGGAAGGCGCGCTTCCTGACTGAAAGCGAATCGTTTCTCCGCAGGACCCCAGCGGCGCAATCGACGGGGAATGGGTGTGCCCGACGCGCGAGTGGCTCCGGGGCCTGGACTCGAACCAGGATAACCAGCTCCAAAGGCTGGCGTGCTACCAATTGCACTACCCCGGAGTTGCGTAGGAAAGTGTAGCAGACATCGCCCGGAAATGTTCTTGCCTCGCGGCTGATTCGCTCTCCGGTTTGCCGCTACGCGATCAATTTGTTAGGCTTTTGAACACGCCACACGCGGAGAGGTGTCCGAGCGGTTTAAGGAGCACGCTTGGAAAGCGTGTGTTGGGGAAACTCAACCGTGGGTTCGAATCCCACCCTCTCCGCCATACCTCCCTGGCTTTGCGCGGCCGACCATGGGGCGCACGGGTCACCAACTGAAATTGAGCAGTATGCGCAGAGGAACGCCTCAGCGGCCGTGCAGGCGGGAGAATTCGACAACCTGGCGCGCGACGATCACCAGCTGTTCGTGGATTTTCGGATCGGTGCAGGCGCCGCTTGCGTCGAAGACGGGCTGCGCCGTGTTGATTGCCGCGCCGAACGGAGTCGGCCAGCCGCGCAGCGCGTGCACGATGGAGCGCAGGGCCGCGAGGGTGCTGCCGGCGGATTGCCAGCCCGCGGCGGTGACGATGCAGCCGACGGCTCGGCCGTCGAGGTAAGGCCGCGCGTCTTCGCGCAGATCTTCCAGCAAATCGAGCGCGTTCTTTACCAGCCCCGAGACTCCGCCATGATAGCCGGGGCTCGCAACAATCACGCCATCTGCTTTGCGCACCATCTCCACGAACTGATGTTGCTCCTCGTTGCGCTCGCGATTCTCCGGGGCGAAATGGGGCAGATGCGAGAGAAACGCGCCGCCGAAAACGTGGGTGCGCGCGCCGGCGTCCTCCGCCGCCAGCAGCGCGGCGCGAAGAGCGCGATCGGTGGAGGAAACGGCGCGCGTCGTTCCACCGATGCCCACGACGAGGGGCCTGAACGAAGAATTCTCACTCATGTTGGCTGCCGAGAATTTCTACTCTGAACGCGGTGATGTGTCAAACGGCGCTCTCGCGCGATCACGCACGGCACAGGTCGAGCGACTCCGCGATTCGATCGTGAACGTAGTTCAATTCGCCGGGCGAAATCGCGTAGGGCGGCAAAACGTACACGATGTTGCCGAGGGGCCGCAACAGAACGCCGGCATCGATGAAAAACTTGTAGAGGCGCGGGCGAAGTTTCGAGGCGTAGCCGGGATCGTCGGCTTTCAACTCGATGGCGGCCATGGTGCCGATGGAGCGGACGTCGCCGACCGCGGGATGATTGCGGATGGCGGCGAGGCGTTCGCAATGAATCCGCGCGATGGTTGCGATGCGATCGAAGACGGGTTCGCGTCCGAATATCTTGAGGCTCGCGACCCCGGCGGCCGCGGCGATCGGATTCCCCGTGTAGGAATGGCCGTGATAGAAGGTGCGCGCGCGATCCGGGTTGACGAACGCGTCATGAATTCGGCTGGTGCAAACGGTCGCGCCCATGGGAAGAACGCCGCCGGTCAAACCCTTGGAGAGGCACATCACGTCAGGCGCGACGCCGGCGAGCTCGCACGCAAACATTTTGCCGCAGCGGCCGAAGCCGGTGAGAACTTCGTCCGCGATGAGGAGCACGCCGTGCTCGGAGCACAAGCGCCGCACGCGCTGCAGGAATTCGACCGGATGCACGATCATGCCGCCCGCGCCTTGGAGCAGCGGCTCGACGATCACGGCGGCAATCTCCTTGCCCTTTTCGGCCAGCAGGCGCGCCAAGCTGTCGACGCAATCGATGTCGCAGGCTGCGCGCGTTTTCCCGACGGGACAGCGATGGCAGTAGGCGGAATGAACTCGATGAACTGGAAACATGAGACCCCGAAAGGGGCTCGTGAAATCGGAATCGGCGCCGACGGACATCGCCCCCACGGTGTCGCCGTGATACGCGTGTTCGAGCGCGACGATCGAGCGCCTCTCCGGGCGGCCGACGTTTTGCCAGTACTGCACTGCCATCTTGAGAGCAACTTCGACGGCCGTTGAACCATCGTCGGAGAAAAAGATGTGCGCGAGGCCCCTGGGCAGGATTTTTTGGAGCGCGCCGCGAAGCTCTTCGACCGAGCCGTGAGTGAAACCGGCGAGCAAAACATGATCGACCTTTGCGGCTTGTTCGGCGATGGCTGAGACGATGGCCGGATGACCGTGGCCGTGGAGATTGACCCACCACGAAGAAATTCCGTCGATCAGGCGGCGGCCGTCGTCCGTGTAGAGGTAAACGCCTTCGGCTCGCGTGATGCGGATCGGCGGCGGGTCGAGCGCCTCCTGCGTGAAGGGATGCCAAATCTTGAGATCGCCGCTCACGGCGCAAAGACTCCGCGATCGAAATTCCGCCGGAAGATGGCGAGCAGGGCCGCGCGATCGATCTTTTTCAATAGTGGCACTGCGCCCACGACTTCGATCTCTCCGTAGTGCTCGATGGCTCTTCGATTTTCCCTGTTGGGCTTACCCACCATTATCACGCCGCGAACCTCGAGGCGCGCAGCGTGCAGAGCCGCGAGAGAGAGCAGGGTGTGGTTGATCGTGCCGAGAGCGGTTCGCGAGACGAGTAGCACGGGCAACTTCAGGTGGCGCATCAAGTCCGTCATGAGCTGCGTGCGGTTGATCGGGACGAGCGCGCCGCCCGCGCCTTCGACGATCAAGTTTTCGCGGGCGTCGATTTGCGACACTCGAAATCTTTGGAGATTGATGCGAACTCCCGCGCGGCGAGCGGCCAGGTGCGGCGAGACCGGCGGAGAAAAGCGGTACGTTTCGGCGATCGTCCGCGCGCGGGGAATTTGCGCCAGATTCATCACGGTTTCGAGGTCGGACCCTTCGCGCGTTCCTGTCTGAATCGGTTTCCAGTAGATTGCGTCGAGAGCGGCGCACAGCAGGGCCGAGACCACGGTCTTGCCCACGCCGGTATCGGTGCCAGTGATGAAAAAGCGCTCAGACATGCACGCTACTGGCGGATGTTTCGCGCGGCAAGGATTGACAAGCGGCTACGGTGGCGGCCACGAGGCGGCGGACGTCGTCGAACGTGATTTTGCTGGTCAGCGAGACCCGGATGCGGGCCGCGCCGGGCGGCACGGTCGGCGGCCGGATGGCCTTGACGTCAATGCCTTCGCGCTGCAGCTCGCTGGCCACGTGAAGCGCCATTTCGTTTGTGCCAAGCATGACGGGCACAATGTGCGCCGCGCTGGCGCCGCAGTGGATGCCGACGGAAGCTAAGCCTTCGCGTAAGACCGACGCAATCTCGCGGAGCTGGGCGCGCTCAGTTTCCGCATCGCGGGCGAGGTTCAATGCCGCGTGGATTTGGCCCGCGAGATAAGGAGGCATCGCGGTGCTGAAGATGAACGTCCTGGCACAATTGATCAGATATTCCTTCAGCACTCTTCCGCCGCAGACGAACGCGCCCGCGCTTGCGAGCGCCTTGCTACAGGTGGCGACAATGGCAAAAATCTCGCGCTCGATGCCCAGTTCCGCTGCGATGCCGCGGCCGTGCGGCCCACATGCGCCAACGGCGTGCGCTTCGTCGACGACAAGTTCCGCACCGTAGCGGCGCGCGAGCTCGAGCAAATCGCTGAGGGGAGCGATGTCTCCCTCCATGCTGAACAAGCTTTCGGTGACAACAACTTTGGAAACCGGCCGATTCGCATATTCGCGCAGCGCGTTTTCCAGAAACCGAAGGTCGCAATGCGGATAGATGACCTTCGTCGCGCGGGAAAGCCGAATTCCATCGATCAAGCTCGCGTGGTTCAGAGCGTCAGAAAAAACGACGTCGCCCGGTTTGAGCAAGGAACCGAGCAGGCCGATGTTGGCAGCGTATCCGGAGCCGAAATAGAGCGCCGCTTCCGTGCCTGCAAAACCCGCGAACTCGGTTTCCAATTCCTCCCATTCGCGCGAGTTTCCGGAAAGCAGGCGCGAACCAGTCGAGCCGACCGCGCCGCTACGGGCGACTGTCTCCATTACCGCCTGTTTGAGCCGCGGATCCGTGGCGAGGCCGAGGTAGTCGTTGGAGCAGAAATTGATGCCAACGGGGAATTCGAGGGTGCGGAATTGCGACTGCCCGCGGAGCGAATCGAGTTCGCGCTCCATGCGCCGCTCGGTGATGCCGGGATTCACGTCAGGCACTCTGCATCGCCTTCATGCCGAGCATTTCCAACATGCGGTGGTCCGCCTCGGCGCCGGGATTCGGAGTGGTGAGCAGCTTCTCGCCCGTGAAGATGGAATTCGCGCCCGCGAGGAAACAGAGCGCGACAGCCTCCTGCGAAAGACCTCGGCGGCCCGCCGCAAGGCGCACGCGAGACGCCGGCATCAAAATTCGCGCGGTCGCGATCGCGCGCACCATCACGAGCGGGTCGAGTTCCTCCGCCTCTCCCAGCGGCGTTCCTTCATTCGGGACGAGCATGTTGATCGGGACGCTCTCGGGATGGGGATCGAGGCGCGATAGCTGTTCGAGCAGGCCGATGCGATCCTCGTCCGATTCGCCCATTCCCAAAATTCCGCCGCAGCAGACAGTGATACCGGCTTTGCGCACGTGAGCGATCGTCTGCAGTCGATCTTGGTAAACGCGCGTGGTGACGATCTGGCCGTAGAATTCGGGCGACGTGTCGAGATTGTGATTGTAGGCTGTCAGCCCTGCGTCTTTCAGGCGACGGGCCTGCGATTCGGTGAGCATGCCGAGCGTGCAGCAGACTTCCATATCGAGCGCGGCGACGCCGCGCACCATTTCGAGCACGCGCTCGAAATCCTTGCCGTCGGAGACTTGGCGCCACGCCGCGCCCATGCAGAAACGCGTCGCGCCCTCCGCCTTGGCGCGCGTCGCCGCGTCCAGCACGTCGCGCGGATTCAGCAGCGCTTCACGCGGAACGCCGGTGTCGTAGTGCGCGCTCTGGGAACAATAGGCACAGTCCTCGGGACAGCCGCCGGTCTTGATCGAGAGCAGGCGGCAGAGCTGCACCTCTTCAGGCCGGTGAAAATCGCGGTGCACGAGCTGCGCCTGGAAGATCAGCTCGGGGAAGGGGAGGTGGTAGATGTTGCGAATTTCGTCCCGCGTCCAATCGTGGCGGATTTCAGTGGGCAAGTGACCTCGCTTCGGATTTCAAAGATATCAAAATCGCGCGCCAGCGAGTCGAGAAAAACAGAAAGCTCCGCGCTGAGTTCGCGGCCAACTGTTTTACGATGTTAGCCATGGACAATCTGACTCGAAGGCCCAAAACGGATCCAACCGAGCTCTACTTTCATCGCGACGGTCTTTACGCGCCGGAACTGGTGGCCGCCGCGGCTGTAGGACTCGACTTTTTCTCCTGGCTCGCGAAGTCGCCGGCGGATGCGGCGACGATCTGCTCTTCGCTCGGACTCGCCCAGCGCCCGGCCGACGTGATGCTGACGCTTTTCTGTGCTATGGGCTACGTGGAAAAGAAAGCCGACATCTTCCACCTCACGGAACTTGCGCGGGAATTTCTAGTCAGGGACTCGCAGTGGTTTATCGGGCCCTATTACACGCATATGGCCGACCGCCCGATCTACCAAGGACTGCTCGAGACTTTGCGCACGGACAAGCCGGGCGGTTGGGCAGGAGTGAAGGCGCGCAAGCCCTGGGCAGAATCGATGCAAGAGGACGCCTTCGCGGAGCAGTTCACCGGCACGATGGATTGCCGCGGCTTGTACGTGGGCCCGGTGCTGGCCGAGCGGCTCGACGTAGCAGGCCGGCGTCACCTGTTGGATATCGCCGGAGGCTCGGGCATCCACGCATGCTGCGTTGCAGCGGCGCATCCGCAGATCAAGGCGACGGTGTTTGAGCGGCCACCCGTCGACCGTGTGGCGGCGAAGTGTATCGCGAAGAGAGGCTATTCGGACCGTGTGAGCGTTGCGGCAGGAGACATGTTCAGCGATCCTCTGCCGACGGGATGCGACGTTCACCTCTGGTCGAACGCCTTTCACGATTGGGATGCCCCCACGATCAGGCGGCTGCTCGACAAGTCGTTCGAGGTGCTTCCGCCCGGCGGCCTGGTGGCGGTCCACGACAGGCATCTGAACCGCGAGAAAACCGGACCGCTGCGGATCGCGGCTCATTCGGTTTTCCTGATGGCAGCCACGCAAGGGCGCTACTACTCAATTGCGGAGATTGAAGAGTTCCTCGGAGCGGCCGGTTTCAAGGAGCCGGAATACCGCGAGGTCATTCTCGGTTACAGTGTGATCACGGCGCGAAGGCCGTAGCGCTACTCGGGAGTTTCCCAGCGGCCGGATTCGCCCGAGCGGAAGATCGCATCGATCGCGTTCATATTGCGGACCGAATCTTCCAGCGGCACCGGAACGTCTCCGCCCTCGAGGATTGCACGCGAGAAGAGGTCGCCCTGAATCGTGAATTGGTTGCAGGTGCCGATCGTCTCGGTGACGATACCCGCGCCGGTGGGGTCGGCTGGATTGTCGTCAATCACGATTCGGCTGGGCTGCTCGGTAACGGGATTGATAGGGCGGTCGATCTCGATTCGTCCTTTCGTTCCGAAGAAAACCATCCGCTGGTGATAGGCAAGCTGCGTGCTGCAAGTGAAAGTGGACTGCCCTGAGGGAAACTCGAGAATCGCCGAAGTCAGGCGGTCGGTTTGCATCTCGGGGTCGCGCTCGAGAAGTCCCATCGCGCGCAAAGGCTCCTCGCCGAAGATGAAGCGCGAGAGCGTCACCCCGTAGCAGCCGATATCGAGCAGCGCGCCGCCGCCGAATTCGGCGGTGTTGCGCACGTTCTTCGGGTCTCGATTGAAATAGCCGAAAAACCCCTGTGCGAGACGCAATTGCCCGATGCGGCCCGCGCGGATCAATTCGCGGACACGCAACCAGCGCGGATGCGTCCGCACCATGAACGCCTCGCCGATCTTAACGCCAACGCGGTCGCGCATTTCGATCAGGCGCTTTACCTCCGCTGCGTCAACACCGATGGGTTTCTCGCACAAAACGTGCTTGCCTGCTTCCGCCGCGCGGATCGACCAGGGAACGTGCAGGTGATTGGGCAGCGGATTGTAGACCGCGTCGATTTCCGGATCGGTCAGAAGCTCGTCGTACGATCCGTACGCTTTGGGGATGCCCATTGCGCGGGCCGCTTCGTCGGCTTTGCGGCGGTCACGCGAGGCGATGGCAGAGATCTCGCTCCAATCGCCCTTTTGCATTGCGGGAATCACGCGGCGAACGGCGATGGATGCTACGCCCAGCACTCCCCAACGGATTTTTCGCGGCACAGTTTTCTCTCAGCCCGGATGTGTCGCGGCATTTTAGCCGATTCGGCGAGGGCGATGGGAGGCAGCTAGCCAGGAATATGTGGAGGGCACGATACGTCGTGGCCCTACGAAAGATGATGCGAGAGACACGGACGGCTCGAGAAGCAGCACCGCAGGAACCGGAGCTAAAGCCCGGCTATGGCGTAGCGAGCGTTTCGCGGGCCTGAAGGCCCGCGCTTCCACCCCTCACTTCGGTCTACCGAGCCGAGGCGCCGACCGGCTTTCGGGCCGAACGGGCGTCTGCGATTTGCGAAAGTCCTTCGAGCAGGTCTTCGACGAGGTCTTCGGCGTTCTCGCACCCGGGTGAAAGGCGAAGGCAGGTGTCGGAAAGGCCTAGCTTCGCGCGCTCCTCGGCGGGAATCGAAGCGTGGGTCATCGTCGCCGGATGGCAGATGAGAGCTTTTACGCCGCCGAGACTCTCACCCAGCGTGAAGTAGCGCCGCGAGGACGCGAACGCGACGACCTCGCCGATGCTTCCATCGAGCTCGAAGGAGACCATGCCGCCGAACCCGGTCATCTGGCGGCGCGCGACCTCATGGCCGGGATGGCTCTTCAGGCCGGGGTAGTACACCTGGCGGACGAGAGGATGGCCATCGAGAGCATTGGCAATCGCGGTTGCGTTTTGTTCGTGGCGCTGCATTCTCAGTTCGAGGGTTTTCAGACCGCGCATTGTGAGCCAACAGTCAAACGGCGATGGAACCGCGCCGGTGGCGTTCTGCAAGAACTTGATCGGTTCGAAAACGGCGGCATCTTTCGCGAGCACCGCGCCCTGAACGGTGTCGGAATGGCCGGCGAGGTATTTGGTGACGCTGTGGACCACGATGTCCGCGCCCAGCTCGAAGGGCTGCTGGAAACAGGGCGTGGCGAACGTGTTGTCCACCACGACGAGCGCGGAGCGGGCATGCGCGAGTTTGGCGACAGCGGCGATGTCTGTGATGAGCAGGCGCGGATTCGTCGGCGTCTCAATCCAGAGGAAGCGAGTCTTCGACGAGAGCGCGCTTTCGACGGCTTTCAGATCGCCGGTGTCGATTTGCTTCGTGACGACGCCGATGGGCTGAAAGACGCGGTTCAGAATCCGGTACGTACCGCCGTAGACGTCGCGCGGGATGATGATCTCGTCGCCCGGGCGAAGGTAGGCTTGAAGGACCGCATTCTCAGCCGCGAGTCCCGAGGCGTAGGCGGCCGCAAACTCGACGCCTTCGAGCGCGGCCAAAACGGTCTCGAGCCTCTGTCGCGTGGGATTATTCGTGCGTGAGTAGGAGAAGCCTTTGTCGTGGCCGGGGGCGTCCTGCTCGTAAGTCGAGGTCTGGAAAATCGGGGCGACGAGCGCGCCGGTTTCCGGCTCGGATGGCTGGCCCGCGTGAATCGTCTTGGTTGCGAATTTCATGGTGTAACTCCCTTTGTGCCTGTGCCGGGGACGGCCTCCGCATGTGGCAAGGCTCGTGCCCGAGACCGAAGGCTGAATTGAACGGTCACGCAGCGTCCGCAGAGCGGATGCGAGTGATGTCCTTGGTACAGTTTGGGAGTTGAATCTTCAATCGATCCGCCGTCGGCGTGATCAGTTGAGGATCTTATCTCTCCCCAATCTCCCAGGCTCAACTTACCGTCGACCTGGGAGCCCTGTTATGGGCAGGAATTAGCACCTTGGCGTTAGCGCCAGGTTGCTGTGGCGTCCTCGGGCCTGTACCCTCAGCCACTCTGGATAAGCGCAGCCGGATCGAAGATCGGCAGCAGGCAAATCCTAGCAGCGGCAGGCAATTGAGTCAAGAGAACCTGGGGCAGGCAGCGAGCCAATTTGGCCCGTGGCTATTGGAGCTTGGCGTATTCGGCTTTGGCCTGCTTGAGGACCGGAACATCCGGGTCGGCGTCCTTCCACAGCGCGAGAAAATCTTGGTACGCGGTCTTGGCCCTAGCCGTGTCGCCTTGCAAAGCGTATGCGCGGGCGAGGCCGAGATGCGCGAGCGCACCGACGGTGTTGTTTCCAACGAGGCCCGGATTGTCGACGATCATCTGGAAATTTGTTGCAGCCTCCGCGCCCTGATGCAGGGCCAGATGCGCTTCGCCCCTTAGGTACACAGCGGTCATAAGCGGCGCAACCGGGTCCAAAACCGGCAGCAGCTCGTGCGACGAAATGGGGCGCAGGTCCTCGGCGGATTCCTGCGCGTTCCCGCGGCGAGCAGCGAGAAGGCCACGAATTGCCGGGAGATAGTTGAACTGGACGATCGTGGATTCAGGGTAGCGTTTGTTCAAATCCTCAGCAAGTTTCTGAGCTTGAGCTGTATCACCCAAAAGCGCCGATATCATGCCTGCCTCGCCCACCAGGTCGAAATCCGAGTTCGCGGACAGGTCGCCGACGCTTTGCATCCCGCTGTTCGCTTGGGCAGCGTTGCCCACGAGGGCTTCCATCATGGCGGAGGCTGCGTGCACGCTTGCGGTCAGCCCTCGCGCTCCCCGCTTCTCGGCCGACGAGATTGCCCCGCGATCAAATTCGCGAGCGCGAGAGAGGTGACCCGAATAGGCGGCGGTGTACGCTTGAGCGATATCGGGATATTCCGGGGCTAACCAGGGGCCGGCTAGCTGCTGTGCCATCTCAGCCTGATTGTTTTGGAGAAACGCAATAGTGTATAGCAAGTTGCGAAAGACGACGGGATCGACGTGGTTGGCTTCCGCCTGGCGAATCGTAGCGCGCGCTTCATCGAGGCGGCCGAGCGTAATGAAAAACCCAGCGATTTGAGCATAATTAAACGGCGCCGGATCGAGCCGGAGAGCGGTTTGCGCCGCGACCAGCGCTTCATTCCATCGGCCAGACCCAGAATAACCTGCGTAGAGCGCGAAATAGGCCGGTGGGTCGCGCGGAAAGAGCTTCACCCACTGCTCGGCCACCTCCGTTTCCTTGGCCTGATTTCCCGTGACGAGGAGATTATAGTTGCTCTGGATGGCGAACTTCTCGCGGTCGCTTG